>Ga0157379_10003066_pt1 | contig 14133 bp, 11 predicted proteins | sample S25metaG_FD_121802 | JGI IMG/M metagenome (GOLD analysis project Ga0157379, IMG submission 121802) | Switchgrass rhizosphere microbial communities from Kellogg Biological Station, Michigan, USA - S2-5 metaG | ecosystem: Host-associated > Plants > Roots > Rhizosphere > Soil | place: USA... | reverse complement strand
TCGTCGCCGCATGCACGTCGGCCGCCGGCGCGCCCGCGTACACCTACCCGCCTCCGGCATCCCCGTCGGCGTCAGCGGTCACTGGCATCGACCCCTCGGCGAGCCCGATGGCGATGCCGGCCATGCCGGGGGCATCGGCGGCACCGGCATCGGTCGGACCCGCCTCTCCCGGAGCGGCCTCGGCCGTGCCCGGACCAGCGGCCAGTGGCGCCTCGACCGGGACGACCCTCCACATCGGCGCCCAGAACATCCAGTTCGACACCGACCACCTCGCCGCTCCTGCGGGCGAGGGGTGGGTGCTCGAGTTCGCCAACAACGACGCCGGCGTTCCGCACAACGTCGAGATCCTCGACGCCTCCGGCGCGAGCGTCTTCAAGGGCACCATCGTGACCGGGCCGACGAAGGTCTCGTACCAGGTGCCGCCTCTCGCCGCCGGGACCTACCGGTTCCTGTGCGACGTGCACCCAACGATGACCGGGACCCTGACGGTGCAGTAGTCGCCAGTCGACCGATCGACCAGATCGACACCAAGGAACCTGACATGGAACGAAGCAGCCCCTCACTGATGGACCGGCGGCTCATGCCGCCGGTCCGCCCGACCAAGGCGCCGATGGCGCCGCCCGTCGCCCGGTCGCGGGCATTGTCTAAGCCCGCGGCGATCACGCGACCCGCGACTGCGACGCTCGCCACGGCCAGCCTTCGCATGCTCTTCGGGGTGGCCTGGCTGGCCAACGCCGCCCTGAAGTGGTTCCCGGCCTTCGGCGCCGGCTTCCTCGGACTGCTCACCGACGTCGCCCAGGGCCAGCCCGCGTTTCTGAAGCCGTGGTTCAGCTTCGTGACGGCCGTCGCATCGGACGGCCGCGCGAGCGTCCTCGCGACCGGATCGGCCGTGCTCGAGACGTATCTCGCCGTCGCACTGCTCGTCGGGTTCGCGCGGAAGCCCACCTACCTGCTGGGGGCCGCTTATACCGCGCTGATCTGGGCGACGGCCGAGGGGTTCGGCGGCCCGTATGTCCCGGGCGCGAGCACGGATGTCGGCGCGGCGATCGTGTACACGCTCCTGTTCGCCGTCTTCCTCGTCCACGACACGGGCGTCGGGTCGGGTCGGTTCAGCGTGGACTCCGTGCTGGAACGCCGCTTCCCGGCCTGGCGCCGGGTGGCCGAGCTCGACGCATCTCCGGCCGGCGGTTGCGGCGAACCGCGGGATTGACGATCGCCCGGCCGGCGGCGGCCGACGCCGTCTCGACTCCTCGCGTTGGCCGCCGAGCTGCCGGTTGCGGCCCGGGTGCTGCGAGTGGTACAGATTCGCGGTGCCCCGTCGAGACCATGCCCGGCCCTTGCGTGTCCAGCCGCCTGTTCCGAGCAGCTTCCTGCCGCCGCAACCCCTGAGCGAGCGCGGCCGACGACCCTGGCCGCGACGCATCGCGCGGGCCGTCGTCGTCGCCGGCGTGGGCCTGGCCGTCGCGGTTCCGCTCGCCTTTGCTGCCCTCGGGCCCGGCGGACCGTTCGGATCGCTCGGTGGCGGGGTGGCCGGGGCCGTCTCCGCGAGCCTCGCTCCGGTCGCGACTCCGCCGCCGGCCGCGACATCGGCACCGACCGCCGCGCCGCCGGCAACACAACCGGGGTCCTCGGGACCCGAGGCTCCGCCTGTCGTCGTCATCCCGACCGCGCCGGCGGTCGCGAGTCTCACCGGGTATCAGTGGCCGATCAACGTCGGCCGGATCTCGCTGCCGTTCAAGGCGATCCCGGGCGGGGAGTGGTTGAACGGCCGCAAGCTCTGGCACGACGGGGTCGACATGGCCTCGTTCTGCGGTGCGCGCGTCAATGCCGCCCACGACGGCGTCGTCCTCGCCGCAAGCCGCCACTTCGACCAGCAGATCGGCTGGATCGGCGACCTGCAGCCCTACTTCCACCTCCTCGACGTGCGCCACATGTGGAACGACCTGCCGATCGTCGTCGTGATCGACGACGGCAACGGCTATCGCTCGATCTACGCTCATTTCCGCGACGTCAACGTCCGGGTCGGGCAGCATGTCAAGGCCGGCCAGCAGATTGGCCACGAGGGAGCGACCGGGCACGCATCCGGCTGTCACGTCCACTACGGGCTGTTCAGTCCGTTCGAGACAAAGCAGTTCGGTGTCCGGGCCGACATCCTCAGGCGGCTTCGGCTGCCGAAGCAGGTGATCGCTCGGGTCGACCCGCTGGCGGTCCTGCCGGGCGGCGAGGTCGCACTCCGAACCCGCCAGATCGCGAAGGCGATCGCGGCCGCCAATGCCGCGGCCGCGGCAGCCGCCGGCGGGCCGATCAGCGTGGGGCCGATGCCCGTCCGCTAGCTCGCGCCAACCGGCCGGGTTCGTGGCTGGCTAGCGCGGTTCCTGGCGTCGATACCGGCGGGCGATCAGGGCGTAGGCCGGCAACCGTCCGAGTGAGCGGGCGAGCGACGGCGTCGAGCCATCGCGCGCCTCCACCGCGAGCAGCGAATCGGTGGCGGTCGCATCGGCCGGCCGGGCGTCGACGACCGCCAGGTCGATCGCGACCCGGCCGGGCCTCGCCTTCCCGAGCGAGGCGATGGCCTCGTCCGGGTACGCCCCGGCCTCGTACTCGAGCCGGATCTCCGCCTCCGAGCGCCACCGCGGCCGGCGGAGCAGGACCGCCCGCCACGTGTCCGCGACGGCCGCGGTCACCGTCCCGTCGCCCGGCGCCGGATCGGTCGACAGCTCCTCGCCCCGGGTCCAGCGGGCCGCCCGGTGGAGCAGGGCGTACTCGTCGAGGTCGGCGTAGGCGTCGAGCGCGTCGGCCGGCGAGCGGTCGCCGAAGATCGCCTGGATCGACGGGCCGAAGACCTCCGCCAGATCGAGGTCGATCGCGCGGACCGTTCGGTGGAAGTAGACCTGCTGGTACAGGAAGAGGCGCGAGGTGAGGAACATCTCGAGCGCCCCGAGACCGGGCTCGAAGAGGGTCAGCCCGCGCTCGCCGATGAACGCGTAGCGCCGCAACCGCTCCACGTCCACGTCGACGGCCACGCCGGTCATCCAGGCGTCGCGCCGGACGTAGTCGAGGTTGTCGACCGTGAAGACGCCCGACAGGAGCGGCTGGAGCCAGCGGACCCAGGTCGGCATCATCGGGTCGGCGAGGGCCGGCTTCGAGACGATGAACGAGATCCACCGCGGGTCGATCGACTCGTCCGGCTGGAACGCGTCGCGGTCCGGGACGCGGCCCGGCGCCCGGCGCAGCCCGCCGATCAATGCGCCGAGCTCGCGCTCGATGATCAGCTGCGAGAGGTCCTCGTGGCTGAGCGGCTTGCCGGCCGGCCGGCGCCCATCGACCGGGGCGGCGAACCGGGCGAGGACGTGCTCGTCGAAGAAGTGCGCGAACGGGCCGTGGCCGACGTCGTGGAGGAGACCGGCGACGCGCATCGTCTCCACGACGAGGCCCTCGCTCGGAACCGCGGCCGCGCCCTCGCGCTCGGTCAGCATTGTCTTCAGCGAGGAGTAGAGCGAGCGGGCCCACAGCCCGGCCTCGTGCATCACCCCGAGGCCGTGGGTGAACCGGGAGTGCTCCGCGGTCGGGAACACCCAGCGAGCGCTCTGGAGCTGGCTGATCCGGCGCATCCGCTGCAGCCAGGTCGTGTCGAGCAGGTCCTCTTCGGCCACGTCCTCGCGGTCCAGCCCGAGCGCCCCGGACTCCTCCGCCGTGAGGCGCTTCGTGAGCTCGACGTAGCCGTGGATCGGGTCGCTGATCAGGTTGACCGCGGCGAACGGGTGGCGGGCCATCAGGCGCTCGCCCCATACCGCGCCGCTGCCCGGGCATGGGTCGCCGCGACGTCGCCCCGAAGCGCCGCGGGCTCGAGGACCTCCACGTCGTCGCCCCACGACAGGATCCACAGGCGGATCTCGATCGGTCCGGCGACCGTCGCCCGCCAGAGCAGCGAGCCGTCCGCCTCCTCGGCGACCGACTCGCTCGGATGCCAGCGGGCCTCGCGGACCCGGCTCGCGACCTTGGCCGCAAAGCGCAGGACGACCTCGATCGGCTCCTGGTCGGCGATGATGTCCCACGCCCGCTCGAACATCCCGTCGATCTCCGCGTCCGGCGGGGCGAAGCTCTCGGGCGTCAGTGCGACGTCGCGGATCCGCTCGATCTTGAACGTGCGCATTCCGTTGCGGGTCTCGTCCCAGCCGATCAGGTACAGGGCGTGGGTCTGGAGCGATGGCTCGATGAGGTACGGCCGGACCCGGGCCACACGCGGGGCGGACTCGCCGTACGGTGCGGGTGCGTACTCGAGGGTGACGACGCGTCGCTCGGCCCAGGCCTGCGTGAGGAGCCGGACGTGGCGGTTGAACCCGTCGTCGGTCGGGCGACGCGACAGGTCGTCGAGCGTCCGATCGACATGGGCACGGAGTGCGGCTGGCAGGACGGCGGCGAGCTTCTCGAACGCCGATCCCAGGTCCGGGTCGTACTTGTCCGCGTAGCGAACCATCAGCCGGGCCGACAGGACGACGGCCATGGCCTCGCTCCGGGTCAGCTTGAGGGGCGGCAGGAAGGCGTCGGCGTCGACCCCCCAGCGACCGCCCTCGGACCAGAGCGGCATGCTGAGCTCGCCCTCGATCGAGCGCAGGTCGCGATAGACGGTGCGGACCGACGAGTCGACGCGCCGCGCGATCTCGGCCGGCTTCATCCCGTCCGGGTGGGCGTTGAGGAGGGCCAGGATCCGCGTCATCCTGGCGAGCCGGTCGCGTTTGCTCGAGATCCGCTCCTCATCCATCGCTCGCATCATCGCCCGCCGCGGGCCGTCGCGTCTCCTGCCGCGGGCGGCCGTGTCCGCGCCGCGCGTGCCCGCGCCGTGCGCGCGTCGCGCCCTATGGCGCCGGCGCGACGATCGGCGGCGTCGCGCCGCGGTCCGTCGCGGTCAGGTCGACCCGGATCGTGGCCTGCAGGGCCCCGGTCTGGATGTCGGTCGCGTCGCCGTTGACGCTCCCGGCCAACCGCCCGATCTGGCCGTCGAGGAAGACCCAGTAGTCGAGCTCACCGCGCCAGTGGGCCAGATCGGCGTCGCCGACCAGCCACTGGACCTGCGGGAATGCCGCGCGGAACGTCGGCCCGTCGATGAGGATCCGGCACTCGCGGGCCCGGGCGCCCTCGATCACGCCGACCCCCTGGGTGCCGGCCGCCGCCCGGGCCTCGGGCGTGAGGGCGACCCGGAACGCGGTCAGGTCGAGGTCGGCATCGCCGACCTCGCTCGGTGTCGATCGCCGCCAGGCCGTGACCGGGTCGCGGATCCAGGTGTCGGTCCCGATGATCGCCGCACCGTGGATGCCCAGCTCGCGGCTCGTCGCCACGTAGGCCAGCCAGCGGACGTCGGCGCGGTTGCGGTCGCCGCCGAGCGCGATCGAGCCCATGGAGCGGCCGTCGAGTGTGCCGTCGATCTCGACGCCGAGACGCGCGCTGGGACCGATCCCCATCTCCCCGTCGCACAGCGGCAGGTCGTCGTTGAGGCCGGTCGGCCCGAACCGCGAGGACGATGCGACCCGATCCCGGAGCGCGAGCTCGTTGCCCATCGCGACCGACCCGAAGACGAGCGTCGCGCCGGCGGTCAGGAGCGTCGCGAACAGGATCCCGCGGACCAGCCGACGACGGCGCATCGCGGACTCGCCGAGGCGTCGCCGGGCGAGCCCGAATCCGGAGAACAGGCACGTCCCGATGAGCCCGAGCACCCACGGGTAGGCGGCCTCGACCGACGGCAGAAGCGTCTGGGCCCCCCTTCCGCCGAGCTGGCCGGTCACGTCGGCGACGGACGGGACGAGGACGAGGAGCGAGGCGGCCGCCAGGCAGACCATCGAAGCGAACGCTCGGTCGCCGCGAGCCACCGGTGGCCAGCGCACCCCGATGAGGGCAATCCCCGCCGGAACGAGGGCTGCCACGCCGACCGCGATGTCGATCGGGCCGCCGGGCCGATACGCGATCAGGACGAGGAGGGCCGCGACGATCCAGCACGCCGCCAGAGCGAGGGCGATCAGGCGCAGCTCGAAGGTCCGGACACGCACGGCGGGCAGTCTACTCGGGCGCACTCCGGGCGCCGTTTCCGGGCGTCGTACGTCGATCGGCCCAGACCGTCGCCGCAAGTACCTGTCGGCATGGGACCGACGGGTCATCGTTCCGACAGATGGTCCGACCGAATATCCCGCTAACCACACCGGAGTGGCCCGAAATTCGGACTCGATAGTCCACTACCGGGTCCGGCAACGTATCACCACTGAGATCAGCGGAAGTCGGTCGGAAGGACAGGACGGAACGGTGCACCATGGCAGGTCAGGCGCGTCGCGGAACCCAGGGTCAGGCTCGATCATCGCGCGCCGCCTCGTCGTGGCCGGTTCTCGCGGCGGCCTCCGCGGCCGCGTCTGGGTCGGACATCGCCACCACGAGCCCGGCCTCCAGCCCGGCGCCGACACCGGAGGTCCCCACTCGGGCGACCTATCGCAATCTGATCATGCGCGGCCTGGCGCCTGACGAGGCGGCCAACCTCACCGCGTATCTCGCCGGCATCGGCGTCGTCGGGACGAAGTGGACGCTTCGCCAGATCAACCAGCTCCTCTTCCTCCGCCAGATGAATCGGACCGGCCACTTCGCCGAACCGAGCGACCTTATCCACTGAGCATTGGGCCCGACAGCCCACCGAACTGAATCCACCCGTCGCGGCGACGTACCTCCTCCCGTCACCGCGGCATTTGCTCCCCGAAGCGGCGCCTAGCCTCCTCCAGGCGCCGCTTCGGGGTTTCTCGTGCCGGCGCCCGAGTCGCGTCGCACGGGTCGCGCGCGGGCCCGACGGCGCCCTGGGCCGAGGGCGTGCCCTAGGATCAAGCCCGTGACCGGACCGCTGATCTCGTTCCTGACTGACTTCGGCCTTCGCGACCCGAGCGCGGCGATCATGCGCGGCGTCGTCCTCGGGATCGTGCCCGATGCCCGGATCGTCGACATCAGCCACGAGGTCCACAAGTTCGCGATCCGCGACGGCGCCCTCCTCCTGTGGTGTGCGCTGCCGTACCTGCCGGTCGGGTTCCATGTCGCCGTCGTCGACCCGGGAGTCGGGACGGCCCGCCTCCCGATCGCGATCGAGACCGGACGCCGCGACGTTCTGATCGGCCCGGACAACGGACTGCTGGTCCCCGCCGCGGAACGGCTGGGCGGGATCACCTCCGTCCACGTCCTCGAGGCCGAGGCCTACCGGCTGCCGGTCGTCAGCACGAGCTTCCACGGCCGCGACATCTTCGCCCCGGCGGCGGCTCATCTGGCGCTGGGCGTCGCGGTCGCCGACCTTGGCCGCGCGCTCGATCCGGCGGTTCTCGTGCCGTCGCCGATCCACGCCGCGGAGGCTGCGGACGGCGAGCTCCGCTCGAGCGTCGTCTATGTCGACACGTTCGGGAACGTGAAGCTCGCCGGTCTGCGAGCCGATCTCGAGGCCGCCATCGGGCCGGTCAGCCCCGGCGACGCGCTGGCCCTTCAGGTCGGAGACCGAGCGATCAACACGACCTGGCAGGCGACATTCGGCGACGTGGCGCCCGGGACGACGCTCGTGTACGAGGATTCCTACGGCCGGCTCTGTCTCGCCGCGAGCCAGGCCAACGCGGCGGAGATCCACGGCATCGTCGAGGATCGCGCGGTCGTGATCCGGCGAGCGTGACCGCGACGGGGCGGGCGGCAGCATTCCGCTACACTCCGCGAGCGTTTGCCCCGTTCACGAGGTCCTCGACCATGCGTCGCTCCCTTCCGATCGTCGGATTCCTCCTCGCCAGCCTTGCCCTGGGCGCCTGCACGAGCGGCGCGACTCCGGCACCGAGCTCGGCTCCGTCCGTGGCGTCGGCGTCGGTCGCCCCGTCGCTGGCCGCGAGCGCCGCGGCCAGTGTCCAGCCGAGCGCGAGTCCGTCACCCTGCGGCCCGACGAAGTTCACGCTCAAGACGAGCGGCAAGCTGACGATCGGCACCGACAACCCCGCCTACCCGCCCTACTACGACATCCCGGCTGCCGGCGCGGCCAAGCCGTGGGAGCTCGGCGACCCGACTGATGGCAAGGGCTTCGAGAGCGCCTTCGCCTATGCCCTCGCCACCAAGCTCGGATTTGCCCAGGCGGACGTGAAGTGGGTCGTCGTCCCGTTCGACAACTCGTTCGCGCCCGGGACCAAGCCGTTCGATCTCGACATCAACCAGGTCTCGTACACGAAGGACCGCGCGGCCGCGGTCGACATGTCCGACGGCTACTACACGCTCAACCAGTCGATCGTGGCGCTGAAGGCGAATGGCCTCGCAGCGGTCACCTCGATCGCGGGCATGAAGGGCTTCAAGTTCGGGGCGCAGATCGGCACGACCAGCCTCGACACGATCAACAACGTCATCGCCCCGACCGCTGCCGCGAAGGTCTACACGACCAACGATGACGCGATCGCCGGACTCAAGGCCAAGCAGATCGACGGCCTCGTCGTCGACCTGCCGACCGCGTTCTACGTGACGGCCGCCCAGGTCGACAACTCGGTCATCGTCGGCCAGTTTCCCGCCCCGACCGGCGCCGACGCCGAGCACTTCAGCGTCGTCCTGCCGCTCGGCAGCTCGGTCACCAACTGCGTCAACTCCTCGATCGCGGCGATGAAGGCAGACGGTTCGCTCGAGGCGCTCACGAAGGAGTGGCTGTCCGACAAGGCCAGCGCTCCGGTCCTCCAGCCGTAGCGACCGGCCGCGCGGCGGCCTGACATGTCGATGACGGGAGGCCCGCTCGACACCGGCGACCTCATCGGTCTCGCCGGCCGGGGCGGGCCTCGCCGTTCGCGGCGCCGGCTGCCGCCGGGCGAGGCGGTCCGTTCGAGCCTGATCGCGCTCGTGAGCACGGTCCTCGTGCTCGGCGGGCTTGCGATCGTGATCACCAGCCAGCCGAACTGGCCCCAGGTCCAGCGCGCATTCTTCGACGGGCAGATCTTCGCCTACTCGCTGCCGCTGGTGATCGAGGCCTTCGGCACGAACATCGCCCTGTTCCTCCTCGCCGAGGTCCTGATCCTGGTCGTCGGCCTCGCGATCGCGGTCGTTCGCGGACTTCCGGGCCCGGTGTTCTTCCCTCTTCGCCTGATGGCAACGATCTACGTCGACTTCTTCCGGGCGGTCCCGGGCCTCCTGATCATCGCCCTCCTCGGCTTCGGCATCCCCGCTCTCGACCTGCCCGGCGTACCCAACGATCAGTTCTTCTGGGCCGTGATCGCGTTGACTCTCGTCTACTCGGCCTACGTCTCGGAGGTCTATCGGGCGGGCATCGAATCGATCCACTGGAGCCAGGAAGCCGCGGCCCGATCGCTGGGTCTGAGCCGGTTCCAGTCCCTGCGCTATGTGATCGTCCCGCAAGCTGTCCGGCGGGTCATTCCGCCGCTCCTCAACGACTTCATCGGTCTCCAGAAGGACACCGTGCTCGTGTCGACTCTCGGGGTCGTCGAGATCTTCCGCGAGTCGTCGATCATCAAGGCGGCGCGGTTCAACTTCACCCCGTACATCGCGGTCGCCCTCGTCTTCGTCGTCGTGACCATCCCGCTCGCGCGGTTCGTGGACTGGCTGGTCGCCCGGGACCGGGCGGGCCAGGCGAGCAACCGATGACCGCGTCACCAGGCGGCGCTGCAGCGCTCCGGATCGAGGGCCTCCACAAGTCGTTCGGCGACCTCGAGGTCCTCAAGGGCATCGACCTCGAGCTGGCTCAGCACGAGGTCGTCTGCCTGATTGGCTCCTCGGGGAGCGGCAAATCGACGCTCCTGCGCTGCGTCAACCTCCTCGAGCCGATCGATGCCGGCCGGATCGTGGTCGAGGGCGACGAGATCACCGCGAAGGGGATCGACGTCAACCGGATCCGGCGGCGGATCGGGATCGTGTTCCAGGCGTACAACCTGTTCCCGCACATGTCCGTGCTCGACAACGTCTGCCTGGCCCCGCGCAAGGTGCTCGGCCTGAGCCGAGCCGATGCCGAGACACGGGCGATCGAGCTCCTCGATCGGATCGGACTGGCCGACAAGCGGCGCGAGTACCCCGACCGGCTGTCCGGCGGCCAGCAGCAGCGGGTCGCGATCGTCCGGGCGCTGGCAATGCAGCCCGACCTCCTGCTCCTCGACGAGATCACGAGCGCCCTCGACCCGGAGCTCGTCGCCGAGGTCCTGAACCTGATCCGCGAGCTCGCGGGCAACGGGATGACGATGCTGATCGCGACCCACGAGATGAGCTTCGCCCGCGAGATCGCGAACCGGGTCTGCTTCCTCGATGGCGGGCGGATCCTCGAGACCGCGCCGCCGGCCGAGATGTTCAGCGCGCCACGCGAGGAGCGGACGCGCCAGTTCCTCGATCGGGTGATCGCGGCCGGCCGGCTCTGACCCGCGTCACTCCGGGATCGCGGAATCCTCGGGCGAAACGCCCGCGTCCCCGGCGACCGCGTCATCGGTCGCGGCAGGGTCGTCGGTGACACCCGCGTCGCCGGCGGTGCTCGCTTCGTCGCTGGGGTCGGCCGCCTCCGCGACGGCGGTCTCCGATGGGTCCGGCAGGTCCTGCTCGTCGACGGTGTCGTTGGGGATGAGGAGGAGCGTCCAGCCCAGCTTGAGAAGGTCAGGGCGGTACTTCGAGGACTCGGGATCCAGGGAGGGGTAGGTCGCCCGGTTCCAGAACGCGATGCTCCGGGCCGTCGTGCCGTAGCGGTGGGCGATCGTGTTGAGACTGTCGCCCTTCACGACGACGTGGACGAGGAACGTCGGGCGGGGGGTCGGCGTCGGCGGCACGATCGGCGTCGGGGTCGGCCCCGCCGCGGCCGGCGTCGGGCTGATCGTCGCTACCGGACTTCCGCCGCCGGAGCCGGCCGAACCGGAGCCTTCGCCTCGCCGGCCCTCGGGCAGACAGCCGGCCGCCACGACCGCGACGAGGAGGGCTCCGACGACAAGGGCACGCCCACGCGCCCGCAGTCGGTTCCGCTCGCTGGACTGGCGGCTCCGGGCCATGGCGCCAGGCTTCGTCATCGGCCGTGGGACGGGCGTTCGGCCGACCGCGTTACGTGACCGCCGACGTGTCGATCGCCGGGCGGCGGGGCTTGCGTCGTCGTCCGGACGTCGGTGCCTCCCGATCGGTGATGGCGTCTTCGTGCGCGCCGAGGCCCACGGCAGCGCCGGCAGCTTCGGCCGCCGAGGACGGGTCGGGAGCCGCGTACGCCGTCGCCGGGATCCCGCCGTCGGCCCGCTCCTCGCCGATCTCGATCGCGTCGATCGGGGTCGGTTCCTTGAAGGCGAAGTCGCGGGCGATCGCCAGGCCCTCGTCCGCGGTCGCGATCAGGCCGTGGCCCGTCCGCTTGGCGACGAAGCAGGCGCGGTCGGCGGCGAGCAGGATCTCCTCGGCGGTCGCGCCGTCGCGCGGGAAGGTCGCGACGCCGATCGAGACGCTCACGAGCATTCCCGCGTCGGCCCAGCGGGTGCCCGGCTCGCCGAGCGCGTGGACGGCGGCCCGGACGCGCTCTCCGACGCCGAGGGCGGACGCCGCATCGGTCCCGGCCAGGATCAGGGCGAACTCGTCCCCGCCGTAGCGGAACACCCGGTCCGAGTCGCGGCCGGCGGCCTCGATCGCGCGCGAGATCTCGGCCAGGAGCAGGTCGCCCGCCTGGTGGCCGAGGGCGTCGTTGACCTCCTTGAAGTCGTCGAGGTCGAGCATGATCAGGCTGAACGGCTCCCGGGCGAGCACGCTCCGGCCGAGCCAATCCTGGAACGTGCCGTGGTTGAGGAGAGCCGTCAGGTCGTCGGTCTGGGCGCGCAGCTCGACCGCTCGATGGACCTCGGCATTCTGGAGCGCGATCGAGACCTGGGCGGCGAACAGCTTGACGAGCTCGAACTCCTCCTCGGTGTAGCCGTGCTCGAGGCCGAGTCGCTCGAGGGTCAGGACGCCGGTCGCGCCGTCGCGGCCACGGAGCGGGAGGCAGATCAGGCTGCCGTCGACCGTGCCCGTCCCGCGGAACTGCAGGACGCGCGGATCGTTCCGCTCGTCCTGGACGAGGGTCGGCTCGTTGTGCGCGACGACCCACGTGGCGAGCCCTTCCTCGCCGGGCTGCCAGGGCTCCAGATATTCGGTCGCGTGGACACCGATCGCCGTCAGCGGCCGGAGGAGGCCGGTCGAGCGGTCGAGCAGCTCGATCGAGAGGTTGTCGTAACCGACGAGCTCCGACAGGCGATCCGCGACCTGGTCGAGGATCGAGCGCGGGTCGAGGGTCGTCAGGATCGACTCCGTGACCTGGAGGAGCGCGCGCTGGTTCGCGAGCTGCCGGCCGAGTGCCTCCGACTGGGCGCGGAGGAGGCCGGTCGCGTCGGCGTTGGCGAACGCCTGGGCCGCGAAGCTCGCGTAGATCACGAGCAGGCGCAGGTCGTCGTCGCGGAACTGGTGGAGGCCCAGCTTCGAGAGGACGAGCACGCCGAGGACGTCGTCCTCGTACATCATCGGCGCCAGGAGCATCGATTCGTCGAGCTCCTCCTCGGTTCCGGGGATCGTGTTGGCGCGCGGGTCGGCGTCGGCGTCCGGCAGGTTCTGGGCGATCCGGTGCTCGGCCACCCAGCCGGTGATGCCCTGGCCGTACTTGACGGCGAGCTGCTCGGGCGTCTCGTCGATGTACTCGCCGACCTGGCCCTGCATCGCGACCGGGACGAGGTCGTCGCCGCGCAGCCGGTAGACCCGAACGTTGTGGTAGTCGATCAGCTGACGGAGCTCGGTCGCGATCGCGATGCCGATCTCCCGCTCGTCGCCGAGACGCGACAGCCGCGCACCGAGCTGCTGGATCGACTGGAGCTGGGCCGCCCAGGTCGCCATCTTCGCGAAGTTCTGGGCGTTCTTGATCGCGATCGCCGCCTGGTCTGCCAGCGCGGCCATCGTGTCGAGCTCGTCGACGGTCCACTCGTGGGGCGTGTCGTGGTAGACGTTGAGGAGGCCGAGCAGCTCGTCGGCGTCGAACAGCGGCGACGTGCAGATCGTGTCGAAGCCTTCCTGGACGACCGCCGCCCGGACGTCGCCGCCGCGCGGGTCGTCGCGGTAATGGGTCGCGAACATCGGCCGCCGGGCGGTAGCCGCGAGCGCCGGGAGCGATCGGGTCGGGAAGTCGGCGACCGACTGGAGGTAGTGCGCCGACAGGCCGCGGCTGACCTCGGCCGTGGCCCGGCCATCGAGGCCGCGCAGAAAGACCGCGGCTCGGTCGCCGTTGAACAGGACCATCGCGTGCTCGACCAGCCCGCTCAGGATCAGGTCGAGGTCCAGCCGACTGCCGATGTCGGATGCGACCCGGCGCAGGGCGTCGGCGCGATGCAGGCGGTGCCCGACCTCGTCGGCCCGGCGCGCCGATTCGATGATGGAACCGACGCTCCGTGCGATTTCGATGAGAAGCTCCGGATCGAGGGCCGTGCGGTCGCCGTCCGGCTCCGCGAGGATGACGAGCACGCCCCACGGGCGCCCATCGCCGGGAATCGCGATCGCGACCTCGTGGCCACCGAGCGACCCGCCGTCGAGCCCGCCGTGCCCGTCCCGTTCGATCGGGCCCGGATCGCCGGCGGCGGCGCGATCGAGGGCGGCCCCGAGCGCCCCATACGAGCGGGGCAGGTCCGGCAGGCGGTTGGTCGGAGCCGCCGCGCGGGGGACGAAGCGCTCGCCGCGCAGCTCGTAGATGGCGGTCGAGCGGAAGCCGCCGCGCTGGCGGATGACGAGCATCGCCTCGCGCAGGACCTCGTCGAGCGTCTCGGGATCGGCCGCGATCCGGCCCAGCGCCGACACGGTGGCGAGATCCGCGCGGCGCCGGAGCCGAGCCTGGTCGGGCGAGTCGGACGGGAATTCCGCGTGGCGGTCCAGGTGGCTGCCGCCGCGGCGCGGATGGCTGCCCGCCTGGAACTGCTGGCTGGGCGAGATCTCGGGCGTGTTCTCCGCCGCGGCGAGGAAGCGCTGGAGGTCGCCGAGCCGGTAGCGGCGGTCGCCGCGCGGGTTGATCCGGTAGTAGCGGAGACGCCCGGCATCGCTCCACGCCCGCACGGTGTTCGGATGGACGCCCAGGAGGCGGGCGGCCTTCGTCACCGAGAGGGTGGCATCGATCGGACGGGTGGGAAGCGCGCTCGGCACCGG
>Ga0157379_10003064_pt1 | contig 14133 bp, 12 predicted proteins | sample S25metaG_FD_121802 | JGI IMG/M metagenome (GOLD analysis project Ga0157379, IMG submission 121802) | Switchgrass rhizosphere microbial communities from Kellogg Biological Station, Michigan, USA - S2-5 metaG | ecosystem: Host-associated > Plants > Roots > Rhizosphere > Soil | place: USA... | reverse complement strand
CTACACGATTCGCGACGAAATCAATGAGCGTCCATACCTGCGCGGTACGGTTGGCATGGCGCTCGATTGGCGCGATACGGGCGGCAGCCAGTTCTTCATTACGCATTCGCCGCAGCCGCATCTCGAAGCGAAGTACACCGTCTTCGGTCACGTCATTGCCGGCATGGACGTCGTGGACGCCATTCAGCAGGGTGATGTCGTTCGCCGCGTGCGGGTGTGGGACGGACAGACGGAGCCGTAGAGGCCGGGGGTTGGGGATTGGGGATTAGGGATTAGCGGGATTAGGGGCTGGGGATTAGGGGTTAGAGATCCGGGGTGAGGGATTAGCGGCTTGGAGCTTGGCTTACGGATTGGAAGAGTGGACTCGACGCTTCGTAAATCGTGAATTGTCGATTGTGAATTGAAAAGGGGGCGACGGCCGCCCCCTTTTTTCTTCTGACGGGAGACAGTCGGCTTACCGTTTCTTGCCGGCCTTCTTCTTCCCGCCCTTGGCTTTCTTCGCCATTGTCTGTTATCCCCCCCTTCATTAGGGTTTGCTTGCGAGAACGCTCGCGACCTCGTGACAGTGGCTGCCGCCTGGCACGCTCACCCGAGACCGGCGCTCTACGCTCTGCGGCACCTTCCGGATATTCTTGACGCCCGGCACGGCCGAGCTCGGAAGGGCGAGGTCTTTCCTTGGTTCGACCTCACTAGGGGTGGCCTGAGTTCACCACCCTCATACCAGATGTAGATTACGGTCGAGAAGATCGCGCTGTCAAGCACAATCGCACGAAAAAGTCAAAAAAGTTTCGTCCGCGGATCACGAAACGCCGAGTCGTTCCAACGCCGCGCGCGCGCGCGCTTCGGTTTGCTGCGCGTCGTACACCCGACCGGCTCGCGCACGCTCGATCAACGCGCGTAAAGTCTTCGCGCTCGCTTGACGATCGTGGAAGTATTGATCCTGCACGTCGGCGATTCGCCGCATGAACACCGGGTTGGTCGGATATCGCGCGTCGAGCTCCTGCAACAGCTCGAGCGCCCTGAGCGGTTTCCGTTCGTACCACAGGTAGATCTGTTGCAGCTGGTAGTCGGCCTCGCCTCTGAGCAGGACGCCGCGCTGACGCGCCTGCAACATCTCCTGCAGGCCTTTCACGCGATCGCCGCCGGGGAGAAACAGCAACCAGCGCAGCATCTTCGCCGCCGGCGGAGCGACGTCCGCGTAGTAGTGATACAGGCCGATGCCGAAGTAGGCATCGTCGAGCGCCGGATCGAGCTGCAGGGCGCGCTCGAGCGCATCCTTGATTTTCTTTCCGTCGAGCGCTGCGGCGATCCGCTCGCCGCGCAGCACGCGCCACTGGACCAGTGGCGCATACGAGCCCGCGAGGTAGAACCAGGCTTCGGCCCGGCCAGGTTCGCGCTTCGTCCACGATCCGCTGGCCGCGATCGCGGCCGCGGCCAGGTCGTTGAATCGGTCGTCGAGCAGCCGGCTCTCCGGCCGCATCTGAATCTGCCACCACAGGGAGACGACGGCGAGCGACGCGCACGCTTCGACCGGCGCGGGGGGACAGGCGTCTTTCAACTGGGCGTCGATGCGATCGAATCGCGCGTCGAGAATCGCATCGTACACGGCCGCGAGGCCCGGTGCGCCGGTGAGCGCGGCCTGCGCCGGCATGGCGCCAAGAAGAAAAGCGGCCGCGATGGCGACTGCCGTCGCCCGTCTCCCGTCACCAGTCGTCGGTCCGCGGCGGCGACCACTGAACTGAAGACCGTCGACGGTCAACTGTCGACTGTCAACGGTCATATCGTCGTCCGCAACAGCTGCTTTTCCGAGTGGCGTTCGAGTGCGAGTTGGATGAGCCTATCGAGGAGCGCCGGAAAGTCGACGCCCGACGCCGCCCAGAGTTTCGAGTACATCCCGATCGTCGTGAAGCCGGGAAGGGTGTTCAGTTCGCTGACATACAGAACGCCTGAGTCGCGCGCGAGCAGAAAGTCCACGCGGGCGAGGCCGGAGCCGTCGACCGCTTTGAACGCTTCAATCGCCAGCCGCCGGACTTCGGCCGCCTGCGCGTCGGTCAACGGCGCAGGAATCAGCGGCGTCGAGTCGTCGTCGAGGTATTTTGCCTGGTAATCGTAGAACTCGCGCGAGGGGACGATCTCGCCGACCACCGAGGCTTCGGCGTCGTCGTTGCCGAGAACCGCGACCTCGATTTCCCGCGCATGGGGCACTGCGGCTTCAACGACAACCTTCCGATCGAAGCTCGCCGCGAGCTGGATCGCGCTGCGAAGCTCCGTGGCGTGGCGGGCTTTGGAGATCCCGACGCTCGATCCGAGATTCGCCGGTTTGACGAACACCGGGAAGCCGAGACGGTTGACGATGTGGTGCATCGTTTGACGCTCGTCACGCTGCCACTCGCGCTTGGTGATCACCACGTAATCGCAGATGGGCAGCCCACGGGCCGCGAAGACAAGCTTCATCGCCGCCTTGTCCATGCCGACCGCCGACGCGAGCACGCCGCAGCCCACATACGGCACATTCGCGAGCTCGAGGAGCCCTTGAACGGTGCCGTCTTCACCGTAAGGGCCGTGAAGCACCGGAAAAATGACGTCGACGGTCAGGCCGGAGACCATCGAGCCTCCGCTCGCGCGATCGATGCTGAGGAGGGTATCGGCGCCAGGATGCGCGACCAGATGCGCCTCGGACGCCTCCTCGGCCACGTCACCTTTCGCGGCGATGACCTCAGCCGCCGACACCAGCGTCGGAGCGTGCGGCGGCAGCGTCCATCGTCCGTCCTTCGCTATCTTGATCGGAACCGCCTCGTAGCGCTGCGGGTCCAGGTTCTTGATGACTGCAGCCGCCGAGGCGAGTGAAACCTCGTGCTCGCCGGAGCGACCGCCATAAATGACGCCGATGCGGAGTTTCTTCACGTTCTCGGCTTCATGTCAGAGCCACCACCCGGCACTAAGAGCACGTCTCGAGAGTGCGTCGCGAAATTGAGAATTGGGAATCCAGAATTGAGAATTCTGGCACGAATTCCGAATTCCGAATTCACAATTCCTGACTCGCAAGGGCCTATAAGTTGTGTCCGGGCGGCGACTCGGCGCCGGAAACGAATTGTAAACTGATCATCTCGCAATGTCCGACTCGACCTTCTCCTTCCTGGTCACGCACACCGACGGTCGCGCGCGTCGCGGCGTCCTGACCACACCGCACGGCACGGTCGAGACGCCTGCGTTCATGCCCGTCGGCACGCAGGGTGCGGTCAAAGCGATCACCCATCGCGATCTCGAGGCGCTCGGCGCGGAGATCATCCTCGCCAACACCTATCATCTGTATCTGCGGCCTGGCGACGAGCTCATCGCGCGGCTCGGCGGCCTGCACCGGTTCACAGGCTGGTCGCGGCCGATCCTGACCGACAGCGGCGGCTATCAGATCTTCAGCCTTGCGGCGCGGCGCACCATCGACGAGGAGGGCGCGCAGTTTCGATCGCACCTTGACGGTTCCTTGCACGCGCTGACCCCCGAAAGCGCCGCCGACATTCAGGCCCGCCTTGGATCGGACATCGCCATGGTGCTCGATGAATGCGTCGCCCATCCGTGCGAGGCCGGTCCGGCGGCGGACGCGATGCGGCGAACGCTCCGCTGGGCGCGCCGGGCGCGGACACGAATGCTGGAGCTGCGGGCGCACGAGGTCGCCGGCGTGACCGTCAGCAATCCCGGTCAGGCGCAGTTCGGCATCGTGCAAGGGAGCGTGTATCCGGAGCTGCGGAACGAGAGCGCGGCTGAAACCGCGGCGATCGGATTCGAGGCCTACGCAATCGGTGGTCTGAGCGTGGGAGAGCCCGTCGAGCTCATGTACGACGTCGTCTCTCACACCGCCCCGCTGCTGCCGGAGGCTGATTTGCGTTACCTGATGGGCACGGGGACGCCCGCCGACCTCGTCGAATCGGTGGCGCGGGGCATCGATCTGTTCGACTGCGTTCTCCCGACTCGCAACGCGAGGAACGGACAGCTCTTCTCGACGGAGGGCCGTCTCAACATCAAGAACGCACGATACGCAGAGGACGAGCGCCCGGTGGATCCGTCATGCACCTGCTACACGTGCCGCACATTTTCGCGCGCCTATCTGCGGCATCTTTTTCTGGCGGGCGAGATCGGTGCATCAGCCCTTAACACGTTGCATAACCTGAACTTTTACCTTGACACCATGCGGCGGATTAGGGACGCTATAGCGTTTGGGCGGTTTGAAAGTTTCAGGCGAGCATTTCACCAGAGCTTGTCCCGCCACTCCACCGAATCATGACGATTTTCCATGCCGGTCCCGTGTTCGCCATGGGCGCAGTTCCCGACAGCGGGAACATGTGGGTGCAGTTTGTTCCGTTCGCGATCGTCCTGGCGATTTTCTACTTCATCATTCTGCTGCCGATGAAGCGCAAACAGCAGAAGGTCCAGACATTTCTCGACAGTCTCAAAGTCAACGACCGCGTGGTGACGACGGGCGGCATCTACGGTCAAATCACCAAGCTTGGCGACCAGACGGACAAGGTACAGGAGGCCGACAAGGTGAGGATCGAGGTCGCGAGGGCTGCAATCGGCGGCTATCAGGGGCAGGATCCCGTGCAAGAGCCGGTCGGCGAGAGCGCAAGCAGCAGTAGTAGTAGATGAGGGACCGGCCTTCAGGAGAGCGAGATGCAGAACCTTCGCTGGAAGCTCCTTACGATCGTCGTTGTATTCATCGCCTTCGCGAGCGTCGGCGTCTATCCGCTCATCGCCGCATGGCGTGGAGTACACAAGCCCGCGCTGCTGATGGATAAGCAGCTCAAGCTCGGGCTGGATCTCAAGGGCGGGGTGCATCTCGTTTTACGCGTCAACACCGACGATGCGTTGCGGATCGAGACCGAAACCGAGATGGAACGGCTGCGCGAGGAGCTGTCCAAACGCGGAGTGATGGTGACGAGCCTGACCTCTCCGGACTCCACGCACTTCCGCGTCGAGGGGGTGTCCCAGGCCCAGGATGCGACGTTCCGTCAGGCGGTGGTCGATCAGAACATCCTGACGAACTTCGATCGGAGCTCCGGCACGAACGGGACCTACGTCCTTTCGATGAAGCCGAACGTGCAGGTGAGTCTCCGCGAGGAGGCCGTTGTTCAGGGTCGTGAGACGATCGAGCGGCGGGTCAACGAGCTCGGCGTGACCGAACCGAGCATCGCGCAACAGGGACAGAGCGGCGATCAGATTCTGGTGCAGCTGCCGGGCGTGACCGATGTCGATCGCGCGAAAGAAATCATCCGTTCGACGGGTCTCCTCGAATTGAAGATCGTGGAACAGGGGCCGGCCGCGACGCGGGAAGCGCTGTTGCAGAACGGCCAGGTGGCCAACGGAATGGAGGTCGTCCCGGGCGTCTCCACCCCGGGAGATACGGCAGGGACCGTCTTCTACCTGGTGCGCAAGGTGGCGGCCGTCACCGGGAAAGACCTGCGCAACGCCCGCCAGACGGTGGACGAGAACAATCAGCCGGCGGTCGGCTTCACGCTGACCAACGACGGCGCCCAGCGGTTCGGCAAAGTGACTGGTGAAAATGTCGGTCGTCAGCTCGCCATTATTCTCGACGGCCGCGTCCAGTCAGCACCGCGCATCGAATCACGTATTTCCACCGACGGGCGGATCACGGGGAGCTTCACGCAGGAGGAAGTTCAGAACCTGTCGCTTATTCTCCGATCGGGCGCGCTGCCCGCCAGGATGGACTACCTCGAGGAGCGCACGATCGGCCCCAGCCTGGGCGCCGATTCGATCCGGTCCGGGGTGATGGCCTCGGTCGTCGGCCTGCTGCTCGTCGTGAGCTTCATGCTGGTCTACTACAAGCTGTCGGGAGTGAACGCCATCGTGGCGCTCATCTTCAACCTGGTGATTCTGCTCGGGCTGATGGCCTACATCGGCGCGGTCATGACGCTGCCTGGCATCGCCGGCTTCGTGCTCACGATGGGGATCGGCGTCGACTCGAACGTGCTGATCTTCGAGCGGATCAAGGAAGAGCTCGCAGCCCAGCGCGGCATCCGCGCCTCCATCAACGCGGGTTTCGGCCGCGTATTCTGGACGCTGGTCGACACCCACATGGCGGCGCTCATCTCGTGCGCGTTCCTGTTTCAGTTTGGTACGGGGCCGATTCGCGGATTCGCGATGACGCTCGTCATCGGGTTGGTCTCGAACCTGTTCACCTCGATTTTCGTGTCGAAGACACTGTTCGAGCTGGCGCTCACGCGCCGGCAACAGGTCGCGACGCTGAGCATTTAGACCTGTATGCAAATCCTCAAGCACACGCACTTCGACTTCCTCCGCTGGAGATGGCATGCGATTGCCGCCTCCTGGATCATCATCATCGTCGGCCTCGTCACCATCGTCACCAAGGGCATCCCGCGCGGGGTGGAGTTCGCCGGTGGGACGGTGGTCATCGAGCAGTTCGACCAGCCGATCTCCGTCCAGCAGGTGCGTGAGGCGCTCGACCGCAACTACCCTGCCGGTGGCCAGAACACCGTCGTGCAGGCGTACGACGATCCATCGAAGCGCATGGTGATGATTCGTGTCCCGCAGGTGGGCGCGGAATCGGGTGCGTCGCTGAGTACGACGGCGCAGCAAGTTGAACAGGCCATCGATAAAGCCAACCTCGGGGGACGCCATCGGCAAGGCGCCGAGATCGTCAGCGCCACGGTGGGACGCGAGCTCGAAAGCAAGGGGCTCTGGGCCACGGCCTTGTCGCTCGTCGGCATCCTGGCGTATCTCGCGTTCCGCTTCCAGTTCAGTTTCGGGGTGGGCGCCGTCGTCGCAACGATTCACGACCTCCTCATCACGTTTGCGTTCCTCGCGTTCTTCCGCTACGACATGACCCTGAACGTCATCGCCGCCATTCTGACGATGACCGGGTACTCGACCAACGACACGATCGTGATCTTCGACCGGATCCGCGAAAACCTGCGGTCGATGCGGCGCGATTCGATGCGCGACGTGATCAACGCCTCGATCAACCAGACGCTGAGCCGGACGATCATCACGTCGGGAACGGCCCTTCTGACAGCGCTCGCGCTGTTCTTCTTCGGGGGCGAAGTGCTGCATGGCTTCGCCTTCACGATGGTGGTCGGCATCATCACCGGGACCTATTCGAGCGTCTTCATCGCCGCGGCGATTGTCAGTCTGTGGCGCGGCTCGGCGCCGACGCGCGCCGCCGCCCATGCGCCTGCGTCGTCGTCGCCCACGGCGCCGCAGCAGCCGCAGCGCCGGCAGAAGCCTCAGAGAAAAGCACGCGCCTCTTGAAGTGTGAAGTCCGAAGTTCGAAGTGCTGAAGGCTGAAGTGCTGAAGGCTTCGCTTTCGACAACAACTTCCGGACTTCGCTTCAGTCAGGACTTCCAGCGTCGGGACTTCAGAACTTCAGACTTCGAACTTCAACTAGTGAATGCCTGTCCTCCTTAAAGCCGCCCTGCTCGGGATTATTCAGGGCGTCACTGAGTTTCTCCCCGTGTCCTCGACGGCACATCTGCTCATCGGCGAGCGTCTGCTCGGCTACGACGATCCGGGTGGCGTGTTCACGGTGATGATCCAGCTCGGCTCGATTTTCGCCATCATGTGGCTGTACCGGGAGAAAATCCTCCGCATCGTCACCGGGCTGTCGTCGGACCCCGACGCCCGTCACTTCGCGCTGATGATCATCGTCGGCACGGTGCCCGCGCTCATCGCCGGCGCGTTGCTCTCCGCATTCGTGAAGCGCGTGCTGTACGCCAGTTTCGGCGTGATCGGCCTGGCGTTCCTGATCGGCGGGATCATCATGCTGCTGGTCGAAAGCATGCGGCCCCGGCCGACGGTGCTCGATGCCGACCGCATGCCGCTCTCGCGCGCGCTGGCGATGGGCTGTGCGCAGGCCCTCGCGCTGATTCCCGGGGTGTCGCGGTCCGGGGGGACCATCGTGGCGGGCATGCTCGGCGGCGTCGACCGGCCGGCGGCCGCCGAGTTTTCTTTCTTTCTCGCCATGCCGATGCTGGCCGCGGCGTTCGGGCATGATCTGCTCGAGGTCAGGCATCAGCTCGGGCCCGAGCGGGCGTTGGAGATTGCGGTCGGGTTTGTCATGGCATTCCTCGCGTCCGCACTCGTCGTGCGCCCGTTCCTGGGCGTCGTCAGGCGCAGGGGATTCGTGCCGTTCGCCTGGTATCGTGTCGCCGCGGGCCTGGCGCTGCTCGTATGGATTCTTCGCTCATGACGCTCGCTTGCAGGCCGGAGCGCACGATGCGCCTGGCTCGTCGCACTCGGTATTCGTCCCATCGGCACCTGGTCATGTCGCGGTTATAGAGATGCTGTGGCTGCGCCGGAGCTTCATCACCGGCTTCTTCGTCCTCGTGCCGTTGTTTCTCAGCGTCGCCGCGTTCGTCTGGATTTTCAACGTGGTCGATGGCTTGACCACACCGCTGTACGACCGGCTGCTCGGCCGGCGGATTCCCGGGCTCGGGACGCTGTCGACGGCGGTCGCGGTCGTGATGGTGGGGGCCTTCGCGACCAACGTCATCGGCAAGCGTCTGCTGCAGCGCGGCGAGGGCATTCTCCTGCGCGTGCCGGTGTTTCGGACTATCTACGCGCCGGTGAAGCAGCTCGTGGTCGCGTTTTCGCCCGACAACGAGTACGGCTTCAAGCGGGTGGTGATGATCGAGGACTCGAAACGCGGGTACGCGCTGGGGTTTCTGACCCGCGAGTTCACTGTCGAACGGGCCGGCGGGCCTCAAGCCCTTCTGGCGGTGTACGTTCCGACCAATCACCTCTATCTGGGGGACATCGTCATCTGCGAGCGAGCGCGGGCGACGTTTCCCGATATCAGCGTTGAAGAAGGCATCAGGATTTTCCTCACGGGCGGAATGGCAATGCCGCCCAGCGTCAGGGGCGTCAGCGATGACGACCGCGCAAAGGAGTTCCGGGTATAATTCGACGCTTTGCCGGGCCCGGTCGGGCGCGGTCTATGTACGCAGGGCGGGCCTACGGGTCTGCCGGTTATGAGGTGACATGAGCGTGATCGTCCGGAAATGCGCGGGCCGGCTGGCCGTCCCGTTGTTGCTGGTTCTGCTGATGGGCTCCGTCTTCGCCTTGCCGCGCGCCGCGTCGGCGATGCAGGCGCAGGCCGGACCGCCCGCGGAGCGAGGCGAAGCGAGCCTCGTGCTGCCGGAGCTGTCGCAGGTCGACTTCCTCGGCATGAACGGGCGCACGCTGCTGATGGGCGGTCTCGTGGTCTGTGGTCTCGGGCTGCTGTTCGGGCTCACCGCGTTCACGCAGCTGAAGAACCTGCCCGTGCACCCATCGATGCTCGAAGTGTCGGATCTTATTTACGAGACGTGCAAAACGTATCTCGTGACGCAGGGGAAATTCATCCTGGTGCTCTGGGTGTTCATCGGCGCGGTGGCGGCCTTGTACTTCGGCCGCCTCGCGACCACTGTCGACGCGGCGGGCGCCATCGTCCACGGCTATCCGGCGTCGACGGTTGCCGTGATCCTGATCTTCAGCCTGATCGGCATCGCGGGCAGCTACGGCGTCGCCTGGTTCGGCATCCGCGTCAACACGTTTGCCAACTCGCGCGCCGCGTTCGCGAGCCTTCGCGGCAAGCCGTTTCCGATTTACGCTATTCCGCTCCGATCCGGCATGAGCATCGGCATGCTGCTCATCAGCGTCGAGCTGCTGTTGATGCTGTGCATCCTGTTGTTCGTGCCCGGCAGCTACGCGGGACCCTGCTTCATCGGATTCGCGATCGGCGAATCGCTCGGCGCGGCGGCGCTTCGTATCGCCGGCGGCATCTTCACGAAAATCGCCGACATCGGCTCCGACCTCATGAAGATCGTCTTCAACATCAAGGAAGACGATGCGCGGAACCCCGGGGTGATTGCCGACTGCGTCGGCGACAACGCCGGCGACTCGGTCGGACCGAGCGCGGACGGGTTCGAAACCTACGGCGTCACCGGCGTCGCGCTCATCACGTTCATCCTGCTCGCGGTGCACGGCGAAACCGTGCAGGTCCAGCTCCTCGTGTGGATCTTCGCGATGCGCATCATGATGATCATCGCGAGCGGCCTGTCGTACTTCGTCAACGAGGCGGTCGCCAAGGCGCGGTACGGCAACGTCGACAAAATGAACTTCGAGGCGCCACTGACCTCGCTGGTGTGGCTCACTTCGATCGTCTCGGTGGTCATCACCTACGTGGTGTCGTACCTGCTCATCCCGAATCTTGGCGACGGGACCCTCTGGTGGAAGCTGTCGACCGTGATCACCTGCGGCACACTGGCGGGCGCCATCATTCCCGAGCTGGTGAAGGTCTTCACGTCAACCGAGTCGTCGCACGTGAAAGAGGTGGTCAGCTCGTCCAAGGAGGGCGGCGCCTCGCTCAACATCCTGTCGGGCTTCGTCGCGGGCAACTTCAGCGCCTACTGGCTCGGGCTGAGCATCGCGTCGCTGATGGGAATTGCGTACTACGTCAGCATCTGGGGCCCGAGTCTCGGCGTGTTGATGACCGCGGCTCCGGTGTTTGCCTTCGGCCTCGTCGCGTTCGGATTCCTTGGTATGGGTCCGGTGACGATCGCGGTCGACTCCTACGGGCCGGTCACCGACAACGCGCAGTCGGTCTTCGAGCTGTCGGTGATCGAGAGCATTCCGGGCATCAAGGAAAGCCTGAAGCGCGACTACGGCTTCGACGTCCACTTCGAGCGCGCCAAGGATCTGCTGGAAGAGAACGACGGCGCGGGCAACACGTTCAAGGCGACCGCGAAGCCGGTGCTCATCGGGACGGCGGTCGTCGGCTCGACCACGATGATCTTCTCGATCATCATGTCGCTGACGGCCGACCTGACGCGGGATGTCGAGAAGATGTCGATCCTGCACCCGCCGTTCCTGCTCGGCCTGATCGTCGGCGGGGCCGTGATTTACTGGTTCACCGGCGCGGCGACCCAGGCGGTCAGCACCGGGGCGTATCGGGCCGTGGAGTTCATCAAAGCGAACATCAAGCTCGACGCGGGGGCGACGAAAGCTTCGGTCGCCGACAGCAAGAAAGTCGTCGCCATCTGCACGCAGTACGCGCAGAAGGGGATGTTGAACATCTTCCTGACGGTGTTTTTCTCCACGCTCGCCTTTGCCTTCTTCGAGCCGTTCTTCTTCATCGGCTACCTCATCTCTATCGCGCTTTTCGGGCTGTTCCAGGCGATCTTCATGGCCAATGCGGGCGGGGCGTGGGACAACGCCAAGAAAATTGTCGAGGTCGAGCTGAAGATGAAGGGGACGCCGCTGCACGCGGCCACGGTGGTCGGGGATACGGTCGGGGATCCCTTCAAGGACACGTCCTCGGTGGCGTTGAACCCGGTGATCAAGTTCACGACGCTTTTCGGCCTGCTGGCGGTGTCGTTGGCCGTCAACCTGGCCCGGGAGTCGGGGGCGCAGCTGACTTTCATGTTATCGGCCGTTTTCTTCGTGCTTTCGATGATTTTCGTCTGGCGTTCGTTTTACGGGATGCGGATTGGATCGGCAAAAGGGTAGCCGGTCATGGAAAGTGGACAGAAATATCAGCGAACAGCCATCCGGCGAGTTATGGTGTCTAAAGTTCCATAGAAACGTTCGTTGACACTCAAATTTTAACCTGACTATAATCGGCGCTCTTCGCCTGTCGATCAGGACGTTTCGGAGGAGGACAAGTGCCACGCGACATGTTCGGCGACATCGTTGAGCCGTCGATCAAGGTGGGGAGCCAGAAGTGGTACACCATCCCCCTCTCGATCATCGTCCACACGGTGATCATCGCCGCGCTCATTATTATTCCTTTGATGGCGTTCGACGCCTTGCCGACGCCGCCTGCGATGATGGCGTTCGTCGCTGCGCCGCCACCGCCGCCGCCCCCGCCACCACCGCCTCCGCCCCCGGCTCAGGCCGCGGCGCCCAAGCCGGTGGAAATCGTCAACCCGGCGGCCGCACCAGTCGAAGCGCCCCGCGAGATCAAACCTGAAACGGGCGTGGAATCGCAGGTGAAAGGCGCGGTCGGCGGGGTCGAGGGGGGTGTCATCGGCGGAGTCGCCGGCGGCATCGTCGGCGGTCTGGCTGAAGCCCCTCCGCCCCCACCACCGCCACCGCCGCCGCCGCCTGCGGCGCCCGTCCGTGTCGGCGGTGCCATCAAGTCCCCCACCCGTATCAAGAACGTCAATCCGACGTATCCACCGATTGCCCAGTCCGCGCGCGTGCAGGGCGTCGTGATCATCGAGGCGACGATCGGAGTCAACGGCAAGGTCACCGACGCCAAGGTCCTTCGTTCCATTCCGCTGCTCGACTCCGCGGCCCTCGAAGCCGTCAAGCAATGGGAGTACACGCCAACGACGCTCAACGGACAACCGGTGCCCGTGATCATGACGGTCACCGTGAACTTCACGCTGCAGTGAACGAGAGGATGACACGGTCCTGACGACCGTGCCCGACACAACCCGGGGTCCGGCGTGCGCGCCCGACCTCAACGGAATTTCGATGGAGGGTGGACCGTGGATTTAATGGCAATGTGGCAGCAGATGGGAATCGTCGCGAAGGGGGTCGCCTTCGTGCTGTTCTTCATGTCGATGTGGTCGTTCGGCGTCGCGATCGAGCGGATCTTCACCTTCACGCAGGCGCGCAACCAGTCGAAGATGTACGCGCCCCAGGTCGCCAAGCATCTCAAGGAAGGGCGCCTGAAGGACGCCATCGCGATCTCCTCCTCGAAGAACTTCAGGTACAGCCACCTCGCCAAGGTCGTGCTCGCCGGACTGCAGGAGTATCAGTTCCAGCAGGAGAGCGGTGGCGGCCTGAGCCGTGAAGACCTGATGGACACCGTGCGCCGCTCGATTCAGCGCGCGTCGGCGCTCACCGCATCGGACCTCAAGAAAGGGATCTCTGCGCTCGCGACCATCGGCTCGACGGCACCGTTCGTCGGACTGCTCGGCACGGTCGTCGGCGTCATCACCGCGTTCCAGGGCATCGCGGCCAGCGGGTCGGGCGGTATCGGCGCGGTGTCGGCCGGTATTGCCGAAGCGCTCGTCGAGACGGCGCTCGGGCTCGTCGTCGCCATCCCGGCGGTCTGGTTCTACAACTACCTGACCGGCCGCATCGAGTACTTCAACGTGGAGATGGACAACTCCTCATCCGAGCTGGTGGACTATTTCATCAAGAAGACGGCTTAACAGGACTGGTGAGCCGGGTCGGTCTGGCAGGGCAGGTCGGTGGAATCCGACGCACCTGAGCTGCCAGCTCACCGGACTTCATCGTTAGGAGATCAGTTATGTCAATGGATCTTGGCGGCGCCAAAGGCGGAGTCAAGTCCGATATCAACGTGACGCCGCTCTGCGACGTCATGCTGGTGCTGCTCATCATCATGATGATCGTCGCCCCGCTGTTGCAGCAGGGCGTCAGCGTCACGCTGCCGAAGGCGAACAACACCGTCGACAAGCCGGAGACGCAGGGGCAGACGGTAATCGCTATCGGCCCCAACAAGGCCGTGTACCTGAACGCCAAACCGGTCCTGGAAGGGGAGCTGGTGACGAAGGTCACCGAGTTGCTGGAGAATCAGAAAGAAAAGATCATCCTCATCAAAGCTGACGTGGAGGTCGAATACGGCGCCGTCATGGCGACGATGGACCAGCTGCGCCAGGCGGGGATCGAAGACATCGGTCTGGTCGTGGATCCGAAGAAAAACACCCTCGGCGGCGCGACGGGAGGACAGTAATGGCACACGCGCATCACCACCTGGGGGCCGACAAAGTCGTCACGGCGGAGGTTCTGCACGCCAGCGCGGACATGAACATCACGCCGCTCATCGACGTGCTGCTCGTGCTCATTGTCATCTTCATGGCCGCCCTGCCGCTGACGCAGAAAGGCCTCGACATCAACCTGCCGGCGGAGAGCAAGAAGACCACCGACGTCACGCCCGACATCAGCCAGATCGTGCTGAGCTACGACGCGGACAGGAAGATCTCCATCAACAAGAGTGACGTGGCGATCGGCGAGCTCGAGTCGCGCCTGCGCAACATCTACGACCAGCGCAAGGACAAGACGATGTTCATCATCGGAGCCGGCAGTCTCCGGTATGGCGCCATTGTCGAGGTCATCGACGCGGCGAAGGGCGCAGGCGTGGAGAAGGT
>Ga0157379_10003063_pt1 | contig 14133 bp, 15 predicted proteins | sample S25metaG_FD_121802 | JGI IMG/M metagenome (GOLD analysis project Ga0157379, IMG submission 121802) | Switchgrass rhizosphere microbial communities from Kellogg Biological Station, Michigan, USA - S2-5 metaG | ecosystem: Host-associated > Plants > Roots > Rhizosphere > Soil | place: USA... | reverse complement strand
GGAGATGAATTTGGAGGTCATTCTTCACGCAATGTCGGGGCAAGGGGGCCGTTCGGCAAGCCCTGCAAAGGCTTAGTCCCCAACAGGTTGCGCGGCAAGGGTAGGGAGCCAGGTTCTCGAGGCTTGCGCGCTTGAGATTGTTCCGGCTATTTCATGATGGTATGATGTTGCCATTATCATGATGGTATGATGTTGCCATTATAAAGGCACTAACTCGGCTAACGCTCGACCCTGAGATGCAGGGGCCCGCGCCCAAGCCAAGACTGAGGAACGGCGAATCTCATCCGCAGAATACGCGCGACGACTGCTTGCCCTCAACCTGAGAGAATTGAAACAGCGCAAGACGGATATATCCCTGGTTTTCGAGGATCCGGAAACCAATATCGCGGGATAAAGATAAGATGATCGGCGATGCGGTGTGGAACGACCACATGGGCAAGGTCGGGCGCAGAAAGTGGGTAGCGCGTCTGAAGACTGAACAGTGAGCCTGTTCGTTGATTCATCGGTGTGGTTCGCCGCAGCGGCCAGACGCGACCGAGACAATGAGCGCGCCAAGGGAATTCTAAGAACGACGCCTTCAGTTGAGCAAGTCACCACGGATCATGTGCTAGTGGAGACTTGGCTACTCCTGAATAGCCGCTATCGCCGGGACGTTGCCGACCACTTTTGGCAGCAGCTCCAACAGGCCGGAGTCCGGATTGAACTCGTCACGGCCGCTGACCTGCGCGCTGCCTGGGCGATTGGCGTGACATTTCCTGAACAAGCATTCTCGATCGTCGACCGCACAAGCTTTGCCGTCATGGAGCGGCTCGGGATCGTTCGAGTTGCGAGCTTCGACAATGACTTCAGCATCTACCGATATGGTGCCCGCCGCGATAGGTCATTTGAGGTGATCCGCTCTGGACACAGTGGCTTGTTTCAGCTGTTCCATCGCGCCATTCTCAACCAGCACCAGATTACCTGTCTCTACAAGGGCCACCATCGCGAATTCTGTCCCCACATCCTTGGGCACACGGGTGGTCGCGAGGTGGCGCTTGTTTATCAGTTTGGCGGGGGGAGTTCTCGAAAGCTTCCCACTAAAGGCGAATGGCGCTGCATCTATTTAAGCGAGATTGAAGACGCAAAAATCCAAGGGAGGCGTTGGCACACTGGCAGTAGTCATCGCAAGAGCCAGCGTTGCGTGGCCTCTGTCTATGTGGATGTAAACATCAGTGTGCCCAATCAGCCGGGACGTCGATAAAGAGCTTGGACTGCGGCCGGCGCTTTCATCTCTCGGAGTCCACCCGAGTAGTATGAGTGATGAGCGCACGGTTTTCGGCCTAGATGCACGCCCCATGGGAGTCAGCCGCACGCATATCGCAGCCGCCGCCGGCATCATCCTCGCCGCGGCGCTCGCCGAGTACCTGATGGGCCATCCGCTCATCTGCAAATGCGGCTACGTCAAGCTTTGGCATTTCGACGTTCAAAGCGCCGAGAACTCACAGCACCTGATCGACTGGTACACGCCGTCGCACATCATCCACGGCTTCCTCTTCTACGGGCTGCTCTGGCTGATCTCGCGCTTCGTGCCGATGTCGCTCGGCACGCGCCTCGTGCTTGCCGTGGTCATCGAGGCATCCTGGGAGGTGCTGGAGAACACGCCCTTCGCCATCAACCGCTACCGTGAGGCGACCATCGCCCTCGACTATTATGGTGATAGCGTCATCAACTCGATGAGCGACATTCTATTTATGGTGCTCGGATTCTTCCTCGCCTGGCGGCTACCGGTCTGGCTCACCGTCACGATCGGGCTCGCGCTCGAGATCTTCGTCGGCGCCATGATCAGGGACAACCTGACTCTCAACGTCATCATGTTCTTATGGCCGCTCGACTCGATCCTGCACTGGCAGCAGGCGAGGTGACCCTCAGAGATCGACGTGGATGCCAAATACCACGTAGAGGATGAGCCAGAGATAGACGGCGACGGTCGGATAGAAAGTGATGCCGAAGCCGAACGCCCGCACATACGGGTTATAGTGATAGCCGACCCAGAACAGCACGCGACCCATGCCGAACAGTATGGTGAGGATGATCAGCGTGCGCGCTTCCTCGAGCGGGCAGTAGAGGGCGAGACCGGCATTGCCGATGAAATAAAGAATGAACTGCTCGACGGTGTTGAGGATAAAGCGGTTGTTGATATCGACCGCCGAGTTGGGCTTAGGCGTGCGTCCAACGAACATGGATGGATCGAGACGCTGCGCCGCGACGATGCAGATGGCGAGCACCGCCGGCAGAATGGCAAAGACCGCGTCCTTGATGACGAGCGCGATGCGGTCGCCGACGCTCCAGGCGTCAGGTGTCCAATGCCAGAAGAGTTTGACAATACCGAAGAACAGGCCGGCAAACAGCCAGTTGCCCAAAAGCACGAAGATGAAGGGCCATTGCCGAGGGTTAAAGCCCAGGATTTTGACGCGAGGATCGCGCCGCGCCGCCGGACGGCGCTTGGGGTGCTGTTTTTGCTCGATCGGCCGCTGCATGTGTCCCTCGTCCCGGTTGAGGCGAGCAAGCCCTCATGCCGGACGCGCTGCCAAAAAATCCATTCCTTGTTGCTTTAGCTAGGCATAGGACGTGCCTCGGGAAATCTCAAGATGCCAGGTGGACTCTGTGGAACAAAACAGGTACAAAGGTTAACGAGCCCCAGGCTGTGGACAGGCTGGACAGGGCGTCTTGCGTCGCGCTTACCGCGGGGAGCGGGCGGTAGAGTAGCGATTTCCGTGGGGAGTTCGTGACATGGCTGGATCGGTCAACAAGGTCATCCTGGTCGGCAATCTCGGGGCCGATCCAGAGGTGCGTCAAACGCAAGATGGGCGACCCATCGTCAATCTGCGCCTCGCCACCAGCGAAAGCTGGCGTGACAAGGGAACCGGCGAGCGCAAGGAGCGCACCGAGTGGCATCGCGTGGTCATCTTCAATGAAAATTTGGCGCGGGTGGCCGAGCAATATTTGAAAAAGGGATCTAAGGTTTATATCGAGGGACAGCTCCAGACGCGCAAATGGCAGGACCAGTCCGGTCAGGACAGGTATTCGACGGAAGTCGTGCTGCAGCAATATCGCGGCGAGCTGACCATGCTGGATGGCAGACAGCGCGACGGCATGGGCGAAAGCGAGCCGCGTGGAGGAGGAGACTTCGGCCGCTCCGGGCCGTTCAGCGGTGGCGGCGGCAAAAGCGGGGGAAGTTCCTTCGACAAGGAGCTCGACGACGAAATCCCGTTCTGACAGAAGGCTTCCACAGAAAAAAGAGCCCGGCCGGCGGCCGGGCTCAAGAACAAGCTTGCAATCAAACCGGTTTGCTATCTCGACGTATCCTGGTCGCTTCGTTCGCCGACCGTCACCTGCTGCTCGTCGAGCGTCTGATAGTCCGGCGCCGAGGCGAGCGTCTCTTTGTCGAGATCGGCGATGATCTTGACGTCGTTATTCTCGTCGCGAGCGAGCTTGACGTCCTCGAAACGGATGGCGACGTCCTTCTCGCCGATGCCGAGGAAACCGCCGGCGCCAACCACGATGGCGATGATCTTGCCGTTTTGGTCGGTGACGAGGTCGTTCACGTCGCCAATCGACTCATTGTCGGCATTCACCACCGACTTGCCGATGAGGTTACCGACGAGCCAGTCGCTGCTTTCCTGCTTGGTGAGGAATGGAGCACCCGAAGGGGTTGCCTCGGCCGACTTCGGAAGCTCAGCGGAACTCGGTGCCTCTGAAGATTTCGGCATCTCCGAAGATTGCGACGAAGGATTTGCCTCGTCTAGAGCGGGCGGCGCTGACGGCGACGCCTGGTCCAGAGGTGAAGCCTCAGGCGTCATCTGCGAAGACTGGCCCGGAGCTTGTGGCGCCTGGCCTTCGGTCGCAGCATCCAGATTGCCGGGCATCGCTGCCTGAGGCGTGGAAGGCTGCGCCGGCATCGCCTCGGAAGGTTGTGCCGACTTGTCTAACGCGGGCTGGTCCGGGGGCGGCAGTTGTGTCTCTGCCACAGCCGGCGCGAGGCCCAAAAACAGGCCGACAGCCGTGCATGCAAGAAGTCGATTCATGATTCGCTCCCTTACACTATTGCTCATCAAACGGGGGTGACGCGCGGGAAAGAAGGCCTCGCGCCGCCTAGTGACACAACGTCGCGGGGAGTCGATCGTTCCGTCTTTTTGGGGTTTGTGCACACCCTCCGACGGCTGACGAATTCCATCCCGAAACGGAGAACAGGGACGGCCGAAAATGGTCGGCAACCAATTGGAATATAACAAGGAATTAACACTCGCGAGTGTGGCTTGCGCGGTTGCCGAGCGGGCCCCAAATCAGCTATACAGAATCATCGCGCGGCGCGCGCTGTTGACTCAGAGCGGGGCTTTTTCTCCCGCGAGCGATAGCATTTACGCTGCTCGCTCACCTCTAGAACAGGCTTTCTCTTTCTTTGGCTGACGACGACAACACAGAGGTCGAGGGCCCGGGTCCCTCCGACATCAGGCCTATCTCGCTCATCGATGAGATGAAGCGCTCGTATCTCGATTACGCAATGAGCGTGATCGTGTCGCGTGCGCTGCCAGACGTGCGCGACGGCCTCAAGCCGGTGCACCGCCGCATCCTCTACGCCATGCAGCGGCTCGGGCTTGAGTGGAACAAGAAGCACATGAAGTCGTCCAAGGTGGTGGGCGACACGATGGGCGACTTCCACCCGCACGGCAATCTCGCCATTTACGACGCCCTGGTGCGCATGGCGCAGGAGTTCTCTATGCGCGTGCCGCTGATCGACGGCCAGGGCAATTTCGGCTCGGTCGATGGCGACCCGCCGGCAGCAGAGCGCTACACCGAGGCGCGGCTCTCCAAGATCGCCCAATATTTGCTCGACGATCTCAATAAGGAGACCGTCGACTTCAGGCCGAACTACGACGACCGGCTCGAAGAACCCACGGTCCTGCCCGCCAAGTTTCCCAACCTGCTGGTCAACGGCGCGGGCGGCATCGCCGTCGGCATGGCGACCAACATCCCGCCGCATAATCTCGGCGAGGTGATCGACGCCTGCATCGCCCATCTCGACAATCCGGCCATTACCATCGACGAGCTCGCCGAGATCATTCCTGGTCCTGACTTTCCGACCGGAGGCCTGATCCTCGGAAGGACTGGCATCCGCTCTGCCTATCACAAGGGCCGTGGCTCGATCCTCATGCGGGGACGAGTGACGCTCGAGACCATACGCAAGGAGCGCGAGGCGCTGGTCATCACCGAGATCCCTTATCAGGTGAACAAGGCGGTGATGGTCGAGAAGATCGCCGAACTCGTGCGCGAGAAGAAGATCGAGGGCATCGCCGACATCCGCGACGAGTCTGACCGCCAAGGCATGCGCGTCGTGGTCGAGCTGAAGCGCGATGCCATGGCCGACGTGGTGCTGAACCAGCTCTACCGGTTCTCGACACTGCAATCGACGTTCGGCTGCAACATGGTGGCGCTTATCGGCGGCAAGCCTGAGCAGCTCAACCTCAAGGACTTGATCCGCGCCTTCACCGACTTCCGCGAGGAGGTGGTCGGCAAGCGCACCAAGTTCCTGCTCAAGAAGGCGCGGGAGCGTGCGCATATCCTGGTCGGCCTCGCCATCGCTGTCGCCAATATCGACGAGGTGATCGCGGTGATCCGCAAGGCGCCTGATCCCTCGATGGCGCGCGAGCAGTTGATGACGCGCGACTGGCCGGCAAAGGACGTGGTCGCGCTTGTCGAGCTGATCGCCGATCCCCGGCACAAAGTGTCGGCAAAGGGCACCTACCGCCTCTCAGACGAGCAGGCCCGAGCCATCCTCGATCTCCGCCTCCAGCGCCTCACCGCGCTCGGCCGCGACGAGATCGGCGATGAGCTCAAGACGCTCGGCGCCGAGATCGGTGACTATCTCGATATTTTGCGCTCTAGAGCCCGCATCGTCGCCATCATCAAGCAGGAGCTCAACGCCATCAAAGCCGAGTTCGGCACGCCGCGCCGCACCGAGATTCTCGAGATGGAAGGCGAGGTCGAGGACGAGGACCTGATCCAGCGCGAGGACATGGTCGTCACCGTCAGCCACAAGGGCTACATCAAGCGCGTTCCGCTGTCCGCCTATCGCGCGCAGCGGCGTGGTGGCAAGGGCCGCTCCGGTATGGCTACGCGCGACGAGGATTTCGTCACCCGCATCTTCATCGCCAGTACCCACACGCCGGTGCTATTCTTCTCCTCGCGCGGCATGGCCTACAAGATGACGGTGTGGCGCCTGCCGCAAGCGGCGCCGCAAGCACGCGGCAAGGCGCTGGTCAATCTCCTGCCGCTCGACAAGGACGAGACCATCACCACCATCCTGCCGCTGCCGGAGGACGAAGGCTCGTGGGCGAAGCTCGATGTGATGTTTGCCACGAATTACGGCAGCGTGAGGCGGAACAAACTGTCGGACTTCATCGAGGTGCGGCAGAACGGCAAGATCGCCATGCGGCTCGATCCCGGCGACCACATCGTCGGCGTGCAGATCTGCGGTGAGCAGGACGACGTGCTCCTCACTAGCGCCGAGGGCCAGGCCATTCGCTTCCCGGTCTCCGACGTGCGCGTGTTCAAGGGTCGCGAGTCTCCGGGCGTGCGTGGCATCAAGCTCGCCAAAGGCGACCAGGTCATCTCCATGGCGATCCTCGCCCATATCGAGGCCTCCCCGGCGGAGCGCGCCGCCTATATCCGCCAGGCCAACACTATCAGGCGCGGCGGGGCAGAGCCCGAGCAGGACATGGAGGCAGAGAGCAACGGCGAAGAGGCTGTGGTGCTGAGCCCCGAGCGTTACGCCGAACTCAGCGCGCATGAGGAATTCGTGCTGACCGTGTCCGAGAACGGCTACGGCAAACGCACATCCGCCTATGAGTACCGCATCTCCGGGCGCGGCGGGAAAGGCATCATCGCCATGGTGGTCAATGAGCGAAACGGCAAGTTGATCGCTTCATTCCCCGTCGAGGACAGCGACCAGATCATGCTCGTCACCGACGGCGGCCAGCTTATCCGCGTGCCGGTCGAGGACATCTCGATGATGGGCCGCTCGACCCAAGGCGTGATTGTGTTCTCGACGGGAGTCGGCGAACGGGTGGTCTCGGTCGAGCACATCCCCGACGAGAATGGCGGCGAGGAAGCTTCGACCGAGAACGGGAACGATCTGCCGCCTGAATAAGCGCCCTTGCCGATTCCCAACTTGCGCGGCTAGAAGAGGCTCACGCGGCTGGGCATCCCGTCGATGACGCGGCCCTCGCGCCTGGAGCTTGAATATGCGCGTGGGCCTTTATCCCGGTAGCTTCGATCCCGTCACGTTCGGCCACGTGGATATCGTGCGGCGGGCGGCGCGTCTCGTCGATAAGCTGGTCATTGCCATCGGCACGCATCACACGAAGGAGCCTTTGTTCTTGGTGAAGGAGCGCGTGAAGCTTGCGGACGAGGTTCTGAATCCGGTGGCGAAGGAGATCGGCTTAACGTTCGACGTGACCACTTATGACGGGCTGACGGTCGATGCTGCGCGGGAGGCTGGTGCCACGGTTATCATTCGCGGGCTCCGCGATGCCGGCGACTTCGATCATGAAATGCAGATGGCGGGCATGAATGCTGCGCTTGCCTCCGAGATCGAGACGGTTTTTTTGGCTTCGTCGCCCGACATAAGGCACATCGCGGCCAGTCTCGTTCGTCAGATTGCTGCAATGGGCGGCGACGTCTCGGCATTCGTACCGAAGGTCGTGAGCGCGGCTCTCGAAAAGAAATTTGCCGGATAGCCGGTCCCTTCCCAAGGAGGTCTCATGAGAATTCAGGCAGCCATCGTCTTCGCGTTCGCTTTCGCGCTCGCCATCTTCGGCGCGCACTCGCCAAGCTTAGCGGGAGATCTCTCAAATCCGGCAAGCCTCGACGAGAAGGCGCCCGACGTTTACAAAGTGAAGTTCGACACGAGCAAAGGCAGCTTCGTGGTCGAAGTGCATCGCGACTGGGCGCCGAATGGCGCCGACCGCTTCTACAATCTCGTCAAGAACGGCTTCTATAACGACGCACGCTTCTTCCGTGTGATTAGTGACTTCATGGTGCAGTTCGGCATCAACGGGAATCCCAAGATTTCGCAGGTGTGGCAGGACGCGAACATCCCCGACGATCCGGTCAAGCAAAGCAACACACGCGGGATGATAACCTTCGCCACCGCAGGTCCGAATACACGCACCACGCAAGTGTTCATCAATTTCGGCGATAACGCAGCGCTCGACGGCCAGGGCTTTTCACCGTTCGGCAAAGCGATCTCGGGCATGGACGTGGTGGATTCGCTCTATGCCGGCTATGGCGAGGGCTCGCCCAAAGGCCATGGTCCGAACCAAGGCATCGTGCAGAGCCTTGGCAACGCTTACCTCGAAAAGGCGTTTCCCCAGCTCGATTACATCAAGACGGCGACTATCGTGAAATAGGCCGCCCCTCAGGAGGACCCGTCCCATGGCACAACCGGAAGACACGCTCATCATCGAGACGACCAAGGGCCCCGTCACCGTCGAGATGCGCCCCGATCTCGCCCCGAACCACGTCGCGCGCATCAAGGAGCTCGCCCGCCAAGGCTTCTATGACGGCGTGGTGTTCCACCGGGTGATCGACGGCTTCATGGCCCAGACCGGCGATCCGACCGGCACTGGGCGCGGCGGCTCGGGGCAGAAGCTTCGCGCGGAGTTCAATGCCGAGCCGCATACCCGCGGCGCGGTGTCGATGGCGCGCGCGCAGTCGCCTGACTCGGGCGACAGCCAGTTCTTCATCTGCTTCGGCGACACGACCTTTCTCGACCGTCAGTACACGGTGTGGGGGCGGGTGGTCGATGGCATGGAAAATGTCGACAAGCTCGCCCGTGGCGAGCCTCCGGCCAAGCCCGACAAGATGATCTCGGCACGGGTCGCCGCCGACGCAGCCTAGTTTCGTGCGCGTCAATGCGTTCGATTTCCATCTGCCTGATGAACTGATCGCGTTGCGCCCTGCGGTGCCGCGCGATGCCGCGCGACTTCTGGTCGTTGATCCCGCACGCGCCGATCCCGTTACCGACAGGGCGATCTTGGATTTGCCTGAGCTGCTGTCGCCCGGCGATGCGCTCGTGTTCAACGACACCAAGGTGATCCCAGCCGAACTTCACGGTATGCGCGCGCGCAACAACGCATCAGCGCATATCTCGGTGACTCTCATCGAGCGGATCGACGACTGCCGCTGGCTCGCTTTGGCGCGACCGGCGAAGCGATTAAAACCCGGCGACCGCATTGTGTTCGAAAACGGAAGCAATGTCTGCCTCCTCGGCGAGGTTGCAGCCACGGTCGAGGCGCGGGGAGAAGAGGGCGAGGTGACGCTCGTTTTCGATCTTTCCGGCGCAGCCCTCGACGAGGCAATCAAAGCTCAGGGCGCCATGCCGCTGCCGCCCTACATCGCCTCGCGCCGCGCTCCCGACGACCAGGACCGGACCGACTATCAGACGCTGTTCGCGCGGGACGAGGGCGCCGTCGCCGCGCCCACCGCCGGGCTGCATTTCACCGAAAGGCTGATGGAGGCTCTCGACGCGCGCGGCATCTCAAGCCATTTCGTTACGCTGCATGTGGGGCCTGGCACATTCCTGCCGGTGCGGGCTGCCGATACCGAGAGCCACGTGATGCATCCCGAGCGCGGCATGGTCTCGGCCGAGACAGCGGAAGCTCTGAACCAGGTGAAGGCGAGGGGAGGAAAGATCGTCGTCGTCGGCACGACTTCCTTGCGGCTTTTGGAGAGCGCGGCTACCGATAACGGCAAGCTCGCGCCGTTTGCCGGTGAGACGAGCCTCTTCATCACCCCTGGCTATCGCTTCCGCATCGCCGATCGTCTCTTGACCAATTTCCATCTGCCGAGTTCTACCCTGTTCATGCTGGTTTCCGCCTTCTCAGGGCTCGATCTCATGAAGCGCGCTTACGCCCATGCCGTCGCGGAGCGCTATCGCTTCTATTCCTATGGCGATGCCTGCCTGCTCAGTCCGGCCCGTCCCGCCTCATGACTGAGCGCTTCTCCTTTGTGGTCAAAGCGCGGGACGGCGCTGCGCGAACTGGCATTATCACCACGCCGCGCGGGGTCGTGCGCACCCCTGCCTTCATGCCGGTCGGCACCGGCGCCACGGTCAAGGCCATGTTCCCGGAGGATGTTAAGGCTTCGGGCGCCGACATTATCCTCGCCAACACCTATCATCTGATGCTCCGCCCCGGCGCCGAGCGCATCGAACGCCTTGGCGGCCTGCACAAATTCATGCATTGGGAAAAGCCGATCCTCACCGACTCCGGCGGCTACCAGGTCATGTCGCTCGCCAAGCTGCGCAACATCGGCGAGCAGGGCGTCACCTTCCAATCCCATATTGACGGCGCCACTGTCGACCTTTCGCCAGAGCGCGCCATAGAGGTGCAATCCCTGCTCGGCTCGGACATCCAGATGGTGCTCGACGAATGCACCCCGTATCCCGCGACACGCGACGAGGCCAAGACCTCCCTCGAGCTTTCCCTTCGCTGGGCTGAGCGCTGCAAGGAGGCGTTCGCTGCGAGGGCAGAAGCGGGACAAGCGCTGTTCGGCATCGTGCAAGGGAGCGTCTATCTGGATCTCCGCGAGCAGAGCGCCCGCGCGCTGATCGACATCGGCTTCGACGGATATGCCATCGGCGGGCTTGCGGTGGGAGAGGGGCAGGCGGCGATGCTCGACATGGTCGAAGCGACGAACGCGGTGCTGCCCAAAGGTCGTCCGCGCTATTTGATGGGGGTAGGCACGCCCGAGGATCTGATGGCGTCGGTCGCGCGCGGGATCGACATGTTCGATTGCGTCATGCCGACCCGCTCGGGCCGGCATTGCCAAGCCTTTACCTGGGGCGGGCGGCTCAACCTGCGCAATGCCCGCTACGCCGAGGATTCAACACCGCTTGACCCTGAGAGCTCGTGTCCCGCCGCGCAATATGAGCGCGCTTACCTGCATCATCTGGTGAGGTCGGGCGAGGCGCTCGGTGCCATGCTGCTCAGCTATGCCAATGTGCAGTTCTACCAGGAGCTCATGGCGCGCGCGCGGGAGGCTATCGAACAACGCCGCTTTGCCGACTTCGCGGAGGATCTGACGCACCGCTACCGGAGCGCGTCGGCCGAAGAGGACGCCAATGCCTAGGCGCGCTGGCCGGGGTTAGCTTGGACCACGCAGCCTTTCACGCGCCAATCACCGTTCTCCTGCCGCTCCATCTCGAAATCGGCAAGCCATTCCTGTCCCAGAATATCGGTGATCAGCACCTCGGAGGTGGTGGCACCGGCACGGTTGATGCCGAGGAACGAGAATTTTTTGGTCACGAGAACCGGGGGCAGCTCGTCGGCGACCGCCTGGAGGAATTTCTCAGGCGCGCCGAAGAAGCTCTGGGTCGAGGGGGTGAGCTTGGCGAAGGCGTGCTTGGCGTCCTGCGCTACGATGGCGCGCAGCTCGGCCCTGACCGCATCCTCGATCTTGCGCTTGTCCTGGATGCCGAATTCGTCAGGTGAAATCGACTTGGGCTGCACCGATACGGTCGTCACGTGACCGGCGGCATTGAGCGGTGACAGAGAGATAAAACTTCCGCCGGCGAATCCTACGCCGGCGAGAAAAATACAGGCCAGTGCGACGGCAAGAGGCCTTTTCAGATCGGCGCGCATACGGTGCCTCCGTAGCCACGCCCTTCACCCGCATCTCTAACTGCGAAGCATCAAGAAAGTTGCAGCGTGGAGTCCTATTGCGTCGCGATGTCCGAAGCTGGGCCGGCAGGGCCCAACGCCTTCCGCTCGCGCGCGATAAGATAAAGCCCTGACACGATCACAATTGCCGCACCCGATAGCGTCCATGGCGTGGGCACGTCGCCGAAAACGAGGAAGCCCGCGACCGACATCCAGATCAACCCAAGATAGATGAAGGGGGCAAGCACCGAGGCCGGCGCGCTGCGATGGGCGAGAATGAGCAGCCAATGGCCGAGCCCGCCCCAAAAGCCGAGCGAGGCGAACAGGGGCCACAGCTTCGGGTCTTGCGACCACTGCCATGCGGCGAACGCAAAGGGGGCCATGATCACAAAGCCGGCGAGCGGCGTGTAGGTCTGGGTGACCCGCGCGGGATCGAATGCCGAGAGATAGCGCGTGGCGAGGTTGTACAGCGCGTAGCCGAAAGTGGCGACCAGCGCGAGCAGCATGGCCCAATGCAGCGTGCCGAAGCCGGGATGCATGACGAGCAGCACGCCGAGGAAACCGGCGACCACGGCGAGCATGCGATGCCAGCCGATCCATTCGTCCAAAAGTGGTCCGGCGAGGGCCGCGACCACCAAGGGCGTGAGGAAGAAGATGGTGATGGTCTGGTCGAGCTGGAGATATCGGAGCGCAACGAAATTGAAGCCGGTGGTCACAACCATGAGGCCGGAGCGGAGCCATTGCACCAGAGGCTTGGCGGAACGGAGCGAGGGGGCCAGCGCAAACGGCCACAGCACCGCCGCGCTAAACACCACGTGTCCGGCGAATCTCAGCCAAGTGACTTCGGCGACGGGAATGCCTTTCTTGACCACGAGAAATTTCGCCGTCGAGTCGAGCGCGGCGAAGCAGAGCGTGGCGAGCGCCATCAGCCCGATCGCTTTCAATCTTCGGCGAGGATGGACGTCGGGGAGGGGGAGGCGGCGCGGCGTCATGAGGCCGGCTGTTGTTGCATGAATCTTTGCCAAAATGCCATCAGCCCGTTAGGTCTTTCACACGTTGATCGGGGCGTGCATCAAGGGAGGAGAGCGTGGCCGAAATTCGCGCCATGTGCGCCATAGGCCAGCGCGGCCAACTCGGACTGAATGGCAGGCTCCCTTGGGAGGGCAACAGGGGGCGCGAATATGTTGCCGATGTGGCGCGCTTCTTCGACATGACGAAGGGCCATGTGATCATCGCCGGTCCCCGCACCTATGCCTCGATCCCGGATTTCGCCTTCGAGGAGCGCACCATCTGCGAGATCAGGTCCGATAACGATCCGGCAGAGGTACTCGCGCAATTCCCCGACCGCGTGATTTACGTCGGCGGCGGGCCGCCGGTGTGGACGGCCTATGCGCCTTTCATCCAGCACTGGGACATCACGCGGCTCCCTTATGACGGGGAGGCCGACCGCTGGTTCGATCCTGCCTGGCTCGTCGCCTCGCGGATTGGAAGGAACGAGACATGAGCGTTCGGCCGCGCGGAATTCTTCTAGCGACTTTGATCGTGCTTGTTTCCGGCACAGCACTCGCAGCTCAAGGCGCCACCAAGGACGAAGCCGTCTCCATGGTAAAGAAGGCGGTCCCCGCCATCAACTCCGAGGGCGCCGATAAGGTCTACGCGGAGATCAGCGACGACACTGTCGTCTGCGGCGGCGTTTATCAGTCGTGATTGCCACGTATTCGGTCTCGGCAGACCAGGTGATGAAACTTTTAAGACGAAATGCTTGAAAAAGGGGTTCTAGACACGAAGAGCAATCCTGGCCACCAACCGATTTTCTGTTCCGATTTGGGTCGCTGGAGGCTACCATCTTGACGGCAGGATTTGGGCCCGGGGCATCCCCAACCTGCCTCTGGGAAACCCAAATCCACAATCAATCTATGACGATAACCCCGTCTGTGACCGCAAGGAGGTCGGCCATAGAGCAGCGCACGGAAGACGCCTTCACCACCGACCAGATTGGCTGGCGGTTCGCCTTGGGCACGGTCCTCATTATCGGCGGTTACGGCGCCTGGTCGCTGATCCCGGTCGTAATCGAGGCGGACCTCGAGCCGAGCGCGAAGGCCTTTCTCTCGGGTCTGTTCGGAGCGACGCCGTTCCTCACCAAAGTCGTGGCCATCGCGTTGATGGGGCGTCCCGCATACAACTTCCTCAAGCGCACCGTCTTTCAGTGGGTGCGCCGGAGGTGGAGCGGCCAGGCTTGAGCCGCAAAGCTTCAGCCGCCGGCAGTATTGCCAGCGGCTGACTCTTGGCGAATTGCTCTTTGGGCTACTTGTTCTTAGCTTCCCAGGCTTTCTGCGCCTCGACCAGCATCTTGTCGTAGCTGTCGTCGGTGGTCAGTTGCGTGATGCCTTCGCCGAACTTGCCAGCCAAGGAGGCGCAAGGCGATTTCTTCGAG
>Ga0157379_10003061_pt1 | contig 14137 bp, 15 predicted proteins | sample S25metaG_FD_121802 | JGI IMG/M metagenome (GOLD analysis project Ga0157379, IMG submission 121802) | Switchgrass rhizosphere microbial communities from Kellogg Biological Station, Michigan, USA - S2-5 metaG | ecosystem: Host-associated > Plants > Roots > Rhizosphere > Soil | place: USA... | reverse complement strand
CGCCCGGCGGTACACCAGCGACGCCGGCGGATCGAGCTCGCTCGGGATCATCGGCGGCATGTCCATCGACGGGATGTGCTGCGTGGTGCCCCCGTCCGCGACGAGCTCGCGCGTCGAGCTGAAGTGCTTGTAGTCGCGCAGCACCCGACCGATGTCCTCGTGGCGGGTCGTCACCCAGAACCCGCCGTAGTGCTCCGACCACGCCACCGGACACGTCTCGCGCACCTCCCGGAACATGTCGATCACCTCGGTCCCCGCAGGGATCGCGTGATGGTCGAAGTCGACGGTCACGTCCGCCTTGGTCAACGGCCCCTGGGTCACGACAACGACGCTAGCGAGCGTGTTGCTTGCCTGCAAGCAAGTCAGGCGGCCCCGACCTGCCGGCGCCCGCGCACGTGCGCGCGGATCGCGTCGAACAGGTCGTCGTCGGTGCGGAACTCCGGGGGCATCAGCTCGACGATGTCGTAGCCGCGGTAGACCGGATCGTGCGGGAAGTCGCCCGACCGCTGGCGCTCGTCCGGGACGGCCCGGCCGGCGCCGCCGACGACCGGGGCGCGCTCGCCCTCCACCATCCACGTCTTCTCGGCCGCCATGTGCCGGTGGCCGATGCGCCACTCGCCGCCGCGGCGCTCGAAGACGTCGAGGTAGCGGCCCTCGGACTGCACGTCGACCCACGTGCCGTCGTCGAGCGGGATCCGCTGCGTCGCGAAGTAGGAGCTCTCGACGAAGGCGCGGTCGCCGTCGAGATCCAGGTCGATGAGCGGGTTCGTGACGTAGTGCTTGCGGTTGGGCAGCGTCCCGAGCTTCGCGATGGTGTCGGCGGCGAACTCGTGGCCGTCGCCCACGAAGACCCAGTGCACGTCCTTGGCGCCGGGGTGGTAGCAGGAGCGCAGCAGCTCGACGTCGCTGCGGTCGCAACCGCGGCAGTAGCGGTACAGGACGTCGCGGATCTCCTCCTTGGCCTCGAGGATCTCCAGGCGCCGCAGCAGGGCGCTCGCATCGGCGTCGGTCATCGGTCCCACTCCCGCTCGTAGGACGGGTCGCTGCGGCTGCGCGTGCCCTGCACGAAGTCCGACGTGTCGAAGCCCGGGCGGGCGGCCTCGAGGATCACGCGCCGGTGCGCGATGCGCCACACGCCGTCGTCGCGGCGCTCGTAGCGGTCGATGTAGCGGCACAGCCCGCGCTGGACGGTCCCGTCGGGCTCGACCCAGCGGCTCTCGCCGTAGATCTCGCCGTAGGCGATGTCCCCGCGGACCTCGAACAGCGCGTTGGACAGCGAGTGCTGAAGCGGCCCGTTGGCCGGGTCCATCGTCCGGCGCTTGAGGTACGCCACAAACCCCTTGGGGTCGCCCTTGAACGTCCCGTGATCGTCGAACGCGTCCTCGTGGTAGCAGGAGAGCAGCAGCTCCTCGTCGCAGCGGTCGATCCCGCGCGAGGCGCGGACGACCAGCTCGGAGAGCTCCTGCTTGTCCAACAACTCGCGCAGCGCCGCTGCATCGACCGGCGCGCCCTGCTCGTGTGTCGCGGCCATGCCGCCATCATAGGAGCGACGCTTGCTTACGCGCAAGCGGACGCAGCGTCCGGGGCGGGCGGGGCGGGCGGGTCCCAGACAACGTGCAGCGCACGCGGACCGCGCATCAGCGCACCCTCGATGCTCGGCGCCGGGGCGTCGGGATCGAGCCGCAGGCCCGGGAGCCGCTCGAGCAGCACCTCGAGGCCGACCTGCAGCTCGCGCCGGGCCAGGTGCATGCCGAGGCACTGGTGCGGGCCGGTGCTGAACGCGAGGTGCAGGCCACGCTCGCGGTCGAGCTCCAGGCGGTCGGGGTCGCCGAACCGCGTCTCGTCGCGGTTCGCGGAGCCCAGCCACACGGTCATCGACGCGCCCGCCGGGATCGGGCAGCCGCCGACCTCGACGTCGCGGGTGGCCAGGCGCTCGGTCCGCGGCGCTGGGCTCTCCCAGCGCAGGGACTCCTCGACGACCTGCGGGATGAGCGACGGGTCGGCGACCACCCGCTCGTAGGCGGCCCGGTCGCCGAGCACCCCGACCAGCATGCTGCCCAACGCGAGCTCGGTCGTGTCGGTGCCCGCCGACAGGAAGAGCCGCAGGAGGCCGAAGAGCTGCTCGTCGGAGAGCCCGCCCTCGCGCTGGGCCTCGAGCAGATCGCTGAGCAGGTCGTCCCCCGGCGCGGCGCGGCGCTGATCGACGATCGGCTGCAGGTACTCGAGCAGCGCGCGGCTGGCGGCGAAGCCCGGCTCGGGGTCGTGCACGCCGCGCGTGATCTCCTCCGTCCAGCGGTGGAACTCGTCGGCGTCCTCGAGCGGCACCCCGTACATCCCGCAGATCACACGCACCGGGTACTTCGACAGCACCTCGGAGTACAGCTCCGCGCGGCCGCGCGCAGCGACCGCGTCGACGAGCTCGTCGATGATCGGCCGCATGAGCTGCTGCTCCCAGCGGTCGATCGACGCGACGCGGAAGGCCTTGGCGACGGCGTTGCGCGCCTGGCGGTGCTCGGCGCCGTCCTTGGCCGTGAGCAGCCACCCGGTGAACGGCTCGAGGCTCAGGCCGCAGACCGACGAGGAGAAGGTCTCCGGGTCCCGCAGGACGGTGAGCACGTCCTCCCAGCGCGTGATGTTGTAGCGCGGGCTCGGGTCCAGGCCGATCGGCGAGCTCTTGGGGACCGGGTCCAGGCGGCGGGACGTCGCGAGCAGCGGATAGGGGTCCGGGTCGTCCATCCCCAGGCCCTCCCACGCCTGCCGAAGCTCTTCGATGGAGGGCTCTGCGCGGTCGATCACGCGACGACCTTAGCAGCGCTGCTTGCGCACGCGCAAGGTCAGGCCGCGTGCGAGCGCGGCGCCCGTCGCGTCCGCCGCTCCGCCGTGGCCGGCATCAGGAACCCGCCCGCGAGCAGCGTCGTGAGGCGCTCGCCGACCTCCGCCGCCCGCGCCCCACTGCCGCCCTCGACGTGATGCCACCACGAGACCCCGTTGGTCGCCGAGATCAGCGTGTTGACCGCCATCCACGGGTCCATCGGCAGCAGCACGCCCGCGGCGACGCCCGCGGCATAGGCCTCGGTGAACGACCGCGCGTAGTCGCGGCGCCGCTTCACCGAGCGCAGCTCCTTCAGCTTCGCGATCTCCGGCCGCTCGTGCAGCAGGACCACCACGAGGTCGGCGTTGGCGACCGTCACCGCGACATGGGCCTCGAGCATCCGGACGAACCGGTCCTGCGCCGGGACCGCCGGATCGGCCGCCACGGCGGCGACCGCCGACTCGAGCTTGGTCATCTGCTCCTCGTACAGCGCGCCGAGGATCTCGCTCTTGCTCTTGAAGTGGTAGTACAACGCCTGGCGCGTGACGCCGAGCTGCTCGGCCACCACTTCGAGGCTCGTCGAGCGGTAACCGTGCACCGCGAAGAGCTTCGCGCTGAGGTCCAGCACTTCGCGCCGGGTCACGCCACGACCTGCCACCTGGGCTCCTTGCGCGCCGCCACGATGGGGCCGAGCGTAGTGGACGGGGCGGCGGACCGGCCCGCGGCCCGAACCGGAGCCATGATTGACTCCTCCGTCCCACCGCTTCCAACGTTGCGCGCCCGCAAGCCGCAAGGAGTTCCATGAGCCAGTCCGACCGTCTCGAGGCCGCGTCGCTCGTCGACCTGCTGTCCACGCCCAGCCACGTCGCGATCATCGGCGCGTCGGGCACCCCCGGGCAGTACTCCCACCGCGCGTTCACGTACCTGCGCGACTACGGATTCGCGGGCCGGCTCAGCCTCATCAACCCGAACCGGTCGGAGATCGAGGGCCACCCCTGCCTGCCGAGCGTCGACGCGATCGAGCCCGGCTCGGTCGACGTGGCGATGGTCGCGGTCCGCGCCGAGGTCGCGCCGGACGCCGTCGCCGACGCCGCGCGCCTGGGCGCGAAGGTGGCGGTGACGATCGCCGGCAGCGTCGATGCGGCGGGCAAGCAGTCCATGCGCGAGACCGCCGCCGCGAGCGGCATGCGGGTCATCGGCCCCAACTGCATCGGCTCGGTCGCCAGCCGCGGCTCGGCCTACGTGTCGTTCTCCACGGTCGTCGGCGACGGGCGCCCGCGCGACGGGCGCATCGCGCTCATCACCCAGAGCGGCGCGATGGGCAACGCGCTGCTGCTGTCGCTCCTGCGCCGCGGCGCCGGCATCTCGCACTGGATCACCACGGGCGACGAGGTCGACGTCGGAGCGCTGGAGCTCATCGCCGGCATGCTCGACCAGCCCGACGTCGGCGCCGTCGGCGTGTTCTTCGAGGGCATGGGCGACCTGGAGTGGATGCCCGCCGTCCGCGAGGCGATCGCGCGCACCGGGAAGCAGGTCTACGTCGTCAAGGGCGCGCAGACGGCCGCCGGGCGCAGCGCCGCCGCCGGCCACACCGGCCGCGTCGTCGGCTCGGGCGAGGCGTCGGTCACCGTCATGCGCGACGCCGGCATCCAGGTCCTGCAGAGCATGCCGCAGCTCGCCGACGCGCTCGTCGCCTCCGACCTGATCGGCCAGCTGCCCGGCCCGCGCGTGGGCATCGTCAGCGTCTCGGGCGGCGCCGGGGTCCTGGCCGCCGACGCCGTCGTGCGCACGAACCGCCTGACGCTGGCGACCCTCACCGACGACCCGGTCCTCGAGGACAAGCTGGGCGGCCGCGTCCACGAGCTCGGCAACCCGCTCGACGTGGCCGGCAGCCCGACCGAGGTGTTCGCCGACTGGGCCACCACGGTCGCGTCGCGCCCGTCGACCGACATCGTCCTCGCGGTGCAGGCCAACATCATGCACGACGAGCAGCTGCTCGGCGAGGAGCTGGCCACGGCGCAGGGCCGCACCGCGCCGCTCGTCGTCGTGCCCTTCAGCGAGGAGGACCCGCTGAGCCGCGACGTCGTCCTGCGCCTGGCCGAGGCGCGCATCCCGTTCATGGCGTCGGCCGAGCGGGCGATCGCCGCGCTGGCCACGCTGCCGTTCGCCGGCGGCGAGCCCGAGGCCGAGGCCGCCGACGACCCCCACGATGCCGAGCGCGACGTGGTCGGTCTCGAGGACGCGGTCGAGCTCATCGGCGCCGACCTGCCCTGGTCGGGCTACCGCATCGCCGAGTCGCTGCAGGACGGGCTTGCCGCGGCGCGGGAGCTCGGCTTCCCCGTGGTGCTCAAGGCCGCCGGCCGGACCCTGCACCACCGCAGCGACTCGGGCGCCGTCGCCGTCGGCGTGACCGAGGAGACCTTCGCGGACTCCTGGAACGCGGTCGAGGCCGCGGCCTCCGCGGCCGGCGACGTGGTCATGGTCCAGGAGCAGGCGGCCAAGGGCTCCGAGGTCATGGTCAGCGCGATGCGCGACCCCGAGCTCGGCGCCGTGGCGATCGTCCGGCCGGGCGGCGTCCTCACCGAGCTCCTGCAGGGCTCGGCGATCCTGTGGGGCGGCTGGGACGCGGCGACGCGGCGCGAGACGCTCGAGCGCTCGATGGTCGGGACCCTGCTGCTCGGCTATCGCGGCGGCGCGGTGTACGACCTCGACGCGCTCGCCGCCGTCGTCGAGTCGCTGCTCGAGGCGGTGGCCGACGAGCGGATCTCGTTCGTCGAGCTCAACCCGGTCATGGTCGGCACGTCGGGCGTCGCGCTGGTCGACGCCCTGGCGACCCCCGGCGCCCAGCGCCCAGCGACCGTGTCATGACCTCCGAGGTCGCCCCCGCGGTCGAGCCGTTCTCGGTCGCCGTCGACGAGGCGGTCCTCGACGACCTGCGCGCGCGCCTGGCGCGCGCGCAGCTCGCGCCCGTGCTCGGCGACGACGACCCCACGTTCGGGATCACCGTCGCCCAGCTGACCCGCGTGATCGAGCACTGGCGCGACGCCTACGACTGGCGCGCCCGCGAGGCGGAGATCAACGCCTACACCCATGTCCGCACCACGATCGACGGCCAGCCGGTCCACGCGCTGCACGAGCGCGGCGACGGGACGAACCCGCTGCCGATCGTGCTCACCCACGGCTGGCCGTGGACGTTCTGGGACTTCCGGCGCCTGATCGACCTGCTCGCCCACCCCGAGCGCCACGGCGGCGATGCCGCCGACGCGTTCGACGTCGTCGTGCCGTCGCTGCCGGGCTTCGTGTTCTCCACGCCCCTGGCAGGCCGGGGCACGACGTTCGCCCGGACCGCGGATCTGTGGGTCGAGCTCATGGCCCGCCTCGGCTACGAGCGCTTCGCCGCCCACGGCGGCGACATGGGCGCCTTCGTCACGGGCGAACTGGGCCACCGCCATCCCGAGCACGTGGTCGGCGCGCATCTGTCGACCGTGGTGCGGCTCGGCGCCTGGAACCTCGAGCGGCCGTGGTCGGACCTCGTGCGCACGCCGCTGCCCGACGACCCGCAGGCACGTGCCGGCGTGCTGGCCCGCGAGCGCAAGTACGCCGCGCACATCACGGTCCAGGTGCTCGAGCCGCAGACCGTCGCACATGCGCTGCACGACTCGCCGGTGGGTCTGGCCTCGTGGGTGCTGCAGCGCCGCCGCGCATGGAGCGACTGCGGCGGCGATCTCGAGACCCGCTTCACGCTCGACGAGCTCGTCACCCACATCATGCTGTGGTGGGCCACCGGCACGTACGCGAGCTCGGCGCGCTTCTACCACACGATGGCCAACACGCCGTGGACCCCGGCCCGCGAGGGCCTGCCGGTGGTCTCGGCGCCGACGGGCTTCACGCTGTTCACGCGCGACCTGCTCCCGGGTTTCGACATCCACCGGCTGTCGGACGAGTTCAACATCGTGCACGTGACCGAGTCCGACGTGGGCGGGCACTTCGGCGCGGCCGAGGAGCCCGAGGTCGTCGCCGCGTCGCTGCGCGAGATGTTCCGCCCGCTGCGAGGTACTGTGGGCGCATGAAGACCAACCTGGACTGCCCCTGCGGGGAGCACCTCGAGGGCAAGGACGAGGACGACCTCGTCGAGAAGGCGCAGGAGCACCTTCGCGAGAAGCACCCGGACCACGAGTACACCCGGGACCAGATCCTGTTCATGGCGTACTAGGTCATCGCGCCCTGGTCCGCGAGGCGGACCAGGCGCGAGTCCTGCTCCGACGACGCCACGAGCGCGTCGCCCAGCTCGTGGCGGCGCACGGCCAGCGCGAAGTCGGTCGCCACGGGCGTGCCGTTGCGGATCGCGTCGTGCACGTCGCGGTAGACGCCCGCGACGTTCTCGGCGAACGTGCCGCGCACCGCCGCCGGCAGGTGCGCCATGAAGCGCTCCGGGATCTCGATGGGCTCGGGCTCGCCGCCCGCCTGGGTCCCCGACAGCGCCAGCGAGGCCATCTGCAGCTGCTGGGGCTGCGCCGTCGAGACGCGCAGCAGGCCGCGTGGCCCGCGCAGCTCGATCGACGAGCCGATGGCCGCCGCGCTGCCGCCCTGCATGTGCGCGACGACCAGGGCGCCGGCGCCGGTGCGCGCGGTGAACGCGACGTGGTCGTCGGCGTCCTTGGGCAGGATCTGCCCCGTCTCGGCGATCCGCACCTCGGGCGCGAGCGTGAGCACGCGCGCCGAGACGTCGTCGAGATCACCGGCCAGGTAGCAGACCGCGTCGAAGGCGTGCGCCGCCGGGATGCGCAGCACCGTGATGCTGCTGGCGGCCTTCAGGTGGTCGGCGTAGCGCTCGGGCAGCTCCCGGGCGCCGGGCATGAGGCTCGACCCGGTCAGGGTCACCGAGGTGAGCTCGCCGAGGTAGCCCTCCTCGATCAGCTCCCGCGCGTAGCGGACGGCCGGGGCGAACCGCGCCTGCAACCCGATCGAGTGCACGACGCCGGCGTCCTGGGCCAGGGCTGCGAGCTCGCGCGCCTCGGCCGTGTCCAGCCCGAGCGGCCACTCGCAGAGCACGTGCTTGCCCGCAGCGACGGCGGCCCGCACCACCGGCTCGTGGACCGCGACGTTCACGCCGACGACGACGAGCTCGACGTCCGGGTCCGCCGCCAGCGCCTCGGCGCTGTCGTAGGCGCTGACCGCGCCCAGCGCGCGCGCCGCCTCGTCGGCCGACGCGCGCTTGGTCGTCGCGACCGCCTGGAGCGTCAGCTCGTCCAGCGCGCGGATGGCCGGGGCATGGGCGACGATCGCCCAGCCCGAGCGCGCGAGGCTCGCCCCGACGAGGCCGACCCGCAGGGGCTCGCCCATCGCGTGGCCGCGTCAGTCCTCTTCGACGGTGATCGCGAGCGCCGGGCAGAGCTCCGCAGCGCGCTTGACGGCCTCGAGCCGCTCCGCGGGCGGGCTCTCCTGCAGCAGGATGACGACGCCGTCGTCCTCGCGCTGGTCGAACACGTCCTCGGCCTCGATGACGCACTGGCCGGCGGCGACGCACTTCTCGGTGTCCACGGTGATCTTCATGATGATCTCTCCTCGATCCTTCGGGCACGGGGCGACGCCCCCGAGCACGTGCCAGCCTACCGCCGGTTTGACGCGCGCGCAAGCCACGCGGTACGGTCGCGCCCATGGCCACAACCGACGACGCACCCCCCGCCGACCCCACGAAGTTCTGGCAGGTCGGCGTGGTGGTCCAGAACCTCGAGGACGCCATGGAGGAGCTCTCGCGAACCCTTGGCCTGACCTGGGGTGAGATCAAGGTCAACCACACCTTCGACGCCCCGCAGCGCGTCGTCTTCTCGCGCGAGGGTCCCCCGTACTTCGAGCTCATCCAGGGCGCCCCGGGCAGCCAGTGGGACCCGACCGCCGGGTCGCGGCTCGACCACCTCGCCTACTGGGTGCCCGACATCGACGCCGAGCGCGCGCGGCTCGAGGGCCAGGGCGCACCGGTCGTCGTCGACGGCCAGGCGAAGGGCATGCCCATCAACTACCACGACCTGGACAAGGCCGGCTTCCGCGTCGAGGTCTTCGACGAGACCTTCAAGGACCAGATCCGGGCCAACCGCGACCTCACCGACGTCGGCTGAGGTCGCGGCCGGCCACCGGCCGGTGAGGCGCCCGCCGCCTACGAGGCGGGCGCCTTGTTGCCGAGGCGGTCCTCGGCGCGCTGGATCGCCGCGTTGAACGTGGCGAGGTACTCCTCCTTGCGCGCGCTGACGTTGCGCTGGGAGGACTGCACGCCCGTCAGGCTGCCCCGGAAGCGCGGCATGACGTAGCGCGCGAGCATCTCGTAGCTGCGCTTGACCGACTCCAGCGGCGCCCAGTCGAGGTTGATCGCCAGCAGCGCGCCGAAGCCGCCGCTGGTCTCGGTCAGGCTCTCGATGAGCCGGACGCAGTCGTCGGGCGTGCCGACGATCCAGCGGCCGTTCTCCACCATGAAGTCCAGGATCTCCTCCTGGGGCAGGTCCGGCGCAGGCTGACCGAGGGTGTCGCCCAGGTACTCCTTGACCCAGCGGCCGGCGCCGGCGCGGACCTCGGCGAACGCCTGCTCGCGCGTCTCGGCCAGGTGGATCGGCGCCGCGAAGCGCCAGCCCTCGCGGCTGATCGTGCGGTTGTTGGCCTCGGCCGACTCCTCCGCGATCTTCCAGATGTCGTTCAGCGTCCGGCGGCGGTAGTCCTTGGACGAGCTCGGCGCGTTCACCAGGCTCGCGCCGAAGGTCAGGATGCCGTCGGCGTAGCGCCCGGCCAGCGTGGCGCCGGCCGGCGACGCGCCCGCCGCCACGACGACGGGGAAGCGCGGGTGCTGATAGGGGCGCAGCTGCAGCTGGGCGTCGTTGAGCGTGAAGAACTCGTTCTCCATCGAAAACGGCTCGGTCTCGGTGAGCAGCCGGACGATCGCCTCCATGCCCACCTCCCACGACTCGCGCCCGCGCGTACCGTCCAGGCCCAGCATGTGGTGATCGCTCATCAACAGGCCCGGGCCCGTCGCCATCTGGATGCGGCCGCGGGTCAGGTGGTCGAGCAGCACCAGCCGGTTGGCGATGTGCAGCGGATGATGGAACGGCACCGACACCACGCCGGTGCCGAGCTTGATGTGCCGCGTGCGCTCGGCCGCCACGGCCAGCATGATCTCCGGCGCCGAGATCGTCTCCCAGCCACCCGAGTGGTGCTCACCGACCCACGCCTCGTCGAAGTCGAGCTGGTCCAGCCATTGGATGAGCTGGAGATCACGCTCGAAGGCGACCGTGGGGTTCTCGTCGGTGGGGTGGTACGGGCCGAAGAACGCGCCGAAGCGCAGGCGGGTGGGCTGGGTCACGATGCCGTCTTTTCGTTGGTTGCAGTCCGATGCGCTATCGATTCTACTTGCGGGCAAGCGAATACGGAGGGACCAACCCGAACCATGGCACAGCTGAACTTCGACGGCCGGACGGCGATCGTCACCGGCGCGGGGCGCGGGATGGGTCGCACCCACGCCCTCGCGCTCGCGGCCCGCGGGGCACGCGTCGTCGTCAACGACTCCGGCGGAAGCGTCCGCGGCGAGGGCGCGTCGGCGGCCCCCGCCGACGACGTGGTCGCCGAGATCCGTGACGCGGGCGGCGAGGCCGTCGCCAACTACGACGCGGTCGGCTCTCCCGAGGCCGGCGCGGCCCTGGTCAAGACGGCGCTCGACGCGTTCGGCTCGATCGACATCCTCGTCAACAACGCGGGGATCGTCTCATTCCAGGTGCCGTTCGAGGAGGAGACGCCCGAGCAGATGAACCGCCAGCTCGAGGTCCACACCCGCGGCGCGTGGTTCACGACGCAGGCGGCGTGGCCGCACCTCACCGCCTCGACGGCGGGGCGCGTCGTGAACATCACCTCCAACCACGGGATGTTCGGCGCGCCGTTCAGCGTGAGCTACGGCGTCGCCAAGGGCGGCACCTACGGGCTGACGCGCTGCCTCGCGGCCGCGGTCGCCAAGACGTCCACACGCGTCAACGCGGTGTGCCCGCTGGCCTGGACCCGCATGCCGGGCGAGGCGGACGAGACGCCGTTCACGATCCGCATGCAGTCGTTCGCGCCCGAGTACGTCAGCGCGCTCGTGACGTGGCTGTCGCACGAGGACTGCGAGGCCAACGGCGAGGTGTACACGGCGGGGATGGGCCGCTTCGCCCGCGTCTTCGTCGGCGTGACGGCAGGGATCCAGGATCCCGACGCGACCCCCGAGCGGGTGCGCGACGCCTTCGACGCCATCCGCGACGAGGAGGGCTACACGGTGCCGGCCAACGCCGCCGAGGAGATGGCGCCCTTCTTCGCGGACACGCCCGCCCCGTCGTGAGGCCCGGTCCCACGGGCGGCGCGCCCTGGCGCGCCGCCCGCGGGGCAAACCGCTAGGCCTTGCTCTCAGAGTGGCGGATCTCGGAGCTGCGGCGGTAGTCCGAGTCGGTGCCCAGCGGCGACTGCGCGGTGGCGCCCGCGTCGACGGGCAGCAACTGCCCCGTCACGCCGCCCGACAGGTCGGACAGGAAGAAGAGCACCGCGCCGGCGATCTCCGTCGGGTCCACGCGGCGGCCCAGCGCGCTGCGCAGGCTCGCGCGCTCGGTGATCGCGTCGAACGTGTTCGCCGAGGCCGCCTTGCTCAGCGGCGCCGGCACCGAACCGGGGACGATGCAGTTGCAGCGGATGCCCTGGCGGCCCATCTCGACCGCGACCGTCTGGGTCAGCGACATCACGCCGGCCTTCGCGGCGCCGTACGGGCCGTGGAACGGCGCGCCGTTCCAGGCGCTGACCGACGCGAAGTTGACGATGCTGCCGCCGTTGCCGAACTCGAGCATCTTGCGGACCGCGAACGTGCACGACTTGTACACGTAGGTCAGGTTCACCGCGAACATGTCCTCGTAGGCGTCCTCGGGGTACTCGTGGAAGGGCACCCAGGTCGACGCGTTGCGCTCCGTGCCGCTCTTGCGCTCCAGGCGCGTGCCGCCGACGAGGTTCACGACCCCGTCGAGCCGGCCGAACTCCGACCCCGCGAGGTCGACCGCCGCCGAGAGGTCGTCGGCGCTGCGGACGTCGCCCGTGTAGCCGACGGCCTTGCCGCCGGCGTCGGTGATCGCCTTGACGGTCTCGGCGACCCGGTCGTCGGTGATGTCGAACGCGACGATTCCGGCCCCGGCCCCGGCGGCCTTCACCGCCGTGGCCGTGCCCATCCCGCCGCCGCCCGCGCCGAACACGACGACGGCACGGCCTTCCAGCAGCCCGCTCTCTGTGGCCACGCTGGTTCCTCCTGTGGTTGTTCTGGTTAAGACCGGACGGTCAGCTGCGCGTGCAGCGGTGCCCAACCGCGCATCGTGAGGCCGAGGTAGCGCGGCTCCTCGGCGCCCGGGTCCAGGCGGATGTCGGTCGTGAGCGCGAGCACCTGGCGGACGGTCTCGACCAGCTCGACGCGCGCCAGGCCCTGGCCGATGCAGGCATGCGGCCCGGCGAAGAACGTCGTGTGGTCACGCGGGTTCTTCTGCTGCAGGTCGATCGTGTCGGGGTGCGCGTAGTGCGTCTCGTCGCGGTTGGCCGAGGCGAAGAGCATCATCGCCAGGTCGCCTTCCTTGATCTGGACGCCCTCGAGCTCGATGTCGGCGATGCAGCGGCGCTGCTGGTAGTGCTGCGGCGGGTAGAGCCGCAGGACCTGCTCGGTGTAGTTGCGCAGCGTGGGGTCGTCCGCGTTGCGGATCGTCTCCATCAGCGCGTCGTCCTTCATGAGCAGGTAGAAGCAGTTGGCCAGCGCCAGCGTCGACGTGTGCGCGCCGCCCAGGAAGAAGGACATCACGTTGATGTAGACGTCCTCGACGTTCCAGTCCTCGAGGATCTCCGGACCGATGCGGAAGAACTGGCTGATGAGGTCGTCGCCCTCGCCGTTGCTGCGGGCGACGAGGACCTCGTCCATCAGCTCGCGCATCTCGCGGTGCGCCGCGGCGGCGTCCTCGACGAGCTCGCGGCCCGAGTAGCCGCGGTTGTTGTAGAAGTTGAAGATGCGGACGACCTTGTCGGTCGCCTCGTCGATCCAGTCGCGGTCCTGGTAGGGCAGCTCGAGGACCGCCGCGATGACCTGGATCGGGATCAGGTTGAAGAACTCGGAGGTGAGCTCGGTCGACGGCTGGTCGGCGATGCGGGTCAGCAGCGTCTCGACCACCTCGCGGACGATGGACTCCTGCATCCCGGAGGTCTTGGCCGGCGTGAACGACGACATCATCCAGCGGTGCAGGCGGGCGTGCTCCTCGCCCGTGAGGACCTTCACGTTGCGCCGCCCCGCCGAGATCTCGTCGTACTCGCTGCCGGCCTCGGCGTCCTTGCGCCGGAAGTTCACGTTGTCCAGGCGCGCGACCTCTCGAACAGAGTGGTAGGAGGTGATCAGCCAGGAGTTGAGATCCTCGTCCCAGACGACCGGCCCCTGCTCACGCTGTGACCGGTACCACTCGAACGGCTCGACGTCCTTGGTGTCCTGGAGGGTCGTCTTGGTCAGGCTCATGCGCTCGTGCCTTCCTTCGCTCAGCGGGCGAGGATCGGGAGGTTGCTGGACGTCAGTTTACGCTCGCTGTACCGCGGGCGGCCCTCACGCATACGACCAGGTCCACGCGTCGCCGCCGCGCCGCACGCTGCCCCAGGCCGGGAAGCGCCCGTGGGTGAAGAGCGACGGGCGACCTTCGGCCTCGGCCAGGATGCGCCGGCGCGAGGCGTTCATCGCGGCGCCGTCGCGGCCGCGCATGGCGATCCAGTCGATGTGCTCGAACTCGACGGGGAAGTGCACCAGGTCGGCGAGGTAGTACGCGCGATCCTCCCCGTCCCCCACGCGCACCACGCAGTGCCCCTCGCTCTCCCCCGGTGCCGCGAGGGCGTGGACGCCCGGGACGATCTCGCGGTCCCCGGTGAAGGTGGTCAGCAGGCCGGCCCCGTCGACCGGTGCCAGGTGCTCGAGGCTCGCCAGCGCGCCGGCGATCGGCTCGCCGGCCTGGAGCGCCTCCCAGTCCGCCGCGCCGAAGACGTGCTCGGCGTTCGGGAACCGCGGCGTGCGGTCGGGACCGAGCACGCCCGTGAGATGGTCATCGTGCAGGTGGGAGATGACCACGTGGGTCACGTCCTCGCCGCGCAGCCCGAGCGCCGCGAGCGCGTCGTCGACGCCGCAGCCCCCGACAAGGCGGACGCCGTGGTCCTCGCGGTCCTCGGGCGGCGTGCTGGGGTCGACGACGACCGTCGCGCCGCCGAGGCGGACCACGAGCCAGTTGATCCCGAAGATCCCGCGCCCCTGGTCGTCGACGTCGGTGCCGG
>Ga0157379_10003060_pt1 | contig 14137 bp, 21 predicted proteins | sample S25metaG_FD_121802 | JGI IMG/M metagenome (GOLD analysis project Ga0157379, IMG submission 121802) | Switchgrass rhizosphere microbial communities from Kellogg Biological Station, Michigan, USA - S2-5 metaG | ecosystem: Host-associated > Plants > Roots > Rhizosphere > Soil | place: USA... | reverse complement strand
TCTTGCAGAACGCTAGCAACTCTATCCGCTTGCATTTGGTTGTACATCTGATCGAGGAGATTACGTGCGGACTCGATGTTGTTGAGTTTGACACAAGACTGGAATGGAAATGTCAAGAATAAAATGAAATAACGGTAGGAACATGCATACCTCAGGAGTAAAGTTGAACGGAATAACTTTCTTCTCTCCTTGAATTGTCTGCTTTGCCTTCTCAAGCCATGCAGCTTGCTTCGTCTGCGTTGGTGCTACCTCTGGCTTCTGAGGATACATGTCTTCCATGAACAGATCTTCCATCGTTGTGCAATACAGCTCAACCGCCTTGCTAATGGTCTAAACAAAGTCTCGTTAATAGCGTCGTAGAGTATGATGAAGATCCTCGCTCACTTTAGCTAAAGCTGTGAAGAACCTAGCCTCTTGATACGCATTCGGCCATTGCAAGTCCAACAAGAAATTAATGGGACTCCGCAACGAGTCGAACAGATCAATAATGGAGGAACTATGTCCTTCTGGACCTTCAGGTTCGAACTATGCAAACAGTGTCAAAAGAACAGTTGGAGATGATAAAGAAAAACGTACTTTATCAGCCGCAATAGCATTCTGCACCCACTGCTTCGTCTTCGCATCCGTTGTAACAAGCCACGCCCTCACGTACGGCTCGAAATATGTCGCAACATCGAACGAAGTCGTCAGACTGGAGGAAAACATCAGACGGGTTACGAACGAAAGATTGAAGGAGAGGACAAACTTAGGACAAAACGAATTAAACATATCAATCAACGTCGTAGTCCTCCGATACAATGAAAAGATATCCTCTATCGGCACATCAGGCGTATCCCCATTTCGCGAGCCTTCCCAGATACGATGTCTAGAGTTATCGAGATCCGTTAGGAATAGGGGTATCTGGCTCTCGATAACTAGCGCGACGAGGTCTAATTGTCTAGAGGAGAATGGGAAAGAATATTCAGTATCCAAAGAGAGAAGGAAAATGAATGATGAACAACATACCCTAATAACGGCTCGGGGAACCTCTTATCCAATAACTTTGCCCTCTTCTCCAGCTCATCCGTCATATACAAAAGTGGCAACGCCCGATTCACACCAGGTTCCGAATGCAGTTCATTACTCTTCTCCGTATATTGATGTACTGCAATAATCCGAATCCTATCGGCAAGTTCACTAATACGAGCTGCGGCGTCGATGTTCATCCGTTGGAAGAGCTCGCTGGTTCGGATTTGGTTAAGGATGGTGAGAGGTTCTTCGATATCGTCCGGTTTGAGCTTGGGGAGGTTGTCTAAGGCTTGGTAGAGCGCGCCTAAGAAGAAATCGAATATGGAGGCGTGGACCGTTCCGAGATAATCGAGCTATAAGACATTCATGTCAGTACTCGCATCAAAATGCAACGAGAACACCGACATCCGACTTCATCCACTTCGACAAATCCGTCTCCTGAATCGCCCTCTCCACCATATGCAACGCCTCCGGCAGACACAAAAACGGCACCTCCTCCCTCTCATACATATACCTAATCAAATCCAAAAAACACGTAACCCTATAATTATGCGAAATCCGCCACCGCACCGCACATTCGTTGATCACGTCTAAATGCCTCTGAGATAATATCCCCAGCGAAACTTGCTGGTCTTCTGGTAATGTCGCCATTGCGTCCAGATCGGCCTCTAGACAACGCTCGACGAGACGTTTGTAGAATTTCTTGGGATTGGAGGGGATGTAGGTGTAGTTGTGGCCGAGGGGGATTTCGTCGTCTTCTGGGATGTCGAATTGGGAGCCCATGGCGATGGAGTAGCGGCTGCTGATTGAGCCTTTGCGAGAGTTGGGGGTGTCTCGACCGCCTTCGACGGAGTATAAGGAGCCTGGTCGGCCTGCGGGACCGGGAGAGATTGGTGCATCGGATGGCGTGGACTTTGCGATTTCAGGTTTGAATTGGACCATGAGATCCATTAGTTGAGAGAGGGTGGAAGTCTCTAATGTTCTCCAGTTCTGATATGCCACATCGGTTTCAAAGTCTTCTCTGCGACCTGGAAATGGCATGTTTGCGTTGATGTTCTTGAGGCACGTCTATACCTGAGGTAAGAATACATATCCTAGCAAAGGAGAATTATATACCTTCAAATCTGTTAGAGCAGCCTGTTTTTCGAATCTATTAGTGGTGCGACATTATATGAAAATAATCCAAGTACCTTCTCATTACACGTCCACTTCAGCGCATTGATATCTCGCTGAGAATCCTGGGGTGATTTGCCAAAGAGATCAGCAACAGTCTTGGCCAACGGTATATCATTAAGATTGGTGGTAGCTGATGACGATGATTCACCAGAACGAGAGGACGATGCCAGTGATGCGGGACCAGAGCTCGGGGTTGACGAAGGTACGAGTTTCGAGGCATACATATCAAGGCGAGAAGTCAATTCTGGCGGTACATGACTTGTATTTCGTAGACACTGTTGTAGGATAAGAATGAATTGGGCGATCTGGTTATTCAGCTCGAGTTTCCAGCCGTCGTCGACTGCAAGTTGGGGGTCCTTTTTCAAAGCTGTCGTCGAAGTCGTGACAAACATGAGAATTAATTCTTCAATTTTTCGGTTCTCTTTCATCTGTCTCTTAAAAGAATCGTCTTTGAAGCTCCCGTAGAAGATAGCTATGGTTCTTCGAAGGTGATGGTCCGAGAAGCTATGGATGATCTAATTAAGATCGTGAGGAAAATACGGTATCCATGAAGAGACGCACCTAGGATCCTTTCCCATCGCAATATTCTGCATCTTTAATTCTAAGACTTTCAGTAATTTCTCTGGGAACTTGACACTTTTTGAGTCCCGTCCCACATCCTTGAATAGATCGCCAATGGAAAATATGGAGTTCTGAAATGACCTCAGATGGTCCTTATATTCCTTTGCTTCTCCATTATTGGCCTGAGGAGGTTCGGGAGCAACTTTGGGCCGCAGAAGGTGCGACAGGTAGCTGAAGAATGGCTAATGTCAGTGGAGATCGGATCGCAGATAACCGGTACGTACGATACACGCAGAGCATAGCTGGAGGACAGTCAATATGGCAAAAAGTAGGAGAACTGAGGTACAAACTTGTAAACATCTTCGTCTGTCACACGATGCTGCGAAAGACGGCTAGAAGCAAAACTATCGATACTCCGGGTTGTCATCTCCAGCCAGCAGATCCGACTGCGTCGAGGAGGTTATACGGTCGTAAGTCGTTAGATTATTAGCAGGGGGGAATGGAGGAAGATATCGAGTCTGAAAACGGTTGGATTCGTGTCGCGTTCAAGGACGCCCTGGTGACCAAAGTCGAACGTCGACACGGCCCAGCGTCACAGCCACGGTTGACTAAGCAAATCTGACCACCCCAATTTCACTTGAATTCACAATGAATGGCAGGAGTTAAGAATAATCTATTCAGTATTTCTTGAAGATTGAGTTGTGTTTTCTTTCCTTGTTTCCTTGTTTCTTCCTTTGGCTTTACAGTTTCGCACGGAAAACCCTTGTGTGCAATGTTTACCATTCTTAGCCGCAACCTCCGTGCACTGCACCTCAACTCGGTCTTCAAGGCGAAAGCGAGGACAGCCAGGATATGGAATTAAGGGAAATTTGGTCACCATCCAGGGTTTAGAAGGTCCCACTAAGACCTTGGCTCCTTAGTTTCATTGTTCAACACATTCAATACTGGATAGGAATACATTCTAACCTCTGACAGCATGCCTTTTCGTACGTGGAATGCTCTGGATCAGTCAAGCTAGCCAAGACTGGGAACCTCGAAGTCTAGCCCGATTCGCCAACCTGTTGAAGGCGTGGGCCGTATTTCACGCTCAATATAGGCTACTTCAAAGGCTGGATCGGCATAAGCGTCCATGTCTTCTTTGACAGTCGTACTAAACCACGTATACAACAAGTAAAGTATGTAAATAAAAAGCCAATCAAAAGGAAAGTCAATATAATAAAAACGCAGCACAAAGATAGCAATCCTAACTGACCCTCATGATCAACTAACCTCAGTCTCCATGGCTGTTTCCGGAGGATCCGTCATCGGGGTTGCTTTCAGTTGTTCACTCTCGACTGCTCCTTTACTAGCGGGCTTTAAACTCTCATCCTCCGGCGGGTCATCGTCATCCTGCATGAGCAACTCAGCCATCTCCATCGCCGTTGGCTCGCCATGATCGTCATCTGCATGACCATCTTGTGAACCGCCTGCTTTGCTACCCCCAGAAGCTGCCCGTTGCTTTTCACGAGTCGCCGCCCTTGCTTTGATTTCCTTCAGACGGCGTAGAACCTTGTGGATATACTCCTTGACAAACTTCTTTATCTTTGCCTTCTTAGCGTCTGGAAGAACGTCAAGTTTCATGCTGCTGTAGCTGTCGGATCGCTTCTCCTTCTCCGCGACTAAATGTGTAATCTGGAACTCATAATCAGCGTAAAATCCTATAGGACAGAATCCTACTCGCATTTCTAGCATGCTTCTTGAATGTTTCATGTTCCATCTGCGACTGGTACTTCGACATGGACTTGACAACCACAGCACCAACCATCTTCAAAACACGGGCATCGCGAGAACTTGTCTTAGGTTTTGACGGCGGGGTAATCGGCTGCGAACTCCCATCTGGATTCCCATTCTCCCGCAATAAATCCCGGTCCTGCTGTACTTTCGTAGCCTCCATTGCAGCAGCAATAATAGCATTCAGCTCCTCCTTCGTAGGCTTTTTATGAACAGGAGTGGTGGGAACTATTGGAGGAGGAGTGTAAAACTGAGTGTTCGATGATGCGACTACGTGCTCTTTTCGTCCTAATGGTTTGATGGATAATACGGGAGCATCGATGGCTTGTTCACCAAAGCGAACACGTTTCGAGGGTCGTTGGTCCTCTGGAATGGCAGGATCTATCGAGTTCTTGGGGGCATGGCCGTTTGAATCCTGTATGGCATTAGCATCCCCTAACACACATTCTTGTACAAGAATCTTACTGGTGGAGGTGGAACTCGTTTGGGTATCCGGTATGCGATTTCCAGCTCTGCCCATTGTTCAAGAAGCTGAAAGAGAGTACTCAGAAACGTCATCGTGATCCATGGGAAACTCTGCAAACCTTGGTCGCAAGTTCCTCCAAACGTGGTTTGCCTGATTTTTGCAACTCCTTGATAGGTTCTTCTATCTTCGAGTCCTCCACTTTGTTTCGCATCAATAATGGCCATGTGGATAGCGACGTCAAGATCTGCAACCATCGTCACTCCACATTCTTGCAAAGGATCGAAACTTAATACCAAACAACACATATCCTCGTCCGTCTGTTGATCCCTCAGGATCGCGTTCATTGTACTGAAACCGCGCAGACGCATAATCTCGCGTAGAACATTCTGATCCTCGGTAACCTGCAAAAGGTAAGTAAACAACCAGAAATTAATCAGGGGTAGACGGACCTTAATACGCGCTAATAACCTTGTTAGAAGACTGCGGTTTGTCGTTTGTCGTAGTGCAGCCAAAACCTTCGCAGCACTCTTTTCGTCCACTGGTTTGACAACTGCCTATTCATAGAAGGTATTTCTATCAGAAGAGTCAGTAAAATAAGAATAACGAACGTACCTCAATCTCCTCCAATTTACGCGGACCCTTCTTTCTCTTTCCTCTCAGAGCCACTTCTTCAGTTACTCCAAGGGCTGCCGGAAAGGAACATAAGCTTCTTATCAGATCCAGTGCCTTATAAACCACATACCGTCCAATACAACATCATCCATTGCCGCAATATCCGTTTGCGTCTTTCCACCAATGAATCCCACACAGTTGACTTCACCGCAATAACATGGCTGGGCATCATGGCTAAAAGTACGTAAGAAACAGGTTTCGACAAGCGGCAGGAAGTAAAACTTACCCATAACGGTCAACATTGTAGTTAAAAGTCAACTCCTCGTGCTTCTTTATGGACCTCTTTGTAAATATTCCCATCCGGACCTTCCTCCCAACCGTCCATTTTGCCACGTAGCAGTTTGGGTTACAACTATGATTCGCAAAACGGCCAACGCCTCCCCTTTTCGTCGCATCGATGAACTAAACAAGTGTCAACAACATTACAACCGAAAAATGATATCCACACACACCTCATCCTTCTGTAACATCATGAAATAAAAATGGCGAATCCCCTCATCCGCATAATCCCGCATCCTCTTCGCAAACGATGGGTGGCTAACGACTTCTCCAATATACTCATATACGAACGCATCCCTAAAGTGTGCTATGGTTAGTTCCTCGCTACACTACTGGGGTGGAAGGACAAACTTCGGCAAGTCAGCAGCAGCACGAAGACCAAAACCTTTCAATTCAGTCTTCACGATCTCAAACGGAGCATACTGCTTCCGCTGAAACCTGAAACAAAGTCAAAGAGAAGAATGAACCATCGTTGAAGTCACACAAACCGTTGGTTCTGACAATATGTCCGACAGCGACAGTCATCCTCCAAACATTCCACCTGCGTCAACCTGTTGATACAGTTCGACCCCTCTCCGCATGCGTCTCGTTCATCATCACCTATAAGCATGTTCGATAGTTAGTTATGCCGTTTCTGCAAGGTCCCTGTCCCCGACAGGGATTGTAACTGCGAACCTATTTCATATGTGCAGTCGCACGTAAAACCCTCCTCCGCCTGTTTTGAAAGACCTAATGTCTTGTACTGATATACGTTATCATCAAGCTCAATAAAAGTCTTCCGAGCCTCTTCTTCTGCACGCGGAAGGTGACTGATGAGCTGTGGGCCCGACGGTCGAGGGGTCGGGGTTGATGGTGCTGGGGTTGTAGACTCCTCTTTGGTTGACGTTAGCACCGGTGTACTTGGCCTCTCAGCCTTAACGTCGATAGAATCCATGGTGAGCAAGTGCACCTGAGGTTTGAAGCGGGACGGTGGCAGAAGACCAAGGAAGCCTATGTTCAGTCCGCCCGCCCACTTCAAGTCGACACACCCTAAAATTCGAACCGGCAAGGGTTCACTCTAAAGGTTCACTTTTCCTAGGCCGCCAAAGAATGAACCAGTGAATTTTTCTGTCCTGAAATAATAGCCAAAAGCACGTCCTCCAGGTAGATTCCAAGAATTCAGCTGCTTGCCGGTCGTGGGTGGAAGAGATGAGCGTTCGGAGTGACAACCGGGAACTTCTGCACCTTGACCTAACCAAAAGTTCATCATGGACTCCTCTCAATCCAAAAAACGTAAAAGAGACGATAACCATGAAGATAATGTCACTCTAGCCGCGTCGACTACAAAGTCAGCTACAGGGCCTGTTGTTGGTTAGTGAGATAGATGCTGGCTTATGCTTAGTCTGAAATTTGAACAGTGGCATTCCCGGCTCTGCAACCTCCACTTGAGACTTCGTTCAAATGCTATGTCAAACGTCAGAAAGGCTCCTCAGATACTTCGAATCAAACAATCGAATCTCCTGAAGCCATAATTGCTGGAGAGACGGATTCGGTGGAATTTTCTACGGTGGATCACTTGGAGCGACCTGACGTTTCTGCTTCTCAGTGAGCGATTGTTTCATATTGTTTCCAATAACGTTGCTTATTAGTACTAGATATCTTGTTGGAATACGTGATAAAAAGACGAACAAGGTCGTTTTACGCCATGCACCTCTACACATTATTTCGCGTCAAGTGAAAGCTCTCAGGTCTATGGATCCTCTTGCTGTCACTATGGAAACCGAAGAACGTGCTCTAGCTAAAAACGCTCTTGGAGATGCTTTCGGGTCCAAAAAGGCTCAACAGGCTATCAGAGCGAAGGAGAGAAATCGTGTGGATGTTGCTGCTATGGAGGGTGTGGCGGGTCACTTGCAGGATAGTATTGAGGCGAACACGGAGAATCTACCAAGTAAAGGTATGTGAATACTATCCTTGTCATGCTTTGCTGCTCTAACAGAACTTGATCAGAGGAAGCCAAAGACGCCTTGGACGGAAGCCGTCCGATACCTCGCTATAACCTTCAAGCTAAAACTCCTGATCAGGTGCATAAATTCTTATCGTAAAGAATGTTCTCATCTCATCAATCTCACGGGATGTTAGGTTTACGCACTGCATGACATTATTCCTGAGACAGAATTCAACTCTATCCATGTTACACGAATGATCAGTTCCAAAGACGAAGCCTCACGGTTATCTTGTTTACCATACCAGCGATCTTCTTGGATTAACGAACACGTTAAAGCCGAATTCTCAAACCAAAAGCCCAATAAGACTAATCTGTTCGTAGAAATTATTTTCATCGAATAACCCTTCTGACATTTGCATTAGGAAAATCCTATTCTACATTGCATCCATGTTCCAATTTCAAAAAGCGGGCGTTAGAGACAAGGCTCAATTACAAAAACGAATGTCTTCTGTTCCGGCTGACTTGATTGACGGCTTAATTTCTCGATTCACAGAAAGTAACCGTGACGCCACAAAGTAAGCGCATCGAATCTTTTTTTGATTTAATTTCTAACAATTATTCAGAATCCAGGTGACAAAGACAGCAGAGACCTTGCTTCTGACTCACATGTTTGCATTATCTCTGCGTCTCGATAATTATGCTACGGACCCGACACCTTTGGCTTCGGACCTCAGCATGTCGGTTCCAGAGTAGGTATTTTTCTGTCTAATTCCCTGCATCTCTTAACATACAATTATCCAGTGTTACAAAGCATTTCAGACAACTAGGTGTGCATTTGATGATTTTGATGATAATTTCAAAACCTCAACTTTGATATATTAAATTTTCAGGTTGTAAAATTGAAGTACCCACTGCAACGGAACGAGCCCAACTGGGTTTGGGCCCTGCAACAGAAAAGGAATCGAAACGGTGCATTTTACGTGTACCCCTGGAATTCCCGAAGCAGAGGCTGCGAAAACGGAACTAAGAGCAAGCCATGGAATCCCCCCTCCGATCTATTTCCGATTTCCCCTCATACCTTACCTCGAGCCTCGAGTCACTTGTGTTCTTATAATGTCTAGAGCTAATCCAATGTTATTCGCACCCGGTTGGTTTTTGGGTCGGCAATTATCCTGTTTGTGAATGAAGCACCAACGCTCTCCGACCTTCCGCCCTATTACTGACCAATTCCATTGGGAAGTTATGCATTCTAGACTGTCAAATGATCCCATTTCTGCATTTACAGTAAGTGGAAGCGCGAAAATATGGAGATTCATCGATGGAGGTGTCCATGACGCAACTGTCACCAATGATGTCATTTAATTGGGTGAGTGGTGTCTCCGCTTTCTTCTAACTGCACCTGCACCAGTACCCATCACTTGCATACATACCACCTTACTATCTATCATAATTTCGGAGTTTTCAAAGATGTCGCTTGGTGACGGTACGCAACATCTTCCATTGCAGATAGTCCCGATCCTTACTCACTTCCCTGAATTCAACAGACGAAGCCAAATTCCCTACCCAGAGCTTCTCAAACGACAAACCTCCTTCCCCTACACCAGAAAACCCAGGCGCCGTATATCCAAGGTCGTCTCCAAATCCGGCGACACCGCAAGAAATCCCAGGCGCACGAGGGGCACCACAGAATCCGCGATCCGTCTTTGGCAACCCTTTCGTGTTCGACGCACAGATTGCGAAGGTGGAAAATGCACTCGACGAACTTATCGATAGCATTGGAAAGGAAGCGAGCTCCGGGGCTGGAGTGTCTATTAGTAAAGAGGAGGGAGATTTGCTTAACAAATTCAAGGAATGGAGACGAGTGTTGGATGTTATTAGAGGTCGTGGGCGTCCCACGCCTGCCAAGGAGCCTGGTGAGAAGCCAGATCTTCCGGAAGGGGGGATGTTTACAGATTAAAACCCGAAAGGAAAGGGAGTCTTTGTGAGTGAAATCAATCGAATTTTATATGCGCGAGCTTCTGATGGAGAAAAAGAGTCAGAACAAAGAATAATCTTGTCATTTTTGCAATTTTATAAATATCTTTCAATGGAAGACATTGCTGATAAAACGCTATCAGAGATAGAAGGCTTCGGAAACCTGACGCATATTCCAGAAATATCTCGGACGGAGGATCACATTTCTCCGCAACCCTAACTATATTTACCCTGCAGTGGACCTTCCGGCGAGTATGGGAGATAAGTGGGGCGGTCTCTGTGAATTCCCGAATTGGAAAACATACATAGGATTCGCGGTCTCGCCAAGGCATGCGCTTACATGGAAATGATCTCGATTCTTCAACCATCTCTGCGCCGACTAATTTTCAGATAGCGTATCTCGAATATATCTCTAAGCATTGTTGATGGGACTCTTATCTTTGAAATATTCAATGCTGAAACTTATTACTCCTTCCTTTACATAAATCCGCCGTTATTTATTGTGACAGGTAATGCCAGCTAGCAGTCCGACTCCCTAGGCCTCAGCTTTGCTGGATTCCTGATCATAAATTCGGTGGGAATCCTGAGTCCCTTGGAATATTTCATTTGATGCTGTACAAATTAGCAAAGGAGTATAAGATATAAGAAGCGGAATCTAAGGCCCCACAGGACTCCTATAAAAGTCAATACAGCGCTGGCAATCCCTTTTATGGGCCTCAACTTTGCGGCCTGCGGCCGCTAAAACGGCCGCCATTGTCTCATATTGCTTCTCCTTGCTTTCGGAGAGAAGTGAAAGGAGTAATATTCCTCTGGATGTCCGTAAGTACCGTTCCGACCCGTGGGGCATTTGTGCCGGGCAGAATACCCTAATGAACGCCAATACAGGGCACTGACTTACACATGATAAGATTATATCGATGATTCAGTATTCTCAATGAGCACCAGCGGCAGCAGATCAATGTGGATCATCGTAACTGGACTTCCGTAGTATATGGTGGTGTTGCGCCGGCAGCCCCCCTCAGGAATATGGTTTATGACTTCTCTACGGGCTCCCTCGGTGACATACAGGTGTGAGCTGGCAGTTCCGCACCCTCCGAGCATGCGGTTGAGAATGTTCACCGTCCCCTTATATAAGTGGCGTTAAAAATGTCACAGGCCCTGAAAAGGCAATTTCTCATTGTTTACCTAACTTGGTCACTCAAACTGGATGCTGGCGTCTTGCCGATAATCAAGCCCTGCAGCAGTTACGTATCGATTATTTTATGTTATCTGATGATCTTTGCGTCCAATGACTCATCGAATCGCTTATTGAACTCCCCGCATTGCATGATACGCGCGCATTACATCGTGTACTCTGTGGTGAGTGACCGCGGGAGAAGATCCAGCCTTCTTTGGAAGGACCAAAATGAGACATCAAGCGCCAGCCGCACTCTTATAAGAACGTCTCTATGTCGCACTTGCAAAGCCCAGGCCTGCCCCCTCCTTTCACTGTTAGCTGTTAGTCCAGATTGGTTCAAGCCTATTCAGGCCCTCATTTCAGTTTATACCTCGTAACCCAATATCTCTCGAGCTTCGGTGAGTAGCGATTTGACCTCTGTTCCTAAAGTTAGTCTTAACACCACACCACCTCCAGCAGCCTTTCTAATCCTCATCCTCTTGTTAGACCATGCCGTCCAAACCCGATTCTGCCCCTGAGACTAAACGGCCCACGACTGAGACCACTGATGATGGTCCAGATATTGCTGATTCCTGTGTTATCTCGTAAAGTCGGTGGTTTCGTTTCTCTTCGAGGATGACTGGCCAATTAACCTACCCCTTATTTGCAGGTTCAACTACCCAGTCCTCCTTAACTTCTATTTAACGTCTATGCATCGACCCTATGCTACCTGTCCAAATACACTGTGTATTATCTGTTACGATTCTCCTTGTGGTCTCACTGTTGTTTACCTTGATGTACTCCATATGTAATGGTAGCCCTCCTTTCCTGTTTGTTAATCCCATGAATATCCGATCTTATGCTTCTTGAGCATTGGACTTGATTTTCAAATCCCAGTCATTTACTTCTCGGGAGCACACACCATCTCATCAAGCCAGAAACAGTTACTTCCGTTGGCATAATGTGCCTCGTCTTGGCTCCTCTGCAATGGCGAGCCACTTTGGTTCAATCCTTACAGATAACAATAGAGTAGGTATATGTTAGCCCGGGACCTTTACTTCTTACAGCAGTCTCTTCAATGTCAGACATTCCACAGGCTTCCGAATTACATTACATAGGCCATCTCCGCAGTACATTTGAACATCTGGTAAGCGATAGCTTTTCTTTGGAAGAAACCCACACCACGTTTCCTTCTACCCCTGCACTCAACCCGAGCTGCACGGCTATTTACTGAAAGGGAACGCAGATCTTACCCGATAGAATCTCAACCAAGGGGTTTGTATACAGTGTTGGTGCACATGACGTTGGTTATCTTACAATTACTACAAGATAGTACGTACGTATTATTTAAGATTAACAATAGACATGTTATTAAATAGTCCGGGGAATGCCCAGAATGACGTACAAATGAGCTATTTGCCTCGACTTAGTTGGACTGCGACGCTCTGCATCGTGGATATAAAGTTGAGGGTATTAAATCTGTAGCGATGTCGAACCAGAGATACAGTATGTGTATAGTATATTCCTCCAGAATACTGAGCCTATCCCTGATTTATAATGCCTAATCTTATCAGTAAGGGAAGGTAGAAATTTCGTGCGGAGCTCCTCTGGTTGGTTATACTGTTTTCCCGTCAGGCGACGAAATATCTTGAAATACCCGCAAAAATTATCAAGCATTAGTGCATATACTGCACTAAATTGGGTAGCTCTTTTTATCATGATTCCTTCAGTGGTTTTGTAAAATGAAATAGATTATTTATTTACCAAACCGAATCTGCGAAGTGATGATGAACTCAATCCCTGAAAATCAGTAACCATATAGACTCAGGGTTTTCTTTGTGATCTTAGCTTCCACATGGACGATGTAGAGATATCCATATTTAACTGCTGACGCTATGTCATTGTTGATACCAAATAGCGAGGTCACCGATTGGTAAGGCTATCCGCAAAATTTGAATTAAGTCGACCCAGGCGAACATAGGCGAACGAAGGCCTTCATCCACCATAATTCCGAGCCCAACCCACGACAGACATGATACCAATAAGATTTACAAGTTCTTCGGCGTTTTGAAATTGTTCGAAAAATTCCATATGATTCAGTAGAAGCTCCAGTTTCCCGGCTACATTCCAGCCTACATATTATATTGTTTTTGCAACGGGTGGTTTCCAATCATTATTCCACCCATATCTCGGAGGAGTATCCACCGAGTATTCGTAGGTCCATCACTGCTCGCTGCATCGAATCGAACTGCCGCTAGAATGCCGTCTGTAGCTTCCGTAGTAAATGACGTTAACTTATAGAGAATAAAAGCATGCTCAATTGTTTCTTGCCCATGTCTTGATGGAATAGCTCTCTAGCTAATGGGCGTAGGGTATCATGTCACCAATTGCAAGCTGCAGTTGGCGAAGGTTTACTGTGAAGATCGGTTTTTGGCGATGCGGGAAAATGAATGTTCAGAAATCCTCGAGGTACTGGAGAATGAAAGCTTGAATAATCGCAATGACATGACGAAAAGGCAGATACGCTGAGCGCCCGCTGACAAAGCTTGCGCACACTAACTCTCCTCACCACTTGCAACGATGACCACTATTCCTTCCCGTCTGGCACGGATGACTCGGTCATCCAGCAGCCCTGAGGAGGCTCGCACTAGAATTGTTCATCTTTATCGTGACTGGTGTCGTGCTGTACGTTGTCCAGACACGCCATTCCGTTCCATCGGCTCACCCATCTCCAGGCTCCCGAAATTGTCGCAATGTATGGCCTGGCTATTTCACCGAGTCTCATAAGACGTCGTGTTCGTGAAGAGTTTGAAAGAGCCCGCTACGTTACGGACGTTCGGGTGGCTGATCGGCTCATCCTACGATGGCACCAAGAATTCCAAGAGACTCTGAACGTTTGGAAACAGGAGCCTCATGTGATGGGAATGCTGTTACAACCGAAAGTCAAAGAGAAAAAGACATTTTTAGAGAAGTTTTATATTGTGAGTTGCATGGTTTTCAACAGACATGCGCTCTCTGACATCATTGTAGGGGAGGGATGATGAGGGTGTTATCCCTCAAGTAACATCGACAGGAAGTGGCTTCTAGACATCAATAATATTCAAACAAATTATTTTATCAATGTTCTATTTCCCCTGAGCTGCCATGTGTG
>Ga0157379_10003059_pt1 | contig 14138 bp, 14 predicted proteins | sample S25metaG_FD_121802 | JGI IMG/M metagenome (GOLD analysis project Ga0157379, IMG submission 121802) | Switchgrass rhizosphere microbial communities from Kellogg Biological Station, Michigan, USA - S2-5 metaG | ecosystem: Host-associated > Plants > Roots > Rhizosphere > Soil | place: USA... | reverse complement strand
GCGCGATCAGGATCGAGGCGACGGGGAAGTTCTCGTCGCGGTGGGCCTTGCCGGAGGCGAGGTCGCTGGCGCTCACGCCGGCCTCGCCTGGGCCTGGACGCGGCCCTTCCACATGCCGCCTGCGCCACGCCACACGTCGATGGCGGACTGCAGAGTGAAGGCGGCATAGATCGCGCCGAGCCCCGGCAGCGCGACGCCCCAATAGGGCGAACGGTCGTAAAAGCCGAGCATGGGCTGGAAGGCGATGATCATCGCGATCCAGGCCAGCCACCCGGCGCTCCGCGCCAGGCCGTCGGCGAACAGGGTCAGCGCCGGAGGCGCAACGAAGATCACCAGGAGGGCCGCGAGCGTGCCCGCCAGCGCCAGGGCCGAATATTCGAGCTGAGCGAAGGCCGAGCGCGAGATCATCCGGCCGATGGCGCCCACGGTGCGGTAGGGTCTAAGGCTGTGCGCGCGGGTGGTGAGGCCCAGCCAGATCGGTCCCTGGCGCTTCATCACAGCCGCCAGGGCGCAGTCGTCGATCAGGGCGTCGCGGATGGCGGCCACGCCGCCGGCGGCGGCCAGCGCTTCGCGATTGGCCAGCATGCAGCCGCCCGCCGCCGCGGCCGTCCGGCGAGCCGGGTCGTTCACCCAGCGGAACGGGTAGAGCATCTGGAAGAAGAAGACGAAGGCCGGGATCAGCATGCGCTCTGGCCAGGTGGCGCAATGCAGCCGCGCCATCAGCGAGGTCAGCGCAAGACCGTTCCCCTCGGCGCGGGCCACCAGGCTGGCGAGGTTGTCCGGGGTGTGGGCGATGTCGGCGTCGGTGAGCAGCAGATATTTCGGCGCGTCCGCCTCGGCGTGGGCCACGCCCTGGGAAACCGCCCAAAGCTTGCCGGTCCAGCCGGGCGCGAGACGGGCGCCGTGCAGCACTTCCAGCCGCCCTTGCGCGCCCGCCTGCTCTGCGGCGGCGAGCGCGGCGGCGGCGGTCTCGTCGCTGCTGTCGTCGTCCACGAGGATCACGCGGAAGGGGCCGGGATAGTCCTGCGACAGGAGGCTGGTGATCGAAGTCGCGATGACGTCGACCTCGTCGCGGGCGGGAACCACCGCCGTCACGGACGGCCAGACCCGTGGCGCCGGGGGTTGGTCATGGCGATCCGTGTCGCACGCCAGCCAGAACCCGCCCCGGGCGAACAGCAGATAGCCCCAGGCCAGCAAAGCCAGGACGCTTAGACCGGTCGCGATCATCCGAGGCGGCCCTGGGCGGCGAACCAGGCCAGCGCCTCGCGCAGGGCCTCGCCATAGGGCCGCGCGGCGTAGCCCAGGTCCCGTTCGGCCTTGGCGGAGCTGAAGTACATGCGCCGGCTCGCCATCTTCAGCGAATCCCGGGTCAGGAAGGGCTCCTTGCCCGTGAACCTGGCCGCGAGCTCCGCGATCGCGGCCAGAGGATAGAGCGGGGGAATGGGAAGGCTCAAGCGCGGCGCGGGCCGGCCGGCGATGGCGGCGATCTCGGCCAGCATGCGCCCAAGCGGCGCGTCCTGCCCGCCAAGGATGTATCGCTCGCCGATTGTGCCCCGTTCGAGCGCCAGCAGGTGGCCCTCGGCCACGTCGTCGACGTGCACGAGGTTGAGCCCGGTGTCGACGAAGGCCGGCATCCGGCCGCGGGCGGCTTCGATCAGGATCCGGCCGGTGGGCGTGGGTTTCACGTCGCCGGGGCCGATGGGCGTGGAGGGGCTGACGATGACCGCCGGCAGACCCTCCTCGGACGTCCGCCGCAGGACCTCCTGCTCGGCCAGGACCTTGCTGCGCTTGTAGGCCCCCACCGCTTCGGCGGGCGCGAGGAAGCCGGTTTCGTCTCCAGGCCGGCCGTCGGCGGGAATGCGCAGCGCCGCGACGCTGCTGGTGTAGACAACGCGCTCGACCCCGGCGTCGCGGGCGGCGCCCATCACCGCGCGGACTCCCGCCAGGTTGTTGCGCACGATCTCCTCCGGGTCAGGAGCCCACAGGCGGTAGTCCGCGGCCACATGGAAGAGGAAGCGGCGGCCCGCCAGAGCCTTGGCGACCGAGGCCTGGTCGCGCATGTCGCCGACGACAGCTTCCGCCTGCAACGCCTGGAGGTTGGTCTTCGGGCTTTCCGCCCGGACGAGCACGCGGACGTCCGCGCCGCGCCGGGCGAGCGCGCGGGCGACGGCGGAACCGACGAAGCCCGAGGCGCCGGTGACCAGCACCGGCTGTCCCCGAAGATCGAGGCGCGACGGCGGCCCTGCGGCCGGTCCGCTCATGGGCTGGGCGGCGTCGGCGGGGCGGCTGGAGCGGGCTGGGCGGCGGGGGACGGCGGCGGCGCGAGCGGCTGCGCGGCGTCGGGTGCGGCGGCCGGTTCGGCCGGCGCGTCGAAGTCCGGAAGCGCGCCGACGTCGCCGGAGCCGCGGATCAGGGATTCGCGCTGCTGGAGGTAGAAGGATCGGATCGTCGCGTAGGGGTCGGTCGATGTCTCGTAGACCGCCTGGATGTCGCGGTCGGCCTCATAGCGCCGGTTGAGCCCGCTGGTGACGGTTCGCGTGGTCTGGAAAGCCAGCTTGTTGCGGTAGCGCGCCCAGGTCAGCGGATCGAGGGCGATATCCACGGCGCCGCCCAGCCCGTCGCGGACGCTGCTGGGACCGAGCAGCGGCAGAAAGAGATAGGGCCCAGGTCCCGCGCCCCAGCGGCCGAGCGTCAGGCCGAAGTCGTTGTCCCGGCGCGGCAGGCCGGAGTGTTTCGCGACATCGACCAGCCCCGCCACCCCGAAGGTCGAGTTCAGGGTGAAGCGGCCCACGGTGCGCGCGGCCTTCTTCGGCCGGGCCTGCAGCATGTCGTTGGCGAAGACCACCGGCTCGGTGAGATTCCGCGTAATGTTCCGAAGGCCCTTGCGCAGGGGCTTGGGCAGCGTGCCGTAGGCCAGCGCCAACGGGCGCAGGATCGCGCGGTCAAGCCCCTGATTGAAGGCGAAGAGGCCACGGTTGGTCTTCTCGAAGGGGTCGTGCGGCTCCGCCTGGGCGGGCGCCGGAGCGGCGACGAGCTGGGCGCAGGCGGCGAGCGCCAGCATCAGCCGGAGAGAACCTTGGCGGTGCATGAGCCTCCTCACGAGATCCGAGCCGGTGGCGTACGCCGAGTCCGGAAGGTAATGGATCGACGTCGGCGCTGTAAAAGCGCAGTTGTCGGACTGGCCCCCTAGCAAAGCAAGGCGTGCTTGCACCAGTCGTTACATTTTGCTGGCGCTGTGTTCCTCGTGCTGGCGCTCGCCGGATCGGCCTATCTGCTGCTCGCTGGAGAGGCGACGCGCCGTTTTCTGCGCGCCAAACAGGCGCCGGTGATTCGCCGGCAAGGGCCGCCCGTCACCCTGCTGAAGCCCTTGCACGGGGACGAACCCCAGCTCGAGGCGGCGCTTTCCAGCTTCCTCGGCCAGGACTACCCGGGCGAGGTGCAGATGGTGTTGGGCGTCCACGACCCGTCCGACCCTGCGGCGGCCGTGGCCGAGCGGGTGCGCCACCCGGACCGCGAGGTGATCCTGGTCATCGCCGCGCGCCGGGCCGGGGCCAACGGCAAGGTCTCCAACCTGATCCATATGGCGCCGCATGCCCGGCACGAGGTGATCGTCGTGTCCGACAGCGACATCGAGGCTCCGCCCGGCTACCTGGCGAGCCTGGTCGCGGCCCTCGAGGCGCCGGGCGTCGGCCTGGTCACCTGTCCATACCATGGCGTCGGGCGCGCCGGCTTCTGGTCGCGGCTGGCGGCCATGGACCTGACCTACCGTTTCCTGCCCAGCCTCTCGGTCGGCCTTGCGCTTGGGCTGGCCAAACCCAGCATGGGTTCGACCCTCGCTCTGCGCCGCGGGACGCTCGCCCGAATCGGCGGCTTCGAGGGCCTGGCCGATACGCTGGCCGACGACTACGCCCTGGGGGCGGCGGTGCGAGGATTGGGGCTCGAGACCCGCACCGCGCCGGTGCTGGTGGCCCACGGCTGCGCGGAAAGGAGCCTTTCCGAGGTGGTCGCCCACGAGCTTCGCTGGGCGCGCACGATCCGGGGCATCGATCCGGCGGGGTTCGCGGGCAGCGCGCTCACCCATCCCGTGGCCTGGGCCTTGCTGGGGGCGGTCCTGACGCAGGCTTCGCCCGTGTCCCTGGCGGTGCTGGCGTTCACGGCGGCGTGCCGGCTGTGGATGATGCGGCGGGTCGAGGGCTGCGCCCCGCCTGTCCCTGGCGCCGCCTTGCTCTTTCCGCTTAGAGATGTCTTGTCCTTGGCCGTATTCATGGCTTCATTCTTCGTCGGCGTCGTCGATTGGCGCGGCGAGAGGTTCCGTCTCGACGACCGCGGCGGAATGGCAGGATCTTAAGGTTCCGATGCTTCGCACCCTGTTCCTTCAGGCGCCGTCCTTCGATGGTTTCGATGGCGGCGCCGGTTCGCGTTACCAGGCCAAGCGGGAGATCCGCTCGTTCTGGTTCCCCACCTGGCTGGCCCAGCCGGCCGCCCTGGTGCCGGGCTCCAAGCTGATCGACGCGCCGCCCGCCGGAATTGGCCTGGGCGAGGTGGTGGCCCAGGCGAAGGACTTCGACCTGGTGGTGGTTCACACCTCGGTCCCCTCGTTTCGCAGCGATGTGAAGTGCATCGAAGCCATGAAGGCGGCCAATCCGGCGCTCAAGGCCGGCCTGATCGGCGCCAAGGTCGCGGTGGGGGCGGAAGAGAGCCTCAAGGAGGCGCCGGCCGTCGACTTCGTCTGCCGCAACGAGTTCGACTTCACCTGCAAGGAGGTGGCGGAGGGCCGCGCCTGGGAGACGATCCTGGGCCTGAGCTGGCGCAACCCCGAGGGCCGCATCGTCCACAACCCGGACCGGCCGGTGCTGGAGGAGATGGACGCCCTGCCCTCGGTGATCCCCGTCTACGAGCGCGACCTGCGGATTGAGGACTATTTCATCGGCTACCTGAAGCACCCCTATGTCTCGGTCTACACCGGACGGGGCTGCAAATCGCGCTGCACCTTCTGTCTGTGGCCGCAGACGGTGGGGGGCCACCGCTACCGCACCCGCTCGGTGGACAACGTCGTGGCCGAGGTCGCCGAGGCCAAGCGCCGGTTCCCGCAGGTGAAGGAGTTCTTCTTCGACGACGACACCTTCACCGACGACCTTCCGCGGGCGGAGGCGATCGCCGAGGGGCTTGGCCGGCTGGGCGTCGCCTGGTCTTGCAACGCCAAGGCAAATGTTCCCCGCAAGACCTTGGAAAAGCTGAAGGCTGGCGGATTACGTCTGCTGCTGGTGGGCTACGAAAGCGGCAATCAGCAGATCCTGCACAACATCAAGAAGGGCATGCGCATCGACGTGGCGGAGAAGTTCACCCGCGACTGCCACGAGCTGGGGATCGCCATCCACGGCACCTTCATCATGGGGCTGCCCGGCGAGACGCGCGAGACGATCGAAGAGACGATCGACTGGGCCTGCAAGATCAATCCGCACACCATCCAGGTGTCGCTGGCCGCGCCCTATCCCGGGACTTTCCTCTACGTGCAGGCGGTGGAGAACGGCTGGCTCGATGCGGCCAACGCCGAACTGGTGGACGACCACGGCATCCAGATCGCGCCGATGCACTACCCCCACCTCAGCCACGACGAAATCTTCCGGGCGGTGGAGACCTTCTACAAGCGGTTCTATTTCCGGCCGCGGAAGATCACCGCCATCGTCGGCGAGATGCTGCGCGACTTCGACATGATGAAGCGCCGGCTGCGCGAGGGCGTCGAGTTCTTCGATTTCCTGCGCGAACGGAAGCAGGCCCTGGCCGCTTGAGCCCCCCCTTCCGCCAGTTGGTCGTCACCGCCGACGATTTCGGCGCGGACCTGGCGGTGAACGAAGCTGTCGAAACGGCCAGCGTCGAGGGCGTGCTGACCGCCGCCAGCCTGATGGTCGGCGCTCCCGCCGCCCAGGACGCGGTGAACCGCGCGCGCCGCTTGCCGGGGCTCGCCGTGGGCCTGCACCTGGTGCTCGTCGAAGGCCGCCCGGTGTTGGAGCCCAGCCAGGCGCCGGACCTGGTGGACGGGGAGGGGCGTTTCCGCACCGACCTCGCGGCCTTGGGCGCGGCCATCTTCCTCCGCCCCTCGGTGCGTCGGCAGATGGAGGCCGAGGTGCGGGCCCAGTTCGAGGCTTTCGCTGCGACGGGCCTGGCCCTGGATCACGTCAACGCCCACAAACACTACCATCTGCACCCGACCATACTGGGCGCGATCCTGAAGATCGGACGGGCCTATGGCCTGCGGGCGGTGCGGGCGCCGGTCGAGCCCCCGGCCGTGCTGGAGGCGGTCGAGCCGGGTGCGCGCCTCCGACGCTCGACGGTGGCGGAGGTCTGGGCCACGGCGGCGCGCCGCCGCGTGCGTCGCGCGGGCCTTGATGCGCCCGACCAGGTGTTTGGCCTGCAATGGTCCGGGGCGATGACGACGCAGCGGCTGGCCGGCCTTATGCGACGCTTGCCAGCCGGCTTGACCGAGATTTACCTCCATCCGGCCGTGCGCGAATCCTACCCGGGCTCCGCGCCGGGCTACCGCTACACGGACGAGCATCGCGCCCTGTGCGACCCGTCGGTGCGGGCGGCGGTCGCGGAAAGCGGGGCGAGACTGGGGGGCTTCGCGGCGTTCCGGAAGGAGGGCAAATGATCGAGCTGGCCATTTCCACGCCCGACCTGAGCCGCCAGGGACAGCGGGGAGCCAAGCTCCAGGGCCCTATTCGCCTGGGCTCGGACGAGCATCTTCGCCTGTTCTGCCTGGAGCTTCTGGAGACCTACGACCCGCGCCTCATCCGGCCGGTGGTCGTTCCCGCGATGATCCGGCTGGCGCTTTGGTTCGCCGGCGGGAATCGTCCGAAAGCGGCGCGCGCATGAAGCCCGCCGCCCGCCTCGCGTTGGGCGGGCTGGCCGGGCTGGCCATCGTCACCGCGCTGGTGGCCCATGCCGGCGCCCCCCTGGTGGGCCGCGCCATCGCCGCTGTGGGCTGGGCGGGGTTCGGCCTTTTCTGCCTGGCCTGGGCTCCGGTGATCGCGATCCTGGGCGCGGCCTGGACGGCGGCGGCGCCGGGTCTGCCGCGACCGCTGCTGTGGACGCCCTATTGGGCTCGGCTATTGCGTGAAGCCGTCGCCGAAATCCTGCCGCTCGCGCAGCTCGGCGGCCTGGTGGCCGGCGTGCGCGCCCTGATCGCCGCCGGCGCGCCCGAGAGCTTGGCGGTGGCCTCGGCCATGGTCGATCTGCTCGCCGAGATGACCGCCCAGGCGGTCTACACCCTGCTCGGCCTGGGCCTCATCGCCGGACGGCTCAACTCGGAAACCTCGACCCAGATCCTGGGGCCGGCGCTCGCCAGCCTGGCGCTGCTGATCGTCGTGGCGGCGGCTTTGCTGCCGTCGCAGCGGCGGCTGGTGGCCTGGGTGGCCAAGCTGGGCGGGCGTTGGCTGCCGGACTCCGTGGCGCGGGGCGAGGCGGTCGGCGACGTGCTCGACCAGATCTACGCCCGGCGCGGTCGGGTGGCGTTGTCGGTCGTCCTGCACCTCGGCGGATGGATCGCCTCCAGCGCGACCTCATGGTTGGCCCTTCGGCTGATGGGCGCCGAGGTCGACTTGTGGACCGTGGTGGCGGTGGAGAGCCTGATGTTCGCCATCCGCAACATCGGCTTCGCGCTTCCCGGCGGCCTGGGCGTGCAGGAAGGCGCCTATTGGCTGCTGGCGCCGCTGATGGGCGTGGCCCCCACCGACGCGCTGGCGCTGTCGCTGCTCAAGCGCGCCCGGGACCTCGTGGTGGGGGCGCCGGTGCTGCTGCTGTGGCAGGTTCAGGAAGGGCGGCTGCTACTGCGCCGCCAATCCGCCAAACCCTAGCCTTCTGGCTTTCTGGAAGGGCCCAGCAGGGCGGGCTCGAAGATGAGCGCCGCCACCAGGGTCCAGATCAGCGAGATCATCAGGATCTTGCCCATGCTGGCGGTGCCCGGGTGCTGCGAGAAGATCAGCGCCCCGAAGGCGACGCCCGTGGTCAGCGCGCTGAAGAAGACGCCCCGGGCGAGGCTGGACTGGAGCAGGTCCTGGGCGCCGGACCGCCAGGCCAGGACGAAGTAGATGTGGAAGGCCACGCCCACCCCGAACAGCAGCGGGAAGGCGATAATGTTGGCGAAGTTGATCGGCTGGCCGATCAGCACGCAGCTGCCCAGGGTCAGGAACCCGGCGAGCACGATGGGCGCCAGGGTGAAGGCCACCTCCCGCAGGTTGCGGAGCGCCAGCGCCAGCAGGCCGAAGATGAAGGCGAAGGACAACAGGCCGGCCTGGATGAAGGCGCTGCTCACCGTGCGCCCCGCCTCCTGGATCGAGATCGGCGCGCCGGCCGCATCGGGGGCGACCTGCAGGACAGCCTTCGAGAACTTGCGCAGCGTCGCGTTGTCGTTGGAGTCGCCCTTGGGCGAGACCTGCACGCGCGCGCGGCCGTCGCGGGCCACCCAGTCGCGGATCAGCTCCGGCGGCAGGGTCCGCAATGTCACCGGCTGGGCGAGCAGCAGGGCGCGGATCTGGTCGAGCGTGACCCTGAGCGGCGGCAGGAGCGCCTGGGCGGCGCGCGCGCGGGCCTGCGGCGGCCCGGCGGCGAGGAGATCCAGCGCCGCGGCGAGGCGCAGGGCCTCGGCGCCTGCGCCAGGCGCCTGGACCGCCGCCGCCCGCAGCTTGGCGGCGGTGTCGCGCATCGCCTGGACGGTCTCGGCGTCGCTGGGCGGCGGGGCGACCTCCAGGGGATTGAGCGTCGGATCGAGCAGGAACTGGGCGTCGGCGATGGCCGCCAGCTTGGCGTCCTGGTCCTCGGGCACGAAGCTGGAAAGGGTGATCGCCTGGGCCACCTCCGGCAGGGCGGAAAGCCGCTTGGCCAGGGCGTCGGCGGCGGGGATGTCACGAGCCAGGGCGTCGATGGCGTTCGGCGTCTGGGCGGGGTCGCGCATGATCTCGAGGACGGTGGACATCGCCTCGCCCTTGGGGTTGCGCAGGTGCAGCGGGTTGAAGTCGAACCGCACCAGCGGAAGCATGGCGATGCTGCCGACCATGGATAAGCCGAAGGCCCAGAGCACGAGCCCGCGCCGTTCGATCAGGAAGCGGTCGAGCGGCGCCATGGCCGCCGAGCCGACGGGCTCTGTCCGCCGCCGTGGTCGAAGCAGCATGATCAGCGCCGGCAAGAGCGTGATGTTCAGCAGGAAGCCCAGCGCCATCCCGAGCCCGGAGATCACGCCCAGCTCCGAGACCCCCACATAGTCCGTGGGCAGGAAGGCCAGGAAGCCCAGGACGATGGCCGCGGCGGCCAGCGCCAACGATCCGCCGATGCCGCCGGCCGAGGCGACCAAGGCCGCCTTCAGGTCATCCGTCTCCAGCCGCTCGGCCCGGAAGCGGACGCTGAACTGGATGCCGAAGTCCACGGCCAGGCCGACGAACAATGGAATGAAGGCGACCGAGATCAGGTTGAACCGGCCCACTGCGGCCAGGCCTGTGGCCGCGGTCAGCACCAGGCCGATCAGCGTGGTGGCGAGTATGGCGGCCACCAGGCGCGCCGAACCCACCGCCAGCCAGAGCATCAGCAGCACGCCGCCGAGCATGATGCCGGAGACGACCCAGGCATGGTCCTTCAGCGAAGCGAATTCCTCGTCCGCCAGCGGCACGGCGCCGGTCAGCCGCACCTTCACGCCTGCGTCGGGCGTGAGACCGAGGGACCGGGCTTCGGCGCGGATCGCCGCGCTGGATGCCTCGCCCGGCATCAGGTCCCGATAGTCGAGCTTGGGGTGGATGAGGATGAAACGTCGCGTGGGCGCAAGCACGCCGCCGGGTTGGTCTCCGGAGATGATCCGCTGCCAGGAAAAGCGCGCGGGCGCCCCGGCCACGGCCTTCTCCACCGCTTCTGCGAGCGCCGCCATCGGCTTGCGCATGGCGGCCAGGTCGGCCTGTCCCTCGGCCGCGCCCTCGGCCAGGGTCGAGACGGCGGTCATCACGCCCCGTAGGCTGGGATCGGCGGCCATGGGGGCTAGGAAGGCCTGGGCGGAGACGAGTTGGTCCGCCGTGGCCTGGACCTCGGCTGTGGGCAGATAGAGCAGGCCGTGCTGCGCGAAGAAGGCGCCGCCATCCGGCCGTCGCACCGAGAGGAACATCTGCGGCCGCGCCTCGAGCCGCTGGGCGAGGGCGGCGGCGGCCTGCTCGGCCAGCTCCGGCGTCTCGCCGTCGATCACCACCACCGTGGTGTCGCCGTTGCGCGCGAAGGCCTTGTCCATGGCGATCTCGCGCTGGCGCCAGTCCACCTTCTCGGAGATCAACTGGGTGGTGTCGCTGGTCATGGAGAAATGGCCGGCGACATAGACCATGGCCGCCGCGCACAGCGCCGCTGCCGCGAACAGGACGATCCACGGCCGGTCGCAGGCCTGCCGGACGATGGCCGATATCAGGCGGGGCTTCACGGACGGGTCGCCGCGCGCTTGCAGCGCCTATTTGAGGAAGTGGCGCAGCCGCAGGGCGATGGCCTGCACGCCGCCGCGATAGTCGAACGCCGCGTCCGGGAAACGCGGCCCGCGCAGCGTGATCTTGGCGTTGTTGGAGAAGCCGACGCCTTCAGAGGGAATCCCCAGCAGGTTGCGGTCGACCGTCCCGTTGTCGTTCGTGTCATGATAGGCCTGCACCGCGTAACGCCCGGGAGGCACGCCCGCGACGGACACCTCGGTCACGCCAGGCACGGCCGGGGCCGCTCCGTTATATCGGCAGTCCTTCAGGAATTCACGAACGGTGCAGACGTCGACGTGCACCTTGCCCTTGGCCGAGGTCACGCCGGTCACCTCGACCCTCAGGATGTCCGTCGAAGGCGCGCTTGGCGGGCTGGCGTCGGGAACGGCGGCGATCAGGGTCGCGGCGGCGAAAAGTGGCGACAAGATCGGTGTCACCTCCGTAAGGCGTTAGATGATCTATACTAGCTAATGCCTTGGTCTTGTTGAGGCAATGGCTGGAGAGCGGACACAGCGCCGCAGCCGGTGGGCGGCCGGAGATCAGCCTGGACGCGTCAGAGGGCCGTCGGCGCGGCCGTCCACGAACTGGCGCACCTGGGGATCGTCTGTGGTGTCCAACTCGTCCGGGCCGCCCCTCCAGACGATCCGCCCCGCGTTCAGCAACACAATCTCGTCGCCGATGGTGCGGGCCGAGGCGAGGTCGTGGGTGATCGAGACTGCGGTGCAGCCCAGCCGGCGCACCTGTTCGATGATCAAGGCGTTGATCGCGGCCGCGGTGATGGGGTCGAGACCGGTGGTGGGCTCGTCGAAGAACAGGATCTCGGGCGTGGCGACCACGGCGCGCGCGAGGCCCACGCGCTTCTGCATGCCGCCGGACAGCTCGCCCGGATAGAGGTCGGCGACCGAGGCGTCGAGCCGCACGCGCGCCATGGCCTCGACCGCGCGCTCCCGCGCGGGCCCGCGCGGCGTCCCGTCGGCGTTGATCAGGCGGAAGGCGACGTTTTCCCAGACCCTCAGGCTGTCGAACAGCGCCGCGCCCTGGAACAGGACGCCGAAGCGGGAAGACAGCCGCCGCTTAGCAGGACCGGGAAGGCCCGTGATGTCCTCGCCGTCCAGCAGGATGCGGCCAGCGTCCGGCTGCATCAGGCCCAGCGCCAGCTTGAGCGTCACCGACTTGCCCTGGCCCGATCCGCCGATGATCACCAGCGAGCGGCCGGCCGGGACAGACAGGTCCAGTCCGTCGAGAACAGGCGCGCCCTCGAAGCGCTTGTGGACCTCCTGCCAGGCGAGCTTGGGCTGGGCGCTCATGCGTGGGTGAACATCGAAGTGAGCAGGTAGTCGGCGGCGAACACCAGCACTGAAGCGGAAACCACCGCGTGGGTGGTCGCCCGGCCGACGCCGCGGGCGCCGCCCTTGGCGTTGTAGCCGTGGTAGCAGCCCATCAGGGTGACGATCAGGCCGAAGGCGGCGGCCTTCACCAGGCCCGAGCCGACGTCCCAGGGTTCCAGGAAGTTCAGGGCGTTGCGCGTGTAGACAGTCGGATTGAAGTCCAGCACCCGGGTCGCCACCAGCCATCCGCCGGCGACGCCGATGATGTCGGCGACGGCGGTCAGCAGGGGCAGGACGATCACGCCCGCGACGAGCCGTGGGGCCACCAAATAGCGGAAAGGATCGGTCGACAGGGTCTGCATGGCGTCGATCTGCTCGGTCGCCCGCATGGCCCCGATCTCCGCGGCGATGGCGGCAGAGACGCGGCCGGCGAGCATCAGGGCCGCCAGCACGGGCCCCAGTTCGCGCGTGATGCCCAGGGCCACGATCTGCGGCATGGCCTGTTCGGCGTTCAGCCGGCCGCCGCCGGTGTAGATGTTGAGCGCCAGCGCCGCCCCGGTGAACGCCGCCGTCAGCCCCACCACCGGCAGCGAGAAGTAGCCGATCGCCGCGAGCTGGCGGAGCAGCTGCGCCGGGAACCACGGCGGGCTGACCGCCGCGGCCAGGCCGCGTCCGCAGAAGGTCGTCACCGCGCCGACCTGGCGCAGTGCGGCGAGCACCAGGCGGCCCAGAATTCGCACAGGATTGCCGCGCGCCACGACCGCGCGCCCGCTTACGGTCATCTCAGAAGTCCGGCAGGCCATCGCCCGACGCCGAGGACGGCGCGGGCTTGGAGGCGGTTGCGGCCGGCGCAGCGGGCGCGGCCGGCTGGCCGCCGCCTTGCGGCCGGATCACCTGGCCGACCAGGCTGAACAGGTCCACGGCGCCTTGGGTGTTCTCGATCTCGGAGCCCGCCTTCAGGTCTGCGGTCGAGCCGCCGGGCGCGATGGCCACGTGCGCGCCGCCCAGCAGCCCGTCGCTGGTGATCTTGGCCGTGGAGTCGGCCGGCAGCTTGACGTCCTTGTCCAGGCTGAGCTTGGCCACTGCGAGGAAGGTCTTGGGGTCGAGGGCGATCTGGTCCACCGCGCCGACCTTCACGCCGGCCACGCGGACCGCCGCGCCGGGCGCCAGAGAGCCGACCTCGCCGAAGCGGGCGGTCACTTCATAGCGGCCGGCCTGGCGTCCCGCCCGGTCCACGCTCAGCGAATAGACCAGGAAGGCCGCGGCGATCACGATCACGGCCAACCCGGCGAGGGTCTCGGTCCACTGTTCCCGCATCTGGTCCCCCAAGAGTCCTTAGATACGCGGCGGCGGGAGCTTGGCGTCCCGGTTAAGCCGCGCGATCAGTACGTCGATATCGCCCCGGGCATTGTCCACCGTCGAGACGAAATCCTGCTGCTGGGTGATGGCCAGCCAGACGCCGCGGAATTGCACGTCCACGGCCTTCCAGGACGAACCGCCGCCCATGACGCGCCAGCGAACCACCTCCGGCTGCGAAACCTGCCCGCCGGAGATCTGGGTGGTGACGATCACGTCGCCGGGCTTGCGCACGGTGGAGCCGGTCACCTTGACGACTTCGCCGCGATAGTCGTCCAGCCGGTTGCGGTAGACCCGCTCGGCGTAGGCGCGGAAGGCGGCGGCGAACTGCGTGCGTTGCCGCGGAGTGATGGTGCGGGCGTACTTGCCGAGCACGAAGGTCGTGATCTTCGGCACGTCCGCGACGTCGTCGATCACGCGGCGGAAGCTTTGCTCCTTGGCCTGTTCGCTAAGGCTGCGGTCTGCGAGGACGGAGATGACCCGTTGCGCTCCGTCCTGGACGAAGCGCTCGGCGTTCGCGTCGCGCGCGGCCTGGGCTTGCGCCGGAGCGCTGGCCAGGCTGGCCGCTGCGGCGATCATGGCCGCGCCGAACAGGCGCCGGTTCATCTGGGCCATCGGTTTCACTTACCTCCAAGCTCGCGCCGTGCCGAGGGCCCGCGGCGACTCAAAATCTCGACCCTGGGAAGCGAAGTAGGTCTTACGCCGCTCTGGTCAAGGAGATCGGCTGTTCCCGGATCTTCCACCATCCCCGCCGAGGTGGAAGCCATGGCGCGTTATACGCCACGCAAAAGTTAAGCGGCGCCGTCAGAACCAACAGCCCAGCTCGGTTGTTCTGCTTCCCGATCCTTAGGGAGGCGCTGGCTCCGTGACCTATTTCAACTACCTCGGGCAACCGATGCCCGAGACTCCCGCCGAGACCGGGAACATCTCCGGCACCTCCGCGGGCAACGAGACGATCACGGCGCCGGCG
>Ga0157379_10003058_pt1 | contig 14139 bp, 12 predicted proteins | sample S25metaG_FD_121802 | JGI IMG/M metagenome (GOLD analysis project Ga0157379, IMG submission 121802) | Switchgrass rhizosphere microbial communities from Kellogg Biological Station, Michigan, USA - S2-5 metaG | ecosystem: Host-associated > Plants > Roots > Rhizosphere > Soil | place: USA... | reverse complement strand
GTTGCTGGTAGGCCGGAGAATTCAGGTCAGCAAGCTTGCCTCCTGAGGGCGCGACCTCAATCGCCAGAGCAGCGGCGGTAATGTTGTTCAACGGACGCAGGGGCGCGAGCAGAGATCGAACCAGAACCTGCCTCTTGCCCAGTTCGGTGGCCAGGCTCGTTTCGGCGGTCTGGCTGGCGGCGCGAAATCCGGACTGCGCCGTCGTCCAGTCAAGAAATGGGCCTCGGCCCTCGGCCCCGGCGGGAAGCAGCGCAGTGTACAGCCGAACCCCACTCCCTTGAGACGCAGCATGCAGACTAATGTAGATGGCCGGACGCGCCTGGTTAGTCATGTTTGCGCGCTGGTCGAGGCTCATGGTGGTATCTCCCTCGCGCAACATGAGCGTCGTTAGGCCGCGCGCTTGCAGCTGTTGCCGCAGGCGCTGCGCGAATGCGAGTGTGACGTCTTTTTCGGCCAGCTGGTCGCCGAGCGCCGCGCCGCGTTCCTCGCCTCCGTGGCTCGCGTCCACAACCACGAAATATTGCACCGCACTTGCAACAGCTTCCTGCGGCGTCCCGGGAGGCGGGGCCTGCGGAACCGGGACCGCGGGCTGGGCCACGGGGGCCGGAGCATGCGCTGTAGCCTGGGGTGCCGGGGTAATGGTGATGGTGCGGCCGTCGTTGCTGAAGCTGGCGAACAGAGGAACCGGCCCATTGACGGCGATTTCCGCCGCGCCGTTGTTCTCCTGAAATGTCGCCGACGGGATGGCCGGATTGTCAAAGGTCAAGGTTTGTGAGCCGGGAGGAACTACCGGTTCGCGAGTAAACACCATGCGCAGCTTTCCCGGTTCCGTGGCGATCATCGGATTCACCGCGGACGTAAAGTTCATGACCAGCGTGGGGGGATTCGTCCTGTTCACCTGGGCGGTGAAGTGGATGGCGGTATTGCCGATAAACAATCGCCGCGAAGCTTCGTGAAAATTCACCGGGGCCCAAAGGAAACGCGAAACGAGTGACGGAACCGACCTCAGCGGGACAAGGCCGTCTCCGTTTTCGAGAAGAAAGTTGGCGGGAAGATCGAAAGCCTGCCCCTGCACTCGCGCCTGCGTTTTCCCGGAAGTAAATTCGCTCTCGGAACCGTTGTAGTTCAGCTTCCAACTCCGCCCATCCGTCCGGGAGCTAACCGAGCCCAATGGTTGAAGGACTTCGAGCAGGCCCACGTAGTCGGTGCCGTTCTTTTCCCGGACGGTGAGGGAGTAGCCGGTGGCGCCGGAGTAGACCGACAAACGTTTCTCGTCAGCGAAACCGGAAACCGACAGGACGAAGGCGAACAGAGTCGCCAGGCAAAAAATCGCGGCCAAGGCGGTGCGCTGCGTTGGTCGGTTGCCGCAGCGCTGGTGAGTCCAGGGCCGGCTACTCCAAGGCATAAATCGTCAAGCCGGTGAGCAGCTTGGGATAAAAGTCAGTGGATTTCTGGGGCATAACTTCGCCAGCAAAAGCAATATCACGTACCTGCGACATGCGGGCAGGATTCATCAGAAAAGCCACGTTGGCCGCGCCACTGCGTACCTGGGCTGTGGCCTCGTCAATGTCCCGAATATAGCGGACGTTTCTCTGGTCACGAATGGCTTCTTCCGAAATCCCCAAAACGCCCTCGAGCAAGCACTTGTGCAGTTGCACCACGTCGAGGGCTTGTTGGCGCAGCGACCATCCTGAGAAGATCTCAGGCGAAACCAGCTTGGCGCGGTCGAGAAGAAAGACTCGATCGGCGGCGACCGCCAGTAGGGCCGTACCCATGCGTCCGGCTTCGCGCAGGATGACCTTGGCGCGGGCTGCGTCGACCGATGCGTCCACCTCCTCCACGCTGAAATAGGCGCAGGCCCCCTCCCGGAAAGCGGCCGCGGAAAATGACGGCAGTCCGTGCACCACGCGGTGAGTGGGCAGGATGACCAGTCCAGGGCTATCCATGTTGACCAGGGTCATCATGACCAGGTCGTAAGGAGCGGGCGCCGCATCCGGAGACGGGTTTGGATTCCCCACGGCAGCCCGCTGCTCGTTGCGATAGTTCAATGCGGTTTCGTAGCGATGGTGGCCGTCGGCGATCACCAGTTTCTTGTCGCGCATCTTGTGCTGCACACAGTTCACTACCGTTTGATCGGAGATTTTCCACACCAGGTGCGACACCCCGTATTCGTCTTTGGTCTCGAGATCGGGGCTACCCCTGGGCACCATCACGCCGTCTATCTCACCGGCAGGATCGCTGTACAGCATGAAAAGTTGTCCAAAATGAGCCCGCGTGGCCCGTAACAATTCCAGTCGGTCGGCTTTGGGCTTGGCCAGCGTCTGTTCGTGGCGGAAAACCACACCGTCCGAGTAGTCCTCGATCCGGCCTAGGGCGATGATGCCGCGCCGCTCCATTTCGGCGGTTCCGCCCGGCGCCGTAAAGCGCTCCACATAAAGGTAGAGCGAGGGCTGGGCGTCCTGCAAAAAGATGCCCTGCTGGCGCCAGTCCCGGAAAGATTGGGCCGCACGGGTGTACCGATTCTCTCGGGTATGGTCGCTGGCGTGCTCTTTTCCCAGGATGACGCGTACCAGGTTGTGTGGGCTGGCGGCATAGTAACCATCCTGCATCTCAGGGGTGATTTTGTCGTAGGGCTGAGTGACAACTTGTGGAATCGAGACCCGGGTGGGGTCATAACGAAGTGCGCGAAAGGGTTCAATGTGGGCCATGGTTTGAAGTTGAGTATGAAATTGTACAAGAGCTGGCTTGCCGGCGGGCGCGTGGGATCTCTGCCCGGTAAATGAATGTGAAGAACCGGGACGAATAACATGCAGGAGCTAGGCAAACTTTTGCAGTGTTCGGTCATCGCAGTAAGCGTGACAAAACATTACATAACCGTGACAAACCGATTAGAAGCTATGTTAGTATCAGCCCCAATGAGGTAATTATGGCCCGCCTTTATGGGCGCTGGTCATCCCGCCCATCGATCCAAGCTCGCTCGTCACGCTTGGGCCTACCCCGGACCCTGAGAACCCTTATGCTGCCCAGAGAGCAGGCTTTTACTGTTTCTAAGTTTCTCTTCTTGATTTTGGCTGTGACTTTGATTGCACCCGCCGCACGGGCCCAGAGCCCGGTGGACGATGTGCACGTCAGCCCAAGAATCCAGCCGCCTCCGCCCGCCGAAAAAGCGATCATGGATCCATCCCTTAGGACTCACACCAAGCCCCTCAAGGTAGATGTGGACCTGGTGCTGGTGCCGGTCACCATCACCGACCCCATGAATCGCCTGGTCACCGGTTTGGACAAAGAAAATTTCACCCTCTACGAAGGCAAGGACCTGCAGGACATTCGCCACTTCTCCAGTGAAGACGCGCCAGTCTCTCTGGGGGTGATCTTCGACATGAGCGGCAGCATGAGCACGAAGATCGAACGCGCCCGTGAAGCCGTGATCGAGTTTTTCAAGGCCGCCAATCCGCAGGACGAATTTTTCATGATCACCTTCGCCGACAAGCCGGAGGAGATTTCCGATTTCACGCAGTCGATTGAAGACATCCAAGGCAAACTGGTGTACACCGTGCCCAAGGGACGGACTGCTCTGCTTGACGCCATTTATCTCGGTGTAAGCAAAATGAGGCAGGCCAAGTATCCCAAGAAGGCGTTGCTGGTCATCTCCGACGGCGGTGACAACCATAGCCGCTACACGGAAGGCGAGATCAAGTCCGTGGTGAAGGAAGCTGACCTATTAATTTATGCTATCGGTCTTTATGACCGTTACATGTCTACTCCGGAGGAGCAGCTGGGCCCGGCCCTGCTGGCCGACCTTACCGAACTCACCGGAGGACGGGCTTTTACCATCGACAACCCGAATGACCTGGCAGACGTCTCTACAAAAATAGGGATCGAGCTACGCAACCAATATGTGCTCGGATACCGTCCAAAGAATCCAGCGCACGACGGCAAATGGCGTAAAATAAAGGTCAAGCTGGTTCCACCTAAGGGTCTGCCGCCGCTGCGTGTTTATGCCAGGACGGGTTACTATGCACCTACGGAATAGTCAGGTTGCGTCGCGCCTGACCCTCTTCCTATTGTTCTTGAATTTGGCAGTGGGGGCCCAGAACACAGCTCCGCCTCAGGCTCCGCCGCGCAGCTCCCAACCAGCTCCCAGTCAACCTCAGCCTGAAACTCCGCCGCCGGGTCAGAACAAAGCACCGCAGGAGCAGCCTGCCACCGAACCCGGAGGGTTCGTTTTCCATTCCGACGTGCAAGAGGTGTTGCTGCACGCCACCGTCATCGACGACAAGCAGCGCATGGTCACCAACCTCGACAAGAATGCCTTCACCGTATTCGAGGATGGCAAGCAGCAAGTCATAAAATCTTTTCGTTACGAAGACATTCCAATCTCTCTGGGCATCGTGATTGATAACTCGGGCTCGATGCGGGAAAAGCGTGCCAAGGTTAACAAGGCGGCACTAAACCTGGTGCGCGCCAGCAACCCGCAGGATGAAGTCTTTGTGGTTAACTTCAGCGACGAGTTCTTTCTCGATCAGCCCTTCACCAGCAAGATCAACCTGCTGCAGAGCGCGCTGGAAAAATACGAAACCCGCGGCGGAACCGCCCTCTATGACGCGGTGGTGGCCTCGGCGGACGAATTGAAAAGGCATGGCAAGCTGCAGAAGAAAATCCTGTTTGTGGTGACCGACGGCGAAGATGACGCCAGCCGCGAATCGCTGGAGCAGGCGGTGCGCCAGTTGCAGGAAGAGAATGGCCCCACGGTGTACGCCATTGGTCTGTTGGGCGACGAAAGGGCACGTCGCGCCAAGCGCGCCCTGCAAACCATTTCTGAGCGCACGGGAGGCATAGCATTTTTCCCCCGCACGCTGGACGAAGTAGACCAGATCAGCAGCACGGTAGCCCGTGATATTCGCAACCAGTACACCATCGGTTACAAACCAACCACACCCAAGACAGTGGGCGGATATCGCGCCATCCGGGTCGAAGCCCGCGCCTCCGGACACGGCAAGCTCACGGTAAGAACCCGCAGCGGCTACTACGCCGGCCGGGAGCAAGCCGCCGGCGGGGGAAACTAACAGAAGCTCCCAACAATCCGCTCTCAGCTCAGCATTCCGATTTCACTCAAAGCTGACGGCTGAGAGGCGTCTTCCCAATTGACGCTCTGCTCGCGCTTCCGTACCCTGTAGGGTGCAGACAAAAAGCATCGAAGGGAAATGCCTGCGCGTCACGGACGACATTTCTCAACTGGTCGGCGACACTCCCATCCTGCAATTGAAGAAGCTGGTTCCAAGTGATGCCGCCGGGGTCTACGCCAAGCTTGAGTACTTGAATCCCGGCGGCAGCGTGAAAGATCGTGCCGCCAGTGGAATTATTCTGCGCGCCGAAGCCGACGGTCGACTCAGGCCGGGAGGCACAATCGTCGAAGCCACCGCCGGCAACACCGGCATCGGCCTGGCTCTGATCGGGGTACAGCGCGGTTACAAAGTTGCCTTGTTTGTTCCCGAACGTTTCTCTGAAGAAAAGGTAGCGATCATGCGCGCGCTGGGTGCCGTGGTAACCCGCACTCCGGACGCCGACGGCATGCCAGGCGCAATCCGCCGGGCCAATGAGTTTACGGCGGCCACCGGCGGCGCATTCATGGCGGGGCAGTTCGAGAATCCCGCGAATCCCGACTATCACTACGAAACCACAGCCCCGGAGATTTTTGAACAGATGGAGGGCCACATCGATGCGCTGGTAATTGGCGCCGGGACCGCCGGCACTTTTACCGGGGTGGCCCGTTTCATGAAGGAACGGCTGCCCAGCGTACTGGCCTATGCGGTGGAAACCCAAGGCTCGATCCTTGGCGGTGGCAAACCAGGGCCGCACAAGGTGGAAGGCATCGGGGCCAGCTTTATCCCAGGTAATTTTGACGCTTCGCTGTGTGACGCCGTGCTCATGGTCAGCGACACGGATGCCTTCGGCATGGTGAAAGAACTGGCGGCGCGCGAGGGCGTGCTGTCCGGTTCGAGCGGCGGAGCCAATGTCGTGGCTTCGGTGCGGGTGGCTGGCTGGCTGGGCTCTGGCAAGCGGGTTGTCACCATGATTCCGGATTCTGCCGAACGGTATCTGTCGAAAAAGATTTTCGAAGGTGGAATTTGACGACGCTATTGGTCGTTTGGAAATTCAGTTTTCAGTTTCCTGTTCACAGTTCTCAGTCCTGACCCGTGATCTTCAACTTATGGCCAAGAATAAACAACCCGGTTTCGCCACGCGCGCCATTCATGCCGGACAGGAACCTGATCCTGAAACCGGCGCGGTAGCCGTACCCATCTATCCCACGTCCACGTATGTGCAGCAGGAACTGGGCAAAAACAAGGGCTACGAATACGCTCGCGTTTCCAATCCTACGCGCACCCGCCTGGAAGAAAATCTGGCAGCCCTCGAGGGGGGGATTACATCTCGTGTCTTCGCCAGCGGAATGGCTGCCATCAACGCCATCTGCACCATGTACCAATCCGGCGATCACGTGGTCTGCGGCAACGATCTCTATGGAGGCGTGCCGCGGCTGTTTAACCAGGTCCTGGCAAATTTCGGGATGGAATTTACCTACGTGGACACCTCGGACGCGAAGAATGTCGAGCGCGCCATTCGGAAAAACACGCGCATGGTGTATATCGAGACACCCACGAACCCGCTCATGTCGCTCAGCGACATTGCAGCCATCAGCCAAGTGTGCCGGCGCAAGAAAGTGGAACTGGTCGTGGACAACACTTTCATGTCGCCATACTTCCAGCAGCCGATTGCTCTGGGAGCCGACATGGTGGTCCACTCGACCACAAAATTCCTGAATGGACATAGCGACGGCCTGGGCGGCGTTGTGGTTTGCACGACCAAGGAACAGGCTGAGAAGCTGGCTTTCGTGCAGAAAGCCGCGGGAGCGATTCTCTCTCCTTTCGAGTGCTGGCTCGTTCTGCGAGGGGTGAAGACTCTTGCCGTCCGGATGGAGCAGCACGATCGCAGCGGCAGGATTGTCGCCGAGATTCTGGCGCGCCACAAGAAGGTGAGGAAAGTTTTCTACCCCGGCCTTCAGGAACATCCGCAACACGATCTGGCGCAACGACAAATGACCGGCTTTGGCTCGATGATCACTTTTGAAACCGGATCGCGCTCCAACGCCAACAAGATGTTGAAGAAAGTGCGTGTATGTTCGCTGGCGGAATCCCTGGGCGGAGTCGAAACCCTGATCTCGCATCCCGCCACCATGACCCACGCCGCACTCGGTGAAAAGGGGCGGCGCGAGATCGGAATTACAGACGGCCTAGTCCGCATTTCCGTGGGAATTGAAAACGTGGAAGACATCATGGACGATCTCGATCAGGCGCTGGCAGCGATCTGAAATAGACCGTCGCCTATCCCAACCTTTGATCGCAATCTTGACGTCTTATAATAGCGGGCCATGGCCGAGCTACCGTCAGACCGCGACATCCCCTACCTCGGCCTGTACGCGGTTAACGTTTTCGTCCGCGATCAGGACCGAAGCCTGCGGTTCTACCTGGATCAGCTCGGATTTAACCTGGCCTTTGATGTCCGCCTTCAATCCGGACAGCGCTGGGTAGGTGTTGCGCCTCCGCATGGCACCGCCGTGCTCACCCTAATCGCACCCGAACCCGACTCGGATGAGTACAAGCTGATCGGCCAGCCCACGCCGGTCGCATTTGTGGCGGAAGATGTCGTGGCTACCTACAGCCAGTGGAGAAAGCGCGGCGTCCGCTTTCGTCATGTTCCGCGTCTAAGGCGTGTCAAGTATCAGCAGCGGGCAGACGATCTGCCCGACGGGGCTCCCTCGTTGCTGCTGGGCAAACAATCACCGGTTTGGGGCGGAGTGTTTACCCGCTTCGAGGACATTGATAAAAATTCCTTCGCCCTGGTGAGCTTCGACGAAATGACCCAGGCGGTGGAGGCCCAGCGGCGGGCTACGGCAGCCAAGCTTGAATCCGAACGTCGCTCTGATCACGAACTGGAGATCGCCAAACAGGTACAGGCGAGACTCTTCCCCCAAACCTTTCCACCCCTGAAAACACTCGACTACGCGGGCATATGCATTCAGGCTCGCCAGGTGGGTGGCGACTACTACGACTTCCTTCATCTGGGTCAGGATCGGATCGCGCTGGTGCTGGGCGACATCTCCGGAAAAGGAATTGCCGGGGCTCTGTTGATGGCGAATCTGCAGGCCAATCTGCGCAGCCAGCGCATCATTGCCCTGGAGGACCCCCGACGACTTCTGCGATCGGTCAATCAGCTGTTTTTTGACAACACCGGCGACAGCTCGTATGCCACGCTCTTCTTCGCCGAATACGACGACCGGGCGCAACGCGTGCGCTACGTCAACTGCGGACATCTCTGTGGTCTCTTGCTGCGCGGCAACGACACTGTGGAACGGCTGGAATCCACATGCACCGTTCTGGGGCTGTTCAAGGAGTGGGATTGCTCCATCGGGGAATGCCAGCTGCGGTGCGGAGATTCAATCGCCCTCTACACAGACGGCGTCACCGAATCCTTCAACTCGACGGAAGAAGAATTTGGAGAACAACGCTTGACGGAAGCTCTGCGCCGGCATCGTGAATTGTCTGCGCAGGATTTGCTGGCCGCGATCGTGAACGAGATTCGCCAGTTCAGCCCCGGCGAACAGTACGACGATATCACTCTTATTGTCGGCAAGTGCGTGGCGCGGCAATTCTAGACCAGCTGAATCAAACCACAGCGGTCGATGACAATAGCCGCCACTTCATTGGCGGGTAGGCTGACAAACCCGCTGCGTGTATGAGGAAATTGTGACCCTTTCTTCGCCCACATCATCCCGCGAGTGGAACTCTTCTGAATACCATCGGCTGTCCGGGCCGCAGGTCAGCTGGGGGAGGAAGGTCCTGGCACGCCTCCAGCTGGATGGTGACGAGACGCTGCTCGATGCGGGCTGCGGCACCGGCCGTCTGACCGCCGAATTGCTGGAGGCCTTGCCCAACGGCCGGGTCGTCGCTCTTGATGTTTCGCAGAATATGCTGCGAACCGCACGCGAATATTTGCAAGCTCGATTCGGCAAACGAGCACAGTTTGTGGCCGCCGATCTGCCGGACCTGCCTTTTGAGAACGTGTTTGATGGAATCGTCAGCACCGCAGCCTTCCACTGGGTCATGGATCATGATCGGCTGTTCCGCAACCTGTATCGCTCACTCCGCCCCGGTGGCTGGTTGCAGGCGCAGTGTGGCGGCGACGCAAATATCGCCCGGCTGCGAGAGCGGATGACGAGGCTTGCCTCTGACCCTCCATTTGCTCCATATCTGGGGAGCTTCCCGTCGCCCTGGTTTTATCAAAACGCAGAGGGTGCCGCGGATACTCTGCGCCGGGCTGGCTTCGTTGAGATCGAAACCGGTCTTGAGCCGGCGCTCACGGTTATGGAAGGTCGCCGGCAGTATGAGGAGTTCGTGAGAACGGTGATTGTGCGGGCCCATCTCGACCGCCTCCCCGGTGCAGAGCTGCGAGGTCAATATGTGTCGCAGCTCGCGGATTTGGCGGCGAGGGATGACCCCCCGTTTCTGCTGGATTACTGGCGACTCAACCTGGCGGCGAAGAAACCGGTCTAATGTGGGCGCACACGTGCCGCTCGTGCGGGAGTCATTCATCAGTTAGCATCAGTTGGTTGGAAACGCTGGAGCGGGACGCTCGCGCCTACATTCACTTCACGGATTCTCCCAGCCAATTCAGGTACTCCATGCTTCCGCTCTCGATCCCGACCGCAATGCACTCTGGCACATCATAAGAATGAAGTTCTTTGATCGCATCTCGCACCCGTTCAAACGCGCCGCGATTGGTCTTGACGATGAGCAGCCACTCTTCGGCTTCCTCTACCTCACCTTCCCAGCGGTAGATTGACCCGACCCGAGGGACAATATTCACGCAGGCAGCCAGGAGGCGTTCGACCAGCGAGCGCCCAATCTTGCGCGCTTCGTCCTGCGAACTCGCGGTGGTGAGGACGAGTATCTTGTCTGTCATATAGAATCACCCTGCAGTTTAGGCTGACAGGGTAGCACCCGGTCGCGATCGGGAGATTCAACATGGCCACAGAAATTCATTTTGGCACTTCGGGATGGCGCGCAGTAATGGCGGACGAGTTTACCTTCGCCAACGTCCGCCGCGCGGTGACGGGAATCGCACGCTACGTGGCCTCGCAAAAGGCGTCGGGCGCGCGCGTCATAGTGGGACGCGACCCGCGATTCCTGGGTGAGACCTTCTGCTCCATGGCGGACGAAATTCTCACCGCCCACGGCATCACACCGCTATTGATTGCGGAACCGGCGCCGACTCCGACAATTTCTCATGCCGTAATTCGGGAGAAGGCGGACGGCGCCATAAATTTCACCGCTTCGCACAATCCTCCGGAATACAACGGCATCAAGTTCTCTACCCCAGACGGCGCACCCGCGTTGCCCGAGGTAACGAAGCGAATTGAAGCGGAAATCAGGGCCAGCGATACAGGCGATGCCAGAGCGAAGTACGCATCGAAGTCCGCAAGCGCACGGTCTCTCGAACCTCGCGCCGCTTACCTGGCGCGCCTGCGAGAGATCGTAGATTTCAAGGCCATTCAGAAAGCCAATCTGCGGGTTGTCTTTGATCCCTTCTGGGGAGCCGCGCGGGGATATTCGGATTCCCTGTTGCGCGAGGCCGGCGTGGACGTAACTACCGTGCACGACTGTCGCGACGTGCTGTTCGGCGGCCATGCTCCCGAGCCCGACGACCACCTGCTCGACGGCTGCCGCGAACAGCTGCGCATCACCCAGGCGCACATCGGCATCGCCACCGACGGAGACGCTGACCGCTTTGGCATTGTGGATGCCGACGGCACTTTCTTCACGCCCAACTACATCGTCGCGCTGCTGTTTGATTACCTGGTCGACAGCCGGGGCTGGAAGAATGGGGTGGCCAAGTCCGTCGCTACCACCAACCTGATCAACGCCGTTGCCAAACATCACGGTATCGAACTGCACGAAACCCCGGTGGGATTTAAGTACATTGGTGAGCTGATCAAGCAGGACAAGATCGCGATTGGCGGTGAAGAGAGCGCGGGACTTTCGATTCGCCATCACGTCCCGGAGAAAGATGGCGTGCTGGCGGGTTTGCTGTGCTGTGAGATGGTGGCCAACCGCGGCAAATCGCTGGGTGAGCAATTGCAGGACCTATTTGCCGAAGTTGGTTCCTTTTATAGTCTGCGAGAGAACTTTCACTTGACCCAGGAGGCGAAGGAGAAGTTCACTGAGAAGTTACGTGCGCAGCCTCGTGATCTTATGGGGCGGAAGATTACTGAGGTGGTACGGACGGACGGTTTGAAACTGCTATTCGCCGACGGCTCGTGGGTTTGCTACCGTCTGTCGGGGACCGAACCGGTAGTCCGAGTCTATACGGAAGCCCGCAGTACGGAAGATCTGGAGAAACTGAGCGCGGCCGCCAAACAATGGATCTTCGAATAGAGCAGATACCGAAACTCCGGGTGGTGCCCCGGGCTCAGCGCGGACTCAACGCGCTGGTTGACCGCGCTCCTCAGGCCGAGGCTTTCGGACAGCGCGTGAAGGAGAAGCTGCGTCCGGCTTCAACCTGGTTGTACAACTCTCGACGCCGAGTGGCCACTTTGGGAGTGGCAACGCTCACGGTCTGGCTGTTTCTGCACGTGATGTTCGGGGCCAACGGGATGGTCGTTTACCGGCAGAAGCGCGCCGAGTACCAAAGCTTGCGCAACGAAATTGATGTGCTGCAGAAGGAAAGCGAGCATTATACCCAGCAGATCAATTCTCTTCAGACCGACCCCAAGACCATCGAAAAAGAAGCTCGCGAGCAGTTGCACTACACTCGCCCAGGCGAAGTCGTTTACGTGGCTCCCGCGCCTCCGCCGATCGAGATACCCTCGACCAACGCGGCCCAGAAGTAATTCCGATCCTGCGCGGTTGGGTCAGTTTGGAACACCCAAGCATCCCGGAAAAGCTGCAATCAAGCGCAGTACTTTTGTCCGGCGCAGCCGGACAAAAGCAAGCGAAGGACTTCTGCATTCCGCGCCACCCTCCATCTGCGTCTGCGCGAGGTTAGGGCGCTGCTATCGCCAGGGAATACATCTGTCCTTCGTCAGGAGCCCTTCGCGCAGCGAAGGGCTTCGCGTCCTCAGGTTGACAGCGGTGAGAATTGCGAAAGCGGGATGGCTCAGGCTCTTAAGACTAGAGGGATGCCTTTTGGGCGACCGCTTTGGGATTGGGAGCTCGTTGCTTGCGCAGTTCGGCCTGAAAGTCTGCTGAGGAAAGGTCGCTCTTTTTTCGGAAGAGGTCCAGCAATGGGTCTTCGACACCGTTCCCGGATTTAGTGACGGCCAGCGGATCGCCGATATCCAGGCCTTCCGGTTCCACCAGCAATTCGGGGAGAGAGCCGTTACTGTTAGTCATGGCCTGGATGAATTTCTCCAGCTCGTTGCGTTGCGGGTCGGTGGTTCGAGCGAATTCAATCCCCATACCGAGATCGGAATGCATCACCAGAACCACGCCTTCGGCTCTGAAACTTGCGCCGGCTACCTTCATGGAAAGGATGATGCGAGTCCTTACCGGGAAAGGCGAAGCAGTCGCCAGATAACAACCCCCGAGGCTCAGGTCGGTCAGTTTGCACGGAGCGGGCGGATCGTCCTGCTCAAACTCCGGTGCGCGGCTTTCCAGCCATGTGTTCAACTTGTCGCGCATCGCGGGACTCAGATTCAGGAAGCGCAGTCCAACTTGGCGGCCGGGATTCTCCCAAGCCACGTCACCGGCGCATTCAATGTTGTCCTCGGTTCCCGGCAAAGAGAACTGCAGGGTGACGATTCCAAGATTCTTCGGACGGTGTGCGAGCTGGACGGCAACTCCGCCTTCGCCGATGTCACTGCTCACAGCGCGCAGCTGGCCGGCGCCGTCATTCACCTGGATCGTAACCGGAGTCTCGACTGCGATGCGAGCGTTGCGGCGCCTTTCGCGTTTCATCAGAGCTCGAACCGCACGAAAACTGGCTTTGGCGCGTTCCGGAGAAAGCGGCTGGTGGAGGACGAAATGGGCGCCGAGGTCTCGGGAGTCTCCCAGCGAGGATTGGGCGCCGACAATGGCCACAGCCACGGCCCTCTTATTGCACGGAGCGGAGCGGGCGCTGCGCAGTACGCGCGAGGCGGTAGCCGGGTCTGCACAGTCCACGATGACTGCTTCAAACCTTCCGCGGGTCAGTTTGTGAATGGCGGATTCGGCATCGGCGCAAAGCTCCATACCGATTTCCAACTCACTCAATACCCGCCGCAGGACGCGGACGACCTTCTCGTCGGCACAAAAACCCAGCGCTTGTAAACTCATAAGATGCTTGTACTCGGGCACCGCTCGCGGCTTGCTTCAGCCCCGACCGGCCGCTCCTTCAGCTTCCTCGCGCTCGTCGTCGAGCAAGTGGGCCACGCCACGGAGCTGTTCCGCAGCGGTCTGCAGAGCTTCGATCTGCTTGCCTAGTTGAGCTTGCTCTGCCTGTTTCTTGCGCAGTACCTCGTAAATATCCCTCACAGGTTTTGCCTCCTTGTCGCACTCTAGGTAGGTCCGTGGCCACCGTCAATGACCGCCGTCGACTATGCGTTACCGGGGTAACTCGGCGTGGGAAGGGGCAATGTTTTGGCATACAGCGGAATGGGCAAGAAGCTCTATTCACGGCGTTTACATCATGTGAAATGACCTACCAAAACCAAGCGGTGGCAGGAGGACAAGGACGCAAAAGATTCCTGATGTGGGACGTTAAGTCATTAAATCTCCGACATATAGCTCGCAGAGGTAAAGCGGCATAGGATCATATTTCGATTGACTTTCCGAGTCAAACGTCCTAGAATCATTAGCTTCCAGTCATTCAAAGGGTTATCGCAGGCAGTAGGGCTTCGTTGTGTGATTTGGCGTGAATCTTCTGTTGCGCCACTGGAATCTAAGTTTTTAAGTTCATTATTTGCAGTTCTATCCCAGGTATGAGGCGTAATCTTCATGGCTAAGCGACGTGGAAATCCCAACTGGGGCAAGCCCGAACCGATCGGGCCGATCACCCCGACCATCACTGAATTCGAGCAGGTTGTGCGCGAGTACAAGCTTTCCC
>Ga0157379_10003051_pt1 | contig 14152 bp, 12 predicted proteins | sample S25metaG_FD_121802 | JGI IMG/M metagenome (GOLD analysis project Ga0157379, IMG submission 121802) | Switchgrass rhizosphere microbial communities from Kellogg Biological Station, Michigan, USA - S2-5 metaG | ecosystem: Host-associated > Plants > Roots > Rhizosphere > Soil | place: USA... | reverse complement strand
GCGCTTGAGCACCGGTGCCAGCGAACGGCGCGGTATCGTGCCGTCGATACAGTAGTAGTCCGGCGAGATGCGGCCCGCGGCCGGAAACGCCGCCTTGCGGCCCGACCAGAACTTCAGCCGCTGCGTCTCGCTTTGAGACACCACGATCGTCGTCGCTCCGCTCGCTTCGAGCAGCTGGCGCATCCGCGCGATCTCGTCGGCGACCTCATCGGTCGTGCCGTCGGACTCGCATAGCAGTATCGCCGCCGCATCGACCGGATAGCCGGCACGCACGAAAGGCTCGACCGCTGCGATCGTCAACTGGTCCATCATTTCGAGGCCGGCCGGAATGATGCCCGCTCCGATGATCGCCGCGACCGCGTCGCCCGCCTTTTCCAGATCGTCGAAGCTCGCCAGCACGCAGGTCGCCTGCTGCGGCGTCGGCGTCAGCTTGACGGTGACCTCGGTGATGACCGCCAGAAGTCCTTCGGAACCGGTGATCAGCGCGAGCAGGTCATAGCCGGCGGCATCGAGCGCCTCGCCGCCGAATTCGACCACGTCGCCGTCGATCAGCACCGCGCGCACTCTTCGGACATTGTGCACGGTGAGTCCGTACTTCAGGCAGTGCACCCCGCCGGAGTTCTCGGCGACGTTGCCGCCGATCGTGCATGCGATCTGCGACGACGGATCCGGCGCGTAGTACAGCCCATGGACCGCAGCCGCCTCCGAGATCGCCAGATTTCGCACGCCCGGCTGGACGACGGCGCTGCAGGACAACGGGTCGATCGACAGAATGCGCTTGAATTTCGCCAACGACAGGACGACGCCCTTGCGGTGGGGCGTCGCGCCGCCCGACAGTCCAGTGCCCGCGCCGCGAGCGACCACGGGCAGGCGCGCCGCATGACAGAGTCGAAGGATGCTGATGACCTGTGCCTCGTTTTCCGGCAGCAGCACGGCCAGCGGCTGTTCGCGGAACAGCGTCAGCCCATCGCATTCATAGGCTCGCGTTCCCTCGGCCGTGGCGACGATAGCCGACGGCGGAAGGATGTCGCCAAGTGCGGAAAGCAGGGTTGGATCGAGCATCGCGGAACACGGCCTACCGGATTCGATTATTCCACAAACGAAGGGCTGGCACTATGCAGCTTGTACCGTGCAACTCCTCTCCGCCACGCTGCGCGAATGCCGGTCTCGTCTATAATCCCCTCCTGTTTGGAGAATCGCAGCGAGGCGCCCGCGGGAGCTCAAACGATGAATCCGGATGAAATCTACGCCAAGACCGAGGAAGGCGTGCGCGAGCTCAAGGAACGCACGCACAACTTGCCGATCGCGCTGCGTAGCCTTTTGATCATGATCGACGGCAATCGCACCGTCGCCGAAGTTCTCGAGCGCGCCCGCGCCGTGCGCGCCGACGCCGCGGCTCTGGCCACGCTGGAGCGCGTCGGCCTGATCGCCAAGCGATTCAGCGCGCCCTCGGCGGCCGCGGGCGAGACCGAGGCGGCACCGCGCAGCGAGGATGAAGTGCAGCGTTTCATGACCGCGCAACAGCGGATCAGCGACGCGATCAATAATCACCTGGGATTTCGCGGTTACCTGATGATGATGCGGCTGCAGCGCGCCGAAAACCTGCGCGATCTACGCGACTTCCTGCCCGATTTCGCGCAAGCGCTGACCAAGCGCATCGGGCCGGCCAACGCCGGGCAAATCGTCGCCGGGATCGAGCGACTGCTCACCACCGGCTGAGGGGTCGGCTCGCGCGCTTGCGCGCCGCTCGCTCGCGGCGTCCTGTTTCGCGCGGCCCAGTCGGACAAGCCATTGCGGCGGCGGCGGCCCGGGTTTAAGTTAGCGGCTGTCCGTCTGCACGGAGATCATGCCATGGGTTTCTCATGCCGTCGTGCCTGCGTTGCTGCGGCACTGGTCGTCGTCGCGCTGATCCCGGCGGCCGAAGTCCACGCCGCCAAAGCCACCGAATGCACGAAGATTGGAATCTGCTACTGCGTCAACGACGGGCTGAAGGCGACGATCGCAGCCAAGGTCGACGCCTTCCGTCAAGCGATCGCCGAGCAACGCAAGGCCGGCAAGGCCATCGGCTACCTCAGCGTGCCTCTCACCTCCGCCGGCGGCGGCAACTTCGACATCAACAAGGAAGTCGCGGAACGGGCCAGGGCGGCGATCGAAAAGCGTTTCGGCGCCGACTACGTCTTCGTGCTCAATCCTGGCACCAAGGAAGCCGACTTGCCGCGCAGCAGCACCGGTGCCGATTACATGCTGATGTGGACGTCGTTGCTGGAAGGCGCCGATGGCCTCGGCGAGTTCGACTTCGCCTATTTCACGGGGCCGCAGGACTTCGCACGCTACTTCGGCTTCGACGGCAGCAACGACATGGGCAAGTTGGATGCGTATTTCGACAAGCGCGTCGCCGCGGACCCGGCCTTCGCCAAGGCCGTTCAAGGCGGCCTCAGCAAAGCGGCCTTCCGCAAATACTACGCGCTGCGCGCATCGACTACCGTCAGCCGCGGCGCGCACGACGAATGGAACATCTTTCGCATGCTCAACGAAAAGCGGCGGGCCAACGACCAATATGGCCCCGGAGGTCAGATCGCTGTGCTTTTCGACGGCGCGGCGATTGCGCCGCCGCAGGGCGAAGCCGCCGTGTCCGACGGCTATGTCGGCAAGTGCCAGCCTTAGCGGGCGCCGGGCGCGTTTGACCGGTGCCGCGCCAGTAAAGTACCGTCGCCAGGTCGCAAGCCGTCCAGGACGTTGCGGGATGGCGGCAAAAACGCCACAAGGAGGAACGTTCATGAGGATCGTTACCCGTTGGGTCCGCACCATCGTCGCCCTGCCCCTGCTCGCGCTGGCGCTGGGCGCCTCGTGGCCTGCCATAGCGGCGGACACCGTCAACGTCTATTCGATCTGGCCGGAGAACTGGGCGCGGCCGATGTTCGAGGAGTTCGAAAAGGCAACAGGCGTTAAAGTCAACTTCGTCCGCTTCTCGTCCGGCGAGGCGCTTGCACGCGTGATCGCCGAAAAGACCAATCCGCGCGTCGATGTGCTGTTCGGCGGCCCGGTCGAGACGTTCGCCGCCGGAATCAACGAAGGCCTGTTCGAGCCCTACAAGTCGCCGTCGTTCGCGAGGTTGCCCGAGCGGTTCCGCGAGCCCAGCGGGCAATGGACGGCGATTGCCGACGATCCGCTGGTGTTCATGACCAACGACAAGTTTCTGAAAGAGAACAACCTGAAGGCGCCGACGTCGTGGAACGACCTGCTGGCGGCGCCGTACAAGAACATGCTGCAGATGGCCGACGCGCGAACGTCGGGAACCGCTGTGACCCGGATCTTTTCGATCCTCGAAGTCAACGGGCGCGACGAGGACAAGGCGTTCGCCTACATGAAAAAATTGCGACCCAACGTCCAGCTCTATACCAAGAGCGGCGGCGGCGGCACGCTGCCGGTCGGTCTTGGCCAGGCAGGCGGCGGCATCTTTTTCATCGTCGACGCGCTGGACACGAAGGCGAAAGGCTACGACGTGACGATCAGCTTCCCGAAGGAAGGCATAGGCACGGCAGCCGAGGGCATCGCACTGATCAAGGGCGCGAAAAATCCCGAGCTCGGCAAGAAGCTGATCGACTGGGCGACGTCGCCGGCGATGCAGAACCAGTTTGCGAAATACAAGATCAATTTCGTTCCGGCGCATCCGGACGTCGCGATGGAGCCGAGCCTCGCCGCCGTGATCAAGGGCGCCAACATCTTTCCGATCGACGCGGCGTACGCGGGCGCGAATCGCAAGCATGTCGTCGAGCGCTGGGTCGCCGAAGTTCTCAATCCCTGACCAGCGCCTGCGCAATCCGGCTCCCGCGGACGGGGAGCGGGATCGCCGTGCGCCGTCACCGCTGTGACAACCGTTTCGGCGCCCGCCATCGGTCGCGACCCGGCAGTCGCCACGGTGGTTATCGCGCTGTGGGCGCTGCTGCTGCTGTTCGTCGTCTACCCGCTGGTCACACTGCTGGGCCGCGTCCTGTTCGACCACGGCGCATTCACGACGGCCGGCATCGCCGCGATCCTTACCGACCGGCACCAGGTCCGCGCGTTCTGGAACAGCCTGCTGCTCGCGCTGCTGGTCGGAAGCGGCGGCACGATCATCGGGTTTGTGTTCGCATTCACCGCGGCCCGCTCGAGACTTCCGCGATGGCTGCTGACGGTGATCGACGCCGCGGTGCTGCTGCCGCTGGTCTCACCGCCGTTCACGACCGCGATCGCGATGATCTTTTCGTTCGGCCCGCGCGGCCTGATCACCTACGAGCTGCTCGGCCTGAAGGGCGTCACCGTGTACGGCCTGATGAGCACGCTGTCGTCGGAAATCCTGACTTATTTCCCCATCGCCTATCTGACCTTGCGTCCGCTGTTGGCCGCGATCGACTCCAATCTCGAAGGAATGGCACTGTCGCTGGGTGCATCGCGCTGGCGCGTGTTCCGCACGGTGACGCTGCCTCTGTGCATCCCCGGACTCGCCAATGCGTTTCTGCTGCTCTTCGCCGCATCGCTGGCTGACTTCGCCACCCCGTTGATCCTCGCCGGCAATAATTTTCCGGTGCTTCCGACGCAGGCGTACCTGCAGATCACCGGTCTGTTCGACCTGCGCGGCGGCGCGGCGCTCTCGTTCATGCTGCTCGTGCCTGCGCTTGGCGTGTTCCTGTTGCAGCGCTACTGGGTCAGCCGCCGCTTTTACGTGACGGTGACTGGCAAGGGTGCCGGGCAGACACCGTTCGACAGCATCTCGCCGGCCGTTCGTGCTGCGCTGCTCGCCGCCTGCGCGGTGGTCGCTGCAACGATCCTCTACTTCTACGCCTTGCTGCTGTACGCGTCGCTGGTGCAGGCGCTGGGCGCCAACCACGCGCTGACGCTGCGGCACTACCGCGTGATATTCACCGAGGGACTGCGGGTCATTCGCGACACGCTGATCATCGCCGGCCTGGCGATGCCCCTCGGCGGGCTCTATGGCATCCTCGTCGGCTACCTCGTTGCCAGAAAGCCGTTCGTCGGACGGCGCACGATGGAGCTCGTGTCGATGATCAACTACGCGCTTCCGGGCACGATCGTCGGCATCGCTTACCTGATCGCGTTCAACGATCCGCCGATCGAGCTCACCGGCACGGCGTTGATCATCATCGCGTGCTATGTCTTTCGCTACGGCGCCACCGGTATCCGCGCCACCGTCGCGATGCTGCAGCAGATCGACAAGAGTCTCGAAGAGGCTTCGCAGGGCCTGGGCGCTGGCAGCGGCACGACGTTTCGCCGCGTAACCTTGCCGCTGATCCTGCCGGCATTCTTCACCGGCCTCGGCGTGGTCTTCATCCGGTCGATGACCGCGATCAGCGCAACGATCTTTCTGGTGTCGATCAGCTGGACGCTGATCACCGTCAGAATCCTCGAGAACATCACCGAATTGTCGCTAGGGCCGGCGGCGGCGTACTCGGTTCTGGTCGTCGGCATCGTTTTCGTCGTAATCGCCCTGATCGGCCGCGGGCTGCGCTGGTTCCGCGCACCCGGCGCGATACCGGTGACCAGCATGTTCGGAGGTTGACGCAATGGCGATCGAAACCATCGGCGTCCAGGTCGACGGCGTATCGAAACGCTTTTCGCACCGCGTGAAGGGTGAAATCTACGCGGCCCGGGACGTGCACCTGGACGTGGCGCCGGGCGAGTTCCTGACCTTGCTGGGCCCGTCCGGCTGCGGCAAGACCACGACCTTGCGGATGATCGCGGGATTCGAGCATCCCGACGCCGGCAGCATCCGTCTGGGCGGCCAGGACGTCACCGGCCTGCCGGCGAACCAGCGCAATATGGGTTTCGTCTTCCAGAACTATGCGCTGTTCCCGCATCTGTCGGTGTTCGACAATGTCGCCTACGGTTTGCAGGTCCGCGGGCAGGCCGCTGCGGTGATTGCGAAGAGCGTCGGCGACGTGCTGGCGCTGGTAGGCTTAAGCGGCTATGAGCATCAGTTCTCCGGACAGTTGTCGGGCGGCGAACAGCAGCGGGTCGCTCTCGCGCGCGCGATCGTGATCCGACCGCGCGTGCTGCTGTTCGACGAGCCGCTGTCCAACCTCGATGCCAAATTGCGCGTGCAGATGCGCACGGAAATTCGCGATCTGCAACGCAGCCTGGCGATTACGACGATCTATGTCACCCACGATCAGGAGGAAGCGATGGCGGTCTCTGACCGGATCGCGGTGATGAGCCAGGGCAGCGTCGTTCAGGAAGGGACCGCGGAGGATCTCTATTACCGTCCAGCTTCGGAATTCGTCGCGACCTTCGTCGGTCGCGTCAATCTCGTGCCCGGAACCCTCATCGAGCGCAGCGGCGACACCGTGACCGTGGCCGCGCTGGGGACGACGATCCGAGCCGGAACCGCGCACGCCGCCGTGACCGGCGGAGCCGCGGTCAAGCTGGTCATGCGACCCGAGGTTCTCGAACTGGTCGAGGTCGGCGCCGGAGACTTCCGCGCCGATGTGATCTCGTGCACCTTCCTGGGAGAGAAGACCGAATACCTTCTGCGCTGCGGGGACGTCGAGCTGCAGTGCGTCCGCCACAACGCCGGCGCCGTCGGCGCAATTCGGGAGGGCTCGGCCGTCGGCGTGCGCGTCGCCGCGAGCGCCGTGACGGTTCTGCCGGAAGCTGCCCGATGAAGGCCTGTTGGCTGCTCGCAGCGCTTTGCTGTTGTGCGGTCGCGGCTTTCGCGCAGGCGCCGCGCGAATCGCACGGCAGCCACGATGCGTACGCCGCGCCGGGGGTCGCGCTGGCCTGGGGGGTGCTGCGCGGATCAGACGAAGCTTCGACGGCTGTTATCGTTCGCATCGACGTCGATCCCGGCGCGTATCCCTGGCTCTCCATGGTCGCCATCGATCCGTTCAGCAAGCAGGAGCAGGCAGTGCAGCGACCGGTGCAGCAGGCAGGGCCGTTCGATCTTCGCATCCCACGCATGCAATTCGCAGACTATCCGCGCACCGAACTCCGCTTGTTCGACTCCGCGGCGCACGCGCAAGCGAACGCACCGCAGCTTGTTGTCTACTATCTCGGCGTCCCCGACACGACGCCGGAATTCGCCGACGCCGCAAAGCTGGACGCGTCGCTATCGGAACGCATCGCGCGGGCCCGAGCCCCCGGCGGAGGCACTCCGCGGTGACCCGCAGCGAATTGGCGCGCATGCTCGATCATTCGGTGTTGAAGCCGGAATCGACCGCGGACGACATTCGCGCCGGCATCGACGTCGTTCGCGTCTGGCGAATCGGGTATTTCTGCGTGCAGCCGTGCTGGGTGAAGCTTGCCGCCGGCGCACTGGACGGCGTCGATGCGGGCGTTGTCAGCGTCGTCGGCTTTCCGCACGGCGCCGACAGGGCAGAAACCAAGGCACACGCCGCCGTTCTCGCCCAGACCGACGGAGCCCGCGAAATCGACACCGTGCTCAATATCGGAGCGTTGAAGAGCGGCGCCCACGCCGAGGCCGCCGCGGATATCGCCGCCGTGGTCCGCGCAGTGGCGGGCCTGCCAGTCAAGGTGATCGTCGAAGCCGCAGCGCTGACCGACGACGAGAAGCGGCTCGCGTGCCGGCTCGCCGTCGAGGCCGGCGCCGCGTTCGTCAAGACGTCGACCGGCTTTCACCCTGCCGGAGGCGCGACGGTCGCCGACGTGCGGCTGATGCGCGCCGTCGTCGGGCCGCAGGTCGGCGTCAAGGCGTCGGGCGGAATTCGCACGCTTGCCGATGCGCTCGCGATGATCGCCGCGGGCGCGAATCGCATTGGGACGTCGGCCAGCGCGTCGATTCTCGCCGCACTTGGCTGACCGGCGCGCAACTGCGTCGCCTCGCATTGGGGGCGAGTTGCGCCTTCGATGCCCTCGCGGGCAGCGTCACTTCGCCGGACGGAACTTGTGCGCCAGCGTGTTCTCGTCGGTGCGCGGCACGTAAGTGATGCCGTTGCGCGTCGCCCAGAGGTTTACCTGGAAATGCAGCGGGATGATGCCGGTGTCGTCGATCGCGATCTCGGTCGCGCGCTGCAGCAAAGCCTCGCGCTTGGAATCGTCGACGGTTGCCAGTGCCTCCTCGAGCAGCGCATCGACTCTCGGATTCGAGTAGCGGCCACGGTTCGCCGTCCCGAAGCCCTTGTCGCGGCTGTAGGTCGCCAGCAGCGCTTTCAGCGGGCTCGACGCTTCGCCGGTGCCTGAACTCCAGCCGAGCAGCATCAAGCTGAACTTGAGATCGGTGGCCTGCGGAAAGTAGGTTGCCGACGGCATCGCCTCGACCTTGGTCGCGATGCCGATCCGGGTCAGCATCTGGGCGACCGCCTGCGCGATCTTGGCGTCGTTGACATAGCGATTGTTCGGCGCGTGAATCGTTATGCCAAAGCCGTCCGGGTAGCCGGCCTCGGCGAGCAGCTTTTTCGCGCCGGCCGGATCGTACGGCTCGACCTTCAGGTTCCTGGTCGTGCCGAACATGCCGTCGGCCAGCAGCTGCCCCGCCGCAACCGCCTCGCCTTCCATCACCTTGTCGACGATCGCGTTGCGGTTGATTGCCTTGGAGATCGCCTTGCGCACGCGCGGGTCCTTCAACGGGTTCTTCGCAAGCGGCTTGCCTTCCTTGTCGGTGACGTAGGGAGATGCGTCGCGATCGCTGTCCATGTGGAGGTAGACGAGACGGTCGGCGATGACCTTGTACACATTCAGACGCTTGTCGGCGCGAATCCTCGCCACGTCGGACGTAGGCACGTACTCGATCGCCTGCACGTCGCCGGCGAGCAGTGCGGCGACGCGCGAGGCATCGTTTGGCAGCAGGCGCAGGGTCACTTTTTCCCAGGGCGTCTTGCCGCCCCAGTAGCCGTCATGGCGTGCGAGCTCGATGCGATCGCCTTTGGCATAGCGCAGCAGCTTGTATGGCCCCGTTCCGATCGCGGCCTCGCCGCTGTTGAAGTCCTCGGTGCTCGCCTTTGCCGCCTTGGCGGAAACGATCGCGACCTGGGTCATGTCGGTCGGCATCAACGGATACGGCGCGGCGGTCCGGAAGCGGATCGTGTATGGATCGACGACCGTCATTTCCTTGATCTGCTTGGTATAGGCGGTGAACGGCGAAGGGCTGTTCGGAACCAGCGGCACACGCTCGATCGAAGCGACGACATCGGCCGCGGTGAACTCGCTGCCGTCATGGAATTTCACGCCCTTTCGCAGCTTGAACTCCCAGGTCAGCGGATCGACGGTCCGCCAGGATTCGGCCAATCCCGGAATCGGTTTCTGCCGCTCGTCGCGCAGCACCAGATAGTCGAAAATGTGCGCAGCGACGTTGTTGTTCGGCGTGACGTTGTGATAATGCGGATCGATCGCCGTCACATCCGCGCCGATGCCTATGGTCAGGTCGGACGCGCCCGCAACGGCGCTCGCGCTCCAACCGGCAAAAAAGAAGAGCAGTTTGAGCATCAGCCGACGCGACATGGGTCCCCCTGGGTCGAGATGCCGGTCGTTTCGCCGCCGGCACGGCGCAATCGTAACCGATTGTAACCGACTGTTCCGTTGGAGAAACTCACTGTCAACGCGGTGGTCTATCAGTCGTTAGTACAGGTGTCGCGCCATTCGCGATTTTCGACTGAAGGAGCTTCACATGAAACATCGCCTTGCCACGATCGCTGCCGCTACTGCGCTGGTGCTTGCCGGAACGACGCTGGCGTCAACTGCGTCGGCCAATTCCGTTTCGGTTTCGGTTGGGGTGCCCGGCTTTGCCGTCGGTTACTCGAATCATGGAGGCTACGCATACGTCGGACCGCCCGTCGCCTACGCGCCGCCGGTCGCGTATTACGGAGCCCCGTATTATTCCGGCTATCCGGTCGTCTATGGTCCACGCGTCGTGTATGCGCGGCCGTACGTGTATCACCGGCCGTACTGGCGCGCCCATTACGGCTGGCGCTAGCGACTCCCATCATAGCTGATGCGGTAGATCGCTCCGGCGAAGTCGTCCGAAACCAGCAGTGAGCCGTCCGGCATGACCAGCACGTCAGCCGGACGGCCCCACGCCTGCTCCCCCTGTAGCCAGCCGGTGGCGAACGGCTGATAGGAAACCGCCTTCCCGCCTTCGATTCGCACGACCGAGACGCGGTAGCCGATTTTCCGGCTGCGGTTCCACGAACCGTGCTCGGCGATGAATATCTGCTTGCGATAAACCGCTGGAAATTGCGTTCCGGTATAGAAGCGCATGCCGAGCGATGCGACATGCGGGCCGAGGTTTTGTGCGGGTGACGCGAATTCCGCGCACGAGTGTTTGCTCCCGAACTCCGGGTCCGCGATCGTGCCGCCATGGCAGTATGGATAGCCGAAATTCATCCCGGGTTTGGTCGCATGATTGAGCTCATCGGGCGGTGCGTCGTCGCCCAGCATGTCGCGGCCGTTGTCGGTGAACCAGATCTCGTGCGTGTCCGGATCCCAGTCGAAGCCAACGGTGTTGCGGATGCCGCGCGCGAAGACTTCTAGCGCGGACCCGTCGGGATTCATGCGCATCAGATTGGCATACCGCTCGGGGTCGGGTTCGCAGATATTGCACGGCGCGCCGCTGGGCACGTACAGCTTGCCGTCGGGCCCAAAGGCGATGAATTTGCCGCCGTGACCCGCGCTGTTCGGAAATGCCTTGCTGACCAGGACGGGGGTCGGCGGCGAGTCAAGCCGGTGCTCGATATCGTCGAAGCGAAGCACGCGATCGGTCGCTGAGACATAGAGTGCGCCGCCACGAAAGGCAACGCCGATCGGTCGGTTCAGGCCCGACGCAACGGTCGTCACCCGCGCTGGAGCCCCCTGCTGCAACTTGATTGCGTACACATTGCCTGCGCGCATCGATCCGGCGAAGAGCGTGCCTTCGGACCCGAGCACCATTGCCCGCGGATTCTCGAGCCGCGCCAGGACTTCGATCTTGAAGCCGGGTGGCAGGCTGATCTTGTCGAGCGCGAGCGTCGTTTGCGCACAGGCCGGCACGGCGACGCAAACGAGGGCGAGCGCGAGCGTGTGTATCGATCGGCTGCGCATGACCGCCCGTTTGATCGAATCCCGATCGATGGTAGTCGGCATATTTCCCCGCAACGGCTTATTCGCCATTGACATAGACCCACCCGGTTTCTATCCTGTTCCCTGCCCACGTCGAAAGTCGCAACATGAATGCCCCCGCTGCCGCAACGGCCGTCAGCCCGCAACTGACGGCAATGCCGCTGATCCGGACGTTGATCGGCTTCGATACCACCAGCCGGGAGTCGAACCTGGCGTTGATCGACTGGGTGCGCGAATACCTGGCCGGATACGACGTCGAGGTCGCGCTTACATTCGACGACGAGCGCCGGAAGGCGAACCTGTTCGCGACGCTGCCGGCCCGGGACGGCAACGCGACGACGGGCGGCATCGTCCTTTCTGGACATACCGACGTCGTTCCGGTCGACGGCCAGCCTTGGGATTCCGATCCCTTCACCGCGACGGTCAAGGGCGACCGGCTGTACGGACGCGGCGCCGCCGACATGAAGAGCTTTTCGGCAATCGGACTCGCGTTCGTGCCCCAATTCCTGAGCCGCGGGCTCAACCGCCCGTTGCATTTCGCGCTGTCCTACGACGAGGAAGTGGGATGCGTCGGCGTGCGCCGCCTGCTGCAGGACGTCGTTGCGCGAGGAATCAAGCCTGCGGGCTGCATCGTCGGCGAGCCGACCGGGATGCGCCTGATCGTCGCGCACAAAGGTAAGAAGAGCTTCCGCTGCCGCGTGCGCGGTCACGAGGTGCACTCGTCGCTGACGCCGTACGGCGTCAACGCCGTGCAGGTCGCCTGCGAGATCGTGAGCTTCCTGACCCAGATGGGCCGCCGCTTCCGTGATCGCGGCGGATTCGACGCCGCGTACGATGTGCCCTATACGACGGTTCACACCGGCGTGATACGCGGCGGGACGGCGCTTAACATCGTGCCACGCGATTGCAGCTTCGATTTCGAGTTCCGGCATCTGCCGTTCGACGATCCCGATGCGCTGCTTGCCGAGGTCCGGCGTTTTGCTGCGACGCTGCTGCCCGAAATGCACGCAGTGTCTCCGGACACCCATATCGAATTCGATGCCTTGACGGCCAGCCCGGGTCTCGATACGCATGGAGGGACGGAAATTGCCGAGCTGGGGCGCGCCTGCAGCGGGTCGCACGACCTGGGCAAGGTCTCCTTCGGCACCGAGGCATCGCTTTTCCACCACAGCGATATTGCGGCGATCATCTGCGGTCCCGGACACATCGAGCAGGCACACCAGCCGAATGAGTGGATCGCGCTCGAGCAGCTGGCACTCTGCGAGTCGTTCATGCAACGGCTCGCCGATCGCATTTGCGCGACGTGAGCCTCACCGGCGAACCGCCGGCGCCGTCGCCTCCGGCGTCGCCACCGATCGAGGTGGCGTTTCCCGACCTCTCGCGCTTTGCCTCGGGCAACAGCGGCATCCACCATGTCTGGACGTTCGCCGCATCGCGCCCCGGTCCGCACGTGTTGCTCCAGGCTTTGACGCACGGCAATGAGGTCTGCGGCGCGATCGCGCTGGACCGGCTGCTGCGCGAAGGAATCCAGCCGACGCGCGGCACGCTGTCGATCGTATTCGCCAACGTCGACGCCTACCTTCGCTTCGACAGCGCCCGGCCGTTCGCCTCGCGCTGCATCGACGAGGATTTCAACCGCCTGTGGACGACCGAGGTGCTCGACGGTCAGCGCGACAGCAGCGAGCTCAAGCGCGCCCGCGAATTGAGGCCGCTGTACGAGCGCACCGATTTCCTGCTCGACATCCACTCGATGTCCGAGCCGTGTCTTCCGCTGGCGATGGCGGGACGCCGCCGCAAGGGCGTCGCGCTGGCACGAGCACTCGGCATGCCAGAGCATATCGTCGTCGACGCCGGGCATGCGGCCGGCCGGCGACTGCGCGACTTCGCGTTTTTCGACGACGAGGACGATCCGCGCAGCGCCTTGCTGATCGAATGCGGCCAGCACTGGGAAGCCGCGGCCCCGGCCGTCGCCCGCGACGCGGCGCTGCGTTTTCTGCGCCATTTCGGCATGGCCGAAGAAGCGTGGCTGGCCCGCGAGCTCGAGGGCAGCCGCGATCAGTTGCAGCGGGTGGTCGAGGTGACGGCGACGGTGACCATCGCCAGCGACGACTTCCGCTTCACGATTCCGGTCCGCGGCTTGCAGACGATCGCCCGCGCGGGAACCGTGTATGCGAACGATGGCGGCACGAAAATCGCCACGCCACACGACGACTGCGTGTTGATCATGCCGACGCGTCATCCGAAGCGCGGCGAAACCGCGGTGCGCCTGGGCCGGTACATCGACTGACGGCAGCGCAGCTTTAGCGCGCCGCAGCGACCGCCGCTTCCGCCCGGCGCACCAGATCGGATCCGATCAGCGCGGCCCATTGGTCGTATACCGGGCGCGTCGCGCTGCGGAACGCCTGTTTGCCCGCGTCCGTCAGCCGCGTCACCGTCGCGCCTTGCCGGGCTGCCTCGCCGAGTGCGGCGTCACCGCCCTGCCGCATGCGCAGCGCGATCGCATCCGCCGCCGCGTCGCGAGCCGCCTGACGCACCAGTTCCCGATCCGCCGCGCTCCATTCGTTCCAGATCTGGGCGTTGACGGCGAACATCAGCGCGTCGGCATGCGCGCCCCACAATTGCAGGTGCGTCAGGCCGGCGGCGGCCGCGTGCGAGGCGCGAAATGCGCTGGTCGTCGTCTCCTCGGCGTCCAGGCTGCCCGCGAGCGCTGCGAGCCTCGCATCGGCGCCGCGCATCGACACGGTGGTTGCTCCCAGCTTGGCCAGCGTCTGGTCGAGCAGCGAGAGTCCCGGCGTGCGCACGCGCAGCCCGGCGAAGTCGGCGGGGGTGCGCAGCGCGCGCTTGCTGGCGATCTCAATATAACCGTTGGACGCCCAGGCGATGACCACGACGCCCAGCGTTTCCAGGCGCGCGGCGAGCGCTGCGCTGACCGCACTGTCGAGCAGCGCATCGAGTGCACGCTCGCTGGGTAAAAGCCATGGCAGCCCAATCAGATTGAGCTCGGCGACATCGTGTGACCACGCGAGCGTCGAACCGACGGCGAGGGCGACCGAGCCTTCGCGCAGTGCGGCGAACTCGCGCGATGCATCACGCTGGACCACGGTCGCGC
>Ga0157379_10003046_pt1 | contig 14164 bp, 13 predicted proteins | sample S25metaG_FD_121802 | JGI IMG/M metagenome (GOLD analysis project Ga0157379, IMG submission 121802) | Switchgrass rhizosphere microbial communities from Kellogg Biological Station, Michigan, USA - S2-5 metaG | ecosystem: Host-associated > Plants > Roots > Rhizosphere > Soil | place: USA... | reverse complement strand
AGGAGGATCCTCCTTCTCACTAGTTACCTCAGTTCGCGTTATATAATTGATGTTGTCGACTTCCGTAAGACGACTACTCGTGCACGACCCTATCTCGGATTGGGTGTCTTCGGCCTTCCTGACATGGAAGAGGAAACGGCTAAGCGTAATAGCTGCGAGTGGCCAAGACACGCTTTGGAATGTATGAACAACGGTTCGTGATGGATTCTGAAAAGAGGCGTACCAGATACCGATAAGGAAAGATTTCAAAAAAAGTGTGAAGAAAAGGTTCAAAGCGCGAAGAACTGTATTCAAATAAGAGATCTAATACGGTGTTGAAGAGGATCAGTGCTCACTGGCGAGAATCTGGGCACAGTCAGTGATGCAGATTAATGTTTGAGCAGGATTACTCACCAAGAAAAATACGATGCCGTCTCGATGTAGTATCTTGGCCAATGCAACATCTGGAGATCGGGGTCTTGAAAAGGCATTCCAAAGTGTCATTGATAATACCAGAAGATCAAAGGCAGTCTGAATATCTATCAGCAACCCGTCGCTTTTTGGAAGGAGGAACGGTTACTAACCCCTGGTCCCCAGATGCCCAATAGAGCATAAGGCTTAGCAAGAGGTAAACACATTTTCAAAGCGGCAACATAAGCAGTATACTCTGAAATCGTTGTGAGTCTAGTGCCTATGAGAGAAGTGATACAGGAATTGTACATACCGATAAGTCGTGAAGCAGCTACTACAGCGCAACCAACCGCGCTTCCATAGCTGAGGAAGAAGGCTGTAAAAAGCAAACCGAGAATCTTCCGTTGCCGTCCCCATAGAACTGAAACTCGAAGAAGGACGAGAATATCCGCGATACCGATGGCCAGAACCGAGAGCGCCGCAAGTGCCGCAATTGCATGCTTACAACTATGTGATACAGGTGAGTGGTGACGGGAATTGAATGATATTTCTATGTTACGAACAACTGGACAAAGATGTTAGATATAGAGGTTGAACTACGTAGGAGGATACATACACTTTCACTTAGCATATTTGTTTTGCCAGCGACGGCTATAATAAACGTTCAGTAAGAGCTGAATATTGAACAAAATCTTCATTTCTGCTAACCATGCATGAGTAGAGTCATACCGCCCAAAGTTGAATACCGAAATAAAAGAAATATTATTCTGGCAAGGTTGGGAGATGCTTTCCATATGTATTCTATCTCCTGATCTTCGGGTTAATATGTATAGAATCGACAGATGGACTGATCTCGGACCTGAGGAATCGAGTATAGATGCTCCAATAAGAGGCAAACGTATATCCCCGCTGAGTAGCAGTGTCAGGAGAATAATTTAAAGACGCAAAATCTAATGCTACTCACCAGTCACGTAGCGGACAATGCAGAGTTCCTCCAGCGCATCTTCACGAATATTAACTGGAAGCGATTCCCAGCTAAACGATTCGTCGGACATGCCTTCCCCTGTCCTAGGGGAAGTGCTTAAAAAACCAAAAAAAGCCGAGGGGGAAATGGTCCAGGGAGGAACGGACAGGATGGAAACGTATTATAGATATTTGTATGTTTTAATTTAGATATCTCTCTGATCTAATCGTCGGGTAAAAAAGTCCTAGAATGGCGCTGGCCTGAGCTGACATATGTAGAAGAAGCATGGTGGTGGCAAGAAGCCAGGTTGTCCGAAAAGAAACTCGAGATGTTGTTGCTGAGTTTATGAGCGATCGGCCATGAAGTCGAAGCCTTTGGTAAACTATACCGGTCTAAGGATTAATTTCTGGTCTCACACCCAGATCATGGAGGCTGCAATTCCCAGCTGGTTTTCGTGGATAAATGGTCTTGAATCGAGTGAAGTGACGTACCGGAAGCACTGCATCAATTTAAATGTCTGATGTAAATGCCAAGTAACAAAGGTGATGGCAATGCTGGCATCGGTCTGGCAGGTGGAGGCACTTATTATCATCTGTTTTCCCATTCAAGAAATGGAACTGATACAAAATCAAAAGGCTTGCTCGTTCCTTGTTCCGTCGTATCTTCATTCCACGGACCCCGCCGGGTCGGATTTTCTGGTGGTGAAGAATGCTAAAAATAATCACAGAGGCTTTTACCCATGGTTGACACTGACAGCACAACGCTCCCTCCTTGCCATGGCAGATTCCACATCAAACCAAGAAGTAGAATTATTCGATATCTATGACCCAATACATATGTCTGCGATGAGAATTTAATAAAGGCCTTCAGCAATAATTTGAGACGTACCCATGTTTTTCTCCCACCAAGCTCTACTGACCAGTGTAGGTTCCACTAACTGTACGGCAATAGTTTCTTTAAGCGTGCCGTCTGCGATCCATGAGAATAGGCTGTCAATCCCAATCTGTTGATTTGCGAGGGTGCTTTGGAGGTGTTAAGATGCCGATGACCTGCCTTTCCCTGCACAATGATACAAATATGGATAAGACGGAAAAGAAGAATACATGTCGTTGGACTAACTCGTTTGAAGGTTCCATTAGGTAACGCAGCCCAGCGTTTCTTTGCTCCTGAATGCGATTTGAGCTTTGGGAATTGGTTGGGTGCTGAAGTGCTGAATGCGAACGATTTTGCCAGGGATACAAATAGGGAACTTCTTCGCACCGCGAACGTTGACGGATTTAGTGGAAAAAACATGTTAAGAAGTGAGAATCTCAACAAGGAACGGAACAATTGAAACAATTGAAGGATTGGATGCAAGTCCCGCTCAGTCAAAATGTCATCAAAAGGGAGATTTGTTTCCGCCAATTAGCGCTTGGCTGTTCACAAACACAAGATGACACGCTCGGGTGCTATTGATCCCAACTCGCTTCTCAACAATGTCATTCCTTGCGCGTTGTTGTCTGTATCATTGCGCAGCAACATCTTTTGGAGAGAGTTCACTATTAATTTTCAAAGGGCCACCTGACACAAATAACCTGGAGGCGTGGAGTCAAGTCTACTTTAAATCTGTACGAGCTCTGGCTGTGTTTTATATCGCCTCTTTTGACGATAACAAGGATTCAGGAATATTGATTGTTATGACTGAAAATCTGGTTCCACGCAAGCCCTTACTCGTCTTCCTGACTAGCCAATAGCCTGGAAAGCCCTCCCATATACCTTGCAAAGGACCAAAGACTTGATCAAGGCGACTCATGGGAAAAGGAACAGATTATGGCCTAGATCAGTCATCTATCTTGTCCCCTTCAGCAACTTGCATACCATACATTTAGGAAAATACTTCTGGCGATCCTAAGTCCCCTGCTTTCTCTCATCCACCCTTCGTAATGCCTTCAATCTCATTATGGAGTTATCATTATGAACGGAATCAGTTCTATGAATCCTCATCGGTTCCACTTGACAGCGGTGGATGGATGACGCTCAGTCACTTCATTGAATAACCAAAGCAGGAAATGTACGAATATTAAACGTGCTGACAAAAACGACTGGCTTGATCATCTCCTCAGAATTTGTCTCGCTCTATCATGAAAAAGGTACGAACGAGTTACAATACTTGTATAGAGGTCTTGACGTTTCCAGAGCAATGAGTTCAGATAGCGTTTCATATTTATTCAACCCCATTTTCGAACTTGCTCCACAATATCTGTGGGGATTGGAACCACTATCTGGCATCATACTCTTGGAATTTACATTATAAACCTATGGAAAGTGAGCTTCTCTTCCCCTGGTTCTCCGCAGGTTGGTGGGTATTTTCTATATTCACTAGCATGTCTCGTTTATTCTGTTGGCATAGTAATTATTTCATTCCACGCTCATCGGGATGGTCCTTGGAATCGAAGCTCTCGCATCTCCTGGCATAAAACAGAGCGGCAACGACACACCGATTTCCCAGGGGATCAAGGCGACTAAATATTGCTCCGAGTAGGGAGCCTATCGCACTTCAGTATTGCTTCATCGAGGCTCATATGCGGGGATGGGAATGGGTTTGATCCCTATTCCAAGAGGGTAACCCTACTCGTCAGTTAGGTCGCGAGGAATTCACCACGACTAAGGATGGATAGGCGATGGAACTGAGAACTAATTAAAAAAATTACGTGTGCCAAAGCCTCAAGTAGTGTTTGAACAAATACCGATCTTAAAACCATCTGTTACAGCAAAATCTGAGAAGAATAATGCAGTGGATATCTTGTCAGATACGACACAGCCAACAAGCGACAAGGCCCAAAGTTCCATTATTGGAAGGGCTTGGTATACTGGAGTGGCAGATGATCCAGGATACCTAATTGTCTCCTCTATGCCTCCACGCGATACGGAGAAGGAATGAAATATCTCTTTTATTCACAGAATAACAGTTCGATCACTTCAGATTTAATGAGCCATTTTAAATAATTACTGCACTTGTGAGCTTGTGCAATTTTCCCCGCACTCCAATAACTGTCGCCCCCCCCGGCTCTTTCTAACAAAAGGAGATTCCATGTGGCATTGAATCAATTTGGATGGAGATTTTCCTTAAACATCCTTTGGCTGTTTTGTCCCTAATCCTCTGTAACAGAAGGAATCCTGACAGTGCTTTGTCGAAGATAAGCATTGGGGTCAGATGGGCGAAGGGGAGTCGCCGTCCCTTTGTAATAACTCCCTTCAATTGGTAGCGGAATATGGACATATACTTGAAGTAAAAAGGCCCAGCTGGTATCATTTGGGGCCACCCTTTCAAATCAGAAAACCCTTGACTGAATTTTCAACCTTCAGATGCCACATTATTATCCTTTTGTTTCCCTGTAAGTTCAATCCTATCAAATAGAGATCGGAGAACCCGGAGATTCATAGCACCTATAGGTTATCCCAGAAGAGGATCATGCCCGTCCCTGGCTTTTCTCTACTCCATGACCACGACAGCGGTCCTCGCAAATTCTTTGCCTATTCACGAAAATTCCACCCTGGAAACCTGGAAAATTATTGGTATAGTGTTTGGAATCTCGTTTACAACGAAGTATTACTGGTCCAAGCTTTCCAAACCTCGTTGTTCACCCGCGGTTCATCTTGTGGTTACTAAAAATTCCAGGCGGATACCCTAAATCCGAGTCCGACAGTGGCGGCTCCGAAAAAGAAGGTTCAGAAGATGGAGATGATCTTGAGAAAGGTACTATTATTTCTCTCTCGATGAAAAACCAAGAGGTCAAGATCGAGGCGAAGAACCCACCCAAGCGTAGACATCAAGGACCCAGCGTTAATTTCCCGAAGGCTGATGGCCTTGATTGTGATGACGGGGATGTTTGGAATACCTCTATTTCTTCTATCGGGACTGTTCCTGTTCGACAGGCAGATGCCTTTACGCGTTACCCAGATTTTGCCCGCCTGGGGCTGACATGGACACCTTCAAATCACCCACGTTATGATGGATATGAAATAGCCCAGGTGTTTCCACATGTCCTTGTTGAATTCAAGACATGCCCAAGTCGTAGTTTACCTGCATCTCTTCTCGAAAACAAAATAAACGCCACTCTGGAAGACGCACAAGAGGGATTAAGTCGCCAAGCAGCTCTAGCCTTTCTCGGTTATAATCACCTGAAGGGAATTATGTGTATCGCGGCTGCAGGTCCCTATTGGAATTGGGCCATTTTAAAACCGAACAATATCACACAGAAGCACTGGAAAGAAATCGAGACGGATGAAAATCCGTTCACCCCACCACTTAAATATACCAAACCAGAGTGGTCAGACTTTTCAAGACTCAAGCGACCAAGATCGGACGCAGCATATACGATGGTGCGGCAGAAACTTCAAAAGCTGGTTGGTGAGCGGTGAGCCTGGATGGTAACCTGAGGGGCTTTTGTTACCCATCTATATTTATGTATGTTGTACACATTCTCTGAAGGACGATTTACCAACGAGGAGAATTCTATGGAGCCCACAGCCATGTGCTATGTATTTTGATAGAAGGAGACATAATTCGGGAAGAGCTGTTTCCATACTTGTGGAACGTGGCTAATGGGATTGTCATATTATGACATACCATGAGGAGGTGTTAGTGCACTTGAGAAGTTCGTTTCTTATGGGAGATGAAGGAAATTCACGTGCTTTTTATTCTGATTTTACGTTTTTGGCGAACGGTTTCACTAGACATCTCGCTTCAATAAAAGGTGCTTTTGCTAAGAAAATCATTCATATGATATTGCCCAATGCAAAGACAATCATTAGGCATCGAGAAGACACCCAACACCATGTCTGCCCACTGTATTGACAAGAGTGAACACCATGACTAGGGATTCCCTAACAGTAACGCCAACGCTAAAATTTTAGAAGAGACCTCGAAAGTGATGTGTTCATTCAGCACAAGGTTCAGAGCATAAGTCATGTGACCCGGCGGACCCTCACGTATGAAAGGACCTATCGTGCGTCAGTGTGCGGGTGGAAACCCGCACGCAACTGTCCACTACGTCTAGATCGCATGCAGGTGTTTGGCGCCTTCTCGAAACCATCGGGCACTCTGAGCCTGAAAGTCAGAGGACATGACCGTGCGTTAACGCTCATGGTCAGGCAGCGGTGTTCTATCCCACCTATCTTTTGTCATGTGCATATTCATGTCAGAATATTTCGCTCTGTCTCGAACTTGTATGGATCGCGCAAATTCTTTTCTGGCCGTCAATCTGTATTTGATACTGCTGGGTATTTTATGCGTTGAATCCGGTGTTCTTTCAGATCGTGGTGTTTCGTTTCAATTCTAATCATTAAGAATGTCTGCGCTCGGATCTCAGATCTTAAGCTAAGTTGAATACTATCAGCTTCACAAAACGATCTTTGGTAAACTTACCGTCCCATTGGTCATTTTGGTAAATTACTGTAATGTTTCTCTCTATTATTCAGAGAGAAGACCGCCTTGCCTCTGGCCACGTGTGAATAGTTTTGCTTTTGCGAAGCAGCGGAAATAGCGGTCGGAATCGTCGCATTTGGTTTTAACCTCTTCGCTTCATACTTCCAAGACCCTGCATGTTGTAACACGTATTCTTGAAGATCCTTTCCTAGTATGTATAAAATTTAAACAGAATTAGTGAATACACGGTATCCTTAGACAAACACAACTTGGAAAAGTGGGGCGTTTGAAAGACGATTTGGCAAACGCATAAACTCGGATAAAAGGCGAGAGATCTTATTGAGGACCTTGCACAGGAAACATGTGGAAAGGAAAGCAAAGAATTTGAAAAGTGGAAGGAAAGATCCTATAACGTCTGCTCTCGGATCGATTCACAATTTTTTTTATAAGCGTAACACTGTAAGTATTTCGCAATTATTTGAATAATTTATATCCTTGAATAGATATTTTGTCTATAGAGTAACTCATAATGGTACACATAAGACCAAGCAAAAAACTACGATTGAGCAGGTTCATCAATCTGCATGACGTCCTCTGCAGCCATCCCTAAAGCTCCTGCAGTACCTTTCTGTCTTCTCTCCGCTAGGAAAGCGTCAATTTGAGCTTTCAATTCATGATCTATTTAAAAACCATTAGAAACAATAGTTGCTGAAATGAATGCAGGACATACTAGGATGGATGTCTTCCAATTTCAGTGGCACTCGATTGAAAGGATCCGTCGGGTCTGAAAGAAGATGGGCCTTGATTGTCGAGCGATCCACAACGACCTTCGAAGAAGGTAAGATAACAGGATCGCGCATAATCGTATACATAAGAGGATCTTGTAAGGCGCACAGAGTTGAATTAGCACACCATCATAAAAGATCCAACTGTAAGCAACTCACCCAAGAACGCATCAGGTATTTCTCCATCGATATCCTCTTCAGCCGCCAACGTCGCCTTCATCTCTTCAACCTTCCCCACAAACAACCTCAACTGCTCAATCTCCGTCTCGGATTTGAGAGCGAACTTCCTAGCGATACCAGCTCCACGCTCGAATAGCTCCTTCCGATAACTCCTGCCTTCACCAGCAACGGCCTTGACGAAGGAGCCTTGGTCACTGAGATTGATGAAGACCTGTAAAATGTCGCCTAGCAATTCCCTTGGATTGAACCGATACTTCTCAGGATTCTTGACCTTCAGCTCTTGACATCTCGGTCCGACCAACGCATCAAGGTTATACGTCAACATAGCAGCCAAACGATCCACAATCTCCGGAGTCATAAACGGTCCTTTCGTCTGCGCTGTGAACTCCTTCAATAACCGTACCGTCGACTTTCCGAGTGAAATATATGTAGTTGCGGACCCCTCGTATTGATGCAGAAGTCGCTCGCGCTCTCGTCTGTGATTCTGAGGCTGTTGAGCCCAGGTTTGTTGATCCTCCATTTCAGAGGTGATCGAATGGATTTCGGTCAGTTTGCTTAGGGCTTCATCCATTAGGTATGTGACGTCATTCATCATCAAGTTGACGAATCGGACGAATTTCTCCATATCGCTGAAAGAGGGATCAGCTAAAGTCTGCGAAGGATGAAAGGATACGCACTTGGCTTCGGCAGCGAGCGCATCTCGATGAGTGGGATAAGTCCACACAGTCTTCCATATCTGGGCAATATGACGACTTTGAAACTAAAGGTAAGTCAATGATACGAACAGTTTGAAATACCAACTAACCGAGTTTCTGTGGCAAAATTGTAAACAGTCGTGTTCATGCATGATGAAGTACCTGAGACTCACCGAACTTATCATAGAATTGCGTGTGCGTTCCAGTCGATTCCACCTCTAATTGTCCTCGTTAGAAAGTTGGAACGAATGTCTGAGCCTGGACGTACCGATATAGAAAGAAACGGTGCACGACATTAGATGTTTGAGAGCCAGCGGATGGGTGGTAAGAATTCCGGATAGAGGACCCGGTTGACCCTGGTTCTGGTATGAAAGAGTTCCGTGGTAGATGATCTAAACATGAATCAGCGTCTATAATCAACCATTAATGCGGATATTTTGACCTGTATCAGCTTCGATTTCAAATACGGGTTGGTGATATACCATGTCGAAGACAAGAACGTCAAAGTGAAGTCGATGAGTTCGGACTTTCCGGAGAGATCTAGGCTGTTTGGTTGATATCTATTTCGAAACATTAGCCAACAACTTAAGGTCCAAAGTGGAGAAAGACGAACATAACAAGGAATAGGTAATAATCGACAATATCTTCAACAAAATACTCGGGAAGCATCCTGAATCCGATCGGGATTTCCTTCGGAAGAGGCAGGCTATTCATTTGCGTATCAGATCAGAAAACTGAAGGAAGAAGACTTGTGGATAGAGGACATACTTGATACTCGGGGTAGGATGCGCTTTCCGAGGATCAACTAGACGAATGAGCCATGTCGAGAGGAAGGTTGTAAAACCGACGTTGCGGAAGGTATATTCGGGATCTGTGAGTTGGACTTGGTAAGAGAGCATGGCTTGTTGAATCTTGGCCATGTCCCCCTGAAATTGTGAAAGGTCTCTAAGTAAACAATCGGAAGGAGATCTGATACGATGACCAACCTTTACTTGTTCAAGTTGGGCTTCCCATCGAACTTGGAGTGGGGTCTACAGTGCATTTAGTGAAATAGACATGATTGGTAATAGGAAAACTGACTCCTTGCCATGACGTATCGGCGTTAAGCATATTAACATGTCGTTGCAGTTGACCATACTCCTTCTCTAGGTCATTAAGCTCCTGTATAACACGCACGAGACCATAATGGTTGAAGGCTACAGTCAGGTAGAAGACCTCTGTTATGAAGTTCGGTGCAGCAGCTGCAGGGGGATGTCTGAGTACGAGTGCAGGAAGGAAGGAAGAAGTACTTACCTTCTTCTGTTTCGGCACTTTCCGTCCACTTTGTTGCTTCGTCACTTGTAGCTTTGAGGCGTGTCTCCTCAGAAACATTAATACGGCTCGAGTGTCTATAGTACTCTGGATCTATACGATCGAGCTGAGGGATAATTAGCCATGTAGTAACTGACAATGGTATCGACTAACTTTGGTGTATTTCGCATCCATAAACGGCTCCGCAAATCGTAGAAGAATGGCATGAAGGTTGGTCATAAATGAATCAGACGCAACGGTCTCAAAGTCAACCTAACACCGTGTAAGCATCAAATGTGAAGGATATGGTTTTCAGCTCGACTAACCTGCATTCCACCACGCTTGATATTTAAGTTAATAACCTTTGCAAAGTATGCCAGTACACCTTCTCGGGAAGCAGGCGATGCCCGAACCATCGCATTGAAGATCTGGAACATAGAGGTCTGAAGATTCTGTAAAGTGCCTCGTAAGCTCGCGTATGACGAATCGACATCTTGTCTTGTCCGCTTTTGGGGATCCGAGAAGTACGTCGAGGATATTTGGGGCTATTTAATGACGGGTCAATAGAAGCCAGAAGGAAGAGAGGCTGATGTTTACCCATTCTCGGTTATAGACACCGAGGCGTAACAACGGACCCATAAGGCTCCGATGTTCCAGATCTGCAGCTGTGGCATTCTCTGGACACCAAGCTGACAAATTCGGAATAGTCGACGCGATTCCCTTAATTCTGACAAGACATTCAAGACCGGCAACTATAGATCTCCAAGCGGAGTCACCACCAGCAAGTCCTTCCGGACGTTGTAGAGATGGATGGAAGCAAAGCATGTTGAAGATAGGTTCCATTATCTCTTCGAGACCGTCGCCAAGGAAGCGGTTGGATATATCGGTGAAGAGATCGAAGAGGTCGCCTGCTGCGAATATGGAGGATGAGGAGGGGGCATTGGCTAGGGGTGAGGCGAGAGATGAGAGGGCGAGGAAGGATGGGAGAAGTTCGATTGCTCCAAGATGTTTTCTGTGTATATGTCAGTTATGTACGTCAGGTAGTACGAGATAATACATACCCTGAGGGTTGTGGGAACATGTCAGGTTCTTGCATTGTAAGGCCGGTATAGGATATGATCAGTTCTCGAACTTTGTCAATACTGGAGAGAGCTGTGGTGAGTTCAGCTTGTGGGTAACCCTGAAGAAATAGTTAACGGTTGACTATAGGAAAATAACAGCCTTCGACTCGCCCTTTTCACGAGGTTAGATCTCGCGTTATTCAACCGTTTCCAACAGCCTACTAAGTATTCCAACACAGTTTGGTCTGGAGGAAGAGAGGCCAGAACTGGAGCATACTCATAATCATCGTCACTATATATGGTTTCAGACTGGATCCACAGAGAAAGGAAGGGTCGTACACCATGGCATTTGCATCCAGCTCAAGACGAGCGATCATTAGGCGGTCTGCTATTTCAGCATTCAGAGCAATCGGGCTGCTACCATCTACCCAAAGAAGTCAGCTTGGGCGGAATACCGAACCGCAAGCGTCCGTACTTGGAATCTCCTCCCCTAGTTCTTTCTGTAGACCTCTCAACCAGACCAAACCAAAGCCGCTCTCTTCTGCCTTCTGCTTCTGTTACAAACAGTTAGACAAAATAAATGGGTTCTCACTAATACTCGCATTTAATGTCACTCTGAGGACGTCAGTCAGCATCGTATCCTCCCATCTTGGCAGATCCAGTGGCTCATTCTGAGTAGCAGTCACCCTCTTTTTTGGAGAAGATGGTGCCGCAGCTGGAGGTTCAAATACACGCTTTGGAGTTGGCTTAGGTATGGGCTTTGGTTTATGCGTTGGAAGGGGTGTCGATGTCGATGCCTGTGGCACACTCTGGCTCGACGCTGGCTGGGACAACTTTGCTAGTCGTTTAAGACGGATCTAGTAAATAATATAAGATATATAACAAAATATAACAATCTGAAACACTTACTCGTTCAGCTTCAGCAGCTTCATCTCGTGGCTCGCTCATCGTTTGCACGGGAAGGTGACGGCAGGTTGTGACGTCTTTGTCACTACTTGTGGCGATGGCCGTGAAGGTGAGCACAACGAGCCAGCGAGCAACAGCTGCAGATCGCAAAGTTGTATTCAAAAGTGCGTTGGAAAATCCTTATAAAGTTTCTTGGTAAGTTTCTGAAGTTCTTAAGATTGTCAAGATTCTTATGAGGGCAGGCCATCAGTTCCTCTCAATATCCAAAACATTGTGCTTGCATCGCTCCTCAATTTATTGTCTGGGGTCGGAGAATACAATGGAAAGCGTCTGATAATCAGTAAGAAGAGAAAACACGAAGAACACTCGAGGAAACGCAAAGAGAAAGCCGAGTCCAGAAAGCGCCGCAAGGCTAACAAATGGGAGGTGCTGTCTACGGTTGCCTCCAAACCAGAGAAGTCTGCAGAAGAAGTTACGGAAATGGTCGCAGAAGATGGTCGATCCCAAGCAAAATTACCAGAAGCTCCCCCGGTCCTCTCACATCTAACGATTGGCATAAACGCCGTGACCAAACGACTAGAAGCTCAAGCTCACTCCCATCGACTCAAAACTGGAATAAAAGTCTCTGCACAACCTAGTGACGGACCTCCATCGACCAAAGAAACTCCTGCGATAAAATACGTATTTGTTTGTCGGGCCGACGTCGACCCCCCATTATTAATCGCACATATTCCGGAACTCGTCGCGGCTTGCAATGTTTCTATTCCTTCTCAGTTTCTTTCACCAGTCCACCTTATCCCTCTTCCTAAAGACGCAGAACGAACCCTTGCCGACGCACTTAATCTTCCTCGATTATCAATTCTTGCTCTCGATGTGAGTGTTCCCAAATCTACACCATGAATTTACCTTGACATTTCGAAGGCTGCTACTCCTTCCTTGGATTCTATTTCAGGACACCTCTCAACAGTTAACCCGCCAAGTGCACCTTGGCTCACCTCGACCACGGATGCACTTGCTATGCGGCACGTCCCCACTCACATAAAACAACTATGCACAACAGCACCCAAGGACATGAGGCTGGCTAAAAATGAGAGGATTGGAGGACGTCGAGCTGCAAACGAAGTGAAGAAACAACTCAGAGACAAGACGAAACGAGACTCGAGCCTCGGTCCTGTCGCCGTGACTAAATCCCGGATTGTCAAAACGAAATGGAAAAGAAGAATAAAAATCACAGCCTCCGAAGTAACAGCAGGAGAATCACAAGCACCGAATTCCTAAGCCCATCTGTATTCTATATTTGATTAATCGGCGCGGCGTCCCAATCCTTCTGTTCTGTTCCTTGTCTGTGGGGAAAAGTCCATGCATAGACCATCTAATCTGGACCAGATCAACCTTGGTCTTTGATTGCCTTTCTCGTCCTTCTTTTAGATGTAACAAATATGGCAGGTAGCTGTGAAATCATCATGAGTATTGTCTTTCATTTAACGCTTAATTAACCTTCGTTGTCGCATATCGGGCATCGCGATTCTTCGCTCTTCTTTTGCGCAGAAGATCTGAGCGAGGGAGAAGCCGGTCAACTCAGGAACGGTTTCTGAATCTCCTCTCCCCATAACTATGTTGGAACACTTTCAATCCTCTACCCACTGCATACTCTCAGCGGCCTGACCAAAATAGAAAGTACATTGTTAACCCTTTGAGTTACGAGCTGTTTTTTGAAAACCACACGCTGTATCCGCTCTGCCGAAGGGTTTCCCCACAAGTGGCACGCACATGATGTGGACAATTCTGAGGGAGCTCGGGTAGAGGTCAACGGTGATTCTCTCGTTGGGATTATCCCAAAGCGATGCTAAGACTCACGGGAGATCTTCTCCCATGAGTTACATTGAGTGAGAATATAAACAGCCCCTTATGGCCCGAATCTTATTAATTCAAGTGAATTATTAGCGACACCTATTAGTGTCACTAATTACTATCTCGCAGAAATATCATTCCTGTAGTATTTTCTTTTTCTTTTTCTTCTTTTTTAAAAAGAAAAAAAGGAAAAACAAAAGAACCCCTCCGTTATACCTATACATCGTTCACTTTTTCTCTCGTCTAAATTGGGTCTTGACCGGAGAGCTCATTGAGGTCGCCAGTCAAAAATAACGCCACAAAGGGGGATCTACCAAAGTTAGCTTTACAGATATCCTGAGAAACCAATACGTAGACCTGAAACCCAAGTCTAAAAACTAACTCAATGACAGCTTAGATTTTTGTCAGTACCGTTAACTAATGATATACTCCTAGGCAGAATGATTTATAATCAGGGACTTTCGCAAAACAGACCTTGTTGGGGATAATTCGTAAGTGACAGCATCCTAGGAAGCTAAGCTTCGATTTGGAAAGAGGCGTGGTCGGACGAGTTAGTCCCTCTAATCACGAATTCGAGCGCGCAGGTAAACGCAGAGAAGACGACGGGAAATATTTCGGATTGTGCAAATCATTGT
>Ga0157379_10003045_pt1 | contig 14164 bp, 9 predicted proteins | sample S25metaG_FD_121802 | JGI IMG/M metagenome (GOLD analysis project Ga0157379, IMG submission 121802) | Switchgrass rhizosphere microbial communities from Kellogg Biological Station, Michigan, USA - S2-5 metaG | ecosystem: Host-associated > Plants > Roots > Rhizosphere > Soil | place: USA: Michigan... | reverse complement strand
GAAATAGCTAGAATATGCGGGGAGATGGATGAGTTACTGCGGATCAGCATATATGCTGACTGATCCGGTGGTAATGATCTCCGTATGAGATCCGTATTACCAACAAAATCCTTTTCTCTCTTTCACCTACATCGATTATAGACCATGTAGTGCGTTTTTAGTAACCTGATTCATTTCATACCTATATTTCCCTCAGGCTAAAGAGTGTGTCACAAAATGGTACGTTACATATCCACTCTACTTTGGGACTCATCAAATCTTCATCCGCACCTAGTACACATTGCGGAAGAACATGTCCTTTCAAATTCTACAGATGTAGCGAGTATGCATACTTTGTAAGACTTGTTTCCTTCTCATAATTATCCTACATCTCTGAACATAACCTTTCCTTCAAGGCAAGAATTGTGACCAAGTCTGGTGTGGTATATATAAATCCCCTCCCTGTTATACACCATACCTTATGATCATCATCCAGTTCCAATTGAGCACGACCGGGCCATAAATCTGAAGACTGTACATCCAGCTGTCATAAATGTGGTCAATTCTGAAATTTCGTAGGACTCTTCCCAAATCATTCTTTGCTCATGCCCATTTTCTTCCCTACAGGCCGAGGAATACCACCTTAAGCGGTCCGTCAAATATTCACTCATGACGTTATTGTGTATCCGCTATTATATGCCGACCCACCACCTAGTCCCCTCTACAGAAAAACCGGCCACGTACCTAATGCGTTCCAGATGATATGTACCACATGTGCCAAAAGGGACATAATGTAAGACCGTTTGCTATTCCTACTCTCTTTTTCTCTCCTCTGAAGATGGTCGCTTTATATGGCACGAATATTATCAGGAGCAAAGATTCGGGTTGTTGCGGCCACAGTCAGAGGAAAGATTCTAATCTGAAGAAATATCCTGCGAAATCTACCATAAAAAACCTCTCCGGGGAGTCAGTTCGGGCTTGGTATACTTAGACTTTTCATTATGTATTTTATCATGCTAATATTGGACTCGGTCTGGACAGTGCTTCAAGATTCGCATCTGGCTTTCTGTGAACATCTTCAGGTCCAGGGCATCATCCAGGCTTGTCATCATCATCGTCATCCATTCTAACTTGCCCAACCTTTCACCACTTAATTATTACCCGCATCAAAGGCACATTGGCACATCATTTCTCAATTAAGTTTAAAAGAGCACTTCTGTTCATTCATTTGCTTTGACATGAACTTCGGGGACAGAATCTTTCGATGTTCTTCTTTCAAGTCAACGGCCAATGTATTCTCCAGAGACGAAGTCAATATGAATTCCAATCCCTTGCTCTCTGGAAAACTGGCACGGTGACTGCTTTGCCAATGCACCGTCCGACTCTGGCACATTGTTGGCGACACAGCTCACCTATACCTGCTCACGAGTATGAAAGAAGATCGTACGAGTCACATAAATTAGGCTCATTTCGGAATCCTTTCAGGGGTTTGCCTTTTATTATACACACTCTCCGAGGTTTACCTTCTCATTAATCTGTATCATTAATTTATCGTCTCGTAGAAGTTTCCATCTTTCCATGATAAGAAATTCTATCTAATCGTCGAAACATGATTATAGTGTGAATTATTTAAGAGATTATACAGTTGAATACAATAATGAATATTTAATGGGGTTGGACCATCTAAGAGATGCCCGTGTTTTTTTTTTAGAGAAGGGGTTTCCCCCTTCTCCTTCGCCAAAATATCTCAGTAAATAAATGTTACAGTCCTAGATCCATTTCAATCAGCTCCAGTTCGACCATAGCTCAAGATGTGAAAACTTACAATATTAACAGCCTAGAATTTTGAAGGAGCTGAACCAGGGTACGAAAGCGGGAAACTGCAATAGGTTTCTGGCTTGCTTGGTATCTTCTTTATTTTCGAAAAGACTGGAAGACACTTTAGTTGAAGGACTCACTAGGATGGAAGGGGTTATACGTACCACTGATTTTGGGTTTGGGAGTCTTCGAGGATGAGGACTTTAATGAAGAGGAGCTACTCTTGAGGTTCTCGTAGTAGGCGGTAGCAAGAGTTGGGGGCGCGTGAAGAGGCATAGTAGTTTATTAGAAGAGTTGGAAGACCCGAGTGAAGAACTGTTGAGAGGAGTTGTTGTGTTGAATACAAGTCGCTTTCTCCTGTACTTATACACTCTGAGGTGCCTCATATCTATGAAAAGATTTTCATGGCAACTGAGATCCGGGTCGTCTAGAAGATGACTCCATGTCCACTGGTAGCTCACAGCTCAGGGTTTGGGGGCTGAATCCGTAGCAGGCTTCTTCCGGTGCCGAATTCGACGGATTGCCCTCAGAGCCAGAGCAGTGCCGGTGGCGTCTCGTCAGATGGGGTAGTAATAGCAGCTGTGTTAATCATTCCCTCAGTTGAGAAGACCTACTTACATAGCTGGATGTGTTGAATGATACTGATTCGAGAAATTTTATCATCATTGTTATACACATCGATCAAGCAAATAAGTTTTTGTTTGGATCAGTTACTTAGCTTGGCCTTCAAAGAATTTTCGGGAGGAACTCGCGACGGAAGGCGGCGCCTTTTGAAGAAGCTGAGTTATTTACAGAACATCTCTGTGCGGGCGTCAACGTGATCCACGGTAATAGCGCCCGACAAAACCGGCAGGAAAGATCCCTGCTTCGAATTCTGTAGTGCAGTGTTATAGCCACGGAGCTTGTCGTGCAACCTTAAAGGGGTGATTTACCGTTCATTGCCACTTCATGGATCCGGACTGTGCCTAGAGTTATTGAGGCCTTCTTGGTGACTCGAAGGGCCCGGAAGCCCAAAGTCTCGTCTCTGGAGCAGGGCTGACCGGAGGTGAAGGGGAAGTAACCATTGCCCCCTGAATTCCACCCTTAATAAGAAAAATTATTGAAGAAAACACCTTCAGCCCTCGGTCTGAGTCTCGGGTATCTTAAGAAATAGTGCAAATGATCATCTGAATATTATGAGTGCTAGCAAATGAGGCATGGAGCCTCTAGCCCATTATGTCCTAAGTTATTTGTTCTTACCGAGATATAGCTTGGGGAGGTTAGCCTGTATTTCTACTGTGGAAGATTCTCTGAACTGGGGAGCATCAAACCAGTTTCTTCCACGCAATGTGCCCGATATCAAGACTTCCCCTCTAAGAGACTAAATGCTGATGTGTGTAAAACAATTCCTGATATATAAAGTGACGACTTGCCGATCTTAGCCCGTTTTTATATATTTGTTGAAGTATTTCATCGATCATCTCCACTTCTGACACATCAACTTCCGGGACATCTATATGCCTTAGCTCTAACCTGAGGCATATTGCTCACGCGAGAAATCCTCGAAAGGTGTCCACCACGGTAGAGTCGCTCCAGAGTGCCACGCACTGGGAAACCAAAAGTGGCTGAAAGTGTACCGTCAGATGTACTTTCAGACGGTACACAGAACAAATGGTTCCGATTTTTTTCCGCTTGGGGCCGTTTTGAGAGATGTACCGACACTTTCAACTATTTTCATTCTAGCCGGAAAGCGTGACATAACTGAGCGATGTGCCGTTTAACGGTACATTCACTATACAAAATGTTCCATCCTGGGGTTTACAATGGCTCGCTTGTTCTGTGCCTTGCTGGTCAGCCTGGCGGACACAGACATGACTAGAAGGGTAAGCACTCTCCTCTGCAACACATCACCGAAATAGCGCCATAAGTATAAGAGATACTGCAGTTGGTTGGCGCGGGGACATAAAATAGCTGGGACTATATAGCCTGCTAGCGCATAGATGCCCGTGCCATGCAGGCTATGAATGCTATGGGAGGATACAGACTTTCTAGTTTATGCATACTTTGCTGATGGCCTTCGACATGCGGAAGAGAGAAATAATTGGGGGTATTGTAACAGTAATTGTCTTAACTATTACATGTGAACACCATAATATTCAACAAAAAATATTGGAGTCTAATTCACGCAAGTTACTTGGAACCTGGACGACCTCATTACTGCCATGAACTTTGCCGGGTAGTATTGTAGAGAGTTATAGGCAATATAATCAATCATTGAATTATACAAGTGAATCGTAGCGTAGAGTACGAGGCAGAATTTAAAGGAGAACAATCAAAGATACACTACTCTAGTGTTATAATGTAATACCAATCTCTTGAGGTTGCCTTAGGATATTCCATCGACAGGCTCACATGTGCACCGCGCCCCTCCTGGAAGAAGGGGATACCACTAGGTGTATGAGTCTCATTTCTAGAATTTCTGTTATTACCTGAAGGTACCAAGGCTAGAAGAGGGTGACTACATACTTAAAATATTCAAAGCCTAAAATTTGGAGGGAAATGAACCAGAATATGGAGGCGACAAACTCCAGTCAGTGTCCGATTTGCTCTCAGTCTTCTTAGATTTCGGAAAGACTGTGGCACGAATTAAATTAGTAAGCGATCCTCACAGGTAGAACTCTAGAGGCAAACGTACGACTAGTTTTTAGTCGGGGAGTCTTTGAAATTGGTGACGAGGAAGAACTCTTGAGGTTCTGGTAGTAGGCAGTAGCAAGAGTGGGTGGTGCGTGAAGAGGCATGCTTGTTTTGCTGGAAGTGCTGGAAGACTCGACGAAAGCACTTTTGTGAAAGGTGATTGTGAAGAATTTGTGCTTCTACATCCCGCATTTATAGGTTCGTAGAGACGAGGCTCTATCAAAGGAGCAAATGGTTCCGGGAGTTTGAGTCCTGCTACGCACGGCGGTCTTACATCTGTAGCCGGCTTCTTCCTGTGCCTATCGACTCCGGAATTGAGGGCAATGCCAGTAAATTACAGAAAACCCTAGGGCCAAAAAGCATGCTAAGTGGATTAGATATTCTTGCTTATTCTCACCGAAAGGATGAAGAAAGCTTTCCTTCGTTTGATTTTCAAAGAGAATTTTGGGAGAATTACAGTTACTTACTCGGTTACTGACTTGTTGACCAGAGGTTATTTACAGAACCTGTCACACGGTGGTGAGAAGATCCGGAGCGATAGCGCCCGAGAAACCGGCAGCGAAGATACCTCGTTATCTGCAGTAGCCTGGGAGCCAATATTGCAGCCTTAAAAGAAGAGGGGTTGCCGTTCATCGCGTCTCCAGGCTGCGACTGAAGAATCCTCGAACTCTTCTTAGTTTGTGACTCGTTACACTGCGTTCTGAGAAAAGGGATTCGTCATTGCCTTTACTCAATTGTCCATCCGCCCAATTAGAGAAGATAATGTAAAGGGTTCTTTATCAAGAGCCGATAGGTACTGTGAAGACTAACATGAGGTTTCGTGTGTTTATATTTTCTTGGAACCTATTCTATTAAGAGTTTAGAGGAGTCAGAGCTATGACCGGTGCACTGCCACATCTCACCCATCCAAGAAATGTGAGCTGAATCCGCAGTAGACACCTTCCTGAGCCAGTTTCAGTGAATCTATATACCAATGGCAGTACCAGTGGCGTTATATCAACTACACATGGATGATGGATCAATGTCCGTTTTTCGAGGATGTCATTTGATAAGATCTGGGTGGTCGTGGTCACGGCAAACACTAAAGGCTATAATTCTAACAGAATCAAGATGAGAAGAGTTAAGCAACTAAATTCATGACTTTGAGAGAGAATTTCGTTTATTTACGGGAGAAGGTCTTTCAATGGGAAGGATGACCATAATACGACCATTGCCCTGTTGTCACAAACGAAATGTGGCATCCAAATCCTTACCCATGGATTGCATTTAGAAGATAAAGTCCCAATGCGGATTTCGATATCCAAATTGAAGGAGAAAATAGCGACTATTCGCAGCGGACCTAGGTTGAATTTCGGTAGCTGGCAACTTGTCAGCAGTCATTCAATACAATATTGAAGTGGAGTGAACCTTGACCGGGGGCCCACTTAGGTCGCTGCAAATAGTTTCTAATGTCCAAAGTGTCAGTTGGAAGTCAGATGGAATGCCTTCCTTTCTCGGAACGAGGCAGCTGAGTCAGCGGTGTTAGTCATACTTCTTTTCTCGTTTCTCTTTATCTCAACTTCTTCCACCGACGCGGGGCAGACAGTGGGTTGGATGTGGAATATTGGGTAAATACTCCCTCTCGTAGGTTGATGGTGTATACATAATTGGGGGGGGGGATTCAATTGCCTAAGCTGTCTATGGTTTCCACTACTCCAATACTTGTAATTTCTAGTGGGACGATCTGAAATACTTGTGTTAATAAATAAAAACCTTTCTTATCTTTTGAATGTCTCTGATACATTCATTCCAGATCGAGAAATAAGAGTTGGTTTGTATTTCCGCATGGGTATTTTTATCCGAGGACTTGATATCTCGGTTATACCAAAATGGTTAAGCTCCGAGCAGCGACACCCAGCTCCTTCCTCCTTCTTCCTCCCATCCAATCCGACTCTTCGTACCTCCCTTTTGGAAGGATTGCCTTGGGTAGTGTCTCCGGCCTCTTCGGGCTGCTGTTAGGATCAACTGATATCCAGCGATATCTTGATGGGACCGTTGAAACGATTTGCGCTGCTGATCTCATGCCTATTGTTTCCTCACCTCACTGCTGGAATTACGAATATTCAAAATGACTTTAACGGAACCATCGCCTTAGTTCCTCGTCAAACTGGCGACATATCACTCCCTATAACGAATCCTGTTTCCAAGACGGACTGGTCAGTTCTCTCAACAGAGTCTGTTAGTTGGTGAGGATTATTTTTGTTATCCTCCATATATATTGTAGGCTCATTTTATCTGTTCAAGGGATACTTCGAATCTTCCATCTGGTTCATCGCTGACAGGGAAGATCCTGCTTGGGTTTGTGGACTCACTAACGGGAGGTCCTAATGGTCATCTGAACCTCGGTGAGCAATTAATACCTCGCTCCGAAGAAATTCTTTCAATTTTATTATCTCATGATAGATCACCCTCTGGCTCAAGGCTTTAGTCTCGCCTCAGGCAAAGTGTCGTTTCAGGTCCCAAACGTACCTACTCGACTCACATATGTGGTCGTCCTAATGATCAACGGTGTCAATAGCATCGAGAACCAATCTCCTCAATTTCTTATTTCTCCGGAAGTTCTAGAGATCCCTCCTGGCCAAGATTTTACCTCTCCTACGCCGACAATGACCGACTTCAATGGCTTCATTGATACCAGCACCCCGAAAGGAACCACCTCTTCCTCTGGATCTTCTCCAACGCAGCAACAAGCAGGAAATAATGGAGGAACCCCTACGGCCTCACCGGACGGTTCATCCACGGGCGGCTCATCCCCGTCTTCATCTTCAGCACCGTCGTCCGGTTCATCGCAAGGCTCCTCTACCACAGGCTTGCAAACATCAAATGGATCGAAACCGCAGGGAACGCCAACAGGTCCCAACTTATTTACTCCTGTACAAGCAACCATTGCGGCTCCCGCTGGCGCAACTATTATTCCAGATCCCGCTATTGGATTTACGGCACCGCAGAGCAGTAGTGCTCAGGCACATCCCAGACGGGGTGTTGCGATAATTTTTACAATGATTTCATGTATTTTATTTGTTGTGGTTTAATCCTGTTTAATCTGTTACACATTTAGTATCTTCGATTGATAAAGATTCTTTTGAACCTGTTTGCATCGCTGCCGCTATGGCGAAGCAAATTTGAAAACTTTGTTCGAACGGGTCGGGTGAGAATAGCAACTCTTATAGAATTGTGTCTACATGACTTAGTGCCCTATTATTATAACAACTGCTATTGATTGAACTATCCATAATTTCGTTCTCAGTCCCAGGAACCAGATCCCCCCCCATCCATATCACCTATATCTTCAGTCATAATCGGTATCTCTTGCCTCATTCTCAATATCTGGCGGAGGAATCTCGTAATAGTCTTCCTCGATGTTCTCTTCTGTAGCTTTATCGGCCCCCTTGTTCTGGTCTCCTCCTATCAGCCTAACCTCCACGTTCCCACCTTGATATCTCCAAATGTCGGCGAAAACCTATACCAGAAGCATGGAGCAGATATGATAGTTTCCTCGAGTGACGGCACCTCTTCGCTGATTCGATGGTTGTGTCTTTGACCTTGTCCATGTCTTTCTAGACCTATTCGTACTTCCTCATCGAGTCGGTGGAAAACTATGACCAGACTATTTCTATTGAGACTGCGAAGACATCTGAAGTTCTGTATTATGGACAGAAATGACGCCTTCATATTCCGAAGATGCGACATATACTAAAACTGATCTGCAGTAGAAAACGCACCAAGGCGTGGTTATATTCGCACTGAAGACGAAGAGTTCCAATAGTGGGAAGTCTCTGGAGAGCCTCTTGATATATCCGTTTTCATATAACACGTAAACATCCTTCCGAAATGACCTGAGATCCTTCAAGTTTGGAAATATATTGTCGGCATCATTAACGCCATCATCGTCTTCACGCACGTCGTCCAAGTCTTTTACAACGAACCTAGACTTCCGAGTTGTGAAATCGCCACATTCGAGAGCCGCTCAAGAGCCGCGATTTTGTTTGACTGGAACCAGCAAATTAACGCAAAGTGGACAGAGCATCGTCGTGTAAAAAGAATTTCGCTTTATCCTCGAAATATGGAATCAAATACCCAATACAACTATCTTCAAGAACCAATTCCTTAATCTTCAGATAAAGTAGCGGGAATTTCGCAATGTTGGGCAGGCTGCTAGTCCCATTGGCCCCTCGAATCCCTAGCTTTCGTAGCTTGAACCAAGTGATCTTTCTTCTTAGGCGAGGATGAAACCATATACCGTCTATGTTCCAGAGCTGAATACCATCTGCTCTTACGGAACCGAAATCCAAGTAAACCCTAGACTCTCGAGATTCCCGCTCTTGTGGATGATACATCAAAAACTGTAAGGAGGTCAGTGGGGAGCACCGTCTGTAATGGAACGTGGAAAAATACCAAATATGGAACATGAGGGAGTCGCACCCTCTCTAACAACTGATCTATCTGTCCCTTAATATTCCCTTTGCTCGTTACAGGCCAAGTCACACTTCAGGCGGAGCACCCGCAAACTCTTGGGAGCCTGTGACACTGTAAGGATACCCAAATCCTTACACCGTCCGAGTCTGGAATGACGATGCGTTTCAGAGATAGTAGGTGAGGAAAGGACCTGCTCGCCTGGGCCGAATGTAGGATCGGCTGATGATATTTTTGGATGTGTTAAATTCTCGAAAACGAAAGTCGGACCAGAGAAACGGAGAGTGATGAGAAGGCATGGGTCACTCACTCGCGTTTCTTTCTTTATATCTTTAAAAAACAGGTAGGGTCAGACAAAGCGTCATAGAAAAATAGAACGGAGTTCACTCTTAACAGCTCTACATGGAGTTTCGGTCGGATAAGCACGCGAGCACAATCCAAGATACACCCTCTTAACCTTCGAACACTTCTAGATCATAATCAGGGAAGGAAAATCGGGAACGGAAAGACTCCATTCCGACGAATCCATGGTTAACGAGAGGATGAAGAATCGATGCAAGCTTTTTCTTTGCAGAAACAGGAGAGGATCTTCCTGTCGTTCTTCGTCATTTCGTGGCTCCTATTGTATTTTATCCCGTGGTCAGCTTCTGGTATTCGCAAACCCTTAGGAGGCATGCTACGGCACCTGTTTTCTCGCTTGGAGCGAGTGCAGAGGTTCAAGATATTGACTTCATCACTGTAAACTAGAACCAACAACGCGCGAAAGGGGCTAACAGGAACGAATAGTTTAGACTCAGAAACGTCAACAATCTGAGCTGCTGCGAGCTCAGCGGCCACGGCCACTAAAGTCTGAGTATGGGCCTTGACATGGTTGATGAACTGGTATAGTTTCAGCAGGGAGAAGTGCGCATCCCCGAACGTATTACGTTTGAAAAGACCGAGCTCGGAATTGAGACCATTAATTCAGCAAGGATACAGAATGTCGTGAAGAAGGTTTCGGGCGGAGGAATGGACATCGGCCTCAATTGTGATAAAGAATTTTTATTTATTTATTCCATAATTCTGGTCTAAGAGTCATCGAAGTTGAAGCTACTCCTCGTGAACCCAAAACCTTGACTCACAAGGTTCAGAAAAGCCTCTTCCTCGAGAATGATCCTGGAGATATTCTTAACGAGATGCTTTTATCTGTGGGGAAAGTCGGAAAGATTGGACTCATTAGAGACTTAATTGGCCATGTCAACGGTCTGAATATTGGAGCTTTGATGGAGAAAGGAAATCAGGGAGTCAGTTGAATTTTTACGAAGAAGGCGAATTGACGTGTCATCCATTTAGTAGAATAGGGGCATTCAGTCCCAAATCTACAACTGCTGTAGATTCGTAGATCCGTAGACGGACGTGATTCATTGCCTGCTTACATTTATCTATCATTGTCACCCATAGAGTTCCGTTGGAGGAACTGCCAAAGCTCTACCGCGTCTTCGACAAGCGTGCTGCTGGAGTTGAGAAAGGCATCAGGAAAGTTGAGACGGGCACATAAAATATATAAACTAGCTAGCACTATATAGCCCAGCTAGTAGGTAAACGCCTGTGCTACGGAGACTATGGAAGCTAGAGACGCTATATCCACACGACTAGCAGGGTCCCACTTTGCTGATGCAAGTCTTCGTTGAGACTAACTTTTCAAACCCGCCTAGTCCAGGACGAACCCAGACTTCTCGTATTGAGGATTGGGGCTATTAAAGCCTACATGTGATACCTTGACCTATTTGTTCTAAGTAGTGCAGATTACCGGATACATAGAAATTTGGACAGTTACTATGCTTTGCAGTAGAAGATAACATGAGTCTGCACTGAGTGTGCTTCCGTGGTTAGCTTGGAAGTTGAATATTTTTTACTTTATTTCAGAGAATAATCAGAGACCCCCTTTCCAAATATTGCCTCGCCAATAACTCGACTAGGTGGCGGTTTCCCTCACACACTCTAATAACGTATTCAAAGATTCCTTTATTATGATTAATCACACAATGCTAATTTTGAATTTCGTGTCTCCATGATACGCTACAGAGACTAAAGCCTCTGAAACTAGAAGGGTTGCTTGCGCAAATCTTCCCAATTTTATGGCCACCCTGGTAATCGGATACATCGGGCGTTCACCTTGAAAGGGCTGCGGAACATTTCGATTCTTTTTGAGAGAATCAGAAAAGAAGGTATCGATGGTGTGGGAGAGGAGGATCTGTTCTGATCTAGTGGGAAAATGGAGGAGGGCGCGGAGTTCTGTATCAACTGTCTTGCTCTGAGCGAGGGTAGAGTGCTTCCTGCCCCAGCTAGCTTCGACGATAGATATTCCGGAGTCGTTCCTATCCTCCAACAGCTCAACACACTTGAACATGGCGATTGCAAGAGCGTCACATCGTTCCTCTTGGGTGGACTTCTCGTCGCTCGCAACTCTGAGCTCCTTCAGAATTCGGAATATCAAGGGCCTGATCTTCAACGGTGGCAGTGAGGATATAATGTTCCGGGACTGCTGCAGCTGAGAAAGTAACTGGGGGAGAACGTTAAAGAGTGCAGAGGAATGGAGTCGGATAAGGGAGGGAAAAAGGATATTGTGTGTAAAGGTCTCGAGTATACTTTGAGGAGATGTGTTACTATCGGGTGTCGAGCTCATGCAAGAACGCAGATCTGGAGTTGGAACCATTTGAGCCACCCATTGAGTGAGTGCAGGAGGGAATACATACCTCTTACAAAGTCTACGCAGCTGTATGAGATCCTTTGTAAAGAAAGGTGAAACTTCTCGTCGAGGTACTCGTATTTCCGATCGATGTGTATACGAATTAGGACTGGAGCTGGCTCTGGAGAGCCTATGAGATGGATGTCAACGTCTGGGTATAAAGTTGCGCCCAAGTCCGCTGTAATGAGGAAGGAAATAACTTTCTCCAGTTTCCCATTCGAGGATTCGTGATGGTGGTCTGGGACGGTCGATTAATGAGGAATTAAAGAGATTAATCTGCTTAATCTCACCAGGTGACTTCGAGGGGTTGGGAACAGGTGACTGCTTGACGATAACAGGAGAATGGGGTTTCGATTTGTACCCAGACAAACGAAGTGAAGACACGAGAGGACGACTGCTTGTCGTTGGTTTTGGTGTCAATATAATCTGTGAAGCCTAAATATAAGATCAAGGTCGGAAGAATATGAGTTTTACGCATACCGATGTCATTTTAGGGAAGGTAAATGAAGTAGATATGCGATAGTCCAAAAAATATGTGAGAGGAAGTCAAGAACAAACTGAAGGAAGAACCCTACGTCTTATATCCAGAATTGAAGCACTACGTAAGTGAACCCCCTACAAGTTCGATACTTGGTGGGGCTGGAGAATCCTTCCGCATCTGCGAATGGAATCCAGTCTCGACTTAGGATCGAGTGGAGTATTACCCTTGTGGCGCATCACCTGTACCGCGGATAGGTAGCCAGATTTCTTATGCCATCCACGATTGGCCGGATAGTATTCGCCATCTCAGAATTCTAGACATGATTGGCTATTGGAAGAGATTCGTAATCAGAGCGTGCGGACGCAGGTGCTTATACAATTTTCAGGCACCGAAGGCGGTGTTTGAATTTTGCTGAACTCAGACTCCGCCATCGGTACCCGTAAGTTCCACTAATTCCCTCATTCAATTATCGGGACTCCAGATTTCACCCTCTACTTATCGTCATGTATTCTTTCATATCATGCCATATTATGCATAGTCCTCGAAAAGATCCATACGATTTCTGCACATAGAGGAAAATTTCTCACTTCAATTCTTAGCTCACGTTTACAGCTGCAGCTAACGTTATATATGACACGAATATATTGGGAATGAGCAATAATATTGGATGTAAACACTGTTATTTAACTGGGGAGGAACCTAACCTCGTCTTCTCCCTTATAACGCTTTTGAAATATTCAATGATAATTTAACCATATTTCCTTCAAGCCCTGAATTTGAAAACCCTTAATTTAGAAAACGGCCGATAAAACAGATATTTGGTGCAGAGACTTTCTCTACCTAAGAGTAGGACTATAGGCAAAATGATTGTGCCACAAATAGTCGGACAAATCAATTTCCGAGTCGATCACCAATTGTGGAACGGCCTCTCCAAGCACGTCCAAATTCTCACCGGACTTCGTCAGAACCCCCCGGAGTGTCAACGTTCTAAGCCTCGGCCATTTACCCTCCACAAATATTGGAAAAATAACTCTCTGTAGCTTCGTCACTCTGGGCTGGACGCAACTGACATTGAAGCAATCCGTGTCGTTCACCCTCGTGCCAATTATGACTTCCTCCAATATACTCTTGAAAGTAAGGAGTGCTTGACTCCACACCTGCAAGACCTCTGTCTCATGGCGACCCGTCAAAGCGCGTCCGCCTGGAAAACGGAACTGCAATTTCTTCAGTTGGGGGAAGGCTGCCGGAGAAGAACACATCCAATCGATGACTGGTGCCGCCCATCGATGCTGAAAGTCGATCCCAAGGAATTCTAGCTGAGGCGGATGAATAAGAACTTTGGCAAATTCTAGAGAGACTATTCCTTCGAGGATGATCCGCTTGCACTTCGGAAGAAGGCAGTATCTTGAACTGGTGGCGTCTTCTGGGATCAGTGGAGATCCATAAGGAGTGCAGATATATAGTTCCTCGAGATTCTGCATAGGATATAGAAGAGAATATAAGCTTTCTCGGATCTCTCTATTATCCAGATATAATTCGAGCTTCCGAATATTTGTGTTCAGGTAGGATCTTCTCCTCAGGTTTGTCCGAAAAACCTTCTGTGCTAGAAGGATCGCCTCTCGACTGTTTACGGCCGCTCCTGGCTGGTTCGTTTTTCTCTTCAAAAGCAATTGGACTTGATAATAGAGAAGAGGCGTAAAAAGTGCGTGCAACCTCCGACAGACCATCGTCAACGCCCAAAGTTCTCCATGCGAGAGGTATGTTGAGCCAATGTAAAGGAGCACATCGTCAACGAGCCGATCAAAGATACATGGTTGTTGTATCCGTTCGACACGAGATTGGGTAGGATGTACGAGACGCGAGGAAACGTGCTTGAGGTTGGTAACCGTTCTAGGTCAAACAGTTCGTTTAATTAGGCTCTTCGTAAATGTGGGCCATGCTCGTACCTTGACAGTCTGATTTCCAACGCTAATTTTCTGGTGGCCAATGTAGTCCCAGTATCCTTGTCTTTCAGTAACATCATTGTATTCGCT
>Ga0157379_10003044_pt1 | contig 14165 bp, 21 predicted proteins | sample S25metaG_FD_121802 | JGI IMG/M metagenome (GOLD analysis project Ga0157379, IMG submission 121802) | Switchgrass rhizosphere microbial communities from Kellogg Biological Station, Michigan, USA - S2-5 metaG | ecosystem: Host-associated > Plants > Roots > Rhizosphere > Soil | place: USA... | reverse complement strand
TGGATTTGATTCTACCAAGGTATGTAGTAGTTGTCTACTTATTGGTAGTCTCTAACGTATATTCTCGCAGGGTAAACCGGTGCTGGGTAATCAAGAGGGTGCTGTTGACATCAAGAAGCAACGGACGTGGAGACAGTATATGAATCGGTTCGTTCATTCCTTTCTATCTGCGTATTATACTAACATGTCCTCTTCAGTCGTGGTGGATTCAACAGGTATTCCGCAACTATCCTCACCACCAATTCTCACTGACGTCGTCTTAGGCCATTGGATAAGATTAAATAATCGACCTGCTTGCAGCCTCGTTTTCACCCCTGTACTTATCTATAATTGCAATCTCCTTTTTTGGCCGAAAACACGTCGTAATTTGTCCTTCATAGTACAAGTCGCTTAAGAACAGAAAGCAAAAGAAATGTCATGAAGACAATGAAACGGGATCCTGAAATGAAGTGGAGAAGGCGTTGCCAACACGCGCCGAGTAGCGTCCCCTCAACTCCTCTCCGTTTGCTGATGATCTAGAATCCATGCAACTTGATCGTGCTCTTAGGAATGCCCTCTTCAGTCAAGAATTGGGAAATCTTAAGACGCTGATCGCCCTGGAGTTGGATGATCTGGCCCGCCTCTTCGTCGTCGACGAGGGTACCATTGCAGGCGAATTCCTGCAGACGTCTCGTAAGCGATTACCCGGGTGATATCGAACACAACCCATAAACACACCTTCTTGAAAGCCTTGAGGAGTTTCTTTGCATCGTACTCTGGGTGGCAGAGCCGCCAGTCAGATCCCGATCAAGGCAAAATATTATAAATTGCCACATACCCTTCGGCAATCCCTGCAACGTTGTCAAGGTCTTACGGCCATTCCTCTGCTGAATACGGATGTGAATGTAATTCTGCTGAGTTCCAACGTCGTTCGATTCTCCAAGGGGGTCGCCTTCCTCAGCAAACGGGTCTAGGGAGAGGGATTGCAGGTCAGATTTGATGTGGCAATATTGCAAAAAAACGACAATCTGCACCCACCGAAGGAGTTGAGGTTCTGCACGCTCATGCGATGGGGTTTGTACAAGTCTGAGTGGGGGTTTGATATAAGGGACAAGGTAGGCAGACGAGAGTTAAGGAAGAAGAAGCGGAGCTGTGTCGTAGTATATGTACAGGCAGCCGGGCGCTTATGTGACACGGGCAGGGATTTCGGAAACAACTGGCACGCTGCCGACATGACTCCATCTACCAACCAAGCCCAGAAGCGGAAGGGGCCTCCTGAATTCTGCCATTTACCTGCTGAAAGAGGTAAAAACCATGGTTTTCTTGTATAGCACGTATTGATCAGGACCGTAGCGAAGAAGCTGAAGAGGGAGTGGGTCGAAAAGCAAAAGATAAAGAGCAAATGGAAGGCTCAGAAGCGGAAAGAGTCAGGAGCTGCACCGAAGCCCATGGAACATCCTGAGAGTGAGGCTGACTCCTCTTCCGATGAGTCTCCAGCCCATCAGTCACAACCAAAGCCTGTGTCAGAGCCAAAGCCAAAGTCTCCGAAGCCTGTGCCAGAAAAAACCCAATCACAGGCTGATACCCCTACTAATCAGAAAATACCTTGGGCGAAGAAACGCACTGCACGCACGCAGCAACATCGTCAACGGAAAACCCAAGGAGCTCTCCACGGAAAGGCTCGTCAGCTGGATATGAAATCAAAGATGGTGAATTTGCTAGAAAAAATCCAAAAGACTCATTCCAGTAATTAGTTGTGTAAATTTATCATTCGTATTTGCAATTTACTTCCGCTTACTTGATCATCTTCGATGCTTTTCTGCCCCACTTGTGCGAATATCCTTGTTATTTCTGGGTAGGCGAACGCGTTTCCTTTTCGCACCATAACGTGTTTTGAAGTCTTTTGGTTCAGTGAAACCGGGTATAATAAATGGGCTTGTAATACCTGCCCATATGAGTTCCCAATCACCAAGCAGGTCAGCTACAGCTCTCCCCGCAACATTCTCCGTTTTTAAGCTGCTTTTAGATGACTTCTCGTACCCGTTTGAAGCGAAAAGAGGTAGATGATGTATTGGGAGGAGAAGAGACGTGGAGAGATGCTGACCAGACAGACAGTGAGTGTTGTCCCTCTGTCCCAGAGCGTGTGGCCCATCCATCCTCTCCAGAACAATGCGACAAGTGCGATTCGAATCGTGCATATTATAGGCAGCTTCAGATCCGTTCTGCTGATGAACCCATGACTACATGTGAGTGTATTGTACTTCGTTTATTTGTTCAGTTCGCTGATGGATTTCGGCAGTCTATCGGTATATTTCCCGTCTGCTTGCTTTTTTACGCACGTTCTTATTTTTCTTTAGTTGCGTTAAATGCATGTGGAATTCTCGCGAGAATTGACCTGCCAGACGAGGATATATTTTCTCTGGGATTTCGAGTTGCACTTCGCCATACCCCTGTATTGCCACTAAACTTGTATGAACAGATGCTCCGTTTTCTTATATAGTTGCTCATAGACATTCTCGAAGTATTCGATTTCGTTATCTCTCACGGCGATTATGGCGGCCAATGTGCTGCATCTTCGATCAATCTATACAACCAACCACACTTCCTTCGAGTGCTCTTATCCCCAGATAGCGTCCAGCTGCGAACTCAGGGATTCACTAACCCCCCGGTTTGTCAGAGATCTCTTCTACTATGCCACGAGCGATTTGGTTGGATTGCGACCCAGTGCGTATTTCGTCGAATGGCACTATCTATACCCTAAGGAAACGTGAATCAGGGTCATGACGATGCTATTGCTATCCTTCTTGCTCTGAATAGTCTTGAAGTTAACCTACTGGGGATCTCTACGGTTTGTAGCCTTCATCTGACAATTGAATACGGGGTAACCTTATTATCCAGGTGCACGGAAATACAACTCCAGAAAACACTTGGAAAAATGCCTTGCGTCTTTCCTATGCCTTTGGAAAGTCTGGCGAATCAGGAGTCAAAGTCTACGCAGGTGCAACTAAACCTCTTGTTCGTGCCCCCCAGGTCGATGAGGAAATCCATGGATTAGACGGCCTAGGAGGCGTGGAAGGGCTTACAGCTTTCACCGATCCTTTGATTCAAGCTCGAGCAAAGGAGACGGAAGGTCTGAGGGCTGTTGAAGCTATGGCTACTGCTGTGAAAGAAACATGGAAACATGGAGAAGGACAGCAGGTTACTTTGATCGCTACTGGCCCTCAGACGAATCTGGCATTGTTTCTAAGCGTATATAGGGATCTTCTGCCTGCTATTGAAGAAATTGTTTTTATGGGAGGAGCTGTTGGGATTGGGAATCGTGGCCCTTTGGCTGGTAAATTTCTCCATCGCTGTTTTTCTGGAGGCTCACACAATTTCCTCCCATTCCAGAATGGAATATTATCTGTGATCGTAAGCAGGATGTCTTCTGGTAATCTGGCCCGATACTGAATTCTTTGTAGCCGTAGCCGCGCAGATCGTCTTGGACTTTCCGGTTCCTAAAGTCATGGTACCTATCAATGCTACCCACCAAGTAATTTTCACGAAAGAAGTTCATAACCGTCTTCTACAACCAAATGCATTACCCTCCGACCAATCCAACGAACTACCCAAAGCATCAACCCCTCTCCGTCATACACTCTCCACATTCCTGATGTTCTTTGCAGATACATATAAGTCGACCTTTGGCTTTGATAATGGTCCACCACTCCACGATGCTGTAACTATTGGATATATTGCGCACCCGGAATTATTTCGCTGCAAGAGGTATCGCGTGGATGTTGAACTGGCTGGGGTCCATGCCATTGGTGCGACCGTCGTCGATGTCTGGGATTATAGGACATGCGACGACTCGTGGGGTCCTCTTGGAAAGAATTGTTTGGTTGCTGAAGATGTTGATGTAAGTGTTCTTCTCTTTTTATAAGTTCAATTATTTTCTGAGGCTTCTTGTGCAGGTGCCTGGATTCTTCGAGTATTTCCTGGAATGTGTAGAGCGCTGTGATAAGAAGAGCCCGTTGAACAAGGCATGAGGATATACCCAAGTTAATAATCATCTCGATACCGTTGTAGTTTGAACTGTAATGTTTATTTTCTGAAGATTTGAATTTCGAGTAGTGACAAACGCGTGACAAGTGACGTTTGCTGTCTTCTGCCAACATGAGTGAAGAAACACGGCCTAATGGTGACGGAACGTCTCATTTTGAGTGGAAAGAAGGTATTATATTCAACCTGATTTCACAATTTTTTACTCATTTGCTCTTGAGAAGATTATCTGAAGGTCCTGGAGCAAGTGGCAGAAACCGAGACCATTGAGTAAGAACCTCAAGTCAAGCCGTTATTGAAGAAGCTTAGTCAATGCTGATTGTAGAACAGAGTGGAATTTATTGCGGGATATCATTAAATCTCGAATATCATATGTGAGTGCATTTCTATCGGTGCGATTTTTCACTCGTTATGACCTTGTGTATAGAATATCGAACAGTACTTATCTGGTCGAGGCGAGCAGACCGATGTCGAAATGACACCTCAACAACTCCCTCAGTCTTCCCCGATGACTCTCCCATCCTCTTCGCCATCCATGTCCAGTTCATCTCCCATTCCACCAGGCATGTCAGGCCTGATACTGCCCCCGTTTCCGAAACGCGAACCGAAACCGAATACGACTGCTCGCTCTATGAAGACGATAATGAATGAAGACGAAGCAAATGATCTGAAAGAGCAAGTACTGGAGCAGCTGGAAGAGTTTGAGGAGTACGTTTCCTTTCATTGTTTCGAAATCTAGTGCTCATTCTTCTGAAGTCATCCTCCATTTACGATCCAACGACTTTGTGAGCTTTGCCTAACTCCCAGAAAGCACTACCGAGCCGTTGGAAAGTATCTACGTGCCTTACACCGAGCGGTTCTTGTCACTTCGACAAATGACATGTATCCTCCAGAAGAGATTGACAATTCCTATGCAGGACCTTCGAGCAGATTCAGTGAAAACGAGTCTCTCAAGATGACAATGACGCCGGTGTTCAGTCCAATACCTTTCTTGCATGATGATGCACGAAGATCAAGATCTCCTTCTCCTTTCGAACTTGCTGCGACGAGACATCCTTCAGCGACAAATCGTCCTCCCCATGATGACTCTCCTCTTAAGAAAGGAGGTATCGGTCTTGTCGATGAGCTTGATGATCCCAACCCTGGCCATCTTGCAGATCACCCAAAGCCTCTTTCAGCAGTTACATCCGCGTCTTTGAACGATAGATTCGTTAAATCGAGCAGTCCGCCGGTGGAGGACGCAGATGTGACGATGAAGGATAGTGGTCAAGCGGAGGATGCCGAGGTCGAAGAAATGGTTTTGGATGACAAAATGGGCGAAGAAGAGGATAAAGAAGATAAACCTTCATGATGATACCTTTTATTTAGTTATCTTGCTTTAGTTTACATAAATAATTTCAATCTTGCTGGGTTTCTATTTATGGTAATCTCAGACGCGCTCAAGCGCCACCAAACAGGGCCAAACGCGACTTGACTGGACGCGTCATTCTCAGAATCTTATACTTACCACCACTATGGATGAAATTGGCATCGTCGATCTTCAGAAAGAGGTCAGAACATTCCTTTGAAGCATATATTTTTACTGATCCTCTTGTACAGGAGCCCACATTCGAATCTGTAGTGACAGAAAAATCTGCACTCCTCGAAGAGCTTCAAGAAGATGATTACTATATCAAGTTCAAGAAGCTGTCTCGTCATCTCGAAATGCTCGAAATACAGGAAACATATATCAAGGACGAGCAAATGAGCCTGAAGCGCGAGTTAATTCGAGCCCAAGAAGAAGTCAAACGCATTCAATCCGTCCCTTTGGTTATTGGTCAATTCCTCGAACCGATTGACCAGCACACTGGCATTGTTGGCTCTACGACCGGTTCCAACTATGTTGTTCGGATTCTTTCGACACTTGATAGGGAGTTGTTGAAGCCGTCGTCATCTGTGGCTCTTCACAGACATTCAAATGCCCTTGTCGATATCCTGCCACCAGAGGCTGATTCCTCTATTGCGATGTTGGGAGCACATGAAAAACCGGATGTTACCTATCAGGATGTTGGTGGGATGGACACTCAGAAGCAGGAGATTCGAGAGGCGGTAGAACTTCCTTTAACACACTTTGACCTTTACAAGAAGATCGGTATCGACCCTCCCCGGGGTGTTCTGCTATACGGTCCACCAGGTACTTCGCTGTTAACCTGAATCTGTTTACTTGCTAATAATTCCTGTTCAAGGTACCGGAAAGACCATGCTTGTCAAAGCTGTTGCGCATCATACAACTGCCTCGTTCATTCGTGTTGTCGGCAGTGAATTTGTGCAAAAATACCTTGGTGAAGGTCCCCGTATGGTTCGAGATGTTTTCCGGCTAGCAAGAGAGAATGCTCCTGCAATCATTTTCATTGACGAGATTGATGCCATTGCCACCAAACGTTTCGATGCTCAGACCGGTGCCGATAGGGAGGTTCAGCGAATATTGTTGGAGTTACTGAACCAGATGGATGGTTTCGACCAGGGCAGTAATGTCAAGGTATGACTATAACCTTATGCTTCTCTTAGAAACATCCTGAAATCTTTTAGGTTATTATGGCGACTAATCGTCAAGACACACTCGACCCTGCCCTTCTTCGACCTGGTCGTCTTGACCGTAAAATCGAATTCCCCTTACCAAATCGTCGCGAACGACGACTAATTTTCCAGACAATTACGAGCAAGATGAATCTGAGTCCCGAAGTGGACCTTGAAGATTGTATGTGTCGATTTAGTGTTTTTAATCCACACGGTCTGACCGCTTGTAGATGTCTCGCGTCCTGATCGTCTATCCTCGGCTGAATTGGCATCCATTGCTCAAGCAGCAGGTTTGCAAGGTAAGCCCATCAAATTAAACATTCTTGAGTTGTTCTGAGCAATTTTGGTTATTTAGCGGTTCGTAAGAACCGTTACGTAATTCTGCCAGCGGACTTTGAAGAAGCCTGGAAGGTGGGTTACTGTTTGTATAAATTTGTTCCTCGCCTAAATTTTCTTATCCTTCCCAGCAAACCGTCAAGAGGAGCGACGAAACTCTTGAGTTTTGTGAGTCATCCATCGTCTAGACCTTCTGTAGTTTGTTCATTTGACTAACATCTGGGTTTCTGTAGATCGGTAATAGTCTGGTAGACCATGTACGTCCTCATCGTCACCTCTCAGGATTTGGCTAACCTGTTGTCCTCTAGGTGTATATCCATATCCAATTCGCATTTTATTTCACTTCAAACAATTTTGCCATGTGCTTTCTCCTTCTAGTTTGGGTGATAACTGCTCTGTTCACTTTAGCGATCCACTGCTTGTTCACAGTGGAACGCTCATTTCATGAGCTAGACTGAATCTCACCCGTTCTTTTATTTTGTCATCTCTCTGAAGCCACTTCATTGTCGTAAGACGGAGAGACGATTCACACGCGGGTAACATCTTTTTCTTTCTGTTCTTTCTAACTTTTCTATTCAGATCTATCTAATGTGTGTACATACATCGTGAGTGCCAGCCTTTGGTTTGACGACGTATCCTCTGACGCCGTCTACCACTTTAGATTTTAAATAGATGCGGCTTTGGACGTCGAAATGAAAGTTCCCTATGTCTTTCCTGTTTCCTGTTATAACCGCTTCTCAACACTCTGGGTTACGCTCGCATAATGTTTACGCGTTGCCCTCATTTTATGGAAGCAAGATTGATCAACCTGACTCCATATCGGAGCCAGGCTCTGCGCTAGGACGAGGAGTTGCTCTTCTGTAGCTCTTTGTGTAGTGTTAATGAGAAACATATCTTCGAATATCAATACACATTATATTATCTCTACAAAGTATGAATTTATGCCCTCCTCATTAAAGCTTGAACACAATCCATTTCTTTTAAGACACAAGAGCGTTCAGTTCTTGCCGAGTTGACTGGCGCGTTCTGTGGCGGCTTGGATTGTGCGAGCGATGGTTGAACGCACTCTGCCATCTTCGAGGGTAAGGAGACCGGCTATAGTACAACCACCAGGTGCTAGAAGAAGGTTTAGAGTATTAAAGAACAAAGTACTATCCGACATACTCGTCACTGCATCCTTGATTTGAGCGGGATGAGCTCCTGCTCGGAGAGCCATTCGAGCTGTACCTTGAAGGCCTGGAAATATCGAATTAATCATGGACAATAGGATCCCAACGGTCATGGTATGACATACTCTGTGCAGCGAGTTCGAGGGCTTCAGCCCGCGGTAAACCCATCATGACACCTCCATCAGCCATAGCTTCTAAGAAGACACAAGCAAACGCAGGTCCTGAACCAGATAGTGCGGTGCATGCATCGAAATGCTTTTCATCAAGTTCTCTGCATCGACCAATGGAAGAAAAGATTGTCATGATAATTGCACGGTCTATTTCGCTGTCCGGAGATGCAGGGATAGTCGAGACGACTGTCATTCCTTCTCTGATCTGATAAATGTCTTAGCATAATATTAAAAGAAAAAGAGAACTTCTTACTTGGCATGGAGTGTTTGGCATAGCACGAACGACTCTTGTAGACGGGCCAACGAAGGATTTCAATTGCGAAATGGTTGCACCAGCAAGAATGCTGATGAGGAGCTTTCCTTCCAATGCCTCAGTCATACCTTCCTCGGCGAGAATCGAACGAGCAAGTTGAGGCTTGCACCTGAATAGTTCAGTTAGTAAATTCGACCACCAAGTTTAAAAGGGACTCACGCAAGAATAACTATATCCGACTGTTGTACAGCGTCAACATTTTTGCCTGCTGAAATCTCTACACCAGATCCAAGAGCACCTAATGAACTGAAATGTCTCCTCAATTTCTTCGTGCTTTCTTCCCTGTTTACAGTGGCCAAGAATCGCGTGGGGACTGTAGGGTCTCCGTTTAATGCAGGTGTCATCGTGCCAGGCGTATGTGTTTCCCAGTTGGGCCCACGAGAGAAATAGGATTCCGAAGATTGAGATTCCATACTAGCTATAACGCCTGAAAGGATTGCAACACCCATTGTACCACATCCTGTAATGATATTCAGCAGTTCAGGGAAAGGGAGTCATAGCAAGGATATATGCATACCTATAACACACAACGTGTACCCAGGTCCTGACATGGCGGGAGATGTGGGGACTCTTTCTTCGCTTGCCATCTTCTTTTGTAGGCTTTAAGGAATTCCGCGAAAGATGCTTCTAAGTTCTGGTGGATGACAGCTGAGTATACGCGACGCCGGGAGCAAACTCGGTAATGCGCGCCTTGGTGACTGTCGGTGCCACCGCGCACTTTGACTTGCTCGTCGAAGCTGTCCTCTCCTCTGAAGTTCTGGAATGTCTGCTAGAGAAGGGATATGATAAACTTGTTGTTCAGGTAGGACCTAGCACGCACTTTGGGAATCTTTCGGAGCAGAGGGGAGGGGTATCATTGGAGATGTGGAAATTGAAGCCTTCGCTCAAGGAGGATTTTGCGAAGTCTGACCTTATTATCAGCCATGCAGGTGGGTTACAGTGCCTTCTCTTAACGATGCATTTTTCATATCATCTGCGCAGGTTCTGGTTCCATTCTCGATGCTCTGCGCTTGGGGAAACCTTTGATTGTCGTACCCAACCCAACCTTGCTACATAACCATCAGGCAGAATTAGCTACAGCACTCGAACAACGAGGATATTTAAAATCTACGAGCATCGAGTACGCCTTCCACCTCTCAATTCACCCGTTATATCTCACCCTTTTTTTAGTGATCTCGCTATCACCATTGCCTCCTTCAACCCCGCGAAACTACTGCCTTTTCCAGAATTCGACGGCGCGAAATTCAGGAATATATTGGATGAAGAAATGGGTTTTGAACCGTGATCCTTTTGTTGTAAGATACGCATGACGGAATAACATTCAATCCAGATGTATGAATATAATTACAATTATGCATTACTTGGTGAAATACTCGATGGCGTCACGCTCGATGTACGACTACGTCTGCTAGGTGGGAGGCCCATTTCCATAGTCTCCAAGCATCCAGTTTCGTCCAAATACAAGTAACGTGTCCCAACTCTTCGTCCCTGCTCCTCTGAATGTGTAATCCAAACCACGGCTTTGACCGTTGATTTCTCATCTTGGAATAATCTAAGGAGCGTAGCTTCCACGTCTGCCATTGTCTCTACGTCCAAGGCAGAAGTTGGTTCTGGAGTGTATGGTATCAGAATATGTCGCGCGAGAACAAGCTTTCCTACTTACCATCCAACAAGAGAACTTCTGCTCCAGGAATGCCGACAGCAACAGCCAAAGCTATTCTCTGACTTTCACCACCACTTAAGCTCCCCCATGGCCGATCCCATAATTCCTCGTCAACTCCCCACTGCTCTGCAACCCGTATCGGTCCATGCATGGCACCCAGTTTTGCACCATTTCCAGTCGCCAAAGGATTAGCATAGGTGGCATTCGCTGCTTTGGGTTCTGGGCCGCTTTGACTGTTTTTGCGTGATTTGTAGGAGGTTACCAATTTGACAAAGTCTCGAGGGGTGGATGGGAGAAGCGAGGGACGCTGAGGAACATAAAGGACTCGAGTGCGATAGATTGGGACACCTGTAAACAAATATGTGAGCGCTGTATTAAGGACGAATGCTCGTCTAGCTAGTTACCATATTGTGTAGGTTTTCTAAGAACAAATGTGAGCTGTTCGTTTTGGTATGTGCGGGCACTACTCACTTGCCATGAAGCAGTATTTCGCCGTTATATACATTCAAATGAGACAAACATTTCAAAAGGGTTGTTTTCCTGGAATGGACATTCAAATCAGATACCAAGGAATCCTGGAATGCCTCGAAGGACTAACCCCGCGCCACTACGCCCTGACAGGACAAGAACGTCACCCTCATGCAAGTCGAATGAAATATTGGAGAATATCTCTTGATTCTCTCCTCTGGAGCAAGAGAGGTCCCTAACAGAGAGCAAAGGGGGCGATGTAGGCTGCGACATGATCACTAGGAAAGCGTTCAGTGTGGAGATGCACGTTCGAAATTTAGGAATAAGCATTCATCGTGAATAAGTTCCCAGAAGGGGAGTAGTGACAGATCTGTGACAAATATCTAATTTTGCACAAAAAATTAAATAGAGCGGGTTGCACTAAATATGGATTTCGTCTCGATGACTGCTGTTAGTCTAATGCTCGACCGTATTATGATACAGAGGTTATATAGTGCATGCGTGGCTGGTCTAATAGCGAAGAAGTTTCGACCGATCCAGAGCCGCATTTAAAATAGCCAAGTAGTTATGACGGTGCACTCGAAAGCATTCCTTGGGCTTCCATCTCCTCAGGCGAAAGCGCAGGCGATTCTAGCATGACACCCAGGCCGAATTTAGCGGCGTTCTAAGTTGGGAAATAAATTAGAATAAGCCATTAATCACAAAGGCCATAGGGATACTGACTTTGAAATGATCAATCTCTCCCGAGACTAAGAATGACAACGCGGGGGCGTAGCGGTGTTCTAGGATCGCAGCGACCTTTCCAGTGGTGTCAAATTGTGCGCGGAAAGTGGCCATCCGCAGGTCCCACTTGGCTCCGACCGTGGCGAAAGCATCCCTCCGTCCCGGCATGACAATCATCTGGAGGTCAGCGGCCATATCGACCTTTTCACCAAACTTCTGCCAGTAAGTTGCTTGGATAGCGGCGCCGTGTAGCTGAGCAGTAGCAATCCAATCACGGTTGGTTCCTGTGTATTTGAGAACATAGGAGGTCGTCATCTCCGACATGCCAGGCATTGAACGCTGGCTAACGGTCTCGAAACCCAGAGCGAGATTTTTCGTGAGGGATTGTAAGTAGCTGCCGACAAACACGCCACTGAGGTCGGTTGGATCAGGGTTCATGGACTTGACATTCACAGAGTAGTCAATGCCTTGATAATCATGCTCCAAGTGGATCATACTCTGACCAGCCCTACTCGTTAACTAGGTGGCGCGTTAGAAGCGCACTATAAACTTGACGATACACGCTGACATACTTGAGCTATGACTTTGGTAACATTATTTGAGCTCCATCCCTGGTTGCAGCGCATGTTGACGGTTCCTTGATCGTCAACACTTCCTTGCAAGAATACCTGTGGGCTGGTTAAGGATTGATGAGAATGGCACGAATAAAAGCCCTCACGCTCGAAGTTGCAAAGACAGAGGCGAAAGTATAGGAAGGTGGTGCTGCCTGCGAACCCAGGGTAAAAGCATGTGTGGTCTGGAAAAGAGGGCTCATGGAGAACGTCCTCGCAATGTCGGCGCGAAATCCATCGAAAATGAAGTTGTTGAGGTGTGTGTCTAAATGTTATGCGTCAGAAAATCACGAACAAAATAGACAAATGATACATACTTTTAACTTCCTTTGTCAGATTTTCCATAGTCCCTGGATTGGGGAGGCTTAACGAGGCCCGCCACGAAGAGAACTTGCCATAGAGAGAAGACAAGGGAGAGAAGCCGGGAATTGAGGAAGAAGAAGAGGAAGGTGTAGGGACAGCGGGGGTGAGTTGAGGTGTAAGACCAGGGAAGTCCTCTTTTCCAGTCAATGTTGGGGTGGACATTCCGCAAGCTCTGCAAGGTCGAAAAATAAGAAGCGCCCAGTGCGGACTTCAAACTGCATCCTCTTCATTTTAGGGCTCGCTCCTTCGCTTCCTCTCTTTTATTCCTCTGAAAATACCGTTGGATTATTGTTGGCATTCCGTGAATTTGTTAGAGCCAGTTAGTCACGGCCGGCCGGTTTGCACAAGGTTCTAAAGTAAACCCAGTTCCGAAATTACTTCCTGTCTTATCTCCAGTGGAAAAGGTAACGGATTCAATAGACTAGCCCTCTTGCGATATTGCAGCCTATTTGATATTACTATGACAGTAGTGAGGTATAAAGGACTCTCCAGGAATGGTTCATGGTAGCAAGGGGTTTCACACCTGAAGGACTATGTAACAGCGGGGATAAAGAGCTTTATAGCTCACTAAAACTGGAGAATTGTATGGAGTTTCCGAGTTACTTTTATCCTCTTCTTGAAAAATGTAAACCGTGACAAGCTGCGTAATATTTACTTGGTATTTAGTTGTGGTTATGCATTTGTACTCGACATATCCCGATGTCCCGGGTTTTATCGAGAGTCCCTACTGAACCAAACCGAAGGCTCTGGTTGACTTTCGAATCTCAATAGCAACTATCATGACGCTCCACGTAAGATCTCCGCTATTCTAGACTAGATACACTATTGATCCTATCAGCCATACGTGACGAATGTCTACCTCTTGTGGATCTTATCCATTCGGAGTACGTGGACATCTTTGCCACTTCCATTTTGCAAAATATGCTAGCAAATTGGGTTCGATTAGGAATTAATAGAATGAGATACTAACTATACTGCGGTTGCGCCACTATTATTAGTGGATCACAAGTGAGCCACGGCGCCAAAACAGGTTCGCCTCCACCTTGATCTTTCGTCGCATCTTTCTCGACACTTCTTCATTCCGACCATCACTTAGTCTTTTCCTCCTTTTCTTTTGCCTCGCGCATCCTGGCAGCCTATGCCTAATAACATGATGACCCCAATGAGATATGTCGTGCTGGTGCTCGGCCTCATTGTACGTCCGGATCCGTTCATTCAGCTCTCCGCTGTAGCTAACGATGCCCAGATATCCCTTCATTACCTTCTTAGCTTTACCCACGATGGATATGCTAGCGCTACCTCGCTGAACCGACTAAAGAACTCCCTGGGCAAATCTTCGCCGGACTATTCATCTATTCCCTCAGAATACTACCAGAATTCCACTATAACCCCACCGAGTCGCAAAGCCCGAGCCGCCTTTGTTGTCCTTGCACGCAATGGAGACTTGGAAGGTGTTTTATCGAGCATGAAGCAGATGGAGGATAGATTCAATAAAAGATACCAATACCCTTGGGTTTTCCTGAATGAGGAGCCATTCTCGGATACCTTCAAACAGTACGCGGTGTATTTTGTTCTTTCAGAATAACTTTCACTCATTATTTTTACTAGATTAACCGCTGAAGTTACCGGGTCAACTGTCTCTTTTGGCCTCATTCCTCGAGAGCACTGGTTCCAACCAGACTGGATCGATGAAGAGAAGGCGTCAAAGGCCCGCGAGCAATTGCTAATTGACAAGGTTATTTATGGCGGTAAGTCCCAGTGACCCGTGTTTTG
>Ga0157379_10003043_pt1 | contig 14169 bp, 16 predicted proteins | sample S25metaG_FD_121802 | JGI IMG/M metagenome (GOLD analysis project Ga0157379, IMG submission 121802) | Switchgrass rhizosphere microbial communities from Kellogg Biological Station, Michigan, USA - S2-5 metaG | ecosystem: Host-associated > Plants > Roots > Rhizosphere > Soil | place: USA... | reverse complement strand
GGGCCCAACCCCCCTACGCTGCACCCATGCGCAGCGCGAAGGCCGACAGGTCGGTCCTGTCCCTCTGGTCGGAGGGCTCGGTGCTGTCGATCGCCTCCAAGAACTCGGTGCTGTCGATCGGCAGCGTCGGATCGGCGCTCTCGGTCGGCTCGATCGGCTCCTTCGGGTCCGTGCTCGGCATCGGGTCCGCCCTCTCCGTGGCGGCGATCCTGTCCTGGCGGTCCGTCGGGGCGATCATGGCCGCGGCCTCCGGGCCCGGGGTGATGCGCGCGGGCCCGAAGGACCTGGGAGCGCGCTGAAGAGCTCCGTCCTGGGCGGCTGATCGCCGGGAAGCCGCCGCCCCGTGGCACACACCCGCTGCCCGCGGTCGGCTACGCCCGGGCAGGCCGGCCGGCCTGAGCGATCGGGAGCTCCACGGTCGCGACGGTCCCGGGATGGCCGGGCGCGAGGGTGAGCGTGCCGCCCGCGGCCTCGATCCGGACCGCGTGCGAGGAGAGCCCGATGTGGTCGGCGCCCGCCGAGGCGGGGTCGGCGCCCACGCCGTCGTCGGACACCACGAGCCGGGCCCGGTCGCCCCCGGCCAGCGTGACCCGGACGGCGTGGGCGCCGGCGTGCGTCACGACGTTCGCCAGCAGCTCGCGGGCGGTGCGGTAGAGCAGCGGGTCCAGGGCGGTGGGCTCGGGCCAGTCCGTGTCGACGTCCACGGCGAAGCCGCCGCGGGCGGCCGCGGTGGCGGCGAGCTCGCGCAGCGCCGCGGGCAGCCCCGCCTTGTCGAGGACCGCGGGGTGCAGCTCGGCGACGGTCGAGCGCAGCAGCCGGGAGGTCTCGGAGAGCGCCCGGTCGAGCCGGGCGAACGCCTCGGGATCGCCGGTCTCCCGGGCGTCCTCGAGGTCCATCCGGGCGGCGAGGACGTACTGCAGCGCACCGTCGTGCAGGTTCTCCGAGAGCCGGGTGCGCTCGGCCTGCTCGCTCGCGCCCAGCTGGCCGAGCAGCGCGCCGCGGACCTCCACGAGCGAGCCGATCGTCGCCACGCGCGAGCGCTGGATCCGGGAGAGGCCCACGGCCCCGACGGCGACCCCCGCCGCGATCCCGGTCCGCAGCAGCAACGACGCCCACGGCTCGGCGTTGGAGCCCAGCGTCGCGATCCCGGCGACCAGGTAGACCAGCACCGTCGGCACCACCACGGCCGCGCACACCCGCGGCCGCAGCTGGGTCGCGGCGAGCACGGGGAGCAGCAGGAACCCGGTGATGACGACGTCGGACGTCCAGCTATTGGGGGTCCGCACGCCCGTCAGCAGGGTCAGCGTCCCCAGCACCGCGAGATCCACGAACAGCGCCACCCACGCCCCGGCGCGGGTGGCCCACAGGCTCGCGACCAGCGCGAACACCGCGTAGCCCGCGACGATCAGCGCGCAGGCGAGGAGATCGTGCGCGGGCGGGACGAACACCAGCGTCAGCGCGAGGAACACCACGAGCACCCAGCGCAGCGCGGCCTGCAGCCGGATGCCCCGTTCGGCGTGCTCCGCGGCGACCGCCTCCGGTGTGGACATCCGTCTATTCTCCCTGAGTGACCGCTGGCCGAGGAGGCGATCCGCGCGTCCGCGTGGTGATCGCCGACGACCATCCCTTCTTCCGCGACGGGGTGGCCCGCGGGCTGGAGCGCAGCGGCCGGATCCAGATCGTCGGGGAGGCCGCCGACGGTCGGGAGGCACTGGAGCGGATCCGCGCCGAGGATCCCGCCGTGGCCCTCGTGGACTACGAGATGCCGGACCTCGACGGGCTCGCCGTCGTCCGCGCCGTGGTGCGGGACGAGCTGGCGACCAAGGTGCTCCTGCTCTCCGCGCACACCGACAGCGCGGTCGTCTACCAGGCCCTCCAGGAGGGCGCGGCCGGGTACCTGGCCAAGGACTCCTCGCGCGCCGAGATCGTCGAGGCGGTCGTCGACGTCGCCCGGGGCCGGACCGTCGTCCCCGCCGAGCTCGCCGCGGGCCTGGCCGGGGAGATCCGGCTGCGCGCCGCGTCCGAGGGCCCGGTGCTGTCGGAGCGGGAGCGGCAGGTGCTCGCCGGTTTCGCGCGCGGGCTGTCGATCCCGCAGGTCGCGGCGGAGCTGGTCATCGGGGTGTCGACGGTGAAGACCCACACCCAGCGGCTCTACGAGAAGCTCGGCGTGTCCGACCGGGCCGCCGCGGTCGCGGTCGCGATGCGCAGGGGCCTGGTCGAGTAGCCGATCGGAGGACAGCGGTGTCCCCCGGGGGACCCGCCGCCCACCCGATCCCGCGGACGCGCCTCCCGGACGAGCCTGAGGGCATGGGCGGCCGAACCCCGACCGTCGTGACCAGGAAGAAGGCTCGTCATGACCGTCACCACCCCGCCGCCCGCCGCGGCGGCCCCGGCCCGAACCGACCGCCGGGTCGCCCTCGCCGGGCTCGCCGGGACCACGATCGAGTTCTACGACTACTTCATCTACGGCACCGCCGCGGCGCTGGTGTTCAACAAGGTGTTCTTCCCCGACCTGAGTCCCACGATGGGTGCGGTGGCCGCGCTCGCCACGCTGGCCGTGGTGTTCGTGTTCCGGCCGCTCGGCTCGATCGTGTTCGGGCACATCGGCGACCGGCTCGGTCGCAAGCGCACCCTCGTCCTCACCTTGTCGCTCATGGGTGTGTGCACGGTGGCGGTCGGGCTGATGCCGGGCGCGGCGACGATCGGCTGGGTCGCGCCGGTGCTGTTGGTGCTGTTCCGCGCGGCGCAGGGCTTCGCCGTGGGCGGCGAGTGGGCGGGAGCGGCCCTGTTCACCACCGAGAACGCCCAGGACGGGCGGCGCGGCAGGCTCACGATGTACCCGCAGCTCGGGGCCTGCCTGGCCTTCGTGCTCGCGTCCCTGACGTTCCTGGTGGTCAACCTGAGCATCGGCGAGACCAGCGACGCGTTCGTCACCTGGGGCTGGCGGCTGCCGTTCCTGCTGAGCGCGGCGCTGATCGTGGTCGGGCTCTACGTGCGGCTGCACACCTGCGAGACGCCCGTCTTCACCCGCGCCAAGAACGAGGGCCGCACCACCCGCGCCCCGTTCCTGGAGGTCTGGCGCACGCAGACCCGCACCATGCTGCTCGCCATCGGCGTCACGACCGGGATCTTCGGGACGATGACCGTCGGCTCGGTCTTCCTGACCTCCTACGCCACCACCACGCTGCACATGGGGATGTCGACGATCCTGGTGATCGACGCGCTGGCCGCGCTCGCCTCCTGCGTGACCACCGTGGTGGCCTCGGTGTGGTCCGACCGCATCGGGCGGCGCCGGATCGTGGTCGCCGGGGTGGTGGGCCTGGCCGCCTGGTCGCTGCTGCTGTTCCCGTTGATGGACGTGGGCACGCCGCTGGCCGTCGGCACCGCCGTCGTCGGGCTGCTGGCGATCATCGGCCTGGCCTACGGCCCGCTCGGCGCCTACCTGCCGGAGCTGTTCGCGACCCGGCACCGCTACACCGGGGCCGGCCTGAGCTACAACCTCGGCGGCGTGGCGGGCGGCGCGGTGATCCTGCTGATCGCGGGCCCCGTGATCGCGGCCTTCGGCTCGCTCGCCCTCGGGATCTACCTGGCCGCCGTGCTGCTGGTCAGCCTGGCGTGCCTGCGGGCCCTGCCGGAGACCCGGACGCGCGCGCTGGACTGAGGGGCGGAACCGAGGCGAGAGGGACCGGACGGTTCCCCTCGCCTCGTGCGCCTTCCCCGCCCGCGGGTACCGGCGTCCGGCCGGTGGCGTGGGACTCGCGGGTCAGGGCACCCAGGTGGTGAGCTCTCGCCAGGTCAGCCGGGCCTGGGGCTGGATCGGCGCCGGTCGGTGGGGGGCCGGGTGGCCGAGGCAGACGATCAGCTCGGGGACCCGGCCGGCGGGCAGCCGCAGCACCACCGCGGCGGCGGCCCGGCTGAACGAGGTGACGGGGCCGGCGCCGAGACCGAGCGCGTGGGCGGCCAGCAGCAGGGTGGCGGCCGCGGTCCCGACGTCGACGTGCGGGCCCGCCGCGTCCGGCGGGAAGCCGAACGCGGCCGCCCGGGCGCGGTCCACGCAGATCACGATCGCCGCCGTCGGCCGCTGGACCATCCCGGGGGACACCATCCGCAGCAGCCGCAGCGTGGTCGGGTCGTCGGTGGCGACGAACCGCTGCAGGTGGCGGTTGCCCGCGGTGGGGGCCCAGCGGCCCGCGTCGAGCACGGCCTCCAGGTCGGCGCGGGACACGGGCTCGTCGGTCAGCGCCCGGACCACGCGGCGGGAGCGGATCGCCGCGAGCACGGGGTCGTCCTTCATCGGTCGAAGTGCGCGGTCAGGTGGGTGGCGAGCGCGCGGCACAGCTCGTCCAGCCGGTCCGCGTACTCGGCCCGCCCGTCCCGCGGGACGGCGAGCGGCGACCAGGGCTCCAGGTGCTCCGCGACGAACCCGCGGGTCGGTTCGGAGGCGCGCGGCGCGACGGCCGCGGCGAGCCGCCGCGCCGCCGTGAGCAGCCGCATCGGCGCGTACTCCGCGGCCTCGTCCACCTGCGTGCGGGCGGCGGTGACGAGGTAGGCGAGGAGCTCCAACGCCTCGTCCTCGTCCAGCACCAGGGTCCCCATGACGGGGGGTTCGTCCGCGGGCCGTGACCGGTTACGGCGCGTCCCGCCGGATCCGCACGACGCCACCGACCCGGTGATCATGGGCAGATCGGGATGAGTGGATCACTCAGAGCCCCGATCCGCCCATGATCACTGGGGGGTGGGGTCCGCGGTCGGGGCGGCGCGGCGGCGGCGCTGTTCGGCCAGCCGCTCGTCGACCTTCTCCGAGATCCCGGCCTGCCGGCGGCGCTCGCGGATGCGCAGCAGCACCAGCATCGAGATGCCGTAGGCGATCCCGACGACCACGAGCGCGATGCCGAACTTCGTCACGGTGGCCTGCAGCGGGGCGTCGATCGGCACGTCGACCGTCGACAGCAGCGCCAGCACGCCCAGGGTGAGCAGGTGGAACAGCACCGAGAGCAGGACGTTCAGCGAGTGCGCGGTCTCCCTGCTCCGGAACACCTCCTCCAGGAAGGGCTGTCCGCTGCGCAGCAGGACCTGCCCGACCACCACGGTCAGCAGGACCGCGACGACGAGGTAGAACACGTATGCGGTGGTGTCCATCGACTCCTCCTCCGGCCGGTGCGTCCTCTCGGCTACCCGCCTGCGCGCCGCGGTACGCCCCGCGGAACGGATCAGCGGGGCTCAGTACTCCTTCTTGATCACGAAGAACGAGCCGCGGATCGTGCCCGCCAGCTTCGAGCGCTGGCGGGCGAACTTGAAGCGGTCGACGAGCTCGTCGGGGACCTCCATGCCGTCGGAGAGCTTGAAGCCGACCGCGCGCTTGCCGCCGTCGTCGAGGGTGTAGAGGACGTTGACCGACAGCCCGCTCTCGTAGAACACGTAGGCCCACTTGACGTTCTCCACCTGGAACGCGGTGGCCTCCAGCGCCGGGGACGCGATCTCGAGGTCCCGCTCCTCGCGCAGGATGCGGTGCACCCACTCGATCGTCTCGGCCGCCTCGGCTGCCTGCTCCACGGTGAACACGTGGTCGAACTTGTTCCTGAAGTAGCGGGCCTCGTTCGCCCGCAGGCCCGCGAGCGCCTCCGCGACCGGAGACGACTCCAGGCCGACGGTCGACACGGTCTGGAAGTCCACGACGTAGGACATGGTCCGCGATCCCCTCACTCGGCGAAACACGCTGCGTTGGGCATCCTGCCGGCGGTCGGCACCGCCCACAGGCGGGGTAGTAGCGCATCCAGGCCACATCCATCTCGTCCGCGCCGGCAGGCGGGGCGGCCGGCTCGGCCTTCGGGCTCCTCTACTCGAACGTCTGGACCCTGGCGACGCAGCTCGCGCCGTGGCGGCTCGCGCTCGCGGCGTCCGGGGCGGTCGCGCTGTTCGTCGGCTGGCTCGTGGTGCGCCACCGGCTGTGGGACCGCGGGCCGCTCCCCGTGCCGCGCCGGCTGGTCAACCTCGCGACCGTGCTCACGGTGACCGCGGGCGTGCCGGCGTTCTCCGCGGCGTTGTTCGTGCTCAACGCGTGTGTGGCCGCGGTGCTGATCCCGCCGCACCATCTCGGCAGCGTCGTCGGCGGGCCGGTCGGGCTCGCCCACTACGCGCGCGTCGTACTGCCGGCGACGGTCCTGAGCGTGGTCGCGGGCGCGGTCGGCTCCGGCCTGGAGGACCCGGACGTCGTGCGACGGGTCGCCTACGGGCACCGCCGCGCGGAGCGGGCCCCCCGACCCCGCCCCGTGCTGTCGTCCGAGGCCAAAAACCTGTCGCCTGCGGGCAAGGCGGTGCGGATCCGAGTCGCGACCATGGGAGGACGCAGAGTCGCGATCGAGGAGGCCGCCATGCGTCGTGAGGACATCGTCGTTCCCTCAGGCGGGCAGGACTGCGCCGGCTGGCTGTACCACGCCGACACCGCGACACCGGCCGGCACCGTGGTCATGGCGCACGGCCTGGCCGCGGTGAAGGAGATGCGGCTGGACGCCTACGCCGAAGGCTTCGCGCGAGCGGGTTACCACGTGCTGGTGTTCGACTACCGGCACTTCGGCGCCAGCGGGGGACAGCCGCGGCAGCTGCTGGACATCCGGCGTCAGCATGAGGACTGGGCCGCGGCGGTCCGCTACGCGCGCAGCGTGCCGGAGGTCGACCCCGCGAAGGTCGCGTTGTGGGGTACGTCGTTGGCCGGCGGGCACGTCCTGGCGCTGGCCGACGAACTCCGGGCCGCCGCGGTGATCGCCCAGGTTCCGCACGTCGACGGGCTCGCCTCGGTGGCGGCGCTCGGCCCGAGGCAGGCGCTGCGCCTGACCGGGCACGGCCTGCTGGACGCGGGCCGGGCGCTGCTGCGGATGCCGCCGCACTACGTTCCCGCCACCGGTGAACCGGGCACGGCCGCGTTGATGACCGCCCCGGAGGCTGCGGGGTACCTACGGCTGGTGCCGCCGGGCATGCCGTTCGACCAGCGGGTCGCCGCCCGGTTCGCGCTCCGGGTCGGCCTGTACTCGCCCGGCCGAGCGTTGCGCCGCCTGAAGGTCCCGACGCTGGTGCAGGTGGGGACCAACGATCGCACCACACCGCCGGGGCCGGCCGTCAAAGCGGCATCCGGCAACCCACGGGTGACCCTGTCGACCTTCGAGGCGGGACATTTCGAGCCGTACACCGGGGAACTCTTCGAGACGTTCCTCGCCGAGCAGATCGCGTTCCTCGACAAGACCCTCGCCTGACCATCCGCTTCACCGACTCCCTGGGACGTGTCATGTCTCGTACCATTGTGATCACCGGCGCGGGCGCCGGAATCGGCGCCGAGTCCGCTCGGCGGTTCGCCCGGGCCGGCTGGACCGTGTGCGCCACCGACGTGGACGAAGCTGCCTTGGACGTCCTCCGTGACGAACTCGGCGAACGCCATACCTACGCGCCGATGGACGTCGCCGACCCGGTGCATGTCGCCGAGGTGATGAGCGCCTTCGCGGGCGCGCACGGCGGCGCGTTCGACGCCCTGCTCAACAACGCGGGCGTGGCGTTCATCGACAGGTTCGAGGAGGTGAGCCTCGAGCAGCACGAGAAGGTGGTGCGGGTCAACGTCAACGGCGTTCTGGCCTGTACGCATGCCGCATTTCCTCATCTGGCGAAGGGACGTGCGGCGAAGGTGATCAGCATGTGTTCTCGTTCCGCCGAATACGGCGTGCCCAGCGAAGCGACCTATTCAGCGACCAAGTTCTTCGTCCGCGGCTTCACCGAAGCGCTGAACATCGAATGGGAGCGCCACGGCATCCACGTCTGCGACGTCATGCCGAACTTCGTCGACACGCCGATGATGGCCGCGGCGGACGGCGACATCGTCGACTCGATCGGTATCAACCTGACGGCCGCGGACGTCGCCGCCACCATCCTGCGGGCCGCCGACGACCGGAGCCGCGTGCACTGGAAGGTCGACACCCGCAGGAACCACGTCCTCATCGGAGTGCTCAACCGCGCGCCGCGGCGCCTGCACCGAGCCGCGATCAAGCGTCTTGCGGGCTTCTGAGCGACGGGCGGCGAAGGGCGCGGCGGTGGGTGAGCGGCGCCGCGCCGAACCACCGGTGGGAGGCTCGGGTCAGCGCACCCTGCTCGGCGTAGCCGAGCTCGCAGGCCAGGTGCCCCAGTGACATGTCGGTGTCACGCAGGAGGCGCTCGCACACCTCGCGACGCACGGCGTCGACCACTTCGGCGAACGTTGCGTCGCCTTCGGCGAGCCGGCGCTGCAGGGTGCGGGGATGCAGCCCCAGGTGGCCGGCGATCAGGTCGAGACTCGCCTCGCCGGTGGGCAACAGCCGCCGGACGAGGTCGGCCACCGCGGCGGCGACACCCGCCTCGCCCGGCGGGGTGACGGTCTGCAGGTAGGCGACCAGGGCAGCGTGGGTGGCGGGGTCGGGGGTCAGCCGCCGATCGAGGTCGGTCGAGCGGAGCGTGAATCCCGCGAAGGAGTCCTCGAACCGGGGCGGCCCCCCGAAGTAGGCGATGTAATCGCTTCGGCTGGTGAGCGCCATGTGGGGCAGGTGGACGCGCAGCGGTGACCACGTCGTGCCGAGGAGCAGCCGCAACACCCGCAGCGACACCCCGAGGGCGAGTTCGATGCCCTGCGGGTGCGATGGAAGCCGCTGCAGCAGGATCCGGAACTCGAAGGTGGTCAGCTCGGGCCGGTCGGGCAGGGGCGTGAGCCGGACCTCGATCGCGGGACTGTACGCGCCCAGGTAACGGGTGAAGGTGACCATCGCGTCGCCCACGGTGGGCGCCGTGCGCGCCGCGGCGCCCACCGAGCCGAGGATCTCGATGCCCTGCACCCGCGCGAGAAGCCGCCCGAACGTCGGGGCACCCGTCGCCCGTGCCGCGTCCTCCAGTACTTCGAGCAGGCGGACGTAGTCGATGAAGGACTCGAAGTCACCGACTGCCGCCTCCGGGATCCGGCGTCGTCGCAGCAGCTCGGCGGGACGTCCGCCGAGCCGCTGCACCAGCTCCGGGAAGCCGCTCAGCGACGTCCCTCGGATCAGGCTCACCGCGTCAGCGTGGATACCCGCGGCGGAGAACGCAAGCTCGTCGCGCTACTCCCGGACTCGACGGGACCGAGGTCATGCGAGCCGGGACCCAGGTGCCGATCGTCGTGCTCTCCGCCCGGGCGCCGGGTCGACCCCAGCGTCCGGGCGGCGGGGGAGATCAGCTGATCCGGCGGCGGTAGGTGGCGATGGCCAGGACGTAGGCGACGACGAGCATCCCGGCCAGCCAGCCCAGCGCCACTCCGATGTCGCCACCGACCGGCTGCTGGGCGAACAACGCCCGGATGGTGTTCACGATGGCCGTCACCGGCTGGTGCTCGGCGAACCAGGCGACGGGGCCCGGCATCGTGTCGGTGGGGACGAACGCGGAGCTGATGAAGGGCAGGAAGATCAGCGGGTAGCTGAACGCGCTCGCCCCGTCGACCGTCTTCGCCGAAAGCCCCGCGATGACCGCGAGCCAGGTCAGGGCGAGAGTGAACAGGACGAGGATCCCGACGATCGCGAACCAGGCGCCGACGGAGGCCCCGGTCCGGAAACCCATGGCGAGGGCCACGAGCACGACGACCGCGACGGACGCGAGGTTCGCGACGAGCGAGGTCAGGACGTGCGCCCAGAGTACGCTCGACCGCGCGATCGGCATCGACTGGAACCGCTCGAAGATCCCGCCCTGCAGGTCGAGGAACAGCCGGTAGGCGGTGTAGGCGATGCCCGAGGCGATGGTGATCAGCAGGATCCCGGGCAGCAGGTAGTCCACGTAGGAACCGCCCGCTCCGTGCGGGCCGGTGTCGATCGCGCCGCCGAGGACGTAGGTGAACAGCAGCATCAACGCGATCGGGGTGACCGCGGTGGTGATGACCGTGTCGGGGCTGCGCACGATGTGCCGCAGCGACCGGCCGGTCAACGCGCCGGTGTCGGCGAGGATGTAGGCGGTCATCGGGATTCCTTCCCGGACGTGGGGGCCGCGCCGACGAGGGCGAGGAAGACGTCCTCCAGGGAGGGCTGCTTCTCGACGTAGGTCACCTCGGCGGGTGGGAGGACTCGCTTGAGCTCGGCGAGCGTGCCGTGCTGGATGATCGTGCCCTGGTGCAGGATCGCGATCCGGTCGAGGTGCTCGGCCTCGTCGAGGTATTGCGTGGTCAGCAGCACGGTCGTGCCGCCTGTGGCGAGTGCCCTGATCGTCTGCCACACCTCGATCCGGGCCTGCGGGTCGAGGCCGGTGGTGGGTTCGTCGAGGACGATCACCGGCGGGTCCCCGATGAGGCTCATCGCGATGTCGAGCCGTCGACGCATGCCGCCGGAGTAGGTCCCGGCCCTGCGTCCGCCCGCCTCGGTGAGCGAGAAGCGGGCGAGCAGGTCGTCGGCGATCCCGCCGGGGTCGCGCAGGTGGCGGAGCCTCGCGACGAGGACGAGGTTCTCGCGGCCGGTGAGGACCTCGTCGACCGCGGCGAACTGGCCGGTCAGGCTGATCGACCGGCGCACCTGCGCGGGGTCGGCGGCGACGTCGTGGCCGTGCACCGTCGCGGTGCCTGCGTCGGCCTTGAGCAGGGTCGACAGGATCCGCACCAGGGTGGTCTTGCCTGCTCCGTTCGATCCGAGCAGAGCCGTGATGCTGCCCGTGGCGACGTCGAGGTCGACCCCACGCAGCACCGGCAGGTCCGCGAAGGACTTCTCGACGCCGCGGACCCGGATCGCGATCCCGGCGCTCACCGCTGCTCCTGGCGCTCGGCCGCGGCGATCGCGTCGGTCAGTCGCGCGCGCTCCTTGTCGATCCACTGCTTCGACGTGTAGGCCCGGGCGAACGTCTCGACGAACTCCACCGGGTCGTCGCCGACGATCTCGCGCACCGGCGTGCCGTCGGCGGCGGCGCGCTCCCACAGGTCGGCGAGGTCGGTGGTCATGGTGACGAGGGTGTCGCCGTCGACGATGCCGGACTGGTAGCTCAGGTAGCGGCGCATCGCCTTCGCCGCCGTGGCGTACGCGGGCGGCAGCGCGTCGACGCGGGCCATGTCCTGGCGGTACTGCTTCTTCTGCGCCAGCGGGCCGGTCACGGTCTCGATCCACTTCTTCGCCATCAGGTCTCTCCTCGTGTCGTGGTGGCGTCGGTGCTCGCGTCGGTGCGGAGCCGTTCGATCCGCGCGGACAGGGAGGACCAGGTGGTCCAGAAGTCCTCCAGCTGGGCGCGGCCCTTCTCGTTGATCGTGTAGACCTTGCGCGGCGGGCCCTTCTCGGACGGGACCTTCGCCACGTCGACGAACCCGCGCTGCTCGATGCGGATGAGCAGGGCGTAGACGGTCCCCTCGGCGAGATCGGTGAAGCCCTGTTCGCGCAGGTCGGCGGTGATCTCGTAGCCGTACGCCGGGCGGTCGGACAGCACCGTGAGGACGATGCCCTCGAGGGTGCCCTTCAGCATCTCCGTCATCTGGTTGCCCATCTCTCACCTCCTCTATGCGGTGTCGCTGAGTACCGGTAGACGGTAACACTGACTACCGGTGTCTGGCAACGCTAGGTACCGAGCCGGGCTCCCGGGGTGCGAGCACGGACGTGCGGTACGGATTGCGCGGACACCACCTGGACGCCGCTCGCTACGGCCGGAGCTTTTCAGCACCCTCCTCGACCCCGCGGTGAGACGATGGGGCCGTGCTGCCACGACCGTCGACGAGCTTCGTGGGCCGGGAGGGCGAGCTGGCCCGGGCGCGGGGGCTGCTGCTCGGGACGCGGTTGCTGACGTTGACCGGACCGGGTGGCTGCGGGAAGACGCGGCTGGCGATCGAGCTGGCGGCCAGGTCGGCGGAGGACTTCCCGGACGGGGTGCACTTCGTCTCGCTGGCGGCGGTGCGCGATCCCGCGCTGGTGCCGGTGTCGACGGCCCGCGGCATCGGATTGCAGGACGCCCGGGGCACGCCGCTGCTGGAGCACCTCGGCGGCTACCTGGCCGAGCGGGACGTCCTGGTGGTCCTGGACAACATGGAGCAGGTGCTCGCCGCCCGCGGGTTCGTCGCCGACCTGCTCGCCGCCACCACCCGGCCGCGGATCCTCGTCACGAGCCGCTCGCCGCTGCACCTGTCGTGGGAGCAGGAGTTCGCGGTACCCGCGCTGGGCGTCCCACCGCACGGCCCCGCCGCCTCGGCGGCGTCGGTCGCCGAATGCGAGTCGGTGCGGCTGTTCGCGGCGCGGGCGGCCGCCTCGGCGCCCGGGTTCACCGTCACCGGCGAGAACGCGGCGGCCGTCGCCGCGATCGCCGCGCGTCTCGACGGGCTGCCGCTGGCGATCGAGCTGGCGGCCGCGCGGGTGAAGCTCCTGGCGCCGGCGGCGATCCTGGCGCGGCTGGAGGACTCCCTGGGCCTGCTGGTCGGTGGTCGTCGGGACGTCCCGGACCGGCACCGGGCACTGCGCGCCACGATCGTGTGGAGCCACGAGCTGTTGAGCGAGCCGGCGAAGGCGCTGCTCGCCGTCTGCTCGGTCTTCCGCGGGGGCATCGACCTCGCCGTCCTCGAAGCCGTGTGCAGGGAGGCGGCCGACCTGCCCGTCCCCGTGCTGGACGCGCTGGCGGAGCTCGTCGACCACAGCCTCGTCCGGGCCGATCCGGTCCCGGGCGACGCCCCGAGGTTCGCGATGCTGGAGACCGTCCGCGAGTTCGCGGCCGAGCAGCTGATGGCGCTACCCGGCCACGAGCGGGTCCGCGCGGCCCACGCGGCGGCGTTCCGGGAGCTGGCCGAGGGCTTGGCCCGCCCGCCGGCGGGCCCGGACCGAGTGGGCCTCGACCTGCTCGAGCGCGAGCACGACAACTTCCGTGCGGCGCTGGACCACTACGGCGAGACGGAGCCGGGCACGGCGCTGCGCCTCGCGAACCGGCTCACCGCGTTCTGGTCCATCCGCGGGCACTTCTCCGAGGGCAGGCGGCGCCTGGGCGAGCTGCTCGCCCGGGTCCCGGACGACCACCCCGAGCGGGTGGACGCGCTCAACGGTGCGGCGTGGCTCGCGACCGACCAGGGAGACCGGGCCGCGGCCGTCCCGTTGCTCGACGAGACCCTCGCCCGCGCCCGGGCCGCGGGGGACCGCGCCGGCGAGGCCACGGTCCTGTCCTACCGGGGCCGGGCGTCGGCGATCACCGGTGATCCGGCAGGCCGGGCCGACATCGAACGGGCGTTGGAGCTGCAGCTCGAGGCGGGGGACGACACGGGCCTCGCGGCGGCCCTGTGGCTGGGCGGGGCGGTCGCCATGCTCGGGGAGGACCACCGGCTCGCCCGCGAGCGGCTGGAGCGCTGCGTGGCGCTGTGCGAGGCACGCGGCCTGCCGGCGATCGAGGCCCGGGCCCGCCAGCTGCACGGCATGGCCGATCTCGAGCTCGGCGACCTGGCGCGGGCACGGGCGGTGCTGACGAGGGGGGTGCCCGCCGTCGTCGACCTCGGAGACCGTTTCGCCATCGCCGTCGGGCTGAGCCTGCTGGCCGGACTCGCGGCCAGGACCGGACGACCCCGCGTCGCGCTGCGGCTGGCCGGCGCCGCCGCGGCCTACGAGGAGGTCAACCAGACCTACCGGCCGTACAACATCCGCGAGCGGCTCGACGAGTGGCTGGCGCCGGCCCGCCGCACGGTGGGTGCGGCAGCCGCGAAGCTCGCCGAGGCCGGGCGCGGGATGACCCTCGACCAGGCCGTCGCGCTGGGCCTGGCCGACGCGCCCGACGACCCGTGGCGAACCGGCCCGGCCGCGGCCCTCACCCGTCGCGAGCGCGAGATCGCCGAGCTGGTGGCCACCGGCATGACCAACCGGGAGATCGCGGGCCGGCTCTACCTCTCCGTGCGCACCGTCGAGGTGCACGTCGACCACACCCTGACCAAGCTCGGGCTCCGCACGCGCACCCAGCTCGCCGCGCGGATGCACGAGGACGGTCTGGCGCCCCGAACTACGTAGCGGATACGTAGTCCTTCTCACTACTTCGCCGCACGGCCGGTCCAGCGTTGTCGCCATGACGACACGCACACGTTCAGAGGACTGCCAGGTGCTGGTCATCGGCGCCGGACCGGCCGGACTGGCCACCGCGATCACCGCCGTCCGCAACGGCGCCCGGGCGCTCGTGGTCGAGCGGCACCCGGGTACGTCCATCCATCCGCGGGCC
>Ga0157379_10003042_pt1 | contig 14170 bp, 14 predicted proteins | sample S25metaG_FD_121802 | JGI IMG/M metagenome (GOLD analysis project Ga0157379, IMG submission 121802) | Switchgrass rhizosphere microbial communities from Kellogg Biological Station, Michigan, USA - S2-5 metaG | ecosystem: Host-associated > Plants > Roots > Rhizosphere > Soil | place: USA... | reverse complement strand
GGGCGGGAGCCGCGTGATAGGTCGGAAGCGGCGTCCCCTCCGCGAAAGCCCGGCGTTCCACCTGGAGCAGGTGGTGGTCGAGTTGCGGACCGGCCAGCAGGGGGATGAAGTCGTCGGTGTTGCGAACGGCCATCCCCGTCAGCCCCTCGGGAAGCTCGATGTTGCCGGCCGGAGCACCGAAGGTCTCGAGCCCCGCGGCGTTCCACTGACCGGAGCCGGCGAGCATCGTCGCGACCAAGCCGCCCTGGGAGAAGCCGACGAACTGCACAGGATCGCCCGCCCCGATACCGGCGTCGTGCATGGCCAGCTCGATCGCGCGGAACGATCCGACGTCGAGACCGCCCACGCCTCCGACGTTGCTCGTCAAGTCCCATGGCTCGTGGTCGGCCACTGGCGAGAAGGTCTCGGTCGGGCCGACGTAGACCACGAAACGGGCCGGCTCACCGGGGGCCTCGTACTTCTCGATGCGCACCTGGTCGCCCTCGGGGACCCGGTCCAACCGCTCGGCCGCGCCGACCGGCGGCGTGCTGATCAGCGTGGTCGACATCCGCTCCACCTTGACCGGCGTCTCGCGGAACAACCCGACCAGCGGCCCTGCGGCGAGCAGTCCGCGTGCACTCGTGCGCACCCCGGTCGCGCCGGATGCTCCCAGCGCCACCGCGAGCGGTGCCGGCACGCCCAGGAACGAGCTCGTCGTCTCGTCGAGACTCTGCGAGAACAGCCGGACGCCCTCGACGAACGTCGGACCCGTGATGAGTTCGGGGTGGTAAAGGAAGAAGTGCCGGATCGCCGACGCGCGCGCTCCGCCGGGATCCGGCAGCTTGGACGCCAGGAAAGCCACCCCGCCGAGCAGGGCGATGCTCGGGAGCATGGCTCGAAGGATCGGCCCGCTCTCCGCTCCCAGCACCCCGGCCCACCGATCGGCGCGATCCTGCGCCGCGCTCTCGGCATGGTCGTACCGCGCGATGGCCGACCGGAGCGCGTGCGCCAGCCGCCGGGTCACCGCACGCGCGGACCGAACCGACGCGACAGCGGCCTCCAACTCCGACTCGCTGCGGCGAGCGCTCTCGGGCACGTCGACTGATGCAGACCACGCCGCGCGCTGGTGCACCGAGGCGAGGAGGCGAGCCTCGTCGTCGAGCTCGTCGCCCAGGCTGCCGAGCCGATCCAGAAGGGAGTGGAGGGCGTCGGTCGCGACGGCGGTCGTGCCGACCGGAGTGACCAGCAAGGGGCCGCCCATGTCGGGAGTCGTTCCCCGATGCACGCCGGGTTTGGCCCGGAAGCTCGGTGGCACCTTGCCGTGGGGCATGGTGGTTCGACCCCCATGGGGTACCTCGGCCGGCACCTCGAACACGTCGGGGCCGAGCGAGGGGCCAGGAACCGGGTCGGGGGCTGTCACCTCAGCCACCCAACTCGGCGAGCGCGGCGCGCGTGTCGCGAGCTGCCGCCTCCACGACGCGATCGGCCGCGAGCAGCGCGTGCCGCAGTTCGCTCTGCAGGCGGAGGCAGGCATCCGCCGCCTCGCCCCGCCAGTCGTCCGGCGAGAACGTCGGCGGGTATGCCGCCGCCGCCGAGAGCACCCGAGCGATCGGCGCCAGGTCGTTCTGCTGCCGCTCGAGGGCGGCGCGAAGCGCCCCGGGATCCCAGGTGGGCATGACGGGCTCCTCCCCTGCCGACGGTGCCGGCGTCGGCGCCAGCCTCGCGGACCGCAGCCGGACCCGCCGTCTCTCGCGCGCATCCGGTGGGCCGACGAAGAAACCGACCGCTGTGGAGGACGCGGACAGCGGCAGAATGAAGCATGAGCTTCGCCGAAGCACCCTCCGCTCCGTCGATCTTCCGCATCTGCTTCGTGTGCACCGGAAACATCTGCCGGTCCCCGATGGCGGAGGCGATCTTCCGGACCCTGATCAGCCGGGGCGGCTACTCCGATCGCGTGAGTGTCGGCTCCGCCGCCACCGGTGACTGGCACGTCGGCGAACCCGCGGATCCACGTACCATCTCCGCTCTGGCAGCGCACGGCTACGACGCGAGCCGCCATCGGGCTCGGCAATTCGATCCGGAATGGTTCGCCGACCTGGATCTCGTCGTCGCGTTCGACCGGGGTCAGGAGCGCACCCTGCGAGAATGGGCGATGAGCGAGCAGGACCGCTCCAAGGTGCACCTGCTTCTGGCCTTCGACCCCGACGCATCGGGCACCATGGACGTGCCGGATCCGTACTACTCGGATGCCACGCTGTTCGACATCGTGCTGGCCACGATCGAACGGGCGAGCATCGCACTGTTCCACCAGCTCGAACCCGGAATCCGACAGGGAGTCTCATGAGTCCGCTTCCCCCGCAGCCGATCAGCCCGCTGGACGGCCGCTACCGAGTGTCGGTCCAGGCGCTGGGCGAGCACCTCTCGGAGGCCGGCCTCAACCGGGCCCGGGTGCATGTCGAGGTCGAGTGGCTGGTGGCCCTCACCGAGCGGCGCATGTTCGGATCGGTCCCGCTCGAGGCCGAGCAGACCCGCGCGCTGCGCTCCTTCGCCTCCGACTTCGGTCAGCGCGAGATCGACGAGCTGGCCGCGCTCGAGGCGACCACTCGCCACGACGTGAAGGCCGTCGAGTACCTGGTGCGCGCTCGGCTCGCGGAGCTCGGATTGACCGGAATCGCCGAACTCACCCATTTCGCCTGCACCAGCGAAGACATCAACAACCTCGCATACGCGCTGACGATCCGCGCCGCCGTGCACGAGGTGTGGCTGCCGCGACTGCGGGATGTCGTCGCCGCCCTGCGCACCTTCGCCCTGGACGAGCGTTCGACCCCGATGCTCGCGCACACCCACGGGCAGCCCGCGACGCCGACCACGGTCGGAAAGGAGTTCGCGGTGTTCGTCGCGCGGCTCGAGCGCGGGATCGCGCGACTCGACCGGGTCGAGGTGCTCGGCAAGTTCAGTGGCGCGACCGGCACTTTCGCCGCGCACCTCGCCGCGGATGCCGACGCCGACTGGCCGGCCATCTCACGCGAGTTCGTCACCTCGCTCGGCCTCAGCTGGAATCCCCTGACCACCCAGATCGAGCCGCACGACTGGCAAGCGGAACTGTTCTCGGCGATCAGCCACCTGAACCGCATCCTGCACAACCTGTGCACCGATCTCTGGGCATACATCTCGATGGGATACATCAGCCAGATCCCGCAGGCCGGTGCCACCGGCTCGTCGACCATGCCGCACAAGATCAACCCGATCCGGTTCGAGAACGCCGAGGCGAACCTCGAGCTGTCGTCGGCGCTGCTGGACTCGCTCGCGGCCACCCTCGTCACCAGCCGGCTTCAGCGCGACCTCACCGACTCGACGACCCAGCGCAACATCGGGGTCGCGCTCGGCCATTCCCTGCTGGCTCTCGACAACCTCGCGCGCGGACTCGGCGAGATCGCGATCGATCGCGAGGCGCTCGACGCCGATCTCGACGCCAACTGGGAGGTGCTCGGCGAGGCGATCCAGACGGTGATCCGGGCCGAGGTCACCGCCGGCCGCAGTTCGATCGCCGATCCCTACGCCCTGCTCAAGGAGCTGACCCGCGGCCATCGCACGGGGCCCGCCGAGCTGCGCGACTTCATCCAGAAGCTGGACATCGGCGATGCTGCCAAGCAGCGGCTGCTCCAGCTCACCCCCGCCCGCTACATCGGCCTTGCACCCGAGCTGGTCGGACTGCTCCCCAACTGAGCCACCCGGGTGGCTCAGTGACCGGCTGGGGCGTCGTCGTCGCCGCCGGGCAGCGTATTCGCCGACGGGCCGACCGCCAACGACAGCATCGCGAGCACGACCAGGCTGACGATGAAGACGACGCCGCAGAAGATGGCGGCCAGGATCCACTCGCGGGTCGACAAGCCGACGACCAGGCCGACGAAGATGCCGATGCCGCCCGCCATGGCCAGCAGCTCGAGGGGCCGCATCCTGTCGCGCAGGCTCGGCGTGCCCGCCTTCTCGTGCCCGTTCACTTCGGTCATCACTCCGCCTTTCCGGCCTGGGCCGCGGGCGAGTGCCGCGGAGCGCGCGCCGACACCGCCGCGATGCCCAGAAGCACGCCGGCGACGATCGCCCACGCGCCGAAACTGCCGACCAGCACGACCGACGCGGTCAACTCGCCCTTCACCTTCTCGATGCCGCCGAGCGCCTGGCTGTAGTCGGGGGGCACGACCAGGAGTGCCACCGCCAGAGCGAGGGTGAGCGCCCCGACGATCATCCAGTCGCGCGCCGCCGTGATGCGACCCCGCGCCCGGATGCCGCTGACCAGCTCCAAGCCGCCGGTCACGACCGCCCACGCGCTGACCACCCAGACCAGGTAATGGACCCCGCCCGCCGGCAGCGCGAGCGCGGCGATCCCAGCCGCCACGGTCACCAGGCCCTGCACGAGGAACAGCCCGCGCGCGCGGCGCTCTGAGCGGTCGGCGAACGCTCCGGCCGCGACGATCGCCCCCTCCGCGACCGCGAACGCCCCGAACACGACGAGCCCGAATGCAGCCGAGTGGCTGGAGGTGAAGGTAATCGCCAGCCCGACGATCAAAGCGACGATCGCTCGCAGCGCCGGCACCACCCAGGAGGCCCACGCGGGTCGACCCGTGACCGTCGCAGGAGCCGCGGACGTGCCGGAACCAACTGACACGGGTGACTCACTTTCGCCGAACGGATTGTCCCACCCAAGTCTACGGGCGCCGCCTGAACGCTACAGGCGGGGCATGTCGCTGAACCGCGAGTACATCCCGCTGAATGCGACCTTGATGGTGTCCTGGCGGCCGTTGCGGTGCTTGGCCACGATCAGGTCGGCCTCCCCGGTGGGCGGCGAATCGCGCTCATAGGCGTCTTCACGGTGGAGCAGCACGACGATGTCGGCATCCTGCTCGAGCGAGCCCGACTCGCGCAGATCGGCGAGCGCCGGCTTCTTGTCTGCGCGCTGCTCCGGACCTCGGTTGAGCTGCGAGAGCGCGATGACCGGCACGTTGAGCTCTTTGGCGAGCAGCTTGAGCGCGCGCGAGAACTCGCTGACCTCCTGCTGCCGGGATTCGACCTTCTTGCCAGAGGTCATCAGTTGGAGGTAGTCGATGACCACCATCTTCAACCCGACCTTCTGGCTCAGTCGTCGGCACTTCGCCCGGATCTCGACCAGGGTCATGTTGGGACTGTCGTCGATGAAGAGCGGCGCGTCGGCGATCTGGCCGCGGATGTTGGCTAGCTTGTCCCAGTCCCGCTGCTCCATATTGCCCTTGCGCAGCGTGGTCATGCCGATGGTGGACTCGGCCGCGAGAAGACGCATGGCGATCTCGCTTCGACCCATCTCGAGCGAGAAGAAGATCGTCGGCAGGTGGTGCTTGATCGTGGCGGAACGGGCGAAATCGAGCGCGAGGGTCGACTTGCCCAGGCCCGGTCGGGCGGCCACGATGATCAACTGTCCGCCGTGCAGTCCGTTGGTGAGCTCGTCGAGCTCCGCGAAGCCGGTGGGAACGCCGATCATCTCGCCGTCGCGGCCGCGGGCTCGCTCGATCTCGTCGACCGCGGTGTCGATCGCCTCGACAAGCGGTACGTAGTCCTCCGCCTCGATGCCGCCGGTCACTCCGTAGATCTCGGCCTGTGCGTTGTTGACGAGGTCGACGACCTCGCCCTCGCTGGCGTAGCCCATCTGGACGATGCGGGTACCCGCTTCGACGAGTCGTCGGAGCACCGCCTTCTCGGCGACGATCGACGCGTAGTAGCCGGCGTTCGCCGCCGTCGGCACCAGACCGGTCAGCGTGTGCAGGTACTCGGCCCCGCCTGCCCGCTGCAACTGTCCGGTCTTGATCAGTTCGTCGGTGACCGCGATGACGTCGGTCGGCTCTCCGTGCGAGTAGAGCGTCAGCACCGCCTCGAAGATGACCTCGTGCTTCGGGATGTAGAAGTCGACCCCGCGCACGGTCTCGACGACATCCGCGACGGCGTCTTTGCTCAGCAGCATCCCGCCGATCGCGCTCTGCTCAGCCAGCAGATCGTGCGGAGGCGTGCGCTCGCCCTGCCAGCCCTCGGCCGCGGGGCGCTGGGCCCCGGACGGGAATGGCTGATCGGCCAGACCCAGATGGGCGATGGACACGGGGGGACCTCCTGCGGCTCAGGCTACGCGCGTCGAGAATGGCAGCGGCCGCCGACACCCCGGCGCCGCCAACCGACCGTGGGCACGGATGCCGAAGACGCTGCGCCAGGTTATGGACAGACCCGGCACGCCGCCAACCCACCCTGTGGACAGCCCTGTTGGCAACCGGGGCGAAACGCCGGACGAAATGTGAAAAAGGTGTGGAATGTCATGTGGACAACCGACGACTTTCGATTCGGATACCCTACCTGAACAGGCTTTTTAATGACTTTGCTCTGTGTGTAGAAACATGTTTAGAGCGATGCTTGAACGTTGAGGATTTCGCGCCGCGCCTGTGGACGGAACAGGCCGGATGACTTGACTTCGCGCCCACGCACGAGTAGCGGCGCCCCGCGATCGGGACGCCGCTGCACGGTGCAAAACGGGCCTACTTGGCTGCGACGACCTCGAGGGTGATCGCGGCGACGACGTCGTTGCGCAGGCGCACGGTCGCCTCGTGGCGGCCGGTGCCCTTGATCGGAGCGGACAGCTCGATGGTGCGCTTGTCGATGGCACCGATCCCGGCCTTCTCGACCGCGTCGGCGATGTCGGAGGTCTTGACCGAGCCGAACAGGCGGCCTTCGCTGCCGGCCTTGACCGTCAGCTTCACCGTCGACGACTCCAGCTTCGCCTTGAGCGCCTGAGCCTCTTCCAGCGTCGCGTGCTCGCGAGCCGTGCGAGCGGCCTTGATCTGGTCGATCTGCTTCTCGCCGCCCTTGCTCCACTGCACGGCGAAGCCCTGCGGGATCAGATAGTTGCGCGCATAGCCGTTCTTGACGTCCACGACATCGCCGGCCGAACCCAGGCCGGACACCTCGGAGGTGAGGATGAGCTTCGACATGGTCTACCGCCCCGATCCCGCGTAGGGGAGCAGAGCCATCTCGCGCGCGTTCTTGACCGCGCGGGCGATCAGCCGCTGCTCCTGCACCGACACGCCGGTGATGCGGCGGGCGCGGATCTTTCCGCGCTCCGAGATGAACTTGCGGAGCGTGGCGACATCCTTGTAATCGATGATGCCGACGCGCACCGACTTCGCCGGAGCGGCTGTCTTGCCGCCCTTGGCGCTGACGCGCTTACGACGGTCTCCGCCGCTGCTACTGCTCTTGCCTGCCATGATCTATTTCCTTTAGAACGGGGTCTCGTCGTTGTAGTTGCCGGGCGTGTTCCAGACGTCGTCGCCGCCCGAAGCCGGAGCGGAGGCCGCCCACGGCTCATCGGCGACGGCGCCGCCCTGGGGGCGTCCGCCGCCCGTTGAGGAACCGCCGGATGCGCGGGTCACCTGAGCGGTGGCGTAGCGCAGGCTCGGGCCGATCTCGTCGATCTCGAGCTCGATGCTGGTGCGCTTCTCGCCTTCCTTCGTCTCGTAGGAGCGCTGCTTGAGGCGACCGGTCGCAATGACCCGGCTGCCCTTGGTCAGCGATCCGGCGACGTGCTCGGCGAACTCGCGCCAGCAGGAGGCGCGGAGGAAGAGCGCCTCGCCGTCCTTCCAGTCGTTCGCGGCACGGTCGAAGGTGCGCGGAGTCGAGGCGATCGTGAAGTTCGCGACCGCCAGCCCGCCCTGCGTGTAGCGCAGCTCGGGATCGGCGGTGAGGTTGCCCACCACCGTGATGATCGTTTCGCCGGCCATGAGCTATTCGCCCTCGGTCTCGACCGGCTCGGCAGCGGCCGGCTCGGCAGCCTTGGCCTTGGGCGCGGCCTTGGGGGCCTTCGGCGCCTCGGCGGCCGGCTCGGGAGCGGCCTCGCTCACGGTGGCGGACGGCGCGACAACCGGCTTCACCGGCGACTTGGCAGCGGCAGCGGCCTTGCGAGCCGCTCGCTTCTCGTCGTCGGCGCGGACCGCGATCGCGCGCGCAACGGCCTCCTCGGCGCGCAGCACCTTCGTGCGCAGGACCGCCTCGCTGAGCTTCAGCTGGCGGTCGAGCTCGACCGTGCTCTCGGAGGTCGCCGTGAAGTTCACGACGGCGTAGATGCCCTCGGACTTCTTCTGGATCTCGTAGGCCAACCGACGACGTCCCCAGATATCGACGTTGTCGATCGTGCCGCCATCGTTGCGGATCACATTGAGGAACTTGTCCAGGCTGGGTGCGACGGTGCGCTCATCGATCTCGGGATCGAGGATCACCATCAGTTCGTACTGGTGCGTCATAAACCCACCTCCTCTGGTCTAGAACGGCTGCAGACGTGTTCTGCAGCAGGAGGGTAGTGACGGTGCTCACGCCGGAAGCGCGGGCAACCTGTCGAGTATAGGCCACCCGCGGATGCGGCCTCAACCTGCGTCGCGAGCGCTCCACCACGCCAGCAGGCGCCGCTCCGCCTCGTCGGCGCCGAGCGGTCCGTCTTCGAGTCGTTCCTCGAGCAGGAACCGATAGGCCTCGCCGACCTCGCGCCCTGGCGTCAGGTTCAGGATCCGCATGATGTCCTCGCCATCGAGGTCGGGGCGGATGGCGGCGAGTTCCTCCTCGGCCGCCAGCGCCGCGATCCGGGCCTCGAGATCGTCGTATGCGAAGTCGAGCTCGTCGGCCTTGCGCCGGTTGCGCGTTGTCACGTCGGAGCGCGACAGGATGTGCAGCCACTCCAGCAGCGGACCGGCGTCGCGCACATAGCGCCGGACCGCCGAGTCCGACCAGGCGCCTCCCGCGTAGCCGAAGAAGCGCAGGTGCAGCCGGATCAGTTCGGCCACCGCCTTCACCGTCTCGTTGTCGAACCGCAAGGCACGCAGTCGCTTCGCCGCCAGCTTGGCGCCGAGCACATCATGGTGATGGAAGGTGACGATCCCGCCGGGCTCGATGACCCGGGTCGCGGGCTTTCCGATGTCGTGCAGCAGCACTGCCAGCCGCAGGACGAGGTTCGGGGCGTGCCCCCGGGATGCCTCCAGCTGGATCGCCCGGACGAGCGCGGTCAGGCTGTGCTCGTAGACATCCTTGTGGTGCGCGTGCTCGTCGATCTCGAGGCGCAGGGCCGGGATCTCGGGAATCACCTGCTCGGCAGCGCCGCTGTCCACCAGCACGCGGATGCCTGCGACCGGATCCGGGGCGAGCATGAGCTTGGCGATCTCGGCTCCGACGCGCTCGGCCGAGACGATCGCGAGCCGATCCGCCATTCCGCGCGCGGCGTCCAGGGCTGCGGGGTCGAGCCCGAATCCGAGCTGGGCCGCGAAGCGGGCGGCTCGCAGGATCCTGAGCGGGTCGTCGCCGAACGACACCTCGGGTGCGCTCGGCGTGCGAAGGGTCCGGGCGAGCAGGTCGTCGACGCCCCCGGTCGGATCGACGAGCCGCGGCTGGGGATGCTCGGCGTCGGGCAGGCGCAGGGCCATCGCGTTGATCGTGAAGTCGCGCCGCACCAGGTCGGCCTCGAGGTCGTCGCCGAACGCGACGTCGGGCTTGCGCGTCTGACCGTCGTAGGCGTCCTGGCGGTACGTGGTGATCTCCACCGTGTGCTTGCCGAAGCGGGCGCCGATGGTGCCGAACTCCCGGCCGATGTCCCACACCGCATCCGCCGCCGGATTCACGATCGCGAGAGTCTGGTCGGGCGTGGCGTCGGTGGTCAGATCGAGGTCGGTGACATCCCGTCCCAGGAATGCGTCGCGCACCGGGCCGCCGACCAGTGACAACTCGTGCCCCGCTGCACCGAACAGTTCGGAGAGCCGGGTCAACTCGGGCGTGGCTGCGAGACGGTTCAGCCGCTCGAGGGCATCCGCCACGCTCTGCATGAAACCCAGGATGACACAGCGGCCGAGACCGCCCCGCGTGCAGCCCCGCACATCCGGCGCTCGGGTGCGCCGGTCTAAACTCGTGGGCATGTCGTCCGAGCGGAGCACAGGCGCGCGGCCGTGCCGGCGACTCCGCCGCCTGTGAACCGCCTGAGGCGGATCGGGCTCGGCGCGTGGGCGGGTCTCGCCGCAGTGGCGCTCACCGCGGGGTCCGCGCTCGGCGCAGCAGCGATGAGCCGACCCGAGTCGGATCGTCCCTCGGCAGCAACCGCGTCGCCCACTCCGGTCTCGCTCGCCGTGCTCGTGCCGCTCACGGTGCGTCCGACCGCGGCGGGCCTGATCGACGCCACCGCGCTGGCGGCGTACACCGCCCCGCTCGGCGTGCTCACCCGCCAACTCGACGCGGTGATCGACACCCCGGCGGTGATCGGACTCGACCCGATGATCGTCGCGTCGATCCGCGTGCTCGGCTCCGCGGCGCCCCCGTCAGCGACGGGTTGGCTCGAGAGGCTTCAGGCGTCGGGTAATCAGGTGTTCTCGCTCGCCTACGCCGATGCCGATCTGGCCGCTCTGGCACGGGCCGACGCTCTGAAGCTGCGCGATCCGGTCGGCTTCGGTTTTGCCATCGATCCGCGCAACTTCGGGCCTGCGGTCAGTGCCAGCCCGACCCCGAGTTCCGCCGCGACCTCCACCGAGCCACCCGTCACCAACCCGGGCACGCCGCCTGCGTTGCCCACCGACGCGGCCGAGGTGCTCAACTGGAGCTACACCCTGAAGGACATTGCGTGGCCGGCGGATGACACCGTGGTCGGTGACGATCTGCGCGACCTCGCACAGGCCGGCTACCAGAGCGTCGTGCTCAGTTCGAGCAATGTGTCGTCGACCGCCTCCGGCTACGTCGATCTGACCGGGATCCACGGAATCGTCGCCGACGCCGGAGTCACCGCGCTGGTGCGGGACGCGGTGTACTCGCGCGACCCCGCCGGGCCCCACGATGCGCTCGATCGCCTCAACTCGGCCCTCGGAGGGATGGCCGCCGTGTCACCCGGCCGCACCGTCGTGGCGACGCTGGACCGCCGCTGGCCCCTCGGCGCGCTGAATCTGCACGCGCTGTTCGAGGACCTCGCCCAACAGTCCTCGGTCGTCCCGGTCGGCTTGACCTCGGTCATGGCCGGAGCGCATCCCGAGGCTGCCGTGGTGAACGAGCCGGGCGATGCCGCCCGAGCGAGCCAGGTTGCGTCAGCCGTGCAGGCGATCACGACCGAGTCCCAGTTCGCCACCGTCGCCGCCGATCCCACTGCGGTGACCGCACCCCGGCGTCTCGCGCTGCTCGCGCTGCTCGCGGTGTCCTGGCTGCGCGGGACCGACGACTGGGCCACACAGGTGACGACCTTCCTGGCCGAATCGCGCACCCTGGTCGGTTCCGTGCAGATCGTGGCCGGCAGCGATCTGGTCGTGGGCGCGGGTGCGAGCAACATCCCGGTCACGGTCAGCAACGCATTGAGTGTGCCGATCACGGTGTACGTCAACGTCGACTCACCCAGTTCGGTGCTGCAGGTCCGAGCGCAGAACGTTCCGCTCACGGTCGAGCCCGGTTCGTCGAACAAGGCCGCGATCCCGGTGGCGGCGCTCACCAATGGGCAGGTCGACACCACGATCACACTGTCCTCGGCGGCAGGCGTGGCCATCGGCCAGCCCGACTACGTGAGCGTGGATCTGCATCCCGGCTGGGAGAGCGTCGGCACCGCCATCGTGATCGCGCTGTTGGTGTTGATCTTCGGAGGCGGGATCACGCGGAACATCGTGAAGCGCCGTGCGGCTCGGCGCACCGCTCCGGTCGAAGACGACGAGGCCTGATCGCTCGCCGCCGACCGGGAATGCCGCGCGCCTAGACTTGGTTGAACGATTGGTCGGGCGATCTGAAGGAGTGCTGGCGGCATGCGTCAAGTGATCATCGTCGGGTCTGGCCCCGCCGGGTACACGGCGGCCATCTACGCCGCGCGCGCCAATCTGGCCCCTCTCGTGATCGCGAGTTCCGTCGAGTTCGGCGGCGAGCTGATGAAGACGACCGAGGTCGAGAATTTCCCGGGATTCCCGGAGGGCATCATGGGCCCCGACCTGATGGTCAAGATGCAGGAGCAGGCCGAGCGCTTCGGTGCGCAGATCGTCTACGACGACGTCGTCAAGTTGGAGCTCGACGGCGAGGTCAAGCGCGTGACCCTCGGCAATGGCGAGGTGCACGAAGCTCTCAGTGTCATCTATGCCACCGGCTCGGCCTACCGAAAGCTCGGCCTCGACGACGAGACACGCCTGTCGGGCTACGGCGTCTCGTGGTGCGCCACCTGCGATGGGGCGTTCTTCAAGCAGAAGAAGGTCGCCGTGATCGGCGGCGGGGATTCAGCGCTCGAAGAGGCCACTTTCCTCACGCGCTTCGCCGACAAGGTGTACCTGGTGCACCGCCGCGACAAGCTACGCGCGTCGGCCGCACTGCAGGATCGCGCTTTCGCCGATCCCAAGATCGAGTTCCTCTGGAACCAGGAGGTCGCCCACGTGTACGGCGACGAGAAGGTCACCGGGATCGGCCTGCTCGACACCAACACAGGCGACGAGACGACCCTGGATGTCACCGGCATGTTCGTCGCCATCGGCGCGGACCCGCGCACCCACCTGGTGCACGGCCAGTTGGAGTTGACCCCGGAGGGGACCATCGCGGTCGACGGACGCAGCTCGCGCACCAGCCTGCCGGGCGTCTTCGCCGCGGGCGACGTCGTCGATCCGACCTACAAGCAAGCCGCGACCGCGGCCGGCTCGGGTGTCGTCGCGGCGCTGGATGCCGAGAAGTACCTGGCAGAGCTGGCGCCCGCCGTGCTCGCCAAGGCGACCGCCGTCGCCGCCTGACCGTCCCTTCGGGAATGGCCCGGACCACCGCGCTGTTCTCGTCAGAAGGCCTACGAAAGAAGGAAAGATGTCCACTGCGAAGGATGTGACCGACGCCACGTTCCAGAGCGAGGTGCTCGACTCGGACAAGACGATCATGGTCGACTTCTGGGCGGAATGGTGCGGCCCGTGTCGCGCCGTCAGCCCGATCCTCGACGCCATCGCGGCCGAGCACGCCGACAAGCTCTCGATCGTCAAGTTGAACGTCGACGACAACCCCGAGACGGCCATGAAGTACGGGATCACGTCGATTCCCGCGATGAAGGTGTACCGCGGCGGTGAGGTCGTCAAGACCGTCATCGGCGCCAAGCCCAAGCCGGCCCTCGAGGCCGATCTGGCCGAGTTCCTGGCGTAGCGCGCCCGGCCCGCTGAAGCGGGCCACCACAGGACAGCTGGCCCTTCCCCGTTCGCGGGGAGGGGCCTTCGTGGTTCTGCCGATACCCTGGACCGCATGGACACGGCCCACCCGGACCCGAGACAGGGCAACAACCTCGACCCGTGGTACTCGCAGTACGCCGAGCGCACCGCGGGACTCACCGTCTCTGAGGTGCGAGCCCTGTTCGCCGTCGCCAGCCGCCCCGAGGTGGTCTCGCTCGCCGGCGGCATGCCGTTCGTCTCGGCCCTGCCGCAGGATTTGCTGCTGAACGCCGTCGAGCGCACGGTGCGCGATCATGGCGCGGTCGCACTCCAGTACGGCTCAGGGCAGGGCTCGCCGCGCTTGCGCGAACAGATCCTCGATGTGATGGCCCTGGAGGGGATCCGCGCCGGCGTCGACGACGTGGTCGTGACCACCGGATCGCAGCACGCGCTCGAACTCGTGTCGAAGCTGTTCCTCGATCCGGGCGACGTGGTCATCGCCGAGGGACCGAGCTATGTCACGGCCCTCGTGGTGTTCCGCAGCTTCCAGGCGGAGGTCGCCCACGTCGAGATGGATCAACTGGGCCTCATCCCGCAGTCGCTGCGCGAGACCATCGCCCGCCTTCGCGAGGAGGGGCGAAGGATCAAGTTCCTCTACACGATCCCGTCGTTCCAGAATCCGATGGGCGTCACGCTGACCTGGGAGCGCCGCATGGAGGTGCTCGAGATCGCCCGCGAGAACGACATCCTGGTGGTCGAGGACAACCCGTACGGGCTGCTCTACTTCGATCAGGCGCCGCCCCAGGCGATGCGCTCGGTCGACGAGGATGGCGTTATCTACCTGGGCACGTTCTCGAAGACGCTGGCTCCCGGACTTCGCGTCGGATGGGCGGTCGCCCCCCACGCCATTAGAGAAAAACTCATCTTGGCCAACGAGGCGGCTGTGCTCTCGCCGAGTTCGTTCTCGCAGATGACCGTGTCGGAATACTTGTCGACCGCCGACTGGAAGGGGCAGATCGCGACCTTCC
>Ga0157379_10003040_pt1 | contig 14178 bp, 11 predicted proteins | sample S25metaG_FD_121802 | JGI IMG/M metagenome (GOLD analysis project Ga0157379, IMG submission 121802) | Switchgrass rhizosphere microbial communities from Kellogg Biological Station, Michigan, USA - S2-5 metaG | ecosystem: Host-associated > Plants > Roots > Rhizosphere > Soil | place: USA... | reverse complement strand
CCGAACATGAATTTTTTAAGGATCCGAATGCACTTCGTGGTGAATTTGGCGTAGCTCCCGATACCTTTGCCAAACCGTTGATATGGGATCCGAGCCAAAACTGTTGGACGGTGGACGGCGCTTTCACCCTGTGAGTAATCCAGAGCTCGGTCGAGTATTTCATTCTATTCATCCTCGCGGTAGACCTTCCGAGATGCAATCATTTGCAATCACCAGAGACGCCCAAGACGAAGCGCAAGAAACCGTCCTAGTGCTTTTTGAGGAAGACAATATATTTCCCCTGTTGAGGGGAACATTAGAAGGTGACTTTCATCGTTGATTCTGTAGACATTTCCTCATATCACATATCAAAGGGAAACGAGACCAAATCTATTCTCATCCTTCGTTCTACATTAAGTATGAAGTGATTCTGCGAACATCCGATAAGGCAACATCACGACTAATGGAGATTCCAGTAGGATCAATTAAATCTCGTGATGTTACAAGTAAGCCACCTTGCAGCTTCTTTTTCAGAAGATAATGAAAGAATTCTAAACAGAGGGTGCATTGGAAAAGTATTTCCACAACAAATTATTGTCAATGAGGAAAGTAAACATCTCAAGATGGCTTACAATTTTAGAAACAGCAGTGTGCTTTACACCTCGAGGCAACCACATTGAAATATTGTGGTTAGACATGCTTCAAGTAGGGTCAAAAGCTGATCTTGAGGAGTTCATCTATATTATTGATCTCAAGAGGTCAACTGCTATACATGAGTCCCTCATCAAATCTCTGCCACTGACTCGACTACATCTGTCTCGCTGGTTACTCAACCTTGGTGATCGTCTTCAGGAATTATTTTCCAGAGGGGCAAATATCAAGGATCTAGATAGGGCTATTCAAGTTCAGTATCAGGCTGTCAAATGTGCTAATTCCTCTCCAATGGGCCATGGTTATTTTATTGCTGGATTGTCTAATCTCAGTGTCTCATTACAAATCCACTCCCGAAGCTCAGCAAATATTGAATATCTTAATCAAGCCATTCTTATGCAGGAAAGGGCAATCAAAGCTACTCCTGAGCATTATCCATATCGTATTATTGCATGTAGCAATCTTGCTTTATATCTCTGTGAGCGCTTTGATCAGTTGGACAATATAGCAGATCTGAACAGAGCAATTTCTGTCCAAGAGTTGGCTGTCAAATATACCAGGGAAGGATCTTCACAATGGACAATGAAAGCAACTAAGCTTACCCAGTATCTTCATACCCGTCTTAAGAAGCTAAATAACTCTGGAGATTTACATAAGATTATTATGTTCCAGGAGAAGATCATTGAATACACACCTGCAGGTCATCCAGATTTTGGTGAACAATTATACAATCTGGCTAAATCTCTGAATGATCGCTTCAAAAGGCAAGGCCAGTTGCAGGATCTGCAAAGGATTATTTCTCTACAAGAAATATGTCTGAAAGAAACTGATGGAGATGATCCAGAGATTTTGGAACGGTTGTATAATCTCAGTGTGTCATATACTACTCGCTTTGAGAGGCTTGGAAATTTGGATGACTTAAACAGAGGAATTGATGTGTTAAAAATACTCATTAAATATGCACCAGAAGGCCACTCATATCTCCTTGCAGGTTTATTTGGTATGAGTACTTCCCTTAAGACAAGATTTGAAAAACTGGGCAATATGGAAGATTTAGATATGGCAATTAATACACAACAACAAGTTATTGATTCAGCACTACAAGAATATCATAATCTCTATATAGCATTCAATAATCTTAGTCAATATCTTAGAATAAGATATGAAAGATTAGAGAATGTGAATGATCTACACAGGGCTATATATCTACAAGAGCAATCAATATCCTATACTCCCAAAGGTGATATTGAACATGAGATTCTTTCTAAAGCCAACTTGGCAAGTTGTCTGTCAATTCGTTTCCAAAGACTGGATGATTTAGAAGATTTAAATCAAGCAATTGCAATTTTGAAGCCAATCATTAATCACAAACTAGATTCTTCTACTGCATCCTTCAAATTGCTACACATCTTCAGTCTTTGTGTTCATAAGCGCTATGAAAGACTTGGAGATGTGACAGATTTGAATGAAGCAATAGTATTACAAGAAGAATATATCAACTCAAATATAGATTCTCCAGAGTTCTGCTTATGGTTGAATAGTCTTGGTATGATGCTAGTAAAACGTTTTGAGAGACTAGGGAATTCAGAGGATTTAAATAGAGGTATTTTGATGCATGAGCATGCAGTTAGTTCTGCTACCAATTATGTCACCTATAAACCTGGACTTCTGAACAATCTTGGTATTGCCCTATCTGCTCGTTTTCAAAGGCAAGGCCACCTTGATGACATGAATAAAGCAATAACTATCCTTGAAGAGGCTGTCATATCTACTCCAGCTGGACATTCATCTATTTGCATTAGATTGGATAACTTTGCATTAGCTCTGAAGAGTAGATTTGAATATTTGGGCAACTTGGAAGATCTCAATAAGGCTATTATTGCTCAGGAACAGGCTGTAAAAGCAACTTTTCCTGACCATCCAGACATTTCAATGAGGTTCCATAATCTGGGTAGTTCTCTGCAAACAAGATTTACCCAGGAAGACACTTTGGAGGACTTGAACAGAGCCATTGAAATACAGGAGCAAGCTGTAAGATCTGCTCCTGATTTACATCCTGATGCCTGTGTCAAATTGATAATGCTTGCAACCTCTCTTACTCTGAGATTCAAGAAACTTGGTGAGATAAATGATTATACTACTGCAGAAAATCATTTTTCTGCAGCAGCTAATAGTTTATCTTCCTCTCCAAACAGCAGGTTTAAAGCAGCTGTAAATTGGGCAGAATTAGCTTCTTCAATCTCACCTCAGAAAGCACTTGTTCCATATTCACAGGCCCTAGCACTCTTTCCTCAAATCATATTTCTGGGAAATAGTGTTAGAGATCGTCATTTTAAGCTTTCTGAAAATGTTAAGCATATCAAAGAAGCAATTTATACAGCTATTGGCTGCAAAGAGCTGGAATTAGCAGTAGAGTGGTTTGAGCAAGGACAGTCTGTTGTCTGGAGTCAGATTCTCCAGCTTCGAGCACCCTTACAGGGTCTAAAAGAAGCCTATCCCTCTTTAGCTGACAGATTAGCCAGAGTTTCTAAATCACTTGAAAATGCAGCCATACAACATCATGGAGCAGCTTCTAGATATGATACAATGGAGTCTCTCAAGGGACCAAGCCTCTATTCTTCTTTAACACTTGAAAGAGAAAGTATATTGAAAGAGATTCGAGAACAGCCTGAGTTTCACAGATTTTTGCTACCTAAACAAATGATTGAATTAGCACCAATAATGATCACTCAAAGTCCAATTGTGCTAATCAATATCTGTAGCAAGGGTTGTGATGCTTTGGCAATGTCTCTTACTACTAGGAGACTTCAGCATATCCCACTTACAGAATTCAACTTCACCAAGGCTGCTTCCTTATATAATTCATTAGTGGATATTCTTGAAGATCTGGATATCTCACAGCGCTCTAGCAGAGCAATCCGTGTACAAAGAACTGCTAAGGTAGATGTCAATATTCAGTTTGAGTCTATCCTGCTTCAGCTCTGGAATGAAGTTGTTAAACCAATTCTCCTTGCTCTCAATTTAATGGTGAGTAGGTTTAGGTATTATGATTGCATTATCCAAGCTAACTCCTTTAATAGGATTTGCCAACTGAGCTGCATCATTTCACCTGGTGCTTAAATGGCCCTTTAGCTTTCCTGCCTCTTCATGCTGCAGGGGATTATTCTGCTCAAGCTGAAGTAGGGTCAAAGTTATCTGACTATGCTGTTTCATCTTATATTCCCTCACTCACTGCTCTATCTAATGCACAACAACCAAGAGAGCTCACAAATTCAACAGTGCTTACTGTCAATCTTCCAGTTGAAGGAGAATTGCCTTACTCTTCAAAGGAAATTGCGGCTATCAACCATGTTCTTGGTTCCTCCAAACCAGTTGAGCTTTCAGAAGAAAATGCATCTGCAGAAAATGTCAAGAAAGGGATGGAGAAATATAGTTTCATCCACTTTGCTTGCCATGGTCAACAGGATTTGACAGATCCCACTCAAAGTGCTCTTCTATTGGCAAACAAAGGGAGACTCACACTCGAAGATATAATTGATCTCAAACTTCCACATGCCCAATTGGCCTTTTTATCAGCATGCGAGACTGCAGCTGGGGACATAAAGATACAAGAGGAAGCTTTTCATCTGGCTGGAGGACTCTTGATAGCAGGGTACCGGGGTGTCGTTGGAACCTTGTGGGCAATCCAGGATAGCGATGGTCCTCTTGTCGCACAGGAATTTTATAAGCAATTATCAAAGGATGGAACACTTGATGTCAAGCAAGCTGCATATGCGTTGCACCATGCCGTGCAGAAGCTGAGGATTCAGTCCAATTCATTTCTCCAATGGGTGCCGTTTATCCATCTCGGTATATAAGTAGTTTTTGTTTTGATTTTCTCTTTTAAATCTCGTGTACATATACTTCCATTTTCTTACTCATGATCGTCGTGCGTTATCTTTTTTAATTTATTAATTTGATTCCTACCCGCCTTCTTTCTGCGTTTATGCTCCCAGGTAAGGGAGCATGAGAGTTGCCGTTCCAATGAGGTGTATATACGGAATGCTGAAATGCTACTGACAAAACGTTGGAAGGAGCCACTGTATTATCGAAGAAAACGGTGTCGCGAAATGCTATAGCCAAGGGCTACTCAACCGTTTGGTCCGTCGTGAGTGTACGGGTGTGGTCATGAATAGTTGCCTGAAGAAGAATCAGATACAAGAGGGCAAAGGAACCACGTAGATGTGTGACAGCAATCCCGTCCCAAGGTAAACGTCGATCCGTCACATCGCTCACCGCATAATAGATATATACAAGCTGCTGATCCAATACAATATTAACAGACGGAAAGCGCTGTCTCAAGGCGTGTCTCTGCCTTATATACACGTGCGCTTATGCTCTGAATGTCCTTCTGTGCTTTTATTGGGTAGCGAGCTCGAGCTTGATTTTTGCGATCGCTTCGGCCGGGTTGAGACCCTTGGGGCAGGTCTTTGCGCCTGCGAGACAGAATAATGAAGTTAATGAGAATCGACACTGAGTTTGAGGAACGACGTGCGACGTACAGTTGAAGATGGTATGGCATCGATAAAGGCTCATGCTGTTTTGGAGACGCTCCTTACGTTCTGCACCGTATTCGTCCTAAACCTCCATCAGTACCCAGCATATGGCTCTAGAGGAAGGAAGAGAAACGTACCCGAGAGTCTGCGATCCATCTATAAGTAGCCATCAAAGTAGCAGGGCCGAGGTATTCATCTTGATTCCACCAGTATGATGGGCAAGATGTCGAGCAGCATGCGCAGAGGATGCACTCGTAGAGACCGTCGAGCTTTCGTCGTTGTTCCGGCGATTGGAGGAATTCGCCTGGAGCGGGCAAGATGGCGTTAGGAAGAGATATGGGAGTGGTGGGAGGAAGACTGACCGTTTGGTGGTGGGTTATCGTTCTTGAGGTAGGGCTCGATGGACTTGTACTGTTTATAGAATTGTGTCAAGTCGGCTACGGAGATCCATTAGTATCTTCAGGAGTTCTATGGAGGATACAGCTATTGGACTCACGGACGAGATCCTTCACGATATACACTAGCAAATACTTCTTAACAATCGGGCCCAAACCATAACTGAACAAGACCACTCACTGTGAGGCAGAGGATAGATCTTGCTATCCTTAGTATCTCTATCAATCCGACAAAGACACGCCAAAGTATTTTGTCCATCAATGTTCATCGCACACGAGCCGCAGATACCCTCACGACATGACCTCCGGAACGTCAGCGTCGAGTCAACTTCGTTCTTTATTTTGATTAGGGCATCCAGAACCTTTGTTCAAGAGGCATTATTTCACCTCTTCAAGCGGAAGATTGGGATATAAAAGGACTTACCATAGGACCGCATTGGTTCAAATCGATGGTATAACTCTGCAACGTGGGCTTCTTCGCAGGCTCATCTGGATTCTAAAGCACCTCATTAAGAACCCATCCTCCAAAATTTCCTAAGAATCCACTCACCCAACGATAAATCTTAAATTCCTTATTCAACGTTGGTTTCTGTGTGGGTGCCGCCTGTGCTCGTGCAGCCGACGTGGCAAACGTTCGAGGTCCAAAGCCTCTTGATAAGGACTGACGGAACGCAACGCGTGCGAGGCCTGACATCTTGCAATGCAATGTATAGAGGAAGAGAAAGAAACGGTGACGATGAAGTGAACGGTGTCCCGACGTTACCCGAGAGGGCCTGGGCCAATGAGAGAGGCGCCATTACCAAGCCCCGGAGTCACGTGATTTCGGGCAATTATCTCATGAATATTTAAGGTCAGTTTAATTTGGTTGGGTTTGACCTGATGCCGTATTGAGGTTATAAGTACAACACTATTGTACAGGTATCAACAGGACGGAAATCTGCGATTCTGGAGACTTTTACAGGACCATCTCCTCGTCGTGAGCCTTCTTCCCAGCCTTCTTCTTTTTGTGTTGCAGGTCCTGTGATGGTGTTTAGAAGAGTCGTTATACGGTAAATGAAGGAAGCACCTCGTGTTCTGCCATGAATTCAACAAGATATGAGACCAAACGACCAGTCTCTTCGCCAACGGGGCGGATCCAATTCGAGGGTAGGATATAGCCATACTGATCCAAACATGAGCATACATGAGTTCTGTTATACCATGAACACGTACCGTTCCAGTATCACGAAGATGAACCGCATAGCTATACTTGACGTCCAACTTCTCATACATCCAGTCCAAGATATTACCTGGTGCACTGTTGCAATCCAAGGGTTAGCTGATGAATGCGAGTTCGGTTATGCAATGGTGCACCTGTATAGCGTCTCACACAGACGTCCAGCCTGCCTAATAGTAAACAAGAAGAAGCTTCAAACGCGAATATATGGCTTACCTTCATGGGAGTGTTGTGAACATGTCGCACTGCAGCTGCAGCGCCATGGGCAGCTTCAAGGATATCTTCTTCGTCGGGAGGCATCTTCTCGCACGAGTAAGAATATGGTGTCGAGACTAGGATCGGAGCGCGATGAGGTGGTATCATAATCAGAGGCAGTACAGCGTACTCATCTGCCCATAGCTTCGCAAGTCAATGAAGGCATTGACCCGTTTCAGTTTCTTGAAGTATTTGGACAATGCCGCAACTTCTGGTGCTTGGAAAGGCTTTTCACCTGGATACCATGAGGCGCAAGGGCCCTCCTGAGGAGACGAGGATGGCTTCCAGCCGAATCCCTGCGACCACTTGAGCTGGCAGATAGCGGATCACAAGATGGTACCTACCCAGTTCCTATGAGACGACTATATTCAGAATAGAAGACAGAAGTTTAACGAGGAGTAGAGTACCTGTTCATATCGATACCGTTACAGCCATGGTCGCCAGCAATGGGCATGGTGTTCTTGTACCTATATCGAGCATTATAAGTAGAATAGAAGAACAGATCGCGTATCCGTATCTTACCAGAACCTATCTCCAGTCCATGTGTACTCGTAGCCGTCTGGGTTTGGTGTAGGGATGATGTAGAAGTCCTATAGCACAGATCGAGGTCAAACGGCTGTAGTCGCTCAAATACCCAAAACTCACAAAGTTATCCAATAAACTACGCAAAGACCATTGCTCCCCTTCATCTACAACCAGCGCATGTGTGAAATACAACGCCGTAGACATTGCAATCCACTGCAGACCATCCCATAAGCTCACCAGAGAAATCTTTCAGAATTTTTTTTTCGTAACGTACCTCTCGTGCATGTTGTGCCCCAAGAACAACGAACCTAGGCTTTTTCTTCAGCCCATTCTTCTTCTTCTTCCTTATCTCAGGTTTCGAAATCGCCGCTGCAATGATGCTCCTGCCCTCTGCACTCTTCCCTACCTCCTCGAGCACTACATTCTCCGGATAAGCCAACGCCAGTTGTTGTAGGAACTCATCCGTTTCTTCCAAAGGATGATATCGTTCATGAAAACTCGAGTTGGATAGCCCAATGTTGATCCAATCGCGAGCAAGGTCCTGGAGTGTTAATTCAGTCCAGCACCGCCTCCAAGTTGTCAGATCAAGAACATACCTTCTTATCTCCAAATTGAGGGCCTCCAAGAGTAACTTGCTGTGGTATTGAAGCTACTAGGAGCGGAAGTCCGAGGAGAACGACCGCAACATACTTAGCGGACGGTGGATGCATGGCTGAGGGTGGGAAACACGGGGTTGATAAACGCGGCACACGACCTCAAGACTCCCCTTCCCACTAGCTGTGAAGAAGCTCAATCGCTTCTCGGCTTCAACTATCAACGGATATCATATCGATTGCTTCTGACTGTGTTATCTTCCGCTTTGGGTTGCCTCGTTGCCGGATTGACAGGCACCTCAGGTGTGGTCCAAACGGAAGACCTCACAACTTCGATTCTATCAAAGGTTTTCTTCGTCAAGATATGCTATCTATAGGATAGATGATAATGGGGTGAGTATGAAGTAATAAGTTTTTGGTTTGGTTGATGCTTCCTTTCATTGACATTCCGATAATGGATCCGTTGAATAAACTGGGGGAACATAATCAATTTCAGATGATGGTATTATTTACCGCCAATAAAGTATGCAAATAAACAGCGATCACCTCCCGAATCCTACTATTATCCGCCATCCCTTCAGTACGTACGTGTTTGTTTTATTTCCATATATCGAGTCCTCACTGCCCATCCTTCTCCGTTCATACATATTTTTTTACGGTTACTATTTGATCATAGGAGTGTGTCACTTTCTCTGTCAGCCCCTATTGATCAAACGAAATTGCTCCTAGGATTTTATCCACATGGTCTGGAACGGACGCTACCTTTGCGTTCTTTTAATATCTTCAAGTGGTACTTTACAGGCATTGCAGGCATTGGCCTTTCTGCTGGCGTGACACTCACCAATCCGACGCTTTTCACCGGACTATATCTGCTGTAACCGCCTAAACCTTGCCATATGGAGTGTGGCTCGTCTCAGTGCATACACGAACGCCAGCAAATCCTCCAGGCGTTGGACCCTGTCCATACCATACACGAACCCCTTCCCCTCATACTCAAGATAACTCTTCAGGCGATCCAAAATTTCCTCGATACACACCTCCATTGATACTGGTGGATCACAATGGCGTATCTCTGTATCGGTTGTTCAAGCGAGAGCAGTAATAGCATCCAAAAACATGTCAAGCCAATCTCAGAGCCTCTGATGTTCGCTATCTTTGAACAGACGGAGATTGTCGGGATTTAACCGATACTAAGAGATTTTGATGCGGAAAGAAACGGTGCTCATAGCTTTCCATCCAATATAAGCAATCAGTTGGAAACCCATGGATCCGGAGCTGTCGGTGCAAAAGAACCAGGATCACCGAAAAAAAAAAACGGTTTATAAGCCTCATAAAGATAGCCCCTATGAAATTGACTGTAATGGAAGTGCATGTCGCCGAACAAAAGTCGAGGGTGACCTTCGCACTGAGTTGTAAATGGCCCTCAAGCAAAAGGCGGTCTCGCCAAAACCTGCTTCTCGCTAAGAGCATAGATTATTTAATCCCAAATATGAAAGGGCTGGCGACTCCTCTTGGCCATTCGGAGTGAAGGATGCCGATATCTTGAGTGAATACTCGATTAACCCATACGAGAGCTTGCGAACAAGTGATGGGTCTTTTCTCAGTTCGACGAGCCTTCCAGTAACCGTCTAGTTCACCCTGATCTTCGGTGGTTGCGTGAGAGATGGGATGACTACTGCGAAAGACAGAAGTGGCCCGTATCTCGTTTGTTAAAGGCAATGCCGTTTTCGAAATAGCGGTCCATATCTCGGAGAAGAATTTCATACCAAGTCCGCCAAGTCCACGGAAGTAACTTGCAAATTCTCTGCACACAAGAATAAATTGCAGAAATAGCCAAGTTTTATAAGGACATTTCGCTGGTCCTTAGTTCTGGATCCTTCGACTAGAATATCTGGACTCCAGTTGTAAATATCGTTAATACCAAGATAGCGATACCAGCCAAGGTGACCGGAATAACAATTTTCACGTCGAGTATCCAAAGAAACCCGATGAGGCCTAGGAAAAATAGTACCAGCGGCGTCTGAAAAAATAAGGGCAAGAAGGCAAGGATGACCGGAATTCCCCGCCTTAGAAGTCCTTCGGAACGTATTTGACGGATGGCGGTTGTATCCTCAAAAGGAAACCCTCCGTCCGATATTCGCGAAGCCACTGGATGCGAAGGATACCGATTAAGACGGTAGCAAGGCTCATAGAGAGGCAAAGAAACCAGTAGACATTGGTCTTGATGAGGATATTGGTTGAGGCGGGAACAAAGCCCCCAATGAACCTGGAGTTGGATCGGTGGTACTTGGATTAGACAGTTGAATAGAAATGTGTTCCAAGAGTCTCTCCGACATGACTGTAAAGTCTTCCTGCATCCTGCGATAAGATTCAATAACAAAAAGCCGTCACAGCGGCAGAGAAGACACCTGCCTATAATGACGAAGTTCTCGCAATCGATATCCACGGGTTTGCACCACTACGAGGTGTTTATATACGGTAGGCTGGAGAGCCACGCTTCACTTTCGAGCGCTGAGGGCAATTGCTTATAGGCTCAGGATAGACATTGCGTAGACTTGAAGAAGATAACTAAACTAGAAAGTGTAATAAAGTTTAGAATAGGAATATAGGAGAATTAATCCAAGATATATTGTAGGAAAGCGTGGTAACCTTAGGCTCATGAGAGCCGTAAGACATGCAAGGGCATTAAAATCGTTAAAGGTCATAATAATGAAGCGTTGTCGTGAAATGATCATGAAATATTTTATGGCAGAGAACTAACGGAAAAGAATACTACGCATTTTTCTTGCGAGACAAGCGCTGAAGATTTTCTGCCTTGACTTCTTCTGCAATTCACCATCTCCTTCACTCTCCCTGGCTTACGGCGTCCATAACCCGCCAGGCTGAAAAATGAAATTTTGAAAATGCATTCACATCAAGTTACTTTTTTTAGAATTCTGACTTTTGAATTTCTTACCATCGCAAAACCATTGCTCGTCAAACCAGATATACATACAGTGAAAGCTCATTGAATACCTGTTCGACATTCTGACTCTGATTCCAAGAATGGAAACAGTGACATCACATATACTCCAGAAGTCTGTCCAAAGGGACTTTTGGTCCCTTTCAGGACATCATAGCTACGCTGGCACTCCTGGCAGTGTCTCCTCTGCATCTTGAACATCTGATTTCAGCTAAGAATATCAACCTGCCTCCAAGTGTATCGGGACTCGAGCGTGACTTTGACAGTGCCACCTGGCACATGGACTCTGAAGCTTGTATCAATGTATATGCAACTTTTGTGCATACAGCAGATCATGATAAATCCAGTTAAATTCATGAAAATGAGAAAACCCACTTGAACTTATGTAACTATAAGCTGGCTGCCACTTAATAACCCATTATCACTCAAATGGACTTTTAATTGGGTACCTTTTCACTGGAAATTCCAGTCAATTATCTGATATCTTTCCCCACCATGTATTGGAGCTATGCTGTGGTGTATTCTGAGAATTGACTGATTTAAACAAAATTATAAAGCATCCTGAGGACCTGAAATTGGGAGATCAGCAACTTGAGAGTCTGGGTGAGCATCTTTTGCAAGAGACCTTTTTTTGTGAGACATTTTTTCATGAGACGGTTTTCGTTTTTCGTTTTTCAGCCTGGCAGCTCCTGTACACAGTACCTGGCTTGTTCTTCCCCATCCTCTTTATCCATATCTGTCACTAAGTTCTCACTATCTGTGGGAGCCCCAATCGGAGGGAGTCCTAGTGATAAGCACAGCTTCTTGCGTTGGTGCTATTCAATACATTTTTTAAGGCACCCTCATCTGCTTGGGATATCTACATTTCAACATTACCATTGATTAAGACATTATTACCCCCAATAATAATTCTTTTTTCGAAAGGTAGAAATGCATTGAAACGTGGTAGAACAAAGGGAGAAAAGGAGAGGAGTTGAAGTGAGCAATTGATACAGATTACTTTGTCTTGATTTAAAAGAGGCTGGGACGCATAGCTAAATTTTACAAAGAGAATAAATGAATTAAGCTAGTTGGTAAGTACCTAATTTAAGCTTTGTAACTCTGCTGCATCTACAAATTTCTGTATAATTTTCAAACATTTCGAGATTCCCATGTTCAGGTGCCTGTTCTCCATCCCCTCTGCCACAGATTTATCTGCAGGAGAACAGTCTTCTCTGGATTCAGGATAGCTTGAGTACCCCATTTCAGCGCTTAAATTAGTCCAAGCTCTTAAAAAATTGTTCTGACTGGGCAATCCAATGCAGTTGAAGGAGTGACTTGCACACACCAACAATATTCAGTATGATCAAATTTGAATATTTGGACACTCATACCAAGATATAATTTCTACAGAGTACAAATAGGATCTATTATTGCTTCTGACTACGAGTACTATGGCATCCGGCTGTGTATTTGAAGCGTGGCCCATCGGCCTGGGCCAACCTCAGTTTAAACTTTAGGTGCTGCTTCTCTCTTTTACGGATGGCTAATCCGAGGATAGTACTGTACGTCCAATTATGCTGTCCGCCATTACCTTTATCCACCTGTGGTCCTTTTCGAGGCAGCACCATCCCTTATGGCACGTGGCAATTTTCATAATTTGGCACTCGGGGGGATGCAATTGGGAATGGACTGGAAAGCTTTAAGTTTTCCATTGAATTTAAGAATAGTTTAACTTCAAATTCAGACGGGCTTTAAATCCTTTCGCTGAATGAGACTTCCGATTCAGAAAAGAGTAAAAGTTGAAGTTTATGCTGAGTTAAAATAGTTAAATTGAAAAGAAAACTTAAAGTCTCGGTTTACGTTCTCGATTACGTACACATTTGAAGTGGCTCTCACTCATGTTAGGCCTGTCGCTGTCGCTATACGCAGCCGGCCCACAACCAAGCGCAGTTCCCAGGTTTTCTCCAGGCTACTTCTTTGTCATCTTCGCCATACATAGCCGTTTCGTCATTCTCTGGATGGCTCTTTGACCGATGTGCGTACACTCGAATAGGGTGTGCTCATGGTCTCAAGGCTCTCCTAGCAGTTGCACTCGTAGCACAATGCCCTAACCTCGTAGCCAACGATACTCGCCTACAGAAGGCCTATTCTATGGGAGTCATGGAAGCTTGGCCACATAAAGTTCCTCATGTTCCCTCTTAAGTCTTTCTTATTTATTGACACCCAAAACCTGTAGCTCTCCAGTCCATTCCTCAACGATCGCGTCCGTCCTCGCCCTCCTTCTCGCGGGCATCGCGGCAGAAATATCTTTGTAGAGCAGTAGCTATGTAGCGGCGAATAACCGAACACTGTGGACGCGGAGCTCTGGAGGTGCGTTCACATCGATTAGGGTTCACCTCAGCCTTCTGACCCCTTCTTCAACAATGGCATCTACACTTTCGTTCTCCTCATCCCAACTATGCCCCTTCACTTTCACAAACCAAGTCTCCACACTTCGTTGTCACAGCGAGGCCGCCGTCGCTGCCAGTAGCTTTCAGTTTGCCATCCTGATTCACCTTTATCCTCGTTCGAGGACAGATACTTCGTTAGCGAGTGAATTACATATCGGGAGTCGGAGTAGATCCTCAGTTTTCATTTAGGGGATAATTCGTGCCAGGAGCAAGACAGCAGCTGCTTCACTGGCGTTAATGGACTCGGAGTTGTGAGGATTGGGCATTCCACAAGTTTTGCGGGTTTGATGCCCAATTCTTTAGTTGAATTGGTGGCCCTCAATCATTTAACCGATATATCTGGCGGGAATCCAGTCGAAAAAGGGTTTGAGTTGGTTCGAACAGAGGATACGAAATTTTCGAGTAGAGCATTATTTGAAGCCAAAATGGGTCACGGAGTTAGGGGGGTAGACCGAAATCTGCTTAAGAGCAGAGCCCAGAATGAGTTGGTGGGTATTGTGATTGAAGTCGTAATCCCCGACTCTAAAGGAGCGTTAGCGACTAGAGGAGGGTTTTGTAGGGAATGAAAAGAAAATCTCAATAGAGTACGTGCCTTACAGGATTGTACATCTTTGTATCCCAATCAATTTAAATTG
>Ga0157379_10003035_pt1 | contig 14188 bp, 17 predicted proteins | sample S25metaG_FD_121802 | JGI IMG/M metagenome (GOLD analysis project Ga0157379, IMG submission 121802) | Switchgrass rhizosphere microbial communities from Kellogg Biological Station, Michigan, USA - S2-5 metaG | ecosystem: Host-associated > Plants > Roots > Rhizosphere > Soil | place: USA... | reverse complement strand
TTCAGAGTACACTGTGGTCAAATAGACCTGGTTCTGAATGTCGTGAAATAAGATCTAACTCCAAGTGTGGGTTAACTCACAACTGCACCGTCGTATCTTCCCTTTGAGTTCACACAAGAAAATGGACGAACTCCTCCACCGCATACAAAGAAATACGTTCATCGTCCAAAAATTCGCGTGTCCAGCTATGGTGCAGCGCGTCTAAACACCGACTAACGGGCGCCTAAGCTCGAAATCGGTTGCCACCGAGAAAAATAAAATAAAATTTAGCCCCCTTTTTAGTGGGATCACGGTCTTGAATATTTGCATCTTTATTCCACCGCGATGTACTTTGAAATTAAGGCTTCAGGGAGCGGCAAGAGCTCATTCTGCTTACTGGGGTGGTGGACCACCTTCGGAAATAAAGGTAATCAGTGACTCTGGGGATGTACAGGATGGACCGGGGGAGTGGACACATCATCTTGGGTTCAGAGACAGTAAATTTAAACATGGTGCAACTGACTGTTGTGCAAATGTGCAAAGCAGATCCTTGGACTTCAGCCTAATTTTCAAGAGTAGAGAGGCCCCTTGTCCATGATCATTGATGAATATGACCATATATGCATGTCCATGTCAGAATTCCACTGTGATTTGAATTTTGTTGAATTTTTCTGGGATAAAATCAGGGTTCCAGGAAATATAGCTCACATTGAAGGGTCCCCGAGTCCGTTGCCTTGAAATTTGATTGAATATTGTCTCCGTACTTTCTAACAATTTCTCCAGTATTTTAATGAGTTTTCCTATATTTTCCACAATTTTTCCTAATTTATAAATATTTTATTTATCATTTTAATTGAATTTTTTTAGCCAAGGTACGGAATTGGATGTGATCAAATTTTTTATCTCCGTCAATGTTGAGAATTTTAGAAATCCCTCCAGACAATCTGTTCCCGTTCATTAAAGCTTCATTTCTACTAGAGGAAATAATTTTCCAAAATTGTCTTGAAGCGCCATGAAATTTAGTGCCTGTTGTTCAAATGTAGTGGTGTTTAGACGCACTACACCATAGTGATTTATTCATTATCCCCGAATTCTGCGCTTATCAGTCGAAGGTGATGTCATCTTCGACACGTGAGCATGGGATATAAATTTCATGGAACCGTGGTATGTAACCGCGCATCTTTGTCCTCAAGGCAGCAAGGCTTCACGGATAAACCAAAACTGAACTCTAGAGGGCGTCGCTTCACCAAAGCATACCATGCAACCCAGTGGGTATCGATTCGGAACACTGACCACCTCGAAACAACCGAAATTTGGAGTGTAGAAAATACCATCAGCCCTCAAAATGCGTGGTCACTCTAGCAGAGAGAGTTGAAGGAAGAGGTCTAGGGGCTCGTAGAATAATGGATGGCTTTTCTTAGCGCAGAAGAGCTCCTAAACCTGAAACGGCATCATAGCGGATAATGAAGAAGTTCATCTAATTAAGAGTAGAAGGGGAATGGTTGACAATGCATGTGAAATGCCCCCCATTCTACTCATATCTAACATATTCGCCGTACCTCCCTGTGCAGAGAAGTCAATTGGACATCACCACCTAAACGCCCAGTATCATGAAGGTCACACGACTGTTCTTGGACCTTCGAAACGAAAAAAGAAGAGAGAATTTTTAAGAAATAGACACATAGCCTTTATAAGAGATATATCAACTCATCACTGCCCTGGTACCAGGTATTTTATCAGGCGCATCAAAAAGAAAAGAGAAGAGAACATAAATCAAGCAGATCACTCACTCGTTCGTGTCGCCGACGGAGGCAAATATCCGACACTGCCATGCATCCAAACGTCATACTCTAACTCCTTTTGAGCATGTGTTACAGGTTCCGGAAATCAAACCAGTGGACAGCTATAAAATGGCGATAGATGTGTTGGTTTCTTTTCTTCTCTTATTCCTTCATCTTCAGGATGTGGGTGCACGGAATAGTAAGCCTGTTACTGTTATGTGCAGTACCAGTAACGGCACAAACCTTCACAAAGAGTAAGTGTTTTATTTCAACATTATTCATCTGAGTTAACAATGTCTCAAGGAACTTGGACCCAGTCGCTCCAGCTGGCAAACCAGCTAGTAGTGAATCTCACTCAGGCTGAGAAGGTCGGCATAGTGACGGGACAAGGTCAGTTCGTCGCCCATTGTATTGGGAATACACATGCTGTCAACAGATCGTTGCCTAATGCACCTAACGGACTTCCTACGATTTGCTTGAATGATGGACCTGCTGGAGTTCGTGCTGTGGATTTAGTGACGGGATTCCCTGCTGGAATTAATGCTGCTAGCACGTGAGCCGTCATAACACTTATCATAAAGTTTTCTCCTAATTAACATAAAACTATACAGGTTTAGCAGACGTCTTATTAATGCTCGTGGCAAGGCATTAGGAGAGGAGTTCAGAGGGAAAGGAATCAAGTTCGCACTTGTTGTCCCTAATGACGTCTATTGAAAGGTGGGCTGATTCGATTTTCTGTTAGTGTCTTCCTTGGACCTGCCATGGATTTGATGCGTTCACCTAAGGCGGGCCGTGGATGGGAATCCTTCGGTCCTGATCCTTGGCTCAACGGAGAGGCTGCTTTCGAAACAATCCAAGGAGTGCAATCAGTTGGAGTGGTGCGTCATTGAAACGATCGCTGTTAACTATTGAGCTCATTGCACTTTCAGCAAGCAGTAGCAAAACACTTTCTCGCCAATATTCAGGAACATTACCGGTATACTTATTCGACTAGTCTCGATGACCGGACTATCCATGAACTTTATTTATGGCCTTTCCTTCGTTCCATTGAGGTATTTTCTTCTTTCTTTTTATTCCTTTTTTTTATTCCATTGAATATTTAATTATTTTCCTCAAATTTAGGCTGAAGTATCCTCCGTCATGTGTGCCTACAACCAGTTCAATGGATCGTATTCCTGTGGCAATCCCCAGTTGTTAAACCTCCTGAAGGCAAATGGTTTTCAGGGTAAGCATCCATTTTCCTTGGTAGCGTGAAAATGATGCAAATGTCATCCTCCAGGCTTTGTGTTGAGTGACTGGGGTGCTACCCACCCAACTACCGAGCAGTATGCTAACGCTGGCCTGGACATGGAGTATGAATTATTCACTCTTCACGTTGAATTTCTATCTAAGGCTGATCTTTGGGTTACTAGACAGCCAGGAGATTTCATTCTGATTGGTGAGCATTTCTTTAACTTTTATATTTTGTGGCATAGCTATATAAAATATTTTAGGCGGTGGTATTTATGGAGGGAACCTTCAAGCGGCCAATAACAACGGGGAAGTCTCAACTGCGCGCCTCAATGAAATGGTCGCGAATGTTGTTGCCTCTTGGTTCCGTCTGGGCCAAGATGTCGGTTATCCGGCTCCTAACTTCAATGCACTCGATACTTCTAGTCCACTGAACCAACATGTTAATGTTCGCTCGGATGCACACACAACTTTGGCTAAAGAAGTTGCTACCGCGAGTTCAGTATTATTGAAGAATACCAATGGGGCATTGCCTTTGAAGGGGACGGAGAAAACGATGGCCATAATAGGGTTGGATGCGAAGGCCCCACAGACAGGGTGTAATTTGAATGCTTGCAATGGCGGAACTGTCGTTACTGGGTAGGTCACACGATCTCTTCTACTGATCAACCTCCTCAATCAAATTAGCTGGGGTTCGGGCACTATTTCATACGACTTCGTCGTCCCACCTATTGACGCACTAAACCAGAAGGCCGCCACCACTGGGACCAAAGTTACAAGTTCGCTATCGAATGATCTTGATGCTGCTGCCGCCACCGCCAAGGGAAAGGATGTCGCAATAGTATTTGTCAATGCTATGAGTGGCGAGCTTGGGGCACTCCAGCAGGTGGATTTGAACTTTGGAGATAGGAACAACATGGCACTGTGGAACAATGGAGGATCTATGGTATGCACACCTGTACGTTATGCCCGTGAGGTATATTCATACGGTACTCCAGGTCGAGCGCGTGGCCGCCGTTAATAATAACACAGTTGTCATCATCCACTCTACTGGACCTGTTTTGTAAGATCTCAGTCCCATATTTTTCATTTGTACCACTTCCATACTCTTTTTCGTTTAGGATGGGGCCTTGGGGAGATTTCCCGAATGTAACCGCCATGATTTATGCTGGTGCGCCAGGTGAACAAACCGGGCCTGCTATCGTAGACGTTTTGTATGGCGCTGTAAATCCTAGTGGCAGGCTACCTTTCACCATTGCTGTTGTGCGTAGCGTTCTATCTTGCATCTCGCCTATGGTTGATCTCATCATTCCATTATAGAATGAAGACGATTATCCCGCTGACATACTCTACTTTGATTTCAACGTCAGTCCAACGGTACGCTATATCTTATTCAGGTGCTATAACTTTCGAAGTTCTGAAATTAGAACAGATTGCTTTCCCCGAGACTTTATTCCTCGATTACCGTCATTTCGACCAAGCTAATATTACCCCACGCTACGAATTTGGTTTCGGCCTTTCTTACACAACTTTCGGCTACTCGGGTCTTTCTATTTCTGCTTCCTCGTCAGGTGTATCCATTTCGTTTACGGTAACGAATAGTGGATCACGAGATGGGACCGAAATCCCCCAGTTTTATCTTGGATTCCCAAGTGGCACAGGCGAGCCACCGAAAGTGCTCAGAGGCTTCGACGAAGTTATCCTGCCGAAAGGCCAGTCGAATAATGTGACTTTGAGTCTTAATCAGCGCGACATTAGGTATGTTTTCCTTTTTACCACGTGGATTGTCGTCAATATTCTTTTTAGTATTTGGAATACCCCTTCACAAAGCTGGGTCCGGCCTTCTGGAACATTTAAGGTCTTTGTGGGCGCATCTAGTCGAGATATTCGTCTTCAGGGATCGTTTACTCTCTGAAACCACTTCCTTTTTGCTCCGACTAATCTTCGCCGGATTTATTATAATGACATTTACCTATTCCTTCTCATTCGATCTATCGATCTGTTATTCTAGCATCTTTAGCCACCAAGAGCTCAAATTTGATGTCAATGCCTGAAACCAGATGCACTCTATTAGCGGAAAAACATTCCTCTTTGAAGCCGGGTCATCATTTCTAGTGTTACACCCCCTGCATGATTATGAGAGAGATAACGGAAACCCCAGAAAGAAGCTGAACATATGCAAGCAGCTGCAGCTCCCTAAATTCCTCTCTATGGAGATTAGTCCCTCAAAGCAGCGGAATAGTTGCTCGCATTTCCTTCGTGCGAAGTCCGTTGCCTGACATGTAACCCCTGGGTTTTTTCCCTTGGACTTTCCCCTTCCTCGCTCGTAGGAGGGGGCCAAAAATAGAATCGCGAGTTATATTTCGAGTAAGAGAAATGCCACTGTCTGCACTCTGAATCCATCGCCTGTGAAGAAGCTAGTTACACCTAGCCCACGGCACCGTTCTAGACCCTCATAGAGCAGTTGATCGCTTCAATTTTTAAAGCAGCACAATGCTTACCTTTCAGTGCGGGTTCTGGTCCTGGGACGACAATCTTGGTGGCCTCTCCGCAGGAAAGGCTTGCCAGCAGAAGGAGGTAGCATTAATAAGTCCACCAAATGAAATAGTAGCAATAGAGTTGTTGGATCCATTACTGATTCTCTTGATAGACGTAGGGTGACGGAGAAAATATCTCTTATTGGCCTGGTTCCATCAAGCACATCACCGAAAGAACTGGTTTCGGACTTCGGTGGAATAATACGGCGAGAAGCAATTATTGACATCAAATGACACATTAAACCTATTCAAGCCGAATGTTTCCTTCGGTTACAGAGGATGGGGTAACTTCAGAGAAGAGGTAATCTTATTTGAAGTTTTTTTGGATCCATTTTGAGAGTGTACTAGATGTTGTCCCGTCTTGCTAATCACTAACTACTTAAGCCAATCCCAATACTAACCATAAGGTGTCTGCATTCTGGTCTGGTCATTCGTGGAGAAACCAAGGCTCTCTCCCCATCGAAGCGACTGGCAATGGGGACACAGTCTTACTGTTACAATCGAAGGAACTTCCCCCAGATTCAGGAATGGAGTGGGCATATAACTAAACTTCTGGGGATGGGAAATACTAATAACCGATTTCATATTAGCAGTTTTTGGCTACCACTTTGCTAAGTGTTTACCCGCAAGCGCCAGAGGCTGACGGCCTCCGGAAAGATAGCTCACCCCTAGTATATTGTCTGGCCAATCACACCAAATATTTCAGCCCACGGTGAATGGAGAAAGAATACAGTTACACTTTTTCATAATACATACACTTATAATGCATAAATCTCATACTGCATGAGATTTTGGGACTTCCCGCAAATGTCCGCAGGGCCATTGCATATCGCATAATGCATTGGTCCTTGGTCAGAATTATGCATTATGAGCCTAGCTTCAGTCGGGGAATCCTGCAGGATGGCAGCAATGATGACTTTCTGGGAGGTCGCATAAGCTACCTTAGTAACGGGTTTCAAAAATAGATCATTGTTCTTCTCTTCCCAAGCTTGCATTCTGAGTCTCATGCCCGCCGAACTCGAGAAAATTTAACCCTCCATGACTGGTTAACAGTTTTCAACTACATTGACAAACATCCCGGAATGTCACAGGACGATATTGTGGAATATTTTAAGACCTGTGTTGAAGGAGCTCTTAAATTCACTCAGTCGACATTGTCTCGGAAGCTCAAAAGCAGAGAGAAACTTGAAGCAAGGGCCAATTATAATCCCACTGCATTGTCATCAAAATGTCCCCACATTGTAACTTGTCCAGATGTTGAGAAGGCATTGTATTTGTGGGTCAAGCAGATGGAGGCAAAAGGAGAGGTTGTGAATGGACCCATGTTGGTGGCAAAGCATGGCAGATTTGAAATGGCTTTTGACATTCCAAAAAATGAACGGCTCTCTGGTGATGGTTGGGTGGCTTCCTTTTGTAGAGCATACCAAATTAAGGAGCATCAAAGACATGGTGAGGCTGGATCCGTTGATCTTGTCGCTGTCGAAGCTGAACAAGTCTGCATCTGTGCTATTCTGTCAAAATACCAGCCCAAAGATAGGTTTAATTTTGATGAAACCAGTTTCTTTGCTTTGTATGTCTTCCTCATATTTATCTTAATATTAATTTTCATTAACAAAGATTCAATGTAACAGTGCACCTCCAGACCGTGGTCTTGCCACCCAGCAGATGAGTGGAAAGAAGACTGAGAAGTTCTGCATTACAGTGGATGTGGCTTGCAACGCAGACGGGGGTGAGAAATTACCATTGGTATTCATTGGCAAGTCAAAGCAGCCCTGCTGCTTCAAAGGAAAGGCTCCAAGTTCTTGGGATTTTCAATATTTTAACAACAAGAAAGCCTGGATGACAATGGAAATCTTTGAGAAGTATTTTATTTATCAGCCTTCTGAGTTTTCAATTGTCTGACTCCTAGTTTGCAGATGGATGAAAAATCTTGATGTCCAAATGGGCAGTCAGAACCGCCATATTTTGCTCCTTTTAGACAATTTTTCTGGTCACTACATTTCTTACAAGGCCAGGAACATCCAGGTTGAATTCTTTGAGCCCAATATGACTTCCTTTATTCAACCTTGCAATGCAGGCATCATCTGGTGCTTCAAGGCTCACTATTGGCAAACTTTTTGTATTCAGGCACTGGATCAGGAAGAAGCTGGTGAAAGAAATATTTACAAGATTGATTTATTGGAGGCAATGCTCATGGCAAGGAAGGCATGGGATAAAGTCACTCAAGATACAATTGCACATTGCTGGAACCATACCAAAATCATACTGGTCATTGCCCAAACTGCCACACCCTCTCTCCCAACTTCAGACACCCAAACAGCTACAGATTCTGCACCCAAGTCTCCTCAGCATGATATCAAGGTTGGGAGATCATCCTTGAATTTGCAACATCAGATATGGGACTGCTGCAAGCAGAGGCAAAGCTAGAACGCCACCTTGGAACCCAATACAAGGAGATTGACTGGAGAATGGCATTGAAGGCTGTCATGGATGCTGAATCCCATTCAGGAGAAAGAAGATGGCGACTCTTGACCTCAATTCAAAGGCAGTGACAAGGAAATTGTTGCTCAAGTCAGGCATGAGCTAGCTATTGAACAAGGTGAGATAATAGAGATTGATTCGGAGGAGAGTGGGGATGAAGACGAGGGACCAACACATCTGGAAATCATGAAGATGTGTCAGGAAATGGAGAGCCTATGCTTGAGACACAGACCTCCAGGTAATTCCTTGGATCTCACCCAGCAGCTCCGTCGCTTCTGTGTACACTTGAGGCAGGAGATGACGAGGAATGCAATGCAAGTGACATTAGATCGATGGATGGGAATGGGTGCTTCGAGACAGTCACACTAGGTCACATATCTCGAATTGCATATTTCTCATAATGCATGGGAAAAGGGTCCTTCCCAACTTTATTCATTATGAAAAAGTGTACTGTAAAACAAAGTGTAATCGTGGGGGCGGCAATGCAACTCTTCCCTGTAAAGGGTGCATGCTAGGTTCAGGTTAGTCAATCAAGCTTTGGACTTAATTTAACTACTTCTAACCATAAATAAAGACTGTATTTTTTGGTAGTTCAAATTATCTGAGTAGGAACCTGCAAACCAAACGATGTGAATGCACCCCTTTCAGAATTGAACTAGAAGAAAGGTCCACCCAAAGGGTAAATTTCCCCATCCTCCATGTCTCATGAAGGCCATCTTTTACATGAATTTCAGACATCTCGCCCCTCGAAAGATGCCTCCATGAAGCAGAAGCAACACTGGGTATCATTTCTCTGAATGAAATTATATCGAAGAGTCTAATGCTGACTTGATTCAGGATGATCTTTTGAAATCAATCATCTCCCGAATTATGGATTGTATCTTTGGTCCCGGATGCAGACGGTACTCTAGGAGCTTTAATGAAGGTCTCGGCTACAGGAACGCATCTGGCTAATGCTGTGGTCTTTAATACTCCCAGCAACTCATGGCAGGATCATGTCTGTCAGTTGGTCTTGGCGAACAGTGCTCATATCTGTGAGGAAGCTGGAAAGGGAGGTGCGCCGAAGCTGCCTCCTATCTCCACTCTCCCGACCCAGAAAGGTAAACTTTATGTCTTATTCACGGACATTAAGTCCGGCTATACACCTTCCTTTTGGGGAGACCCGACACACTGGCGCCGCGCGCTCGTCTGCTGAAACCACAGTACACAAAAGGACATGCGCTACTGAGATAGCAGAATCAGAATGACTCAGCGGTAGGTTGCCATTTGAAAATATTTAAATTAAACTAAGTTACAAATCATCGGACTCGGAAAAAGTCAGAAAAAAAAAATTCAATCTCACCAACAAGATATATTGAGAATGCCTCAGGTGAGACTGCCCTTTATCAACGAAATTGTAGAGAAAATTTATCAGCGAAACAGTGGGGAAGGCTTTCAATGCATTGATGATTGATCTAATTTTTCAAAGAATTACGGGTATGGGACTCAAGGGGAATTCTTTAGAGTATGGAAAAAGAATACCCTATCTCCAAACTGAAGACATACCCTCTTTAACAAGACATCGCTTAACTAGAATACATGGTAGAACCACTACGTTAAACGACCTCTGAGAGACCGGTGGCGTCGGCTACCCTATGGTTGTCCCCCTGCTGCTTTCAGCGTAGTTTACAGTGGGGTGATGGTAGTTATTTGGTTACAATGAGTTTTAGAAGGTTCTTTATTTGAAACTCGAGTATCATGAAAAGACACACCCGCCTTATACTCTGTACTATTTACAGAGGAAGAATTGACGACCGGCGCCGTTGCGTCAGCTCCCCCTAAAAAGGAAGGTGTATAGCCGGCCTGTAATTCCCTTATGTACCCGGATTCCAATGACTTTTAGACTCGGGAAAATCGGCAGTCGTTGAAAGTGTCCATACCCTTACCCAGCCTTTACAGGAGCATTTCGGAATCAACGCATTCCCTAGCTGGGGCATTGGTACATTTCATATTCTTCATTTTGAGCATGTTTCCTAATCCTTTAATCCGTAGGTGGTCACCCGCAAGCTATGAATCAAACGCAGTTCTCGGACGGGCCCCAAGAGTCCAAACTGCCCCACGCTTTCAAGTTTCGAGATGTCGTCATGACTCATGAACACCAACAGGTCTGGAATCTCTTACACGGCGCCATACTCGGTCTCTGACGACATGGAGTATATTGCAAACGAAATACCCTATTATGTATTATGTCTAATCCTCTGGCTTTGGGGAGCCCGACAGGTTGGGTTCCTACCAAACCATGACTTCCTAAGATAATATTGCGACTTCCTACAAAGTATGAGTTCACTTACTCTTGCCGTATGTCAAAAGGAAATACAAAGCAATTTCTCAATTCATATGTTTGCTAAATTACCACTTGACTATATTTAATCGGCGTCTTAGCGTTCTGGCTATTTTAGACGGCTCCTGTGGTTAAAGTATGTCACCGCTGCCACAAGGCAATCGCGCATCTTCATTAGGCGCTATTCGCAGTGGACATAGGTTGAAAACCCAACCTAATTTCACTCCACTTTGATATTCTTTTGAATGGGTGCTATCACTCACCCGGCTACCGAAAATGGACCTAGGTCCACTGCGAATAGCCCCTATTGAAGTCACCGAGCCTGGATTTCTACTAACTTTCCGTTGTATTGTTTTCCCTTAGGTAGCGTTTTACATTTGGAGCTCTGGTCTCAAGTATCAACAGATCTGAGTGGAGGCGAACACGCGGGGAAGCGCCAATTCGCAGGAATCCTTGCGTTCCAAATGGGAGGAATGGCGTAGGAAAAAAAATGGGACGTTTATCAGATAAAGCTAAACGGGTGGTAATGGAGTGGCTTGGGAAATTTACTTATAAAAGACTCCACAAACCTTCCTCTTCTGTTTCCATCTTGGAAGCGCTCGGCGGTCCATTTTTCTTGAAAAAATTATGCTGAAGGCAAGCTTAAGGTTAAGCTTCCTAGGCGTATACTTTGTCTGCCCCGCTATCGGAAGCTATGCTTATCCCTGCAACATTGCCAATTAACACTAACTGGTGCAGGTGCAAGGCAATCATTAATCAGCCACTAACCAATTCCAATTTCTTGAAGAGCCTGCTTCACAGCACATGTTGATGAAACTCTATTGGGGATGAAGCTGCTGAAGATGTATTGTAAACAGGGGTAGATAACCGCACTATGATATGATACGCGATAAGAGTCGGTGAGGTCATTAGGTAAATAAAACAGTACATAATGTATGAGCGTGCGGTGGTAGTTATGGTGATTACGTTGTGTACGATGATAGAGTTCGGTATGATAGAGGGAGGTGCATAGCGGGAAAAACAACGAGAAGATGAAAGATCCATATGTGAAACAGTAAACAGTAGGGAAACAGGCAAAATATTCAGAACAAAAAAGAGACAAGGGAGAAATGATGGGAGATTAGCACATATATTAGAGATTACCATTAGTTGATAGGAAGAAACCGGCTGATTGAACAAACAAACAAAAAGGAGAAAAATAAAATGGTGCGATGTGATATGATGTGATAGTGTGGAATGAGGCGGATGGATGACATGATGAGTCGTATTTGTAGTCGGGTCGATTGAAGGGCGTTCGTTCAGGTTTCGTAAAATGGTGGATAATTCGATTGTCGTTTGTCGATAGCGGAAGAAACGTGTTTGTTCGTGGTCTTCGTGTTTTAATCCTCAAGATCGATGGATCCGAGTCGGCGATTTGTCGTCCAATAAGCAACGCCCCCTATGGATTCGATCTTTGTCCAACGCTGCGTACGAAAATAAATCTCGATCAGCGTTTCGAAAATAAAAATAAAATGGCAGATGACACAACCACTCACACGACACTAATAGACTGCTTAAACAAGCCTGACATCCTCCCCCGCCATGTCTTCCTGCCCGACGTCTGTCCCATCGGCGCCGTATGATAATCGTACCGTAACGCGACTGTAGGCTCCGACATCGTATGCGCGTGTGATGGCCTAATCACCGTTGCACCACCACCGCCGCTCCTAACGGACCCTGGCCCAGAGCGCGCAGAGATCTTGTCAAATTCCTCGGGGCGGTACCAGAACGGGGAGAGGAACGACGGAGGTGTGGGCGTTGTGAATGATTGATTTGGTGGACTTGATGGGGCGTAAGCAGAGACGGGATGACGAGAAGCTGATGAGGATGATGCGCGGGTGTTCGGGTGTGGGGACAGATGTGGGGATGGGTGCAGTCCTCGTAACGCTTGGGCATCATGATCCGGAATGGTAGGCATTACGCCAAATCGACGACGCTTCTTTTCTTCGCGCATTTGTTCTCTTTCTCTTTCCCTGTCCACTGTGGACTGATCGACTGATGGAGCTCGTGAATGTGAATGTCGTTGGCTCCGTGCCGTGCGTGATCCTCCTGCTGTAGGGCTAGAAGCGGAGCCCGGGTTCCTGTTTGCGTTCTCACTAGGCATCATGGGCACAGCGTCCTTTCGAAAGAGGGCTGAGAGCCGTGTCTTCTTAACAACAAGTCCAGCAGTCGTTTTCAATATGTTGCCTCTCCTCCGTAACGGCAGTGAATTAAACCGTCCCTCGTCTGATGTCGGGCTCGGGAGCTGCGTGCGTGGGTTTTGTTGGTACAGGTGGTGATGTCCTCCAAGCCCAAAGTCCCCAGGTTCGGAGATCGGCGTCGTACGTGCTGTCGTGGCGGTCGTTATGGACGTGCGTGCGGACGTCCGTCTTGATTGGGTCGTTACAGCAGATGAAGAGGCCTGCGATCTGCGCGCCTGCATCGGAGGTCGGGCTGCAGCTACTGCCTGAGTCGTGCGGCTTCGAGGGCGAGATTGCGTTGTACACTGTGAGGGAGGGGGAGGAAGGAAAGGAGGGTCAGGAAGAGTTAAGATATGGAGAAACGGACAAAAGGAAACGGAAACGGACAGGCGCAGGACGACAGGAATGGACAGGACATCATCTGCGGCAGTTTTGATCGGGAAGAGGAAAAAAATTCTGCACTAGTTGGGAAGGCGATTGCCATTCCCACGGGGTGCATTGCACAGCATTTTGACACATTCGTTCATCGACTGGACGAAAAACTGAATGAATGCATGAATTGTGCCTCGAGATATTTGGACGGAGGGTGATGGAATGCAGAGATTATGGACATTGGAACTCACCTTGGTGTTGATGTTGATAGGATCGGCTCGAGGAGGGACTCGGAGTTGGGGGAGCGAATCCCGAGGGAACATGGTGTATGTGATACGCATTGGCGCACTGACGGTACGTTGTTTTGGCATGCTCGCCCAAAAGGCTGCTTGGCTTGAGGGGGTGGTGGATTTGCACCAGAGACAAATTGGCAGACGGTCATTATAAGAGAAACATGTTGGACATTCGAAACAGGGTCGAGCATCATTGAGGAGATGAAGTTTGGGAAGAGAGACTGAGCCGCGGATCGTCTGTGTAAAGTGGCGTTGGGTTTCATTTGGAAGCGAAATGAAGACAGTAATGTAAAGGACATACACGTCGCTGACTCTTCCAATCTCTGCAGTACACGCGTCGCGGTTGATTATTGTTCATATGAATAGCGTAGTTGTCGTTATCGTTCAATGATAGTCCAAGCTCAACTTGAGGAGGACAAAGGATGTTCAGTGGTACAATTCGTCCGTCCACTCCTATGCGACGAGGCAAGATACCTGGTAAACGCGGAACAATGTCGACATTAGTGCGATAATGAAGAAAGTAATAAATTATACGGACAGATACACAACCTTTATGTATACAACAGCATTGGCAAGTACACGGACAAAGGAGAGAAAGACCGAACTTGAATCCAGGGGATTGACGCCGCGATTCGAAGTCAGACCGAGCCGGGCATCCTGGGCACATCGATGACAGGCTGAAATGACATTAGATCTATTATAGTGGTGATAAAGACAGAGTTGGCGTTGGTGAGGTCTTCGAATGTAACAGAGTGATGAGGAGGGGGAAGAGGAAGAGGAAGATGGAGGTTGTTAAAGGAACTCAACTGAGCCTTCAGGGGGATATAACAGACAATGAGACATCCTGTATCCTGATCACAGAATATATTTCAACGGGGCCAAAAGCTTAAAATTCAAAACAGAATGAAATATGGGAAATACGGACTTGGTAAATTCAGAAATAAATAAAGAACCTCAACCAATAGAGCGGCGTGAC
>Ga0157379_10003033_pt1 | contig 14193 bp, 14 predicted proteins | sample S25metaG_FD_121802 | JGI IMG/M metagenome (GOLD analysis project Ga0157379, IMG submission 121802) | Switchgrass rhizosphere microbial communities from Kellogg Biological Station, Michigan, USA - S2-5 metaG | ecosystem: Host-associated > Plants > Roots > Rhizosphere > Soil | place: USA... | reverse complement strand
CGGCCAGCCCGAGGGCGGCGCGCGCGATGTCGAGCAGCTCGTCCGGGTCGAAGGGCTTCGTCACGTAGCGATCGGCTCCCGCCGCGAGGCCCTGCTCGCGGTCGTAGGCCTGGCCCTTGGCGGTCAGCATCACCACGGTCGTGGCGGCCAGGCCGAGATCCTCCTTGATCGCCCGGCAGACCTCGAAGCCGTTCAGCTTCGGCATCATCACGTCGAGGAAGACCAGCTCCGGTCGGTGGTTCCGCACGACATCGAGGGCCATCTCGCCGTCGGACGCGGTCTGCAGCTCGACCCCTTCATCCTCGAGCTCCTCGAGGGTCTGCTCGATCAGCAGGCGGATGTGCTGTTCGTCGTCGACGATCAGGACAGTGGGCATCGGGACCTCGTGAGGCCGGGGAGGGGACCGCGCGGCGGGCCGGTCAACGATGCCGGAAACGGGAAGCGGGCGCAACGTGCGAACCGCCACCGCCGAGGGTCGCGCGATCGGGCAGCATGGTCGCCATGGTCGCCGAACCCGTCGCCTCGCCCGCCGTCACCGGCGCCGGCCGTCCGATCAACCCCGATGTCACGCTCTGGCTGCTGGCGATCGCCCACGCCGTCAACCACGCTCAGGCCGTCCTCCTGCCGCTGATCTACCTGAAGATCATCGGCGAGTTCGGGGTGACCGAGTCGCAGGTCGCCTACCTGGCCGCGATCGGCGCGTTCGCCAGCGGCCTGGTCCAGCTCAGCTACGCCAAGCTCACCCGGATCGTCTCGCGCCGGATCCTGCTGTCGTCCGGCGGCATGCTGTTCGGCGCCGGGTTCGCGGCCCAGGGTCTGATGTCGAGCTTCCTCCCGTTCAGCGTCGTGAACGTCGCGTCGCGGATCGGCGGTTCTCCGCAGCACCCGGTCGGCAACGGCCTGCTCGCCGAGCAGTTCCCGGAGTCGCGCCGCGGGTTCGCGATCAGTGCCCATATCAGCGGCGGCAACGTCGGCACGGTCGTCGTCGCCCTGGTCGGAGCGAGCCTGATCGCGGCGATCGGCTGGCGCTGGACCGTCGTCGTCTTCGGCGTCCCGGCAGTCCTGATCGCGATCGCGATCCTTCTGCTCGTCCGCGAGAGCGGGGTCGATCGCCGGGCGGCGTCCGAGCACGGCACTGTCGGGCAGGCCTTCCGGACGGTCCTGCGCGATCCGTCGCACCGCTGGATCTACCTCGCATCCGTGCTCGGCGGTGGCGGGCGCGGGTTGGGCGTCGTCAACCTGTTCGCCCTTCTCTACCTCACGAGCGTCATCGGCCTGACGAGCCCGACGACCGATGTCATGTACGGCGCCCTGATCGTCCTGTCGGTGCCGATGCCGCTGATCGCCGGCTGGCTGTCCGATCGGATCGGCCGGCGGCCGGTCATCATCGGGGTCTATGTCGGCGGAGCGATCGCGTTCGCGGCGTTCCTTCTCGTCGGCTCGTCCATCGCCGGCCTGTGGCTCGGGATCCTGCTGATGGGGCTGTTCAGCTTCGCGGAGTCGCCCCAGCTCCAGGCGCTGCTGGCGGATCTCGCGCCGCCGACCATTCGCGACACGTCGTTCGCGCTCTACTTCACGCTGGCATTCGGCGTGGGCTCGCTGTGGACCGCGCTCTACGGCGGGATCATCGACGTCGCCGGCAACCAGGCCGGGCTTCCGATCGTGTTCTGGCTGATGGCCGCCTCGTTCGTCCTTGCCGCCCTTGCGGTCCTTCCGATCCGCGAGCCGGCCCACCGGGGCGCGGGTCCGATCGACATCGAGTAGGCGGCATTGCCGCCCGGACCTCGTCAGCGCCTCTGCTATCATGCGCAGGCCCTGAGACAACGGGCATCCGGTCGGGGCGTGGCGCAGCTTGGTAGCGCGTATCGTTCGGGACGATAAGGTCGTGGGTTCGAATCCCGCCGCCCCGACCAACAGACCGGCCGGCGATCCGCGGCCGCGCCATCTCAGACGGCTCTCAGCGGCCGTCCGGACCGTGAGGCCAGATGCCCACTCGACGGACCAGCCCGCGTCGCACGGCGACCCGCCGCAGCGGACTGTACGAGCGCACTCCCGACCCCGCCTTCGATGACGACATCGACGGGCCGGGTGACGGGATCCTTTCCGCCGCCGCTCCCTGGCTGGCCGTCCTTGCCGTCGTCCTCGCCGCGGGTGCCATCGCTTTCGTCGTCCTGCGCGGTCCGTCGACCCCGGATCTGACCGCATGCCGGACCGCCGCCTGGGCCGCGATCCCCGATCCGGACAACCTCCCCCCGGACTGGAAGCTCACGTCGACCGACCTGAACGCGAATGGCATGACGATCTCGATCCTCGGGCCCCAGCCGGCCGACAGCACCACGAAGCAGCCGGCGGTCTATGCCAGCATCACCTGCTACGGCGACGCGGCCGCGACCGCCCTCGCCAAGGATCGCGCCGCCGCGACCTCCGCTGGCGCGAGGGTGACGAAGCGATCCGCGAACTTCGACGCATTCGACATCGACAATCCCACGACCGGCACGCTCACGACCCTGTTCCGGGTCAACGGGCTCGTCGGCCAGGTCGCCAGCGGAGGCGCGAGTCCGGAGGACCTGGCGGTGATCACCCAGGCGGTCGCCGCCGCGATGGGCGACGAAACGGCCTCCGGTACCGCCGGCGTGACCTCGACCGATGCCGCCACCGGCAGCGAGGAGCCGTTGCCGACGGACGAGGAATCGCTCGAGCCCGATCCCACCCCGATCGCGCCGGAGCTTGAAGCGAAGATGCCGACGTCGATCAGCGGGAGTCCGCTCTCGGTCGACAGCTTCACGGCCGACAACTTCTTCACGGATCCGGCCAGCCGCGCCTTCATCGCGGAGGTGCGGACGCTGGGCATCGACCTGGCCAAGTTGCAGGTCGCCGAAGCGGGCGACGCGTCGCAGACGGTCAATCTCGCCGCGTACGGCTTCCGACTGCCGGGCGGCGACATCGCGAAGCTCGTGCCGGCCATCGAACGGACCTGGCTGTCGTCCGGGACGGCGGGAGTCAAGCAGTCGAGTGTCAGTCTCGGCGGGAAGGCCTTCACGAAGATCGACTACGGCGATGGCGGGGCCGCCTATGTCTATCGAGGCGCCGATTACGTGATCGTGATCGAGACCACCGACCCGGCAGCCGCGGCCGAGGCCGCCGCACAGATCAAGTAGCCGCGGCCGTGAGCGGACGCCAGGGGCCGCCGCCGTCCACGGGTCGTTCGCGCTACTTCTTGGCGGGCATCGTCGCGGCGTGGGCGAGGCCGCGTTCGACCCATCGCCGGAGCGCCGCGTCGTCGTCGACATCGGCCGCCGGGATCACGACGAACGCCTTCATCGGCTTGCCCGGCATCGGTTCGAACGACCCGGCGCCGGCCTTCTTCGCGTCCGCGATCTGATCGTCGGGCAGGCGGACGACCCACTGGTCCGCGAACAGGCCCGTTGCCATGTTCCCGCCGATGAAGGCCGCCGGGTAGCCGAACATCTTCCGGCGAGCGGCATCCGGGTAGCCGTCCATGACGACCGCGAACCGTTCGACCAGGTCTGGCGGGGACTTGCTGAAGCTCGGCATCGCTCGCTCGGCCATGACGTCTCCTCGTGCTGTCGAGCCAGCGTAGCCGCTCCTCGGCATGGCGGTCTCGGGCGGGGACCCGCCCGACCTTAAGAGAACCCGAAGGGCGCCTGAAGGTCGGTGGCGGATGGTGCGACCGTCACCGCCATCCATGCCGACAACCCAGGAGCTCCACTCATGACACCCCGCCAGATCGAGCTCGTGCGCTCGTCGTTCGCCCAGGTCGAGCCGATCGCCGATGTCGCCGCGACGATCTTCTACGGACGGCTCTTCACGCTCGACCCGGCCCTCCGGGCCCTGTTTCCCGCCGACCTCACGGCCCAGCGCAAGAATCTCATGCAGACCCTGACCGTCGTCGTCCGCGGCCTCGATCGGCTCGACGTGATCGGCCCGGCGGTCGAGGCGCTCGGCGAGCGCCACGGGGGCTACGGCGTGAAGACCGAGGACTTCGAGACGGTCGGGTGCGCCCTCCTCGACACGCTTGCGGAGGCCCTCGGCGACGTGTTCACCCCGGAGACCCGGGCGGCGTGGACCGCGGCGTACGGGCTGCTCGCGGGCGTGATGCAGAGCGCCGCCGCACAGGCGGCAGGATCCGCTGCCGCCCGGACGGCGATCGCGGCGGCCTGACCCGCGTCCAAGTCCGAGGCTCGCGGGGCGGATCGAGGTTGACGCGGACTCGCGCGGGCCTCGATCCTCCCCCGGTGACCCTCGTCCTGATCGCCGCCGGCGGGGCGGCCGGTGCCGTCGCCCGATTCGTCGTCGACAGCGCCGTCCTCGACCGGTTCGCCGGCGCATTCCCGCTCGGGATCCTCGTCGTCAACCTCAGCGGCGCCTTCGTCCTGGGCCTGCTCGCCGCCCTGATCGTCGATCGGGGCGTGCTCCCGTCCGACCTCCGCTCACCGCTGATGGTGGGCTTCCTCGGCGCCTACACGACGTTCTCGACGTTGATGCTCGACAGCTGGCGCCTGTTCGAGGACGGCCTTCCCCTGCTGGCGTTCGTCAACGTTGCCGGCTCGACGCTGCTCGGGCTCGTTGCGGTGGTCGCCGGCCTCTGGCTCGGTCGCTCCCTCGGGTAGTCGCCAAGACCTCCGACGGTCGCGCGAGGGCTCGTCGGGTCCCGTGTCCATCGTGCGACAGCAGGCCTTCAGGCCACCCTAATGCCACCTGAAGCGTCATGCCGATGCTGCATCCATCGAGACGCCCACTCCGCCGACCGTCACCCCGGCCGCACCAATCGAGGACCAGCACCGATGGACCGCACGACGATCACGATCGATCCAAGCGCAACCCGGCTTCGCCGAGTCGGGCGCCTTGCCCGCCGCCGGATGCGGCTCGAGGGCGCGGTCCTGGCCAACGGCATCCATACCGATGGCACGCTGACCGTCCAGATCCGTGGGCTCGATTCGCCCGTCGCGGGCGTTCCGGACTCGTTCGAATGGGAGGCAGATCGGCCGGTCGCCCTCGTCATCGTCCGGTCGGGGATCGACGGCGAAGACGTCGCGTTCCAGGTCGGACCGAGCCGCTTCGGCATCGGGCGTGGGGCCATGGTCGGTGACGGCACCGGGATCCAGTACGTCGCGTTCTGCTACGACGCGGCTCCGGAGCCGGTCGCCGCGTCCGCACCGGCAGCCGCTCCAGCGCTCGGACGTATTCCCGTCGCGGCCGCGGTCGCATCAGCGGCGCCCGCTCGCCACGGCATCGCCGCGTCGCACGCGCTCGCTCCGACGAGCCGCGAACGACGCTCGATCCTCGCCCAGATCCTGCGCGGACCGTCCATCCGGCGGGCCACGACCTAGCCGGGTCGGCCCGGGGCCGATCGTCGCCGCCGCGGGCCGCGTCGCGCCGGCGACGCGTCGGCGCCCGGCGTGCTCAGATCGTGGCGATCGACCGCGGCGCGTAGCGCGGACCGAACGCCGGCGGCCGGAGGCCGCTCGTCTCGAGGAGCCGGATCACCCGGGCCCGGTGACCGCGCCACGGTTCGAGCAGCTCCAGCATCCGCTCATCGGTGCCACGGATCTCGCCGGCGAGGGTGAACGCCACGAGGTTCGCGAGGTGGAAGTCGCCGACGCTGACGGCATCGGGATCCCCGGCCGCCCGGAGCATGACCTCGGCCGCCGTCCACGGTCCGATCCCGGGCAGGGCCGTCAATCGCGCGTAGGCCGCGTCGCGGGTCAGGCCGAGGATCTCCTCGAACCGCACCGCCCGGTCGGCGACCCGCCGGACGAGGTCCGCGCGGCGGCGCTCGATCCCGATCGGATGGAGCGCGTGGTACGGGATCGCGGCCAGGATCGAGGGCTCCGGCGGCAGGCGCAACCCGAACGGGCCTGGCGCCTCGGCGCCCCAACCCCGGATGAGGCCGCGGAACCCACGCCAGGCCTCCATGCCCGTCACCTTCTGCTCGAGGATCGCCGGGACGAGCGCGTCGAGGACCGCGTCGGTCCGACCGATCCGGATGCCCCGCTGGCGGCGATCGAGCTCGGCGACCAATGGGTGATGACCGGGCTCGAACCCGGTCCGGTCGTCGGCGAGCCCGATCAGGGCCGGCACCGCGTCCAGGATGCGGTCCGCGCCCGGGCCCCAGGCCTCGGCCTCGATCCCGTCCGCGACGCGGCGAAGCGCGACGGTCGCGGGCCCGTCGACGGTCCGGGTCGCCCGCACGACTCGGCCGGCGACGACCTGCATGGTCGGATCGCCCGGACCGCGCTGGTGGATCCCGACGGTGCGCCGCAGGTCGAGCGGCCCGTCGACGGGCACGATCCGGATCGCCATGGTCCGTCCAGTCTGGCATGCAGAGGCTTCGACCGGGCGTCGCGAACCCGCCCGAGCCCGAACGCGGGCCGGGGTCGCGCTTCCACCCTGTCCCGGTGGCCGCAACGAGGTGCCAGGACGCCCCGATCGTGCACGACTCGGGACGGTGAGCGGCCGGGGTCGTGCACGGACCGAGCGGCTGACATGCACCCGCAACGTCACCGGACCACACCGCAATGGGCAGAATCGAGACGCGGCTGATAGGGTACCGCCGACGTGCGACGCCCCAGAGTCGTCGTGAGCGTGGCGCTCATCGCCCTGCTCACCGCGGCCGCCGTCCCCGGATCCGTGGGATCCCAGGGCCCCAGCCCTGATCATTCGATCGATGCGACCCTCTTCAGGGGTGTGGACGCGGCCTCGATCGACGGGACAGCTGTGATGACTCCTGCTCTTGACCCTGCGTACCGATCAGACGGTGCGCTCAGCGATACCTCGGTCCTCCTCGACCCGGACGAGCGGCCTGTCCCTGCAGGCCGCCCCGATGCGGCGAAGATCCAGCCCGCCGCGCCCGTCAGATCGGTCGCGATCCCCCAATGGCACTTCGACGGAAACGTATCGTTCTACGGGCCCGGCTTCTACGGGAAGCGGACCGCGTGCGGCTACGCGATGACGACATCCCTCGTCGGCGTCGCTCACCGGACCCTGCCGTGCGGCACCCGGGTCACCTTCCGCAACCCGGCCAACGGCCGGACCGTGACGACGAGGGTGGTCGACCGCGGCCCGTACGTGGCCGGCCGCGATTGGGACCTGACCGGCGGCCTCTGCCTGCTCCTGGACCATTGCTACACCGGGCCGCTCCTCTGGAAGCTCCCGTAGCTCGCTGAATCCCCGGCATCGTCGGCGCGGGCCACGCGACCTCGGACGTCCATGACCCGGCGTCCGGACGGATGGCGCGGTACCCTGCAGCGCATGTGTCGAAGCATCAAGGTTCTTCGCCGTCCGGACGAGCCGGCGACGACCGGTGAGATCGAGGCGGCCGCCCGCCAGTTCGTCCGGAAGGTCAGCGGCTACCGAACGCCGTCGCAGCGGAACAGCGTCGCCTTCGAGGCGGCAATCGAGGAGATCGCGACGATCTCGCGCAGGATGCTCGAGGAGATCGGGGCAACCGTCGAGGTCGGGCCCGACCACTGGCATCCCGGCTCCGGCCGGGCGCGGCGGCCGGCCGCTCCCGCGTGACCGTCGACGCCTCCGACGTTCCCCGATCAGACCCGATCACGAGCCCGCCCGGGCCGTGGTGGCGACGGACGGGGCTCGACGCGATCGACGGCCGGCTCGTCGTCGCCGGTGCCGATGCCGAGGCCCTCGCCCGTGAGCACGGAACCCCGTTGTTCGTGTACGACCGACGCCGACTGGTGGAGAACGCGGAGCGACTCGCCTCGGCCCTGACCGCGGCCGGCCTCCGTCATCGCCTTCGCTTCGCCCTGAAGGCCAACCCCGAGCCGCGCGTGCTCGAGGTCCTCCGGCCGCTCGTCGGGATCGACGCCTGCTCCCCCGGTGAGGTGGCCCGTGCACTGGCCTGCGGCTGGACCGCCGCGGAGATCAGCGTCACCGCCACCAACCTCTCGGATCGCGATTTCGAGGCGATCCTCGCCGAGCCGGTCCACCTCAACCTCGACGCCGTGAGCCAGGTGGAGCGGCTCGGCCGTCGGCTGGCGGCAACCGGCCGAGCCGCCCGCCCGATCGGGCTCCGGATCAACCCCGGCGCCGGAGCGGGCTACAACGACAAGCTCGCCTACAGCGGCACCCGGCCGACGAAGTTCGGGATCTACCCGGACCGGGTCGGGGCGGCCGTCGACGCCGCGGCCCGCCACGGACTGCCGATCGACACGATCCACGTCCACGCCGGATCGGGCTGGCTCGCGGACGGCCTCGCTGGCTTCGAGACGGCCCTCGAGCGGGTCGTCGCGATCGCGCGCGGGCTGCTGGCGGACGGCCATCCGATCGAGGAGATCAACGTCGGCGGCGGGCTCGGCGTGCCGGCGCGGGCCGACGAGCGGCCGGTCGACCTCGCCGCCTACGCGGCCGTGATCGCGCGCCAGGTCGCCGGTCTCGACGTCGCGATCGGGTGCGAGCCCGGCGACTACCTCGCCAAGGACGCCGCGATCCTGCTCGCGGAGGTGGTCACGGTCGAGGAGCGAGCCGGGACCACCTTCGTCGGCCTCGACATGGGCTGGAACGTCAACTGCTCCCACTTCATCTACAGGTACGCGCAGGAGCTCGTGGCCTGCCGGGCGGCCGATGCCGCCCGAACCGATCGGGTGACGGTCGCCGGCCACATCAACGAGGCGGGCGATCTGTTCGCGGAGGACTACGACCTGCCGCCCGTCGCCGAGGGCGACATCGTGGCCCTCCTGAACGCCGGCGGCTACCACCAGGCGATGAGCTCGACCCACTGCCTGCGCCCGCACGCCGAGGCGCTCTTCCTCGATCGCTGAGCGCCCCTCAGTCCGGCGCGAGCTCGCCCCACGACACGGCCCGATCGACGCGGAACCGCAGGATCGGCCGCAATTCGAGGCGGTGCCCGGCGTATTGCGGGTACTTGGCGCGGAGCGCGGCGACGGCGTCGTCGTGCTCGGAGGCATCCGATCCCGGGCCCGGCTCGAGGAGGTCGGCCGTCGCCTCGAGCCGCAGCCAGCCGAGACGATCCCAGTCCTCGGACCAGCGATCGACGAGCAGCGTCGCGGCGGGCCGGGCGAGCAGATCACGAACGCGCGCCAGACCGCGCGGGTCAGCGACAGCCTTCGGCTTGTCGTCGAGCGGGCTGTAGAGGCGGATCGGGCCGGCGACATCGTCCCGCCCGACGACGAAGCAGATCGGCACGAGGCGGGCGCGGCCGGAGGGACCGATCGTCGCGAGGGTCGCCGTCCGGGCGGCGTCGAGAAACCGCCGGGCACGCTCTTCGAGCAGCTCGTCGTGGCGAATCAGGGTCGGATCGGCGTCCACGCTCCGGACATCATGCGGCGGGCGCGGGTGGGACGGCGTCGCGCAGCCGATCCGCGAGCCCATCCGCGGTGAAGGGCTTGAGGATGAACAGCGCCTGCCCGCCGCCGGTCTCCTCGAGGACCGTGTCATCGGCGAACCCCGACATGTAGACGATCGCGGTCTCGGGCCGAAGCACCCGGATCTGGCGCGCCAGCTCCCGGCCACCGAGATGGGGCAGGACGACGTCGGTCAGGAGCAGGTCGATCAGCCCGTCGTGGGCGGCCGCCCGGTTCAGGGCCTCGCGGCCATCGGCCGCCTCGATCACCCGGTAGCCGCGCGCCTCGAGGATCCGCTTCGTCAACCGCCGGACGGCGGCGTCGTCCTCGACGAGCAGGAGCGTCTCCGTCACCGGCTCGCGCATGGCGATCCGCGCGGTGGCGGCCACCGTCTCGGCCATCCCGGCCACGCGTGGGAGGTACACCGTCAGGATCGCTCCCTCCCCCGGTTCGCTGGCGACCCGGATGTCACCACCGCTCTGCTTGACGATCCCGTACGCGGTTGCCAACCCAAGCCCGGTTCCCTGCTCCGGCGACTTGGTCGTGAAGAATGGCTCGAACAGGTGCTCCTTCGTCTCGGCGGTCATGCCGCTGCCGGTGTCCCCGACCGAAACCGTGATGTACGGGCCGGCGGCCAGGCCACGCGGCTCGCTCGACCCGGTCCCGGCGAGCGTGACCGTTCCGAGGACGATCGTCAGCGCGCCGCCTTCCGGCATGGCGTCGCGAGCGTTGACGGCAAAGTTCATCAGCACCTGCTCGACCTGGCCGGCGTCGGCGAGGACCAGCGCGACCTCCGGCAGGGGCTCGACCAGCAGGCTGACATCCTCACCGACCATCTGGCGGAGGAGGCCCTCGAGGGTCGCGACAACCGCGTTCAGGTCGAGGATCTTCGGCTCGAGCACCTGGCGGTGGCTGAACGCGAGGAGCTGGCGGGTCATCGTCACGGCTCGGTTGCCCGCCTCGCGGATCTCCTCGGCCGATTCGCGCAACGCCTCGTGCGCTTCGAGCTCGTCGACGAGCAGGTTGGCGTGGCCGAGGATGACCGTCAGCAGGTTGTTGAAGTCGTGGGCCACGCCTCCGGCCAGCTGGCCGATCGCCTCCATCTTCTGGGCGTGCCGAAGCCGGTCTTCCAGCAGCCGGCGGGCGGACAGGTCGACGATGTACATGATGCAGGTGCTCTCGCTGGCATCGAGCATCGCCACCCCGACGAGGACCGGGATCCGGGTCCCGTCGGCGCGGATGTACTCCTTCTCGAACGGCTCGGCGACGCCGGTCGCCAGGAGCTCGGCGAGCGCGTTCTCGCTTCGGTCGTGGTACTCGGGTGGTGTCAGGTCGTTCCAGCCCTGGCCACGGGCGAGCAGCTCCGAACGCGAATAGCCGAGCATGGCGACGTACGCGTTGTTCACCTCGAGGGTCCGGCCGGCGAGATCGGCGATGGCGATCCCGATCGTGTGGGCGTCGAACAGCCGCCGGAAGCGGAGCTGGCTCTGCCACATCGCCTGTTCGGCCCCGCGCCGCTCGGTCACGTCGCGGACGACGATCACCGCTCCGACCGATCGGCCGTCGCGATCGTGGATCGGCGCCCGGCTGCCCTCGATCGCGATTTCGCCGCCGTCGCGGCGGAACAGGATCGCGTCGCCGGGCAGGTCGAGCGGCCCGGTCTGCGACTCACCGATCGCCGCCGGCTGGCGGGTCGTCGCGTCATGCAGGTTCAGGACTTCGGCGATCGGCTGGCCGCGTGCCTCCTCCAGCGTCCACCCGGTCAGGGCCTGGCCGACGGCATTGAGGAACGTCACGTCGCCGGCCAGATCCGTTGAGGCGACCGCGTCGCCGATGCTGTCGAGGGTGACCTGCGCTCGCTCCCGCTCGGCGAAGAGGGCCCCGTCGAGCAGGTTGCGCTCGACCGCGTAGCGCAACGCGCGGGACAGCCCACGAGTCTCGATCTGGCCCTTGACGAGGTAGTCCTGCGCTCCGATCTGCAGGGCGTTGACCGCGAGGGATTCGTCGTCGAGCCCGGTGAGGATGACGAGCGGCACGTGTGGCGCCGCAGCATGGGCGCGCCGGACCGCCTCGAGGCCCTGGGCGTCGGGGAGGCCCAGATCGAGCAGGATGACGTCGACCGCGTTCGCCGCGAGATGCGCCTCGGCATCGCGGATCGTCTCGACGTGGACGACGTTCGTCGAGGGCTTGCCGTCCTCGACGAGCATCTCGCGCAGGAGGCGCGCGTCGCCCGGGTTGTCCTCGATCACGAGGAGCGTCCGGATCGCGGGGGCCATCAGCGATCCGCCCGCGGACTGGGCAGCTTGGCCTTGCTCAGCCAGAAGTCGTCGATGCTCCGGATCAGGCTCTCGAACCGATCGAGCTCGGTCGGCTTGCTCAGGTAGCTGTTGGCCTGCAGCTCGTAGCTCCGGACGATGTCCGCCTGGGCATCGGACGTCGTGAGGATGATCGTCGGGATCGTCTTCAGCTCGGCGTCGGCCTTGACCTGGGCGAGCACCTCGCGGCCGTCCATCCGGGGCAGGTTGAGATCGAGCAGGATCAGGTCGGGGCGCGGTGCGTCGTCATTGGGCGGCTCGTGGCGGAGGAAGCTCATCGCCTCGACGCCGTCGCCGGCCACGTGCAGGACGACCTTCGAGTTCGCGTCCCGGAAGGCCTCGCGGGTGAGCCGGACGTCGCCCGCGCTGTCCTCGACGAGCAGCACATGGAGCGGCGCGGCGTCATCCCCCCTCGGGCTCACGACGAGCCGCTCCCGACCGCTGCCAGGCTGAACCGGAAGGTCGACCCGATCCCCAGCTGCGATTGGACGCCGATCGTCCCGCCGTGGCGCTCGACGATCTTCTTCGCGATCGCGAGGCCGATCCCGGTCCCCGCGAACTCCTCGCGCCGGTGGAGGCGCTGGAACATCCCGAAGATCCGCTCGAAGTACTGGGCGTCGATCCCGAGGCCGTTGTCGGCAACGGCGATGACCCAGCGGTCCGCCACGCGTTTGGCCGACACCCGGACCTCCGGCGTCTCCGGGCGCCGGTACTTGATGCCGTTCCCGACGAGGTTCTGGAACACCTGGATCAGCTGCGTCTCGTCCGCCATCACTTCGGGCAGCGCCGAGCTCGTGACGATGGCTCCGCTGTCCTCGATCGCGCCGCGCAGGTTCAGGAGCGCCTGTTGGAAGGCACTCTCGCCGGATGTCGGCTGGAACTCGCGGCCCTGTGTCCCCACCCGCGAATAGGCCAGGAGATCCTGGATCAGGCGCTCCATCCGCGTCGCGCCGTCGACCGCGAAGGTGATGAACTCGTCCGCGTCGGCGTCGAGCTGGCCGTGGTAGCGCTTCGAGAGCAGCTGGGTAAAGCTCGAGATCATCCGGAGCGGTTCCTGGAGGTCGTGGGACGCCGCGTAGGCGAACTGCTCGAGCTCGACGTTGGAGACGTGAAGGGCCTCGACCTTCTCGAGCAGCTCGGCCTCGGCCGCCTTGCGGACGCTGATGTCCCGGATCGCCGCCGTCACGAGCACGCCGTCCTCGCTCACGAGCGGGCTGAGCATGAGCTCGATCGGGAACTCGGTGCCGTCCTTGCGCCGCCCGATCAGCTCGATCCCGGTCCCCATCTGCTGGGCGAGTGCGACGGCCTCGGATCGCAGGGCATCGGCGACGAGCCGTTCGGCAAACCCATCGGGAATGATGTCGGTGACCGCCTTGCCGAGCAGCTCGTCCCGCCGATACCCGAACCGGATCTCCGCCTGGGCGTTCACGAGCACGATGTCGCCGACGCGATCGACGACGACCATCGCATCGGGTGCGGCCTCCAGCAGGCCCCGGTAGCGTGCCTCGGACGCCTTGGCGGTCTCGAGCTCGCGGGCGAACCATTCCGGACCCGATCGGCTGTCGTGATCGTCCGGCTGGCTCGGCAGGACCCCCCTGGCCGTTCCAGCCGCAGCGCGCCGTGCGGTCGTCACGGTCGTTCCAGCCCGCCGACGCCGCCCGGACACGTGGCTTGGACGTGCGCAGGTTGACCGTCCGGGCGCCCGGATGCGCGGAGCACGGCCCGCAAACTGGGGTGCGCGAGCAGGGCCACCGGCCGCACTTTCTGTTCCGGGCCGGACGCAGCTCGCGACTCGCAGCATGGGACGCTGGCTCGAAGTCCACTGATCCTGAACCTCATCGGCCGTTCTTGCAAGCCACCTACACTGACGACGTGCAGCCCGGACCCCTCACGACGCCGACCCGCCACGTCACGACCACCCGGATCGTGGCCGTCCGCGGGACGGCGCTCGAGTTCCGGGCGGACCGCGTGGTCGGCGAGGAGCCGCTCGAGATCCGGGCCGCCGGGCCGGGTCAGGATCCGGTCGCGGTCGCGATCACGATGCGGACGCCCGGTTTCGAGGACGAGCTCGCGATCGGCTTCCTGCGGACCGAGGGCCTGATCGAGGGCCCCGAGATCCTGCGCGTGACCACGGGCGATCCGGCGGCGATGAACCAGCCCGACGACCAGGTGACCGTCCATCTGAGCCGACCCTTCGACGCTTCCCGGGTCGCGGAGCGGCATTTCGTGGCCACCGCCTCGTGCGGGATCTGCGGCAAGGCCTCGCTCGAGGAGGTGACCGTTCGCTCGGCACCGATCCCGGACGGTCCCGTGGTCCCGCGCTCGGTGATCCTCGCCCTGCCCGGCCTCCTCCGCGCCGCCCAGCGGGCGTTCGACGAGACCGGCGGCCTCCATGCCGCCGGCCTGTTCACGCCGGCCGGCGAGCTGATCGGCATCCGCGAGGCCGTCGGCCGCCAGACCGCGCTCGACAAGCTGGTCGGGTCGCAGGTCCTCGCCAAGGCCATGCCGCTCCACGACCGGATCCTGATGGTCAGCGG
>Ga0157379_10003028_pt1 | contig 14199 bp, 12 predicted proteins | sample S25metaG_FD_121802 | JGI IMG/M metagenome (GOLD analysis project Ga0157379, IMG submission 121802) | Switchgrass rhizosphere microbial communities from Kellogg Biological Station, Michigan, USA - S2-5 metaG | ecosystem: Host-associated > Plants > Roots > Rhizosphere > Soil | place: USA... | reverse complement strand
TCCCTCCTTCTACCTGTCCTCCCTCTTTTCCCACTGATAGTGCCTTCCATCCTTGTGGGTATGATTCTAGACATTATTACCTGTCTTTCTGATTTTTCTTCGGTTGTTTGTATAATTTTTTTTAGGGGCACCATATGTTGCACACGACACTCACATGCATGCAGTCCAAGGCTGCACACTCGTGTTGTGCAACATGCAGCGGCTTCATTATTTATTTAATTTGTTGAATTTTGATGTATTATATAATATTTTAGTTATCCAAAAAGTTCCTATTTTATTGCAACAACTCGACTTGTACAGAACTTGTGCACCCTCTGTGTTGACTCAAACCTCATGTTGCATTATTGCTCCCCCCATTGTTCTCCGATATCTTCTCCTGCTCTGGCCCCTTGTTTCCAAACCTCTTGTATTTAAACACTGTATCTTATTTGATACAACCCAATCTGATTATTGTGTTCTATTGTGTATCCTCTCTACTTAACTCTGTGTGTTCTTCTGCACTAATCCTCTGCCTCCAGACTTCTCTGCAATCTCCTCTGTCTGACCTCTGTCTGAACTCTGTCCGACTTCCGTCCAACTCTGGTCTCTGATGACTGTTCCAAATTTATAGGACATACCTGCATATCATACGAGTGAGTGCGACACATAAGTTGAAGCTAAGTCCTATCCATTACCCTCTCCCAATTACCCGTTAACCAACTCCAATCCAACTCCGAACCTGTTCCGGTCTCACTCCAGAATTGGCCCCTAACATGCTCCCCCTGCCTCCTCTGAACCTGTGCTCCTCCCCAATCTCCAAAGCTGTTCCACCCTGATCTCCCCTGTTGTCTGAAACCCCTGTATTTAAACCCTGTATATCCTTTGATACAAATCAATCTGATTATTGCATTATCTATGTTCTATTGTGTATCTCTGCATATCCCTTGTTCTTCAACCTCTGACTAATCTGCTGTTCTTCTGGAACTTATCTGTGACAGCTGTCCAGAAATTATAGGACATATCCACATATTACATATATGAGTGGGCACAGCACATAAGTTGAAGCCAAGTCTTACCTGTTACCCTCTTCTGATTATCTGTTAACCAGCTCTGATCCGACTCCAAACCTGTTCTGGTCTCACTCCGGAATTGGTCCCTAACATACACCTGCATCCATTAATACATCAGCACCCACTCTCACTGGAGGTATAGAAAGGTTTTCAGCCCAGGAAATTTTTGGAAAAACCTTAAAGGTCAGCCACTTTTATTCAGGATTTTCAACGGACAAAAACAATAATCAAATTGAACATTCTCAAAGAGTTTCATTAGAGTTTCAGAATCAGACTTCAAGTACTTTGATAAAACTCTATAAGAGTCCAAAAATTCTGATAAAATGCTATACAAGTGTTTGATTTTATCATGGTTTTCATCCAGTGAAATCCTAAATAAAAGGGGCTAACTTTTTAAGATTTTTCCAAAATTTTCATTGGCTGAAAATCTTTCTATGCCTCCAGTGAGAGTGGGTGCTGATGTATTAATGGATGCGGGTGTGGATGTGGGTGGGATGGGGGTGGGTCTGGTTGTGGTGAGGGGTGAAGGAGGGTGAAGCGCTGGAGGCATAAAAAAGTTTTCAGCCAAGGAAAATACTATGAAAATCTTGAAGGTTAGCCACTTTTATTTAGGATTTTCATGGATCGAAAACCATAACAGAATTAAACATTCCCATAGAGTTTCATCAGAGTTTCGGACTCGTATAGGGTTTCATTAGAGTTTTCAAAGTCTGGGCCCAAAAAATATTATGAAACCCTTTGTGAATGTTTAATTTCATTATTGTCTTTGTTTGATGAAAATCCTAAATAAAAGTGGCTAACTTTTAAGTTTTCCCTAAAGTTTTCCTTGACTGAAAATCTTTCCATGCCTCCAGTGAAGGACAAAGAAAAACTGCTAAGTCAATGTTGTGCCTGGGCTTTCAAGCTCTGCTGGCAACATAAGGTGCTCTAATAACTGAAATATGTTTGTGGGGTCCTTTGAAATGCTCCTTGAGGTTGACTGCCCATTTTGCTGGGTTGTTATCTGCCTTCATCCAACTCTGGTGCACCAGGACTATCAATGAATACCTCCTCTGCCCGTTGTAAAAGGTCAGAGATGACTGTGTCCATCTAAAGGTTTTTGTTGAATTCAAAGGTCGTACTGGCTATCTGCAACTATTGAACAATTAGTTTGGCCCCCCAACTGCGATACCGGTGAGACTGCCAGACAATTGAGATCAATAACAGAAAATACCAGAGTTGTTAGTGTCAGACCTTTGATTTATGCTGAGAGCCAATGAAATGTTGATCTTGCATTGTAAGATATTGTTCAAGAGTCTCTTAATGTTCTTCTCCCTTATACTACAAGTAAATCGACCCAACATTCTCCTGATTCTCGAAGCGTGTTGCCGTTTCAGCGCGGAAATGGTGCTCTGCATTTCCTGTCTCGACCCATCCAGATCGACCGCCAAACTGAGGAAACTCTGCGAGGGTGAGGGATTCTGCGGCTCCCGAAGGTGGAGGTCGTAGAGGTCTTTCAGGATAAGTCGGATTTGACCCGTCTCCTTGAGATTAGGTAGTGCAATGTGCTCTGTTCATCTTTGGAGGCAGAAGCAATCCCCGACGAAAATACGATGACCTCGACGAGGAAATCTATGAAGGCAAGGATAGCAGTGGAGACGGCGAGGGGGCCAATCATGGCTGAGGAGAGGGGGCAGCGGTGTGCGAGGCGAGACCCTCGACCTGATAATGAACAGCCTCAAGAAGGGGAGGGGACCAGGAGCTATGCATAGCTATGCATGTCATACATGGATAGACGTCTGCGTAACATAGCCGTCCATGCTTCTGTGAAATGGTCTGAAGGGTAAGTAATCGAGCATAGCAAGTAAAATCGTATCAGATTTTTTTGGGAATCCAGGAAAATATGATCGAAGTGACGGTGGGTTCAATAAACGCATGGGGCGAGGTAAAAGCAAGCACTACACAAGGCAGATAATCCAGGGTGCAAGAAGTTGAATGAAAATAGTCAAGCTTTATAAGGACCCAGAAGATCTTGAGACTCGACGGGGGATTTGCTAATTGTCAGCGTTTAGCTTATGTAAGTTGCTGTTGTCGACACTGTCGCACGCTACTAAACTTCAACACCACATGCTCTCTCTTTCTGCCGATAGCTCTTCCCTGGTATCGTGGTATTCAGTACCTCGAATATTTCAAATCAATCTATACTTAGATGAACATCGAATCACTAGGATGACTTAAAAGATGTGTGACGAATTCCTTGCACATTTGAGTGAGTACACCTCTTTCTCTTCCGAACTTTCATCTTCCCAACATGGACGATGATAACCTTCTTCGTTATTACCTCCAGTCAGCTCCCGGCTTTATCCTAGCCCTGTACCTAGGTTGTATCAACTTGTTGTTGCCTCAAATTCTCAAGTCACCTTTCAAACAGTTTTTGACCATCGAAGAAGCTGAAGCGCTCATTTCCGAAGAAATGAACGTAGAGGACATAAGGAACAACGAACTTCCAATATCTACTGTCGAAAGAGCCCCTTTATGGCTCACTTTCAGTCTTGCAATCCCCGCATCATTGGAAAGCGTGGCGTGGTTCGCACTTGCAACCTACCGGCTTTCATCATCAGATGACGCATCTAGGGATCAAATTATTCCACCGTTTCTCAATGCAATTGCTTGGTTGCTTCCGACAATTCTGCCTATACTTCGCCCTAAAGCCATCGCCCCTCTTGATCTCTTCGCCTTCTATGTCGTTCAACTTGGACAAGGGATCTTTCGTCTTGTCACATTCTGGTATGATAATAGTGCTCATGGTGCTACTGTTACGTCAGAGGATGTGGTGGTTAGTATTCTGAATGTACTCAACATCCTAGTTCTGTCCGCATTGGTTTTATCTATGCCTATGAACCCTCCAAAAGCCTTGCAAGACAAATCTGTATGTTCACGAAGCGCAAAGTTGCAATTGGGTTAAACCTGTCTCTTAGGCTATGCTCGCTGGTCCAGAAGACTACACTCCTCTATGGCAGTGGGTAACCTTTGAATGGATCTTACCTCTGCTCCGTCGGGTACGTGTAACTGGACCTCCGGGTACATGGGGCACTCTTTGCTTATCTTCCACAGGGAAACAAACACACATTGACCGAAAGTGATGTGTATGACCTCTCTCCAACAATGAGCGCCAAGGCTGTATATCTGAAGTTTGCATCCTTGACGTATGTTGCTGAACACTTATCTCTGGAGCTCATCTAATAGCCCAATAGGCGGAAAACCCTCCTCCGCAGGATCATCGCTGCAAATGTCTTCGATATTGCGTAAGTTGGTGTACGAGCTATTGCCCTTGCTTCTCAACTAATATTGCATGATTCAGCACGGACTTCACTCTGAACCTTCTCTCCGTCCTCTTTTCCTACGGTGGACCATTCTTTCTCAAGTTGGTTTCACTTATCTGCTAATTTTACTCTACTTATCCTCTTCACCCTAGCCGCATCCTCGAAGCTCTTCAAACCTCCGCCATCGACCCCGAAACTCGATCCAGAGCGTATCTATACACTTTCATGACTTTCTTCTGTGGCACAGGCAGCGCTATCAGCCGCACCCATCAACATTGGCATGGCCGTCGCGCCGCCACACGTATCAAAAGCGAGCTTATGGCAGCCATCTACGCCAAGGCTCTCTTGCGTAAAGATTATTCAGGGGTATCTGAGCATCATGGGGATGGAAATGGTGGAAAACAGCCTGAAGGAGATTCAGTTGCTGATGTTGGAAAAATAGTAAACCTCATGAGTGGTGATGCAAATATGGTTTCGATATTCGCTGGTGGCATGTCCTTTCTATACGTAAGGGACCTATTACCATTCGCGATGTGACTTGAAAGTGGAAATTCATTCTTCGTTCATTTAGGGCGCTCCGTTTGAGATTATTATCGCTTCTGTTTTTCTATATAAGTACGTCATAAGCACGGGCGCCTTAACCTCACTGATGATTGGAGGATTTAATAGATTGCTTGGTCTATCCGCGTTTGTAGGCTACATATGCCTTCTGGCCGTTTCTCCAGTCACCAAATTCCTAGCTGAAATTGTACGTACATCCAATAACATATTTCCTAGGTGTTTGACCGCTATTTCAATAGGGAGCTCGCAAGCAAAAAGCCCTCTATATCTCACGGGATACACGGACGACACTTCTCAATGAACTCCTGAATGGCGTATGTTTCGAGAACTGTTTTCCGTATATATATATTTGCTTACGTTTCTTCAGATCAAAGTGGTCAAATTCTACGGCTGGGAAGACCGATGGACAGATCGTATCTTGGAATCTCGTGAAGCTGAGCTCAAATGGCTCTGGAAATGTCAGTCCACTTGTTTGGTTCGAAGATCCAGCTCTCATTGGCGGTTTAATCTTAGTCCGAGTCAACAACATCTGGTTTGCTGTCGTATGGGCCAGCGTGCCTATCCTTATTTCGGTCATTTCCCTGACAACTTTCGTCATGACTGGTCATGAGCTTACGGTCCCAACTGCATTCACGGTATGTCACTCTATCTCTCGAGTCTGTTATATCAATTTTTATTCTTGTCCTAGGCTCTTGCACTGTTTAGTAGGCTAAGGTGGATATCACTCAGTGGCTCTTTCTCGTCCGATTGCTAAACTATGCCTCAGCAATCCTTTGAGTGGTCTCCCTAATTGGATCGTTCAGGTTATCCAGGTTCGTCTCTAGTGATATATGCATTAAGCATATCGAGTTCATCCCTCGTTTCAAAGACCGACGGAGCTATCAAACGCATCGACGGATTCCTCGGCGAAGAAGAGGTCCCAGAAGAAATAGCCAACTTGAAGCCCGTCGGGACGTTCCGCCGTACGTTTGACAACAGACTCGGTATCGAACCCGCGTCATTCAAGTGGAATGAAGCTACGACGGCTGTAGTTCTGACTCGCGATACACCCCGTAATGTGAACTCGGACAGGCGGTTTGAACTGAAAGACATCAATATCATCTTTCCGGAGGGAAAATTGACCCTGGTTACGGGCCCAAGTAGATCATACACTCTGTTTGCATCGATGTGAACTGACTTATATATTAATTTAGCTGCATCCGGGAAGACAGCTCTCCTTGTAGGCAGCTGCTCGTCCATCTTCTATCCATCTCTGACATCCTATTCTATAGATGGCTCTCCTCGGTGAAATGACTATGCTCCCAGGATCAGGTCGTCTTCTTCTTCCCAAGCATGTTCATCAAGACTCAAACGGTCTTTCCGGCATCTCATACGCAGCTCAAAGTCCTTTCCTTCAACATCAATCCATTCGAGATAACATTCTCTTTGGTTCTCCCTATGATGAAGAACGTTATCAAGCTGTTCTGGAAGCCTGTGCTTTAAACCCTGACTTGGAGATCTTCGAGGAAAAGGACTTGACTGAGATTGGATCAAGAGGTATCTCATTGTCCGGTGGCCAGAAAGCGAGGGTTGCGCTGGCTAGGGCGGTTTATGCGAAAAGCAAGTGTGTGTTATTGGATGATCCGTTGAGTGCAGTAGTAAGGTTCCTGTTTCTACCAATAATGAGCTGGCTATTGACGTTGGTTGGGTGTAGGATAGTCACACAGCGTTGCATCTGTACGAACGGCTGATCAAAGGACCTTTACTAGCAGATCGCACAATCGTAAGTTAGCCTATAGCTCTATAACCTATCACGCCAAGACCTATCAAATCGTTTCAGGTGCTCGTAACTCACAATGTCGAACTCGTCCTTCCAAGCGCACATTACCTTGTCAGGATGCACGATGGACGCATTGAAGTTCAAGGAACTGTCGAATCCCTTCGTTTCCAGGGCACCTTAGACACGATCATAGAAGAAGAAACCGCTGAGTATTCTCCGCCAAGTCCTCCAGCTGCCTCGAAAGATGCTCAGAACGAAACCGATACCAGCGAGAAGGACACAGACCCGAAGAGGCCTCGTCAACTTGTTCAGGAAGAAGCTCGTCAGGTAGGAAATGTACAGTGGCGAGTATATAAGACCTACATCAAGGCCGCTTCTTATATTACCTGGATTGTACTCCTTGTCGCGATTGCCCTCTCTCAAGTTCTGGGATTTGGTGAGAAGCTATGGATTAAACAATGGGGCGAGGTGAGTTGTTGTTGATGGTGCTGCGTTGATTATTGCTCATCCCTTACAGGCCTACAAGAGCCCACTTGTTTCTCTCGCCACCGGACTCAATCTCACAACTATCCAAAACACTGTACCGATTTCCCTTCCTTCCACTCGCCAACATCCCTTGTTCTATGTCGGAATCTACGCGGCTATCAGCTTCGGAGCTGCTCTTCTCGGTGTCCTGGTTGTCGGTGTGGAATGCATTGGTAGCTTGCGAGCATCAAGGATATTGTTTAAACGGCTGCTGGTGAGCATTATGCGCGCAACAATGCGCTGGCATGATTCGACACCTATAGGTTTGTTCGCCCTACATATATGCCAAAGGTGATATTGAGTCAAATGCACAGGCCGAACACTCAATCGGTTCACAAAGGACATTAATTCGATAGACACCTACTTAGGTACTTCTCTTCAGGGCCTTCTTACATCAATGGCTACCTTCTTTGCCGCTGTAATAACTGTCATAGTCTTCACGCCCGCTTTCACATTATCTGCGATAGTTATCGGTTTTATTTATTACAAACTTGCCATCCGTTACTTGTAAGTTCTTCTTAACTCCAAGCCAAGAGCATATGTTCATCTATTACCAGACGTACTGGACGGGAATTACGTCGTATGGAAGCTACTGCCCGGACACCTATCTTTGCGAATTTCTCCGAATTACTGGCTGGAATCGTAAGCTGTCAACTGTTTTTCTAATTCAGTCGAAACTGATGGAACCATATAGGTTACTATCCGGGCATTTTCAGCAGAACGTCGACTCATGGAAAATGTCTACAACAAGATTGACACACCCGCCAAGGTATGTCTTTCTCTGTGACTATTATTGTACGCCACTGACATTGAGCACTATAGATGGGATATGGTGAGTAGGTCCTTTATTCGGCAAACCATAATTAACTTGTTCCTTAAGCATACTGGATGATAACACGGTATGTGCTAATGCAAGTTTCATTTGTATATACACTGAACCGTCCAACATAGTTGGCTCGATCTTCACTCAGAAGTCCTAGGACATCTGGCTGTTTTGTTCACCTCGTTACTCGCCGTTTCCGGAACGATCGGGGCAGGTAAGGTGTCTTATTCCGCAATGCAGAATTCAATCTTAATGCTTTATATTCGACAGGTCTTTCTGGTGTGACAATCACATCTGCAATGGGACTCGAGGAGGGGGTAAGTCACTTTCTATGTTAATGAGTATATATTTTTTATCTTATCCATACAGCTTTATTTGGCATGCAGGTAACATCGCCTTTCCTCTGGCGACAAGACGGTTCTGATCAGTCATCCCTTCAGAGCCTGGGTCGAGCTTGAATTGGGTTTAAAGTAAGTTTCGGCTCCCATGAAGATGGACCATCACCAACATATACTGCAGCTCAGTCGAACGTGTTGTAGAGTATCTAGATCTGCCTAAAGAACCTCCTGTTATAGTCGAAAGCCGCCGTCCACCTGCTTATTGGCCATCAGGTTCGGACAACAGTCCTTTGGTCGACGTGGATAAGTTGGTGATTGTATGTCATGGAGTTCCTGACGTTTGTTGTTATGTTTCTCATACAACTACAGCGATATGCGCCCGATCTTCCTCCGGTCCTTCACGGAATATCGTTCCAACTCAAAGCTGGCGAGAGGATTGGACTCCTAGGAAGGACTGGTGCGATCATGCCATCACCCTTGTGAGCTGGTACTAATATCATTTTTAGGCAGCGGCAAATCAACACTAGCAATGAGTCTCCTGCGTTTCGTGAGTGTTCGAAGCGAGCTCTGCGTACGACTCCTGATGTTAAGCTTCGCAGACAGACCCTTCAAGCGGGACCATAAGGGTTGATGGCATTGATATCACAACTATCGGCACTCACGATCTACGTTTTCGAATTGTCAGTTTATATATACTCGCCAACTAAACCTTTCTGACATGGCCCCAACCAGACATTCGTTGCACAAGACGCCATGCTATTCTCCGGTACCATAAGGTGTGTCTCCTGGAACGCCACGTATATCCTTCACACCGACTAACTAGCTTCCAGAGAAAATATTGACCCCTTTGACGACTACACCGACAACGAGTGCTGGAACGCCCTCTCGCGCGTCCACCTCACCCACTCGTCTCGAACCACCTCCGAGGCCCTCGCCTCAGCCCATCCAGAACTCCACAATTCCGAATCCGTCCAAGGGGCAATTACACTCGAAACGAAAGTCTCGGCTGGTGGCACGAACTTTAGCCAAGGACAGCGCCAGTTACTTACGCTGGCGAGAGCGCTGTTGAGGCAGAGCAAAATTATCATTTTGGATGAAGCAACAAGCTCGATCGATTATGAGACGGATGTGATCATTCAGAGAACGATTAGGGAGGAATGTGAGTGGGGTTTCATTCGTGTTTTTGGCTCTCTATTGACGTGTATTTCGTTACAGTCAGGAATTCCCTCTTGCTTACCATCGCACATCGTTTGCGCACCGTCATTGACGTATGTATACGCCTTTACACCGTGTTAATACTCTCTTATACTATTCCCCCCAGTATGATCGTCTCATCGTCTTAGATGAAGGCAAGATAGTCGAATTTGACACCCCTTACAACTTGATCCAAAAGGAAGGTGGATGTACGTACACATTCTACTCTTTGTTATTCCCAAGTCTGATCACGTATACTAGTATTCCGTAACATGTGCGTCCACAGTGGAAATTTCAACGAACTTGAATTGGCTGCGAAGGATGCTCTGCCATCTATGTAACAACGATTCAATCAGTCACTACGACTATGGACTCGCAAGCAACATTTCGATAAAACGCACAAAAATTATTTTCTATCTTCTTATTATTGTAATAAGTTCTAGGTGTTGGCACCGTATCCGTATACAGTTAAGGCCGTAAATTCTAAACTACGCACCGTATAAAGGTCAGTTCAAGCCTCGATGGTACGGTTACGAGCACGTAAACGAGTTGGTACGGGTTACCGCAGATTTGGAGTGGAATATCTGAAATTGGCAGATGTTTAAATGTTCTTTAGTGACTATAAATCATATATGGGGATCATTCACTCACTTGAGGCCCTAAATCAATAGAACACCAAACATTATTGATGAAAAGGTCTTCTGGGATTAGCTTAGTTAGCAGTGACATCAAGTGTTCGAGACGATTGAACTCCATGCATACCAAGATCAATCCCCAAATGCGATGATAAAGTCGACGAAGAATCGCTATTACTCCCGGCTTCAATCTGACCTCAAGCGATAGTTTCCGGATCAACACAGAATTTATCCACAATCTATAGCTTCATCCACCCTCTCAGTTGAAGGAGAAGATATGTCAATAGACTTGGTGTATAAAACTCTGTTTCTCCAACAGACAAACTTCCATCAAATGTTTTCGAGCGTCCACTGATAGGTCGTCGAATACAGACCTTAAGAATTCCCGCCCCTTGGAACTCTTTGAAATTATATCCCGGCAGAGGTAAACCGTAGTCGACTCTCGAAATTGAGGAATCAACATAAATGGAGTAATTCTCGAGAAGGGAATTCATTGAATCCGTGTCATCGCCTATGCTTTCTATGACGAACTGGCCCAACGAAATTTTAGCAGAGTTAAAGGCTTGCATCCGGATGAACTTACAAAGAATGTGCTATATCTGTCAATATGTACATAAAAAAATTTGAATTACGTGAAGAATGAACTGGATAGGAGTGCGGGCCAAGAAGTGCGGCCGGGATGGTTTGTGTTCATGTTGCCGTGATGTGCATCCTTGATTCGAACCAGTGGCTCTGGGTAGCTCAGTTGGAAGAGCGTCAGACTGTAATGGATAACGTCATCTGAATGTCACTGGTTCGATCCCGGTCCCGGAGACTTCTTTTTCTCATTTTTGGGATGTTCTTGCAACTATTTTCGTTGCGCATGGCGCCTTGTGGTCAAGAAGATTAAATATAGCCCCGCCTAATGTGACCTTTCTACACATTGTCGAGGACGATGCACGTGCGACATCTACATATGACATCTCGTTCTTACTCAACCTTCGCAGGCCACCTTTGATGACTTATAAGGCCTTGACGCAGGCAGATAGCTCCAGAAGAGGACAAGTGACAGCTTGAAGTTTGAAGGACCATGTTTCTTCACTCAATTTTACAGATATGGGTACTTTACATTCTGCTCCTAGCTCACTGGGTCGCTACTCTCGCTGGTACGTTTTAATATTTTCATCCATTTCGTCAAGATGATAACCCTCTGTTTACTTATAGCCCCTCAACATCCTCTTCCCAGTTCACTTGACCCGTACCCCACCAAACCTCGTCTTACCTTCAACCCTGATGGATCATTCAAGGTTATGGTCTTCTCTGACTTACACTACGGCGAAAATCCATGGGATGTCTGGGGCCCTGAACAGGACAAGAATAGTACGATTTTGATGAAGAAAGTTTTGCAGGAGAAGCCGGATTACGTGTAAGTTCTCCTGCAATTCCTTCATGCCGTAGTCTTTCTACCATTCTTTTCAAGTGTATTGAATGGAGACCTTATAACTGGAGAAAGTGCGTAAAATGTAAGAGAAAATGTTCAGAAATTAATGAGATCCTTCAAGACACATTCAAAGAGAACGCTACGACCCTTATTGATGAAATTGTCGCCCCTCTGAACGCTGCCAAGATTCCATTCTCCTCAACACACGGCGTAGGTGCCTTGTTCTTGTTCTCTAACGTCACGTTTCAGGCAATTTATTCACATCAGAACCATGATAACAATGTCAACATCACACATCTGGAAGAAATTCAGCGCGAACAGCTTGTAGCGCCCTTGAGTTACACTAGAATTGCTCCGCCAGGTGTGGGAGGAGAAGGAGGGCCAGGTAATTATTGGGTGCCAGTAAGTTTCCTCCCTTTCAACTGCTACTCCCGGTTTGCAAGTTAATCATCGATGACCGTTGAAGATTTATGCAAACAAGCATGACTCAGCCCCCATCTTGATTTTATGGTTTTTTGACTCTAGAGGTGTGTTACTTTATCCCGATAATCCTCTTGTATTTATTAATGCCTTATAGGTGGATTCAGAGAAAACCAAACAGATCTTCCAGATTGGGTGGACGAAACAGTAGCAAATTGGATTGCGTCTGAGACTCATGAGATGAATCGTGTGTGGGGACCAGCCGAAGAAAGGGCTGCATTGGCCTTTGTTCACATCCCTCCGTATGCCTCTTTTTCAAATTCGTTCATCTGAGACTAACTCAGCTCTAGTAACGTTGTTCAGAACTTATCTGAGACGCTGAATAGCACTCAAGACCCTGGTTTGAATGGTATGTATATTTCCGAACGATACGAAAATAAACGATTACACATTTAATTCAGATGATGAGCCCCTCGGGCAAGGCTCCACTCAGTCAACCTTCAATACAGACCTCTATGGGACAGGGAATGACAAGCCCTTTTGGGACTCCTTGAACGCGAACTTGAAGAACCTACATGCTGTGGTGTCGGGTCATGGTACGCATGAATGCTAGTGACTATTAAAAGTACCCGATATTGAGGTTTGGTTGATTCCAGATCATGGGAACGAATGGTGCACTCGTGACCCAGGAAAGAAGGTTGTTTTCTGCTTCGACAAGCATGCAGGGTGGGTTGACCTTCATGGGCGGCCCCCTTCAAATGACGCTCAATCCTTTTTTTCGTCGCAGCTACGGCGGTTATGACTCTCCTGACTGGGGTCATGGAGTCAGGGATTTTGTCTTCCACGCACATAACGTGACGAAAGGAGTTGATACCTGGATACGATTGGAGGAGGGGACTCGTAGAGCTATCGTTAAGCTTGATAAGGATTTCAAGTAGCGTTCAGGGATTTCGGAGAACATACAGTTATTCAATTGCTGCAGTTTATCAAACGCTTCCAGAGGTTCATGCTTGTCCATCCCGGTGGACTATGGTTTCACAATACTATCCGTTATTTCGAATATACAACCGGCCAGGAAGTCACTACTGATAATTCCACTATTGCTCTCTAACTGGTGTCCACCATTTCTTCAACAACTCTTCAGCAGAGATGGACTTATTATCAGAAGCAAGGCATTGGGATTCGGCGTATAGGCGAATATGCCCTTCGTGATTTCGAGCTTAGCCTGTATCGACAAGTCCGAAGAGTGGACATCCTTGTCCAGCTCCTCTACAGAGATATATGTCACATCAAATTTCTTCGCTGGTATTATAGGGATTAATTACTACTGCGCCAAATTAAAACTCAGAAACAAACCTCGAATCTTCTCTGCCAGAGCTACAATCTCATTGTAACTGATAATATCTCCCGCCATGCTACACCTCTCTGGCCAATTCTCCAATTCTAAAGCTGCGGCTGCAAACTTCTCCACGTCTGTGGCTTCCGTGAAAACCACTTTGTCGTCTCCAGTTCCAGGAAGTGTAGCGGCACAGTTTTCGATGTCGGACGGCATCTTGAGCACCAAAGGTCCGTGGCAGATCCATCTTCGTGTAAAATCAATACATAGAAAGCCAGCACAACCACCACAGTAATACCGCCACTAGCTAGAACCAAGAGAGTGGGTTTGACACTAATGGATTGGCTACCATACCAGAAAGCTCCAAAGTGCAGGAACGAGCAGTGTATTTGGAACAGGTATAACGCAAAAAGATAGTAAGGTGCTGTAGCATTTGGTCGAAATAAAGGCGGTATAATTAATTACTGGCAAGCACGAACCGGCGCGGACGTGGTATATGGCCATCAGATTCGTACGCCCGCCACGAGGGAAGACAAGCTAGTAGCTTGCAAAGTTAAACCATGTAATAAATTCTGCTAACCCAAGTTCTGGAAGACGGACCGGACGCCATAGTGGAGGCCTTGACTTTACAAGAGTATCCGCAGTGTCGTCCATGTCATCCAAATTACATGCCTAGACTTCTTTTGTGGTAAGAGAATTTGAAAGGCTTTACGATCGCTCGACCTGCTCGCGAGGATAGGAATGGGATCAAGGAGACTACAACCAGTATCGCAATGATATACGGAGGCCATGATTCGAGGTAAAAGCAAGCGCAACCACCGGTCTGGGATACGAAGG
>Ga0157379_10003025_pt1 | contig 14211 bp, 10 predicted proteins | sample S25metaG_FD_121802 | JGI IMG/M metagenome (GOLD analysis project Ga0157379, IMG submission 121802) | Switchgrass rhizosphere microbial communities from Kellogg Biological Station, Michigan, USA - S2-5 metaG | ecosystem: Host-associated > Plants > Roots > Rhizosphere > Soil | place: USA... | reverse complement strand
CGTCAGACCGGCGGGCTGACCCGCGACGTCGAGCGCGGGCAGCGCGGCATTTCCACGCTGATCAGCTACGCGTTGTTCTCGATCCTGCCCACGCTGGTCGAAATCACGCTGGTGTCGGCGATCTTGATCGCCCGCTACGACTGGACGTTCATGGCGATCACCGCCGGCGCGCTCGTGGTCTACATCGGGTTCACCGTGTTCATCACCGAGTGGCGCGCCCATTTCCGGCGCACGATGAACGAGCTCGATTCGAAGGCCAACACCCGCGCGATCGACAGCCTGATCAACTACGAGACCGTCAAGTATTTCGGCAACGAGGAGTGGGAGGCGCGCCGCTACGACGAGAGCCTGCAGCGCTTTGAACGTGCGGCAGTGAAAAGCCAGACGTCGCTGTCGGCGCTCAACATCGGCCAGAGCGCCATCATCGCGATCGCGGTGACGCTCATCATGTGGCGGGCCACTGTCGGCGTGGTCAACGGCACGATGACGATCGGCGACCTCGTGCTCGTCAACGCCTTCATGATCCAGCTCTATATTCCGCTCAATTTTCTGGGCGTGATCTACCGCGAGATCAAGCAGGCGCTCGCCGACATGGAGCGCCTGTTTGCCCTGATCGAGGAGAACACCGAGATCCAGGACAGTCCGGGGGCGGCGCCCGTCGTCGTCCTGGGCGCGGAAGTGCGCTATGAGCACGTCGACTTTGCCTACGAGTCCAACCGGCAGATCCTGCACGACGTGTCGTTCACGATTCCCGCCGGACGCACGGTCGCGGTCGTCGGTCCTTCAGGATCCGGCAAATCGACGCTGGCGCGCTTGCTCTACCGCTTCTACGACGTCACCGGCGGCCGCATCACGATCGACGGCCAGGACTTGCGTGCCGTGCAGCAAGCCAGCGTGCGCGCGACGATCGGCATCGTGCCGCAGGACACGGTGCTGTTCAACGACAGCATCGAGTACAACATCGGCTACGGCAAGCCAGGCGCGTCGCACGACGAAATCGTCGCCGCGGCGCGGCTCGCGCAAATCCACGATTTCATTGCCGGGCTGCCGGAAGGGTACGCAACACCCGTCGGCGAGCGCGGCCTCAAGCTGTCCGGAGGCGAGAAGCAGCGCGTCGCCATTGCCCGCGCCATTCTCAAGGCGCCCCGCATCCTGATTTTCGACGAAGCGACGAGCGCGCTTGATTCGCGCTCGGAAAAAGCCATACAGGCGGAACTTCGCGCGATCGCGCGCAACCATACGACGCTCACGATTGCCCATCGGTTGTCCACGATCGTCGATGCCGACGAGATCCTCGTGCTCGAATCCGGCCGCATCGCCGAACGCGGCAGCCACGCGGCGTTGCTGGACGCCAACGGCGTTTACGCGCGGATGTGGCGGCTCCAGCAGGATGAGGAGCGGCGGGCGCCGGAAGGTCGATCCGAAATGTCATCGGAAACCGGAGCCGAAGCGTTGTAGGCAGGCTCTTACAAGCCTGCGGGGCGGGTTTGCACACCCGGGCCCGATTTTTGCATGGCTGCAACGCCGCCGAGCGATGAGTAAGTCCTTGAAGATACTAAAGTATTGACGTTATCGCGGAAATCGTGAGATAACCTCCGCAGCCATTTACCGAGACGCCGTCTGATGATTCGCTTCTTAATCTTTGTTTTTGCATGTATTTCCGCCGCCGCGACCGCCGCGCCGCTGTCGCTTGATGCGGCCAAGCTGCGTCTATTGTCGGCCAATGCGGTCGTCCTGGATGCGGCCGACGGCAAGGCGATCTACGCGAAAGCGGCAGATGAAGTGACGCCGATCGCCTCGCTGACCAAATTGATGACGGCCATGGTCGTCCTCGACGCCGGACTCCCCCGCGACGAGGTGCTGGCCGTCGACATGGACGACTTCGATTATCTGAAGGGCAGCCACTCGCGTTTGCGCATGGGCGCAACGCTGTCGCGCGACGAGATGCTCCGGTTGGCGCTCATGGCCTCCGAAAATCGCGCGGCCTCGGCGCTGTCCCGCCATTATCCGGGCGGGGCCAGCGCCTTCGTCGCGGCGATGAACGCGAAGGCGGCGGCGCTCGGCATGACGAGCACGCACTTCGAGGATCCGACGGGCCTCACGCCGCGCAATGTGTCGACGGCGAACGATTTGGCCCGCATGGTGCGCGCCGCCGCCGAGTATCCGCTGATCCGCGAATACTCGACGACCCCCGCGCATTACGTCGAAGTGCAAGGCACAGGCCAACTGCTGGGCTTCAACAATTCCAACGGGCTCGTAAAAAACACCGCGTGGGATATCCAGTTGCAAAAGACGGGCTATATCCGCGAAGCCGGCCGTTGTGTCGTCATGCTGGCGACGATCGGCAGCCGGCCGATGGTGATCGTGTTGCTCGATTCGCTTGGCAAGTATTCGCGGATGGGTGACGCGCAACGCATCAAGCACTGGCTCGAGACGGGCGAGTCGCTTCCCACGGCGGCGCTTCGGCCCACGGCGGCGCTTCGGCCTGCGGCAGCGCTTCGGCCCGCTGGGGTCAAAGGCGTGTTCAATCCGGTCAAGCCTGCGAAGAACCCGCAATCGAAGCTCGCCAGCAACAAGACCTCGCGCGGCTAGCGCGGATTTCGCTCTTCCCTTCGAAGCAGTGGCGTCGGCCGGCACCTTGCCGGCATTGCGTCACGCCTCGGCGGACTGCGTCACGGCGGCACTTCCCGGCGCTCAATGCGCCGCCCGGGATACGCCAACGCATCTGTCATCTGTCATCTGACTTCTGACGCCTGGCGCTTGCCGCGAGCAGTTCCTTCGCATGCGCGCGCGTCTTGGCGGTGATCTGCGCGCCGCCCAGCATGCGCGCCAATTCCTCGACGCGGTCCGAAGCAGCGAGGCGCGCGAGATCGCTGGCCACGCTGTCGCCGTCACCGTTCTTGGTCACGCGGAAATGCGCGTCCGCATGCGCCGCCACCTGCGGCAGATGCGTGACGCACAATACCTGGCGCCGCGTGCCGAGCGTCTGCAACAGGCCGCCGACCGTTGCCGCCACGGCGCCGCCGATACCGCTGTCGACTTCGTCGAATACGAGCGTGGGGACCTGGCCGACTTCGCTCGCCACCACCTGGATCGCGAGCGCGATCCGCGACAACTCACCTCCGGATGCGACGCGCGCCAGAGGGCCCAGCGGCTGCTTGGGATGGCTCGCGACCCGCAGCTCGACCTGCTCGAGCCCGTAGCTTGCGGGCGCGCTCAGCGGCTCGAGCGCGACCTCCAACCGGCCACCGGCCATTGCAAGCGCCTGCATCGCCTCGGTCACGCGATGCGCGAATTCGTTGGCCGCGAAGTTGCGCTTTTTCGACAGTTGACCGGCGGCAAGGCGATATTGTTTTTCCGCTTCGGCGGCACGCGCCGCGAGTGCGTCGGCATTGGCCGATTCGGCAAGCGCGGCCAGGCGCGCCTCGGACTCCGCGAGCAGCGCCGGCAGCGCTTCAGGACGCACGCGATGCTTGCGCGCCACGTCATGAATGGTCGATAACCGCTCCTCGACGCGTTTGAGCTCGGCCGGATCGAGATCGAGCCGGCGCTGGTAGTCGCGCAGCGCGCGCGCCGCTTCGTCCAGCTGGATGGCCGCCGGCTCGAGCAGCGCAACCACCTCGGCCAGCGCCGGGTCGTGCCCCGCGACCGCCCGCAAGCGTTGCGTCAGCTGCGAGAGACGTGCGGCGAGCGCGTCGTCGGCCTCCGACAGCGCGGCGGCGCCCTCGTTGGCGGCGGCGATGAGGTCGGCGGCGTTGGCGAGGCGCGACTGCGCCGCGGAAAGTTGGCTCCATTCGGATTCGGTGACCGCGAGCGCGGCGAGCTCGCGCCGGCGCTCATCGAGAAATCCGCGTTCGGCGGCCGTGGCATCGGCCGCATGCGCGGCGGCATCGCGCCGTTCCACGGCGGCGCGCCAGGCTCGCCAGCGCTCCGTGACCTCACCCGCGAGTGTCGTAAACCCGCCGAACGCGTCGACCAGACGCCGCTGCGCCTCCGCTTCGCTGAGCGACTGGTGTGCATGCTGGCCGTGGATCGCGACGAGCGCAGCGCCCAGGTCGGAGAGTTGCGCCAACGTCGCTGGCCGGCCGTTGATCCATGCCCGGCTTTTGCCCTGCGCGTCGAGCACCCGCCGCAGCAGGACTTCGTTACCGTCATTGGCGAGCTCCTGCTCGGCCAACCAGGCGCCGACGGCGGGCGCGTCGGACACGTCGAACTCGGCGGCGAGCTCCGCGCGCTCCGCGCCGGCGCGGAGCTGCCGAACTTCGAAACGATCGCCGAGCAGGAGCCCCAGGGCGTCAAGCAGGATCGACTTCCCCGCGCCGGTTTCGCCGGTGAGGACCGTGAGGCCCTCGCCGAATTCGACATCGAGCGTGGCGACGACGACAAAGTTGCGAATCGCGAGCGAGCGGAGCATGGGGTCAGCGACGACTTGCGGAGATCGTCGGAATCCGCGCGGCGCGCAAGGAAAATTTTCTCTGACCCCGCCTAGTCATGGCTAGGGCGGGAAATACGCTCCGGCGTTGCGCTCCAGTGCAGCTTCTCGCGCAGCATCGCGAAATAGTCGTGGCCTTCCGGATAGAGGAAGCGGGCGCGAAACGCCGCGCGCGAAAGCTGGACGCAATCCCCTTCCGCCAGCGCGAAGTGCGCCTGGCCATCGCAATGCACGCCGGCATCGCGGGCACGGATCACGGTGATCGCGATCGCGGCGTCGTCGGAAATCGCAATCGGCCGATGAGTAAGCGCATGCGGTGCCACCGGAACGAGCAGGAACGAGGGGAGCTGCGGCTCGAGAATCGGACCACCGGCGGAGAGTGCGTAGGCGGTCGAACCCGTCGGCGTGGCGACGATGATGCCGTCGGCGCGCATGGCGTAGGCGAAACGGCCGTCGATGTCCACGGCGCACTCGATCATACTGCCGAGTGAGCCGCGGTTGACGACCACGTCGTTGAGGGCGAGTGTTTCGTCGCGGCCGCCGTCCGCGCGCTCCACCACCACGGCGAGCAACGTGCGCCGCTGCTCGATGAAGCGCCCGGCGAGCATCGCATCGAGCGTGGCCTCCATGCGGGCGAGCGGAATATCCGTCAGGAAACCCAGACGTCCCTGGTTGATCCCGATCAGCGGGACGTCGAACGGGGCCATCTGGCGAGCGATGGACAGCATCGTGCCGTCGCCGCCCAGCACGATCGCGAGGTCGGAGCTCGAAGCCAACTGGGCAGCCGGCGCCGTCGGACAACCGGGCACCGACGCATAGCGCGCGGTCTCCGCATCCAGCACCACGCTGTGACCGCGCGCGGCAAGGTAGGCCGCGAGTTGCGCAAGCGGCGCGGCAAGCTCGGGACTCGCCTGACGGCCGACCATGGCCACGCGGGCAAAGCGGGCCGGAGTATTCGGGGCGGACATGGCTGCGATTAAACCACAGGCGTTGCTCCATCGACCCTCGTCCGGACGGACGAAACGTCAGGCGGGCGCCATCCCTCTCGCCCACGGCGGTAGAATTGCCGGCATGCTGGATGCGCGCGCGCAGCACCTCCTCAAGACGTTGATCGAACGCTATGTGACCGACGGCCAGCCGGTCGGCTCGCGCGCGCTGTCGCGTCACTCCGGCCTCGACTTGTCGCCGGCGACCGTGCGCAACGTCATGGCGGATCTGGAGGACATGGGCTTCATTGCGAGCCCGCACACTTCCGCCGGCCGCGTGCCGACCGCCAGGGGCTACCGCTTCTTCGTCGACAGCCTGATGGTGGTGAAGCCGCTCGAGGAGCGCGAGATCCATCGGCTCGAAGGCGAGCTGTCGGCCGACCGGCCGCAGCAGCTCGTAAGCACGGCGGCGGGCCTCCTGTCGCAGCTCACGCAGTTCGCCGGCGTCGTGATGACGCCCAAGCGCCGCGAGGCGACGTTTCGCCATCTCGAATTCCTGCGCCTCGCCGAGCGGCGCGTGCTGCTGATTCTCGTCACCGCCGAAGGTGATGTGCAGAATCGCATCCTGCACACCGACCGCGCATATTCGCACTCGCAGCTGGTCGAGGCGACCAATTTCTTCAATCACAATTTCGCCGGGCAATCGTTCGCCGCGATTCGCGGGCGCATCGGCGACGAGTTGCGCGCGCTGCGCGAGGACATCGCGCACCTCATGTCCGCGGCGGTGGAGGCGGGCGAGGGCGCGCTGCAGGAAGGCGAGTCGCTGGTGGTGACCGGCGAGCGCAATCTCCTCAACAGCGAGGACTTCTCGTCCAACATGGAGCGGCTGCGCCGGCTGTTCGACCTCTTCGATCAGAAGACTTCGATTCTGCATTTGCTCGACCTGTCCCAACACGCGCAGGGCGTGCAGATCTACATCGGCGGCGAGTCAGGGCTGGTCCCTCTCGACGAATGCAGCGTCGTCACGGCGCCGTACGAAGCCAACGGCCAGGTGATCGGCACGCTCGGCGTCATCGGCCCGACGCGCATGGCGTACGAGCGCATCATTCCGATCGTCGACGTTACCGCCAAGCTGCTGTCCAACGCGATGTCGCAGCAGCTTGCCGACGAGTAACGGCGCCTTGCACGCGAACGCGGCGCTGATCGAGCATCTTTACGCGTCGTTCGCGCGGCGCGACGCTGCGGCAATGTCCGCGTGCTATGCCGCCGACGCCCACTTTCGCGATCCGGTCTTCGACGTCGAGGGCGAGGAAGTCGCCGCCATGTGGACGATGCTGTGCGAGCGTGGCCGCGATCTCGTGGTCGAATGGCGCGATGTGAAGGCGGACGACGCGACCGGGTCGGCGCACTGGGAGGCGCGCTACACGTTCTCGGTGACGGGCCGCAAGGTGCACAATTTCGTCGAAGCGCAATTCACGTTTCGTGATGGCCTCATCGTGACGCACACCGACAAGTTCGATCTGTGGCGATGGAGCCGGATGGCGCTCGGGGCGAAGGCCGTAGTGCTCGGCTGGACGCCATTCGTCAAGAAGGCGATCAGATCCGAGGCGCGGCGCGGATTCGACATCTGGCTGGCGCGGCGAAGAACGTGACCGCCGCGTCCCCGATTTGCAAAGAGACGCCGAGGCGCCGGGGAAAAACAGGTCCTGCTCGGCGTCTGCGCGCCTCCCGTGGAAATTGAGTTGGCACACGCGCCGGCCCCTCCGTTCACGCATGACCGCACGCCGCGCATCGGCATCCTGCTGACCAATCTCGGCACGCCGGAGGCCGCGACGGCGTCGGCGGTACGGCGCTACCTCGCGCAATTCCTCTCCGACCCGCGCGTGATCGAAATCCCCCGCTGGGCATGGAAGCCGGTGCTTCACGGCGTGGTCCTGCGCGTGCGTCCGGCGCGATCGGCAAAACGATATGCAGCGATCTGGACCAAGGACGGGTCGCCGCTGCTGGTGCACAGCACGCGGCAGAAGACGCTGCTGCTCGGGTATCTCGGGCAGCGGCTCAAATCCGCCGGATTTCCCGCCGACCTGTGCCCGGTCGAGCTTGGGATGCGCTACGGCAGTCCCGGGATCGACGCCGCACTTGCCAAGCTGCGCGCCGCGCATTGCGAGAAGATTCTCGTACTGCCGCTGTTTCCCCAATATTCGGCGAGCACGACCGCGTCGGCCTTCGACGCCGTGGCCGCGCATCTGGCGCACGTGCGCCGCCTGCCCGCGCTGCGCTTCGTGGAAACGTTTCACGCCGACGACGGCTACATCAAGGCGCTGGCGCAGAACGTCAACGACTACTGGGTCAAGCATGGCAGACCGGGCAAGCTCGTGCTTTCGTTCCACGGGGTCCCGCGACGAACGCTCGAGCTCGGCGATCCCTATCATTGTTTCTGCCAGGTGACGGGACGTTTGCTCGCGCGCGAGCTCGGCCTCGCCCCCGAGCAATGGACGCTCGCCTTCCAGTCGCGCTTCGGCAAGGGGACGTGGCTACAGCCGTACACGGCCGATGTGCTGCGGAACCTCGGCAACGAGGGCGTGCAACGCGTCGACGTGTTCTGTCCGGGATTCGTCGCCGATTGCCTCGAGACGCTCGAGGAAATCGGCATCGAGGGGCGCGCGTTGCACAGCGCGGCGGGAGGGAAGGAATTTCACGTGATTCCCTGCCTCAACGAACATCCGCGCTGGATCGCGGCGCTGGCCGATCTCACGTTTCGCAATCTCGCGAGCTGGTTGGCGCAGCCGCCGGACGTCGACGCGCGCGCGTTGACGCAGGTCCGCGCCAAGGCGATGGGCGCCAAACAATAGATCGTCGGGTACAGTTCCCCGCGAAGCCGCCTGCGGCGACTTCCCCACACAGGGGGCACCCGCCTTGGGGCGGCCCTGCGGCGGGTCAGTGAGGGATCGGCATGTTCGGATGGCAGGATGGAGGGCAGGAAGCGCGACGATCGGCCGCGCGCGATTTCCTGGATGGACTGGCGCGGAACCTGCGCTACGGCGCGCGGGCCACGTTCTTTGCCGCTCCGCGCGCGGATGGCCCCGCGGTGTCGTGGACGCAGCTCGCCGCATTGGTCGGCCTCTCGGTCCTCCTGTTGCTGGCCGAGCAAATGATCCAGGCCGGATTGCGCGGGCGTTTCGTGGCGGGCGGCTTGCCCTATGCGCTGTTCAGCGTCCCGCTCGTGCTGCTCGCCTCGTGGGCGGTCACGAGTCTTGGGCGGCGCGCCGATCAGACGCTCGCGCTGATGATCGTGACCTTGAGCGCCGCGGTGTGGATCGGCGCGCTCGTCTGGCTGCTGGAATGGTCCGTCGACGGCTCGCGCGGTATCTGGACGGCGTGGTTGCGCTGGGGACTCTATTACCTCCCTCCCGTTTGGGTGGCACTGGTCGCGGCCGTCGCCGGCGCGCGAATGATCGAGCTTCCGCTGCGCCGGCGCGGCGTCGCCGTCGTCATCGCGCTCGCCGTGATCGCGGTCCCGATGTCGACCATCTGGATCGACCGCAGGCTGTGGGCCGAGCCGTACGACGAGAACACGGCGGAATCCGGCGCTGGCTACAACGCGCTTGCGCGCGAAGACGCGTTCTACCTGCAGCCGAAACTCCTCGAACGGGAACTTGCCGGCGTAGTGCCCCGCTTCCCGGGCCATCCCAACCTGTTCCTGGTCAGCGTCGCCGGCTACGCCAATCAGGATGTGTTCATGCGCGAAGTGAAGTCGGTCGACGCTCTCTTCGCCGAGCGGTACGGGACGCGCGGCCATTCGATCCGGCTCATCAACAATCGCAAGACCGTGCTCGAAGCGCCCATCGCCAGCCGGACGGCCTTGGCTGAATCGTTGCAGCGCGTCGGTGCGGTGATGAATCGCGACGAGGACGTGCTCTTCCTGTTCCTGACGTCGCACGCCTCGCGCGACCAGAAATTCTCGATGCAGTTCTATCCGCTGCAGCTCACCGACCTTACGCCGCCCGACCTACGCCGGATGCTGGACGATGCGGGAATCAGGAATCGCGTGGTGGTCGTGTCGTCGTGCTATTCCGGTGGCTTCGTCGACGCCCTCAAAAACGACGACACGCTGATCATCACCGCTTCGGCTCCGGACCGGAATTCGTTTGGCTGCAGCAACGAGGCGGACTTCACGTATTTCGGCAAGGCGTATTTCGACCAGGCGCTGCGCGCGACCGACTCGTTTATCGAGGCCTTCAACATCGCGGCGCCCAACATCGCCGCGCGCGAAAAGAAGGAGGATTACGAGCCGTCCAATCCGCAAATCTTCGTCGGCAGCCATATTGGCGCGACGCTCGAGGCCCTGCGGCGCGGCTGGCGCGGTGAAACCAACGGCGAATCCGCGCCCGACCTGGGGAAGGCCCGAACGAAGTAGCCTGGAAATTCGGCGCCGGCCGGCTCGCAGGCGATCCGGCGCTTCGCGCCGGGGTCGACGCCTAAGTCACTGTAGCGATGACGTTATTTTTTGATCCCAAGACGGGGTTGAATTCCCTGAAATGACCCCAATGTCAGTACGGATAGCAACGACCGCTCCATTCGGGGCCCATCCGCATGACCCATAAGCACACGAAACCCCATGCCGCGGCCGACGTCGTCGCGGCCGGCGATCCCACGGCCGTACCTGCCGGCGATGATGGGCATACCGCCCATGTCGTCGATGACATCGCCGCCCAGTTGGCGCGCGTCCAGGCCGAGGTGTCCGAACTCAGGGACGCATGGCTCCGCGCCAAGGCCGAGACCGACAACGTCCGCAAGATCTCCCAGGCCGACGTGGCGAAGGCCCACAAATATGCGGTGGAACGCTTCGCCGAGGATCTGCTGCCGGTAAAGGACGCGCTGGAGCAGACGCTGGCCGCGGGCGACGTTTCCCTCGACACCCTCAAGTCCGGCGCCGAGCTCACGCTGAAGGCGCTGCAGGCGGCATTTGGCCGCGCCCAGATCGTTGAATTGAATCCGGTCGGCGAGAAATTCGACCCGCACCGTCACCAGGCAATGCAGATGGTGCCGTCGAGCTTGCCGGCCAATACCGTAGTGGATGTTTTCCAGAAGGGCTATCTCATCAACGACCGTGTGCTGCGGCCGGCGCTGGTCACCGTGTCCAGCGGAAACGCGCCGGTGGCATAGCCGCACCGTTCCGGGTTGATCCGCAAAGCGAAATCCCCATCTGACGGCCTTAGGCAACCCAATTCGAATCACGGAGGTTTCATATCATGGGCAAGATCATCGGCATCGACCTCGGCACCACGAACAGCTGCGTCGCCATCATGGAAGGCAGCACGCCGAAGGTCATCGAAAACTCGGAGGGCGCGCGCACGACGCCCTCGGTCGTCGCGTATGCGGACGACGGCGAGATCCTGGTCGGAGCGCCGGCGAAGCGGCAGGCCGTCACCAACGCGAAGAACACGATCTATGCCGTCAAGCGGCTGATCGGCCGCAAGTTCGAGGAAAAGGAAGTGCAAAAGGACATCGCGCTGATGCCCTACAAGATCATCAAGGCGGACAACGGCGACGCCTGGGTCGAAGTGCGCGGCAAGAAGATCGCGCCGCAACAGGTATCGGCCGAAATCCTGCGCAAGATGAAAAAGACCGCCGAAGACTATCTCGGCGAGGAGGTCACCGAAGCCGTCATCACGGTGCCTGCGTATTTCAACGACTCGCAGCGGCAGGCGACCAAGGACGCCGGCAAGATCGCGGGGCTCGACGTCAAGCGGATCATCAACGAGCCGACGGCGGCGGCGCTCGCGTTCGGCCTCGACAAGAAGGAGGGCGACCGCAAGATCGCCGTCTATGACCTGGGCGGCGGCACGTTCGACATCTCGATCATCGAGATCGCCAACGTCGAAGGCGAGCACCAGTTCGAAGTCATGTCGACCAACGGCGACACGTTCCTGGGCGGCGAGGACTTCGACCAGCGGCTGATCGACTACAGCGGCACCGAATACAAGAAGGAAGCCGGCGTCGATCTGAAGAACGACGTGCTGGCGCTGCAGCGGCTGAAGGATGCCGCCGAAAAGGCGAAGATCGAGCTGTCGTCGTCGCAGCAGACGGAGATCAACCTGCCCTACATCACCGCCGACCAATCGGGGCCGAAGCACCTGGCCATGAAGATCACGCGCGCGAAGTTCGAGTCGCTGGTGGAAGAGCTGATCCAGCGCACCATCGAGCCTTGCCGGATGGCGATCAAGGACGCGGGGGTGAAGCTGTCCGACATCTCCGACGTGATTCTCGTCGGCGGTCAGACGCGGATGCCGAAGGTGCAGGACAAGGTCAAGGAATTCTTCGGCAAGGAGCCGCGCAAGGACGTCAACCCCGACGAGGCGGTGGCCGTCGGCGCGGCGATCCAGGGCGGCGTGCTCAAGGGTGACGTCAAGGACGTGCTGCTGCTCGACGTGACGCCGCTGTCGCTCGGCATCGAGACGCTGGGCGGCGTGACGACCAAGCTCATCCAGAAGAACACCACGATTCCGACCAAGGCGCAGCAGGTGTTCTCCACGGCCGACGACAACCAGGGCGCGGTCACGATCCACGTGCTGCAGGGCGAGCGCGACATGGCGTCGGGCAACAAGAGCCTGGGCCAGTTCAACCTCGAGGGGATCCCGCCCGCGCCGCGCGGCATGCCGCAGATCGAGGTTACGTTCGACATCGACGCCAACGGCATCCTCCACGTGTCGGCGCGCGACAAGGCGACCGGCAAGGAGAACAAGATCACCATCAAGGCGAACTCGGGGCTGTCCGAGGCCGAGATCGAGAAGATGGTGAAGGACGCCGAGGCGCACGCCGAGGACGACCGCAAGCTGATGGAGACGGTGCAGGCGCGCAACAGCCTCGACGCGCTCGTGCATAGCGTCACCAAGTCGCTGTCCGAATACGGCGACAAGGTCGGCGCCGACGAAAAGGCGAAGATCGAAGCCGCGGTCAAGGATGCTGAGGAATTGCTGAAGCAGAAGGACGCGTCGAAGGAGCAGCTCACGAGCAAGGCGGAAGACCTCGGCAAGGCCGCGCAGAAGCTCGGCGAGTTGATGTATGCGCAGGCACAGGGGGGCGCTGGCGGCGGTGGCGCCGGCGGTCAGGGTGGCGGCGCGGGCGGCGGCGACGGCGGCAAGGCCGACGAGAAGGTGGTCGACGCGGAGTTCACGGAAGTCAAAGACAAGAAGTGATATTCCGTCGCGTTGCTGCGGCGGCGCAGTTGCTGCAGAATCGCGCGACGGAATATCTGGCCGAGTTGAAGCGGGCGCCTTCCGGCGTCCCTTAACTCGGCCTTTGGCTATGGTGGCCTAGTGCCACAGGGGAGTTGTATGAATTGCATTTTCTTGTCACTTCGCCCGTTGGGCTTCACTGGATATTAAATTTCCCAAATGGCGAAACGCGACTACTACACCGTCCTCGGCGTCAACCGCGACGCGACCGACGACGACATCAAGAAGACCTTTCGCAAGCTTGCGATGAAATTCCATCCGGACCGCAATCCGGACGACAAGGGCTCGGAAGCGAAATTCAAGGAAGCAAAAGAGGCGTACGAGGTTCTTTCGGACCCGCGCAAGCGGGCCGCCTATGATCAGTTCGGCCATGCGGGTGTCGATCCGTCGATGGGCGCGGGTCCCGGCCGCGGGCCGGAAGGATTCGGCGGCTTCGCCGACGCCTTCGGCGACATCTTCGGCGAAATCTTCGGGCAGCAGGGGCGGGGTGGTCGCGGTAACGGTGTCTATCGCGGCTCCGATTTGCGCTACAACCTCGAGTTGTCGCTGGAGGACGCCGCGCGCGGCGCCGAAGTCAAGATCCGCATTCCGACGACGGAGACCTGCGAGACGTGCCACGGATCGGGCGCCAAGCCGGGCACCGAACCGAAGCAGTGCCAAACGTGTCACGGCCGCGGCGAAGTGCGCGTGTCGCAGGGTTTCTTCTCGATCCAGCAGACCTGTCCGACGTGCCATGGCACAGGCAAGGTGATCCCCGATCCCTGCGTGACCTGCCACGGCGCCGGACGCGTCAAGAAGCAAAAGACGCTGTCGGTCAAGATCCCGGCTGGCGTCGACCAGGACGACCGCATCCGCTTGACCGGCGAAGGTGAGGCCGGCCTGAATGGCGGTCCGTCGGGGGATCTGTACGTCGTCGTCAATCTGCGGCCGCATGCGGTGTTCCAGCGCGAGGGCGCGGACCTGCATTGTGAAATGCCGATCAGTTTCGCGACGGCGGCGCTGGGTGGCGAGCTCGAGATTCCCACGCTCGACGGTCACGCGACGATCAAGATTCCGCCCGAGACGCAGACCGGCCAGACGTTTCGCCTGCGCAACAAGGGAATCCGTCCGGTGCGCGGGTCGGTGCAGGGCGACCTTTACTGTCATGTCGCGATCGAGACCGCGGTGAAGCTCACGGCGCGCCAGAAGGAGCTCCTGCGGGAATTCGAAGCGATCAACCAGGAAGATCCGGGCAAGCACAACCCGCGCGCGAAGGGTTGGTTCGATAAAGTTCGGGAGTTTTTCGGCCAATAACGCCGAAAAATCCCGAACTTTCGGGATCAGAATTCAGAGTTCAGAGGTCAGGGATCAGATACGTCGACGCGATGTGCGCGCCGGGGGGCGCGCCATTTAGGCGCGACATTGCTCAACGTCGTGGTTGAGCCGGTGACGCCATCATTGATATCGACGGTCCGATCTTCCCATTTCAGGAAACAGTCGCGCCTCAATGGCGCGCCACGGACGCGTACACTTTTCCAATGCGTCTGATCCCTGACCTTTGACTTCTGATGCTTGACTTCGACGTCATCGTCATCGGCGCTGGCGCCGCCGGCATGATGTGCGCGGCGCAGGCCGG
>Ga0157379_10003023_pt1 | contig 14215 bp, 15 predicted proteins | sample S25metaG_FD_121802 | JGI IMG/M metagenome (GOLD analysis project Ga0157379, IMG submission 121802) | Switchgrass rhizosphere microbial communities from Kellogg Biological Station, Michigan, USA - S2-5 metaG | ecosystem: Host-associated > Plants > Roots > Rhizosphere > Soil | place: USA... | reverse complement strand
GACGGTCTCTACGCCGGAGCCGCGAATGCTGTCGGTGCAGGTTTGGGACCGGTCGAACGTGCAGCCGGTCGAAAAGGCGATCCGCAACGCGGGTCTCGGCATTAATCCGATCGTCGACGGCCAGGTCATTCGCTTGCCCATCCCCGAGCTCACCGAGGAACGCCGCAAGGAGCTCGCCAAGCTCGTCGGCCAATATGCCGAAAAGGCGAGAATAGCCGTCCGCAACGTCCGCCGTGACGGAATGGACCATTTGAAGCAGGACGAGAAGAAGCACGAGATCAGCGAGGATGAGCGCAAACGCCTCGAGCATGAGGTGCAGAAGCTCACCGACGAAACAATCAAAGAGATCGACGTCCTAGCGGCCACCAAGGAAAAGGAAATCCTCGGCAAGTGACCCCGGCAGCCGCGCCCGAGGGCGCCAAGGGCCATGCCAGGGGCAGCACGGTCCCGAGCCCAGTACCTCGGCACGTCGCCATCATCATGGATGGCAACGGACGCTGGGCCGAGCGGCGTAGCCTGCCGCGCGTTGCCGGACATCGCGCTGGCGCAGAAGCCGTTCGCAGGGCCCTGCAGGCCGCCGCGGACCTCGGCGTCGAAGTCCTGACGATCTACGCCTTCTCATCGGAAAACTGGCGGCGAAGCGGCGAGGAGGTTTCCGACCTCACCGCGCTGATGCGTTTCTATCTCGAGCGTGAGCTCAAGACGCTTCTCAAGGAGGGCGTCCGTTTGAAGCTCATCGGCGATTATTCGGCCTTTGGTCCCGAACTCGTCGAGAGGCTGGAAAAGGCGGTCGAGCGCACCGCCGACAACAAAAGGCTGACGCTGGTCATCGCGCTCAACTACGGCTCACGGGCCGAGATCGCAGCGGCTGCGCGGTCGCTTGCGACAAAGGCCGCCGGTGGAGAAATCCCGCTCGATACGATTGACGAAGGTGCGCTCGGAAAAGAGCTGCAAACCCACGACCTACCGGAGCTCGACCTGCTGATCCGGACGTCGGGCGAAGTGCGGCTGTCCAACTTCCTCTTGTGGCAGGCGGCTTATGCCGAATTGCTGTTTCTCGACCTGCTCTGGCCCGATTTCGACGAGAAAGCCTTCGCCGGCGCCCTTGAACAATTCGCATCGCGCCAGCGGCGCTTCGGTGGCCGGTGAACGAACTCGCCGTCCGCACCATTTCCGGCATTGTGATGATCGCGATTGCGATCACCGCGGCCATCGCCGGCGGCTATGTCTTCGCCATCTTCGCCGCGCTTGCAGCGACTGCGATCTATTATGAATGGACGCGGATCGTTCGCGGCTGGGGGCTTGGCTGGAGGATTGCCGGCTTCTTCTATGCGCTGCTACCCGCGCTCTCCCTGCTCTGGATCCGTGACCGCTCGGCCGACAAACTCGACCTCCTGCTGTGGGTATTCATCGTCACCTGGTCGACCGACATCGGCGCCTATTTCGTGGGCCGCGCGATCGGGAAGAGGAAGCTCGCTCCGTCGATCAGCCCGGGAAAAACCGTGGAGGGACTCGTCGGGGGAGTGATCGCCGCGACGCTGCTGGGCGGCGCGTGGGGGTTCGTGCTTGAATTACCGCCCGCGCTCTTCGTTCTCGCGCCTATCTTCGCGCTTTCCGCGCAGGCCGGCGATTTGTTCGAAAGCTGGATGAAGCGAAGAGCGGGCCTCAAGGATTCGGGGAGCTGGTTGCCGGGCCATGGGGGACTGCTCGACCGTCTCGACGGTCTCGTCCCCGTCGCTGTCCTCACGGCCCTGGCTCAGCTATCGGGAATGGCGTGAGACGAAAGATCGTCATTCTCGGGGCTACGGGTTCGATTGGGAAATCGGCCCTGGACCTTGTCGAGCGTTCGCCAGAGCGCTTCGAGGTCGTCGCGGTTACTGCAGCGACGAACAGCGAGGCGTTAGCTGAGATTGCAAGGCGGACGGGTGCAAAGCTCGCGGTCGTCGCGGACGAGAGCCGCGGTGGCGACCTCAGGACACGTCTCGGCGGCACGGATTGCAGCGTCGCTTCCGGCGAGGTAGCGCTCATTGAAGCGGCGACGATGGATGCAGATCTGGTCATCGCCGCGATCGTCGGCTGCGCTGGGTTGAGACCCGTGATGGCCGCGGTCGAGGCCGGCCGGATCGTGGCGCTTGCGAACAAGGAGGCCCTTGTGACCGCGGGCGACCTGATGACCGAAGCGGCCGAACGTCATGGCGCCACGCTTCTGCCCGTCGACAGTGAGCATAATGCGATTTTCCAGTGCCTTGCGGGAAGCCGTCGAGAGGATGTCTCGCGACTGATCCTCACCGCCAGTGGAGGGCCATTCCGCACTACGGCGGAAGCGGGCATGCGCGAAGCCACCCCTGCTCAGGCCATCGCGCACCCCAATTGGTCGATGGGCGCGAAGATCTCGGTCGATTCCGCGACCCTGATGAACAAGGGCCTGGAACTGATCGAGGCTTCCTACCTCTTCGGCGTCCCGTCGAAGCGCATCGACGTCCTGATCCACCCGCAATCTGTCGTTCACTCGCTGGTCGAGTTCGTCGATGGTTCGGTTCTCGCGCAGCTCGGGAGTCCCGACATGCGCGTGCCTATCGCCTATGCGATGGCCTGGCCCGAACGGATCGAGACTCCGGCGCAGCGGCTCGATCTTGCCGCGATCGCGAGCCTCGACTTTGCGGATCCCGACACAGGCCGCTTTCCGGCATTGCGGCTGGCGAGGGACGCACTCGAAGCCGGCGGCTCGGCGCCGATCGTGCTCAATGCCGCGAACGAAGTGGCGGTCGCGAGCTTTCTTGCCGGGGCGATTCGGTTCACCGACATCGCCTCCGTGGTCGAGCGCGCCCTTGCCGGAGACGGGGGCCCGGCTCCATCGTCCATCGGAGAGGTCGTGGAGATCGACCGGAATACCCGAGAACGCGTCCGAGACATGATGAAGGCGGTCTGTACCTGATGCTTCCACAACCTCCGCTTTGGCTCATTGTTGTCGCATTCGTCTGCGCGTTGGGGCCGCTCGTCTTCTTCCACGAGCTCGGCCACTATCTCGTCGCGCGTCTCTTCAGGGTGCCCGCCGAGACCTTTTCGATCGGCTTCGGTCGCGAAATCGCCGGCTGGACGGACAAGCAGGGCACGCGCTGGAAGGTCGGTTGGCTTCCGCTGGGCGGCTACGTGAAGTTCGTTGGAGACATGGGGCCGGCGAGCGCGCCCGCGGACGAGGACGAGATTCCGCCCGAGCTTCGAGAAAGAGCCTTCCAGTTCCGCCCGGTATGGCAGCGCTTCCTGATCGTCCTCCGGCCCGATCGCCAATTTCCTGCTGGCGATCGTCATTTTTGCCGCTTTCTTCCTCTTGCTTGGAGCGCCAGCGAGTAACGTTGTTGGTGAGGTGAAGCCGAATACTGCCGCTGCGGCCGCAGGGATCAAGCCAGGCGATCGAATTATCTCAGTAGCCGGATTCGAAACGTCCACATTTACGGACCTCGTCAGCGTTGTTTCCATTCGGCCAAACGAAACCGTCAACGTTGAGCTTGAACGAGCTGGTGCGGTTCGTCGGATTCAGGTCACCCTCACGACCGACGAAGTTACGGACTCATACGGACGAAAATTCCGACGCGGTCTTCTTGGCGTCTATCCGGCGCTGCAGGCGCTGAAACCTATGCCTGCGCATAAGGCTGTTCCGGAGGCCATCGCCTATACCTGGCGCCTAACTCGATCGATCGTCGACGTGTTCAATCAGTTGATCCAGGGGCAAATCTCGCCGAGGCAGCTTGGCGGACCGATCGCAATTGCGACCGTGGCGGGCGAGGGGGCGGCAAACGGTCCTCTGCCCTTCGTCCAACTGATCGCTCTGTTCTCAATTAATCTCGGATTCATCAACCTCTTGCCAGTCCCAATGCTGGATGGCGGCCACCTTTTCTTTTACGCTGTCGAGGCCGTTCGGCGGCGACCTGTCAGCGCTAGGACGCTTGACTGGGCGTTCCGTGGCGGTCTCGCGGTCATCCTCATTCTGCTGGTCTTCGTGACGATCAATGATTTGGGCTCGCTCGGTCTTTGGGATCGGCTTCAGCGCTTGATTGGATAGGAGGGTTGGGGCAGGGCAATAACAGGGGCTTGGCGGCGGGCGCGCCGTCGCACCATTTCATGAAAAGGCGGGGACGCGTGGTTTCAACGAAGAGTTTCAGCGGGCGCGCAAGCGCGGTGCTTCTGGTTAGTACGATGCTGGGAGGCTGGGCAGTGCCCGCCGCGGCCCAGACCACGGCGCCCTCAGCCCCTGAGGCTGCTGCGGCTCCGGCCCCGCAACCGCCGGCAGCGCGGACGATTCGCTCGATCGCCGTCCGCGGCAATCAGCGCCTCGAGCCCGAGACGATCCGCGCCTATGCGAATCTTTCACCGGGTCAGAATTACACAGCGGCAACGCTCGATCAGGCGCTGAAGGATCTGTACGCGACCCAGCTGTTCGCCGACGTCACGATCACCGGCGCGGACACGGGCGACCTGGTCATCGCCGTTCGCGAGAACCCGGTCATCAACCGCATCGTCCTCGAGGGCAACAAGCGGCTCAAGAGCGACAAGATCCAGCCCGAGATCAAGCTCGCCCCGCGGCAGATCTTCACTCGCTCCGCTGTTCGTGCGGACGTCGATCGCATCCTCGAGCTGTATCGCAGGCAGGGACGCTTTGGCGCGAGGGTCGAACCGAAGATCGTTCAGCTGGACCAGAACCGCGTCGACGTCGTTTTCGAAATTTACGAAGGCGACCAGTCGAAGGTTCGCCGGATCAACATCCTCGGCAACGAGGCTTTCGGGGATGAGCGCCTCCGCAAGGAGATGTACACGCGCACGGCGGGCGGGCCGCTCGGCTTCCTGAAGTCCAACGACACCTATGATCCGGATCGCCTGGCAGCCGACCAGCAGAAGCTGCGCGCATTCTATCTGACTGAAGGTTATGCCGACTTCCGTGTGATTTCGGCCCTCGCGGAGCTGACCCCGGACCGTCGTGACTTCGTGATCACCTATGTGGTGGAGGAGGGGCCGCGCTATCATTTCGGCACGATCGATGCCGACAGCGCGCTTCGCGATTTCCCGAACGCCAAGGTGAAGTCGCTGGTCGATATCAAGCCTGGAAGCTGGTTCAACGCGAAAGCGGTGGAAGATACCGTCACAAAGCTGAACGAGCAGGCGGGCAACCTCGGCTATGCTTTCGCCGACATCGACCCGGCTTACGACCGTGACGCCGACAAGAAGGTGATGAACATCACTTTCAAGGTCGGCCAGACCCCGCGCGTCTACGTCGAACGCATCGACATCAGCGGAAATACCGCGACGCGCGACAAGGTCATCCGGCGTGAGTTCCGCCTCAATGAGGGGGACGCGTTCAACGCGTTGAAGGTCAAGCGCAGCCAGGACCGCATCCTCAGCCTCGGCTTTTTCCAGGACAAGTTCGAGATCAAGCAGTCGGAAGGGTCGGCCCCCGACCGCATCGTGCTCGGCGCGAATGTGGAAGAGAAAGCGACCGGCCAGCTGGCTCTGTCGGGCGGCTATTCAAGCCTTGAACGCTTCGTCGTCCAGCTCGCCGTTTCGCAGAACAACTTCATGGGCAAGGGCCAGTCGCTCGACGCCAGCGTCAATTATTCCCGCTATGCCAAGTCGGTCGAGCTCGGCTTCACCGAGCCGTACTTCCTCGACAAGCCGATCCTGTTCGGCGTTTCGGTCTATCGGCGCGACTATAACAGCTTCAATTTCGATGCGAACGGCAACCGCAACACGACCTATGCCCAGACGACCACGGGCGGGGGCATCCGTACCGGCTTCCCTGTCACCGAATATCTGAATTTTGGTGTTCGCTACACGCTCAACAACGACAAGATTACGCTCGACAAGAACACCTTCTACACCGATCCCGACTTGGTCCCCGATCCTGATGGGACAGGCCCACTGACAGGCAGCAACGGACCGCTTCCTCCGGTGTGCGATCCGAACAAGGCCGGCCAGTATCTCTGCGACGAAATCGGCGCCCGGACGACATCGCTCATCGGATATTCAGCGCTTTACGACGACACCAACGGCGTTCGCGCAACCCGCGGCCAGCGGATCATACTATCCCAGGATTTCGCGGGACTTGCCGGCGACGTGCGCTACATCCGCAGCAGCCTCAACGCGACCAAGTACAGAGGTTTCGGCGGGGGATGGATCTTCTCCGCCCATGCAGAAGGCGGGTACATCTTCCCATTGCAGAGCGCGCCCGGGCCGAACCGCGACGCGATCCGCCTGACCGATCGCTTCTTCGGCCCGCAGCTTCGCGGCTTCGATCTTCGCGGCATCGGTCCGAGGATCCAGCGCCGAACCTATGACGCTTCCGGAGTCCTGACAGAGGCGAACAAGAACGACATCACCGACGCACTCGGCGGGCGGGCCTATTACATGGGCCGCCTGGAGCTCGAAATCCCGACCAGCTCCGGCCTCAAAAACATGGGTTTGAGGCCATCGGCGTTTGTCGACGTCGGCTCGCTGTGGGACATCACCAAGCCGGTCACGCACGACATCGTGAACTTCTGTACCAACAAGAGCACGGGCGCGGTGAGCGAGCAGCACCCGGGCGATCCCGCTTGCGACCCGGCTATCTTCAACATCACTCCGGGCTACAAGGAAATATTCCTCGGCAATTCGCCCAAACCCCGTCTGTCGATCGGCATCGGCGTCAATTGGACGTCGCCGTTCGGTCCGCTGCGTATCGACCTCGCCAAAGCCCTTCTCAAGCAGGAGGGCGATGACACCAAATTGTTCAGCTTCAACGTAGGAACCCAATTCTGATGAAGACCATTCTTGTCTCTGCTGCCGCGCTTGCGGCGGCCATGTTGCCCACCGCCGCCCAGGCTCAGGCGGTTCCACCCGCGATTATCGCCGTCGTCGATCTCGAAAAAGTTACCGGCACCTGCAACGCCTGCGTGACGGCCAAGGCCGCGCTGCAAAGCCAGGTCAATGCTCTGCAGGCCCGTGAAAGGGCACTGTCAGCTCCGATCGAAACCGAAGGCAAAGCGATCCAGGCGGCCGTCGATGCGCTCAAGGGAAAAGAGCCGGACGCTGCGCTGACGGCACGCGCCAATGCGTGGCAAAACAGGCGCCAGCAGGCCGCTGCTGAACTTGGCCGCCAGCAGACCCAGATCCAGCGCAACCAGGCCTACATCTCGCAACAGATCGGCGCCAAGCTCGGCCCGATCTATCAGTCGGTGATGCAGCGCCGCGGGGCGAACGTCATGCTCGAGGTTGGTAGCACGCTTGCGACCGGCGCTGCGCTCGACGTTACCAATGATGTGCTTGCGGGACTCAATGCCGCTTTGCCGTCGGTCGCGACGACGGCTCCCGCCGCCCCCGCGCAACCGCAGAGCCGATAAGGCCCAGTGAACGACAAACCGGTCAGTGACGCCATTGGCCCGCTCGATATCAAGCGGGTCATGGCGGCGCTGCCGCATCGCTATCCGATGCTTCTCGTCGACCGGGTAGAATCCCTGGTCAGGGACGAACGCATCGTCGCGATCAAAGCCGTTTCGGCGAACGAAGAATTCTTCCAGGGTCATTTCCCGGGAAGGCCCATCATGCCCGGCGTGCTTCAAGTCGAAGCCCTGGCCCAGGCAGCCGGCGTGCTCGCGGTCGAAAGCCTGGGCCTCGCCGGTTCGGGCAAGCTCGTCTATTTCATGTCGATCGACGGCGTGAAGTTTCGCAAGCCCGTCGAACCGGGCGTACTCCTGAAGCTCGAGGTCGAGTTCCTTCAGAAGCGGGCACGGGTCTGCAAGTTCGCCGGGAAGGCGATGCTCAATGGTGAGGTCGCCACCGAATGCGAATTCACGGCGATGATCGCCGATCCGCCAGCCTGATGCCCACAAAAAGGCCACGTCCCTCGGTCCGATAGCCGACCGAATCCTCGTACTTCTGATCCAGCAGGTTCGTTCCTCGGGCGAAAAGCTCGATTCGTGGCCGGATGGCGTAAGCTATGCGCGCGTTGGCGAGCCAATAGGAATCAAGCTTCACCACGGCGAAGGGGAAGATTTCCTGCCGGTCGAGGTGAGCGCCGACGTAGGCGAGCGAAGCGCCATAGCTCCATGATCCCGAACTGCCGTCCAGGGCGATCGAACCGCTGTGCTTCGGGCGGCGCTGCTCCTCGAGTTGCTTGTTGGTAAGCGAATCCGGCTGGGTCGCCTTGAGATAGGCGTAATTCGCCGAAACCCGCAGAGCCTCGATCGGCTGCCAGGCAAGCTCGGCTTCCGCACCCCAGCGGCGGCTGGTGCCCGGTGAGTTGATCGTGCTCGTGAAGGTGGCGTTGTCGACGATCTCGTCATGAAGACGCTGGCGATAAACTGTCAGCGATGCGGCGATCTTGGGCCGCCGAAATCTCAATGAACCCTCGAATCCGCGCGAACTTTCCGGCTTTAGCGATGGATTCCCAACGAAATTGTTCGGGAAAAAACCGTACAGGTCGAAGAAGGTGGGTTGGGCGATTCCTTCCGAGTAGGAGCCTGCCAGCGCGAATCCGGAGCCGATCTCCGCAAGCAATGAGGCACGAAGCGACGTCGCGTCCTTGAAGCGATTGAACATATCCTGCCTGAGGGCAACGTCGCCGGTGAAGCGGCTGTTCGTAGCGCGCCATTCCGCCGTCAGCGCATTGTGGGTGCGGTCCCGATTCTGGTTCGTGGCGCCGAAATAGACCGTGTCCCGCGCCTTGAACGTCTCCCTTTCGGCATCCGCAGCCACGACCAATCGGTGATCGACCGGTCCGGTCGTAAATTGGCGTTCGATCTGGCCGTCGAAAGTTCTGCGCGTTCCGCTCGTCCGGTTGAGCAAATCATGATCAAGGAAATTGCGATTTGAAGAACCGAGGAACGTGGCGCCGATGCGGCCGGCCCAGGCGGATTGCCGGTTCCCGAATTCCGCCCAGATCCGGCCGGCCTCGAGGCGGTTGCGGCTATTGTCGAGAGTGTCGGTTCGTTCGAAGGTAATCGGGCTGTAGCCATCGAACTGGCTTCGGCCGGTAAAGCCGAAACCTGCGGCGCCGACTACGATGTTGGGCGCTACGGCAATAGTCCCTCGAACTCGCCCCGACAGGTTGCGATAGCCGTCCTTGTCACCGCCGGGTGCACCGAAGCTGTCGATTCCCGTCGATCGTTGAAATCCGATGCCGCCGGCGAGATTCGCTTTCTCCGATCCGATCGCGCCCGAAGCGCTTGCCCGGCGGAAGCCGAAAGAGCCCCCCTCAGCGGCGAGCGAATAGCCCGGATCGTCGGCAAGCCCATTCACGGCGACAACACCACCGATCGCGTCAGAGCCCCAAAGGGCCGACTGGGGGCCCCGGACCACCTCTATTCTCGATACGAGGTCTGCGTTCAGCAACTCGAACCGAGCAAAATCCCCGGTCGCCGGATCGTTGGCGCGAATGCCGTCGATAAAGAGCAAGGTATGGTTGTTCTCGGCGCCACGGATTCGAACCTCGGTGAGAAGTCCGGCGGGCCCCTGAACCGTTACCGCCACCGAAGGCGTGAGGCGGAGGAGGGTGGGGACCAGGGCGTCGCCGAGCCGCTCGATCCGTTCCGAATCCAGAATGGTTACGCTGGCGGGACTCTTCGCCTCGCTCTCCGGCGTGCGCGAAGCCGTGATGACGATCTGATCTGCGTCGATAGGTGTAACGGGCATGGAGATCCTCCTGTTGACGAACATGTCGTCACAGAGGGATTCGCCGCCGCAGGATTTGCGGCAGCCGGGCCCACGCCCCCGCGGCTGGTCCCGGCCGGGGAAACGGACGACCGACCGAGGCAGGTTCCTGGCTTTCCCCCGCTTTGGCAGGGGGTCACAGTTGCGGGCACAGCGCCGGTTTCGCACCGGCTTCCCTTTGAACCGCCCCCGCCAAGCCGAAGCTCGTGGGCGGCACCCCAGTCGAGGGCGCTGGTAGGGTCTCAATTGATGCGCGGCAAGCGATAGGTTAAGCGCGGCCCATGAACGCAAACACTCCCAGGCTTCTCGTATTGCTCGGTGCGATCGTGGCAGCGGCCGCGTTGAGGCTCGTGCCCCATCCGCCGAACTTCACGCCGATCGACGCGATGGCATTGTTCAGCGCCGCTTATCTCGGGCGCCGCGTCCTTGCCTTTGCTGCGCCCTTGGGAGCGCTCCTGCTGAGCGACCTGGTTCTGGGTTTTTATCACGGCATGGCAACGGTTTACGCAAGCGTTGCGCTCATCGTTCTCGTCGGCTGGATCGCGCTAAGCCGCGTTTCTCCGCTTCGCGTGGGCGCTGCGGCAATCGCAGGCTCATTGCTCTTCTTCGTGATCACAAACTTCGGGATGTGGCTGTTCAGCGGTTTCTACCCACTGACCACCGCGGGCCTGGCGGCCTGCTACGTGGCGGCGATCCCGTTCTTCCAGAACACCGTAGCAGGCGATCTCTTCTATTCAGCTGTCCTCTTCGGTGGTTTTGCCTTGCTCGAGCGGACTGTTCCAACGCTTCGCACGCAGCCAGCCTGATCCACCGTTCGGTTGCAACTTTGGCGGTCTCCCGATAAAGGCGCCGCTCAACCTTCGGTCGCTGGTCGGAAACCAGCGGCTAACCCAAGGAAAAGTCACATGAAGTCCGGTACCCACCCCGATTATCACATGATCAACGTCGAAATGACCGACGGCACCAAGTTCCAGACCCGTTCGACCTGGGGCAAGGAAGGCGACACGCTGCACCTCGACATCGACCCGAAGGTGCATCCGGCCTGGACCGGCGGCAATCAGAAGCTGCTCGATACGGGCGGCCAGGTTGCCCGCTTCAACAAGCGCTTTGGCGGTCTTTCGCTCGGCAAAAAGTAAGCTGCGACCGTTTCACGACCCAGAACTCCGCTTTCCTGCCGCTCCTCGAATCGAGACTGAGCGGCTGGTTCTGCGTGGGTTCGAGCTGCGCGACCTCGACTATTTCCTGACCTTCTTCGCGGACGCCGAGGCAAGCCAGCATGTCGGCGGCCCGAATGGCAAGGAAGACACCTGGCGGCGGATGCTCGCTGGCGCGGCCTTCTGGCCTTTGACGGGGCTTGGCATGTGGACGGTCGCGTCGCGCGATGACGACGAGGCGATCGGCCACGTCGGACTCTTCGATTTTCTTCGGGACTGCGATCCGCCGATCGACGGAACGCCGGAAATGGGCTGGATTCTCGATCCTTCAGCTCAGGGAAAGGGCTATGCCAGGGAAGCCTGCGAGGCCGTGCTCGACTGGTTCGAGCAGTATTTCGGCAAGCATCCTATCTGGGCTTTGATCTCGCCCGGTAACGAAGCCTCGATGAAGCTCGCGGAGAAGCTCGGTTTCGTTCGGCAGCCCGATGGAGTTTACCGCGACAGGCCCCAGACTCTCTGGCTTCGTCCAGCCTGATCACCACCCGCCACCGCCTCCGCCTCCTCCGCCTCCGCCCGAAAAGCCGCCGCCTCCAGATCCACTGCCCGAGCCGGGAGCGGCCGAGGCGGAGCCAATCGTGCTCGCGAGCGATGAACCGACATTGTCGACGAAGCCAGTGGGGTTGGACCAGGGGTTTCCGCTTCCCGAGTACCAAAGGAACCCTTGATGACCTGAGGCCTGCGCGGCCGCCAACACATTCTGAAAGCGGTCGGCCCAACGATTCTCGACGCCAAGAGCAATGGCGTAGGGCAAATATTTCTCGAAAATCTCCGGCGTGTCCCTCGGAGCGGTCATGCGATCGAGGCGCTCCCGCTCCGTAATCGAAAGATATTGTTTGAAGCCGGCGATATGGTCGAGGACGACGCGGCCCTCCTTCGTTGGGGCCGCAATCCACCAGAAAGCGGAAACCACGAGGGGTAGGGCGAGCGCCGGAAACAGCAGCGGCAGCCACCAGCCGCTGTTGAGCGCCTCGGTGAATACCGGCATGCCCAGGGCGAGGGCGATAGCCACCGCAATGAACGCAATCAGCGAAAGCAGGCATTTGCCGGTCGCCGACGAGCTCTTGATCACAGCGGACAACAAGGCGGCCACGAGGAGGGCCCCGAGCGCCGTCATGATTTGCCACATGCCTTTCCCGTCGGTCGCAGCGACCACCGCTGCGCAGGCCAGCCAGAAGGCCGCTAGGAAGAGAAGAAGTCCGGCAGCCGCCCAGCCGTAGTTTCGATGGAACATCTTGCCTTCATATTTAGTCTTCAAAACGGCGCCCAACGCACTCTTCGCAGCAGAAAAACTCTCGTGATTCTTCTGCTCCATCATGATTTCCTCGCCGGGTCGGCAAAGGCAATTGAGAGCGGTCTCTTCTTCGTCGGGCAGGGCGCCTGACGTGGCCAGGCGCTCCAGCCGCGTCTTCTTGCTGGAGAACCACCCGCCGTCTTCCTCGATCAATTTGATGTGGCCGCGAACGCCCATGTCGACGAGCGCCGCGGCGAACGCGCGATCGTCGGCGCCCATCTTGGTGATGTAGCGCATGCCTGCGGGCGTCATGTCGTCCGGCGGCGCGAAGATCGGCACGACGGTGCCGGCGCGGGGGTTCCGGCCTGCACGCTGCCAGGCGATGAAATAGAAGCCGCACAAGCCGAGCAGGGCCAGCACGCCCATTCCGACCGGTCCATAATCCGCGAGCCAATAGGCGCTGCGCTTCGGCTCAATCACAACGCCCTTCGGGAACGCGACCGCGACGGTCAGGCCTTCCTGGGGTCCGAGTGGCTGCGTGGTCTCGAAGGAAATTTCACCGGGCTTTTCATCTATGACGGCGGCGTTCGAGCCGGTCGAACCCAATGGACCAGTGTATGTGGCGCGCCGGCCGAGGTTTACGGCCTCGGGCAGGCTGATCCGGGCATCGGCGACATCGATCGGGAAGAGCCATCCGTTCCCGGTCGCGTTCCAGTAAAGCTCATCGAAGTCCTTGAAGAAGCCGATCTCGCGCGTCGCGCGATAACTGATGACGTAGCGATGCTCGCCGATGTCGATATATTTGTCGGGATCGCCGATCCTGATCCTAATGCCGTTGAGAATGTGCTCGGTCTTGGCGGGGACGGGGGCTCCGTCGAGCGTTGCGCCCTCGAAGTCGAAGCCGACCGTGATGACCTGCCCGCCATGCTGGCCCCGATAACGGGTCGGGAAGTCACGGTAGATCCCGTGGTTGATCCGGTCATGCTCGGCATTGACGTCGATCGTCTCGGTGACCTCGACCGATGAATCCTTCTGGATCCGAACGTCGCTCCAGAAGTGCGAGATTCGTTCTTCCGCGCTGGCCGGAGAGTGAAGGACCAGGACCAGAGCGGCAAGCGCCGCCCGAATGGACTTCATGATCAGGCCGCCGGGCGTGCGAAATCGATCTTCGGAGCGGTCTGGATCGACTGGTCGTCGTCCTGGTAGAAGGGCTCCTCGGTAAAGCCCATCGGCCGCGCGATGAGCACTGGCGGGAAGCTCTGAATGGTCGAATTCAGGTCGCGTACGGTCGCGTTATAGTAACGGCGCGCGCTCTGCAGCTCACCTTCGATATTCGCCAGCTGGTCCTGAAGTTGCAGGAAGTTCGTGTTGGCCTTGAGCTCCGGATAGGCCTCTGCAACGGCGAACAGCCGTCCAAGCAGTCCCGTCATCTGGGCGTCGGCCTGAGCGGTCGCCTGCACGCTTCCCGCCGTCAGCGCCGCCGAACGGTTCGCGCTGACCTGTTCGAATACCTCCCGCTCGTGCGTGGCATAGCCTTTGACGGTCTCGACCAGGTTGGGGATGAGGTCGGCGCGGCGCCTCAGCTGGACCGTGATTCCGCTGAAACTCTCCTTCACCAGGGCGCGAAGCCGCACGAGCCGATTGTAGATGCCGACCACGTAGAGCAGCAGCAGAACGACGACTGCAAGAATAACCCAGCCAACGATGCCCATATCAACCCCCGTTTCCTTCCCGATCGGGAGCATAAGGCCGTTCAAACGAGGCTGCTAGATGTTGACGAGGCGCGGGAGCCCCGCTCGGCGATGAAACGCGAGCCTTCGTAGATTGCTCAGAAGGCCGAGAGGCCGGTGATCGCCCGACCCATGATCAAGGCATGGACGTCGTGCGTGCCTTCATAGGTGTTGACCGTTTCGAGGTTCGCAGCGTGGCGCATCACCTGGAACTCGGCCGAAATGCCGTTTCCGCCGTGCATGTCACGGGCGACGCGCGCGATATCGAGGGCCTTTCCGCAATTGTTGCGCTTGATGAGGCTGATCGCCTCCGGGATCAGCTCGCCCTGCTCGAGGCGGCGGCCGACGCGCAGCGCGGCCTGAAG
>Ga0157379_10003022_pt1 | contig 14216 bp, 13 predicted proteins | sample S25metaG_FD_121802 | JGI IMG/M metagenome (GOLD analysis project Ga0157379, IMG submission 121802) | Switchgrass rhizosphere microbial communities from Kellogg Biological Station, Michigan, USA - S2-5 metaG | ecosystem: Host-associated > Plants > Roots > Rhizosphere > Soil | place: USA... | reverse complement strand
GCCAGCAGCCTCCGCGAGCGCTCCGCGAGCAGCCCGACCTTGTCCCGCGTGGGGACGGTGAACGGGTCGATCTCGTAGGCGGACACCCACTCCGCACCCGAGTGCACGGGCTCCGCCGCCCGCTCCACGCGCTCGCGCGCGACGGGCGCTAGCGTGCGCGCCACCTCGACCGCGCGTTCCGCCGTGGCCTCCGCGGCGCGCGGGGTGGGCTCGATGTGCGAGGCGAACCCCCACACCCCGTCCACCAGGACGCGGACGGCGATCCCGGTGGTCACGCCGTCCGACACCCCGGTGACCTCGCCGTCCCGCAGGGAGATGTGCTGCGTGACGAGCCGTTCGACGCGCAGGTCGGCCTGCTGCGCGCCCAGGGCGCGGGCACGGGCGAGCGCGGCCTCGGCCACCGCTTCGAGGGGGAGCGACCGGAACTCGGGATCGATCTCGGCTGTCACGAGACCCACCGTAGCCACGCCCGCCGACCGAACCGCCCGTCAAAGGCCTCCGGAGGCCGAGTTGTCCACAGGCCTCAGGAATCCTCGCCGAACCAGGTCCACGGTGCCCACCAGTGGCCCTCGCGCGGCGGGGTCAGGGTTGCCGGGCCGAGCCGCAGGACGACGTCGGCGAGCCCGTCGCCGTCCAGGTCGGTGTGCACCAGCAGGTCCGGACCCCCGACGACGACGACGGTGTCCGCCACGCCGTCCGCGTCCGTGTCGAGATCGTCCGGCCCGATCCCGATGCGCGACAGCGGGACCAGCGGTTCGATCTCGGGCGGGTCAGGGCGCATCGTGGCCTCCCAGGGCGCGCAGCTCGGTGGTGATCCGGGCCCGCCGAGCGGCGGCGAGCCGGTCCAGCAGGGGCGCGGCGCGGTGCTCGCACACGACCACCGCGCGCTCGGCGTCCGCGCGGGCGGCGGCGGACGTCGCGGTGAGGGCGGCGTCCACCCAGGCCGTCCACCGGTCCCGCTCGACGGTCGCCCGCCGGTGTGCCGCAAGGAGGGCGACCACCGCCACGGCGAGGCCGACGGCGAGGGGCAGCAGCAGCCGACCACCCGCCACGGTGAGCCCCAACGCCGGCGCGGCCGCCGCGGCGACCAGGGCGACCCGCACCGCGCCGCCGCCACCGGAGCGCGACACCGCCTCGAGCAGGCCCACCCTTCGCGGCGGATCCGGCAGCACGGGCGGGGTCGCCCGGGAAACGGTGTGCCGCATCAGCTCCGGTGGCAGGACCTCGTCTCCGAGCGCGGCGCCTGCGATCCTGCGCACCGCCGCGTCCGCCTCCGCCGCGACGACGGCGACCCGGTGTGCGCGAAGCCGTTCCAGCGCCGGTACGAGGACAGCGGCGAGGTCGAGCCGGGCATCGCGGATCCACGGGGCCGCCGCGGACCGGTGGATCCGCAGCGCCACACCGAGATCCTCTCGCGCGGCCATCGAGACGAGCAGGAGCTCCGCTCTCAGCGCGGCCCGCGGCGACTCCGTCGCCCGGCGCAGCTCCACGAGCTCGGATCGCCTGGCGGACAACGCCTCCGCGAACCGCGGTCCGCGTTCCGGTAGGTCGGTCACGCGGGCAGGATGCCGGAGGGTCGGGTCGATGGGGGTGTGTTCCGACGAAGGCCTTCACGATCGCGAACGACTCGACGAGATCGCGTGCCTCTCACCGTCCGCTTCGCGGGCCGAGCCGTCCGACTCGCGGACGGCGGCGTAGGACTCGCGGCCGGCAGCGTGGGACTCGCGGACGGCGGTGTGGGACTCGCGGCCGGCAGCGTGGGACTCGCGGACGGCGGCGTAGGACTCGCGGCCGCAGGTGTGGGACTCGCGGCCGGCGGTGTGGGACTCGCGGACGGCGGCGTGGGACTCGCGGACCGCTACGGGACGGCTTGCGGGAACGTGCCGGATTCGGGGGTGCGAGGTTGAGGGGCGACGTTTCGGGGAAGGGGGATGCGGACGGGCGAGCCGGAGGAAGAGGGTCACCCGACCCTCGCGCCCGGCGACCCGGTGCGTCAGAGTGGTCGGTCGGACGCCACAGCCGGACGGGGGGGGAGGTGACGGTGGAGGAGGCCGATCCGGGGGCGTGGACCGCGTTCGACGCGCGCTGCGTGCCCGTCGCCGGGGTGCTCGCCACCGTGGCCGCCGCCGTCTGCGGGGCGGGTGTGGTCGTCGTCGTCGCGACCCGGGAGCCCGCGGGGGTGGGCGTCGTCGCGCTCTGGACCCTCGTGGTCGCGGTCGCGCTGGTCGCGGCCGCCGTGGTGTTCGCCTGGGCGCGCTGGCGCTGCTCGGCCTATCGGCTGACCCCGGATCGGGTGGAGCTGCGCAGCGGGATCCTGGTGCGGCGCAGGCGGAGCATGCCGCTGGAGCGAGCCCGCGCTGTGGATGTCGCGGCCGGGCCGGTGCTGCGGGCGTTCGGCCTGGTCACGTTGCGGATCGGCACCGGACAGCAGCGCGGCCGCGGGGAGGCGACGCTCGCCCTGCGCCCCGTCGACAGGGTGGACGCGGACCGGCTGCGCGGCCTGCTGCTGGACCGCATGCGGTCGGCCGGCGGGCCGCCCGCGAGCCCGGCGGACGGCCGGATCGCCGAGCTCGACCCCCGCTGGTTGCGCTACGGCCCACTCTCCCTCGCGACTCCCGTGCTCGGCCTGGTCGCACTGGCCGTACTGGGGCCGTTCCCGTTCGACGGGCTGCACCCCGCGGCCCGGATCACGCTCGTCGTGGTGGCGGCGCTGCTGGTCGGCGCGCTGATCACGTTGTTGCTCTACGTCGAGACGTGGAGCGGGTTCCGTCTGGACCGGGAGCAGGGCAGCACCCTGCGCGTGCGGCGCGGCGCGTTGATCACCCGCTCGATCTCGCTCGAGGAGCGCAGGCTGGTGGGCGTCGAGCTGGTGGAACCGTTGGGCGCCAGGGTGTTCGGCGCCGCCCGGGTGGACGCGGTGGCGACCGGGCTGCTGGTGGGCGGCACCGAGAGCACCGAGCACCGCACGCTGCTGCCGTTCGCCCCGCGCAGGCTCGCCGAGCGGGTCGCGGCCGTGGTGCTGGGGGAGTCCCGGCCCCCGACCGCCGTCCCGCTCGTCGGGCACCCCGTCGCGGCGCGCAACCGGCGGCTGCGGCGGGCGGCCACGGTCGTCCTGGTGCCCGCGGCCGTCGCGACCGTCGCCGGCGCGGCGACCGGCACGACCGCCTTGCTGCTCACCGCCGGGCTGCTGCTCGCCGTCGGCGGCCCGCCCGCCGCGGCACTGGCCGTCGACACCTGGCGCGGCCTCGGGCACGCGGTGGCCGGGGACTATCTCGTGGTGCGCGCCGGCTCGGTCCGGCGCAGCACGGTGGCCCTGCGCCGAGACGGCGTGATCGGCTGGACGGTGCGGCAGAACCTCTTGCAGCGCAGGAAGGGTCTTGCGACGGTCGGGGCCACGACGGCGGCCGGGCGCGGGGTGTTCTTCGCCTACGACGTGGACGCAGCGGCGGGCGTCCGGCTCGCCCTGGGCACCACGCCCGCGCTGGTGGGACCGTTCGCGACGGGCCGCCGGGCGGGCGTCGCGGCTGCCCGCGGCGAGCAGCACCGACCCGGCGCCGAGGACGGCCGCCACCAGGGCGAGGCCGGCCGGCGCGAGCTCGCCAACTGCCGCCGCCACCAGCACCAGCCCGGCCACCCTTAGGGGGCGTCTGGCGGATCTCCAGCCGGCCCGCGAGGACTCGGCATAGATCCACCAGACACCCCATAGCCCGGCCCGCGGATCCCGCTGCCGGCACCACAGTGCCGGGGACACCGCCGCGAACCCGCCGGACCCGACCGGCGCGAGTCGCCCCGGCTCGACGGCAGGCCATCCGCTCGTCGACGGAGGGCGTGGCCGGTCGGTTCGGACATGCCGGTGAGCGTGCCGGTCCCCCCTGCGTGCAGGATGCCTACGACGACGAGCATCGGCTCACGACACGGTCGCGCTCCCCCACGAACCGCTCCCTCGCGGGTGAGCCGTCGATCACCCGTAACGCGGGTCGCGGCCGTTCGTTGTCCCGATGGAGCGGACCTGTCTGTGTGGAGGTTGTGTGAGCGCCGTTACGCCCGCCCGTTCGGGTGCACCCCAAGGTGCGCCCGGCGCCGGACCAGCGACACAGCCCTACCGCGGGCCCCGGCCCGGCGGCCCGATGCCCCATCCCGATGTGCCACAGGCCCCGCGCCCGGCGCCCTACGGCCCGCCGCCCGCGGGTTACCGCCCCGGGCCGCCGCACGCGTGGCCCCCGGCCGCGCCGCGCGGCATGCACCCGCCGGCCCCGCCCGAGCTCGCCCGGCGGCCGCGGCCCCGCCCCTCCCCGCGACGCTCCGGGAACCCGGCGGTCACCGTCGTCGTCCCGACCCGCAACGAGGCCCGCAACCTCGAGGTCGTGCTGCCGGCGATCGCCGCGGTCCGCCCGGCCGTGCACGAGATCATCGTGGTGGACGGCAACTCCACGGACGGCACCGTGGACGTCGCGCGTCGCACGCTGCCCTGGGTGCGCTGCATCACCCAGACCCGCAAGGGCAAGGGCAACGCCATGGCCTGCGGGTTCGCCGCGGCCACCGGGGACGTCATCGTCATGTTCGACGCGGACGGCTCGGCGGACCCGGCCGAGATCCCGGCCTTCGTCTCCGCGCTGGTCGCCGGCGCTGACTTCGCCAAGGGCACCCGCTTCGCCAAGGGCGGCGGCTCCGAGGACATCACGCTGCTGCGCAAGACCGGCAACGCCGGGCTGAACACAGTCGCGAACGCGCTGTTCGGCACGTCGTACACCGACCTCTGCTACGGCTACAACGCCTTCTGGGCGGACCTGGTCCCGATGCTGGAGCTGCCGGACCCGGCCGCCCCGCAGCCCGAGGACGGCACGATGATCTGGGGGGACGGCTTCGAGATCGAGACCGTCCTCAACTGCCGGATCGCCGCGGCGGGCCTGCGGATCACCGAGGTGCCGTCCGTCGAGAAGGAGCGCATGTTCGGCGAGACGAACCTGAGGACCTTCGCGGACGGCATGCGGGTCCTGCGTACCCTGCTCTCGGAGCACCGGCGCGCCGACCACAGGAAGTAGGCGCCACCAGGAGGGACCCCCGCCCCGTGAACCTGTTCGAGCCGGCCGGCGAGCCGCCGGTCACCGCGACCGTCGTGGTCTGCGTCTACACGGACAAGCGCTGGGCGGACATCGTCGCGGCCGTCGAGTCCGTGCAGGCCCAGGACGTGCCGCCGGTCGAGACGATCGTGGTCGTCGACCACAACGAGGCGCTGCGCGAGCGCTGCGAGGCCACCTTCGAGGGCGTCACCGTGCTGGCGAACGCGCGCACGCAGGGCCTCTCCGGTGCGCGGAACACCGCCGTGGAGCACGCGACCGGCGAGGTCGTCGTCTTCCTGGACGACGACGCGACGGCCCGGCCCGGCTGGCTGCGCGCGCTCCTCACCCCGTACGCCGACCCGGACGTGATCGGCGTCGGCGGGATCGCGCACCCCCGCTGGCCGGTGTCCCGCAGAGCCGTACACGACTCCGGCAGGCCCACCACGCTGCCCGGCGGCACCAACCGGGACGCCACCGGCGAGCTGGACTGGATCGTCGGCTGCACCTACACGGGCCAGCCCACCGAGCAGGCCGAGATCCGCAATCTCATGGGCTGCAACATGTCCCTGCGCGCCGAGGTGTTCAAGCGCGTGGGCGGGTTCGCCGAGGACATCGGCCGGATCGGCAAGAACCCGCTGGGCTGCGAGGAGACCGAGCTCTGCATCCGGGCCCGGCAGGCGTACCGCAAGGACGGGCGGGACGTGAAGATCCTGTTCGAGCCCGCGGCCGCGGTGGACCACCGGGTGTCCGACGACCGGGTCGACTGGTCCTACCTGCGCCGCCGCAGCTGGGCGGAGGGGCTGTCGAAGGCCGCGGTCTCCAAGCTCGTCGGGCAGGGGGACGCGCTGTCCACGGAGTCCAGGTACGTCGCGACGGTGCTGCCCAAGGCCGTGTTCCGCGAGGTGCGCAACAAGCGGCCGATCTCGGCCGCCGCGGTCGTCACCGCGTTCGGGTTCACCGCGGCAGGCTACGTCCGCGGCAAGCTGCCCGGCGCCACCGCCCACGTCCGGCTCCCCGCGTCCGACGGTGACTGAGACCCGCATCCCCTCGTTCGTCCACCACCGCACGCGGCTGACCGAGGGCCAGCAGCATGCGTGGGACACGCTCTGGCCGCTGTACGGCGGGGAGGTGGCGGACACCTCGACCCTCGAGACGCCCGCCATCCTGGAGATCGGGTCGGGGAACGGCGAGGCCACGGCATTGATGGCCGCCGCAGCGCCGTCGGTGCGGCACGTCGCCGTCGAGGTCTACGAGCCCGGGCTGGCCCACCTGCTGATCCGGCTGCGGGAGCTCGAGCTCTCCAACCTCCGCCTGCTGCGCGGGGACGCGGTCGACCTGCTCGAGCGCGCCGTCCCGCCTGCCTCCCTGGAGGGCATCAGGATCTTCTTCCCGGACCCGTGGCCGAAGCGGCGCCACCACAAGCGGCGCCTGGTCCAGCCGGAGTTCGTCGCGCTGGCTGCGTCCCGGCTGCGACCCGGCGGCTGGCTGCACCTGGCCACGGACTGGCAGCACTACGCGGACCAGATGCTCGCCGTGTGCTCCGCCTGCGCGGCCCTGCGACCGGATCCGGCGATGGACCCCTGGCTGCCGCGCCCGGACTCGCGCCCGCTCACCAAGTTCGAGCAGCGCGCCGTCCGCGAGGGGCGGGAGATCCGGGACCTCCGCTACTACGCGTAGGGCGGCGGGAGGTCCGGCACGGCCCGGCTGCGGCCGCGGAACTCGGCGACCACCTCGCCGCCCGCCCGGACCGTGACGTCGTAGATCCCCGACCGCCCGGCCAGCGCGGTCTCCCGGGCCTCGGCCACCAGCTCGTCCCCCAGCCGGGCGGTGCGCAGGAACGCGATGTCCCCGCCGGACGCCACAGTGGACACCCCGCGGCTGTTGCAGGCGAGGGAGAACGCGGCGTCGGCCAGGAGGAACAGATAGCCGCCGTGCGCGATGCCGTGCCCGTTGACGTGTCGCTCGGTCACGGTCAGCCCGGCCCGCGCCCGTCCGGGAGCGATGTCCAGCAGCCGGATCCCGGCCCCGCGGATCGCCTCGTCCCGGTCGATCATGGCCTTGCCGACCCGGTCCGCCGTCTCCTGGTCATCCACGTCCTCAGTCTGGAGGATAGGGTCGGTCCTCGTGACCCAGCCCGGCCCGCTTCCCCGCGTCCTGCTCGTGTGGGACGCGCCCAACATGGACATGAGCCTCGGCTCGCTGCTGGGCGCCCGCCCCACGTCGGCGTTCCGCCCCCGGTTCGACGCCGTGGGCCGCTGGCTGCTGGACCTCGCCGGGCCGGACGCCGTCGCCGAGGCGTGTGTCTTCACCAACGTCGTGCCCGGGTCCACGGACGTGGTGCGACCGTGGGTCGAGGCGCTGCGGAACGTCGGGTTCGCGGTCTTCGCCAAGCCGAAGACCCACGAGGACAGCGACATCGACGACGACATGCTCGCGCACATCCGGATGCGCGAGGCCGAGGGGCACCTGCGGCACGTCGTGGTCGCCTCCGGGGACGGGCGGGCCTTCCGGGAGCCGCTCGAGAAGCTGATCGCCGACCACATCGACGTCACGGTGATCGGCTTCCGGGAGTACGCGAACTTCGCGCTCAACTCCGAGACGATCTCCTTCCTCGACCTCGAGGACATGGACGGGGTGTTCCGTGAGCCGCTGCCGCGGATGACCCTGGAGAGCCTGCCGGACGAGGGTGCCTGGCTGCCGCCGTTCCGCTCGCTGCGCTCCCTGCTCGACAACCGCCGGTGAGATACCTCGTACCCGTCGTCCTGACGTGCGGGGACGGCTTCCCCGTGCTGCGAGACGCCGTCGTCGACGTCCTGGACTCCGGCCGGCTGGGGTACGTCGGGCCGCGGCTGGGGGCGCCGACCTGGGGCGGGCCGACGCGCGAGCTGACCGGGCTGCTCATGCCGGGGCTGGTCAACACGCACTGCCACACGCCGATGGCGCCGCTGCGCGGGATGGGCGGGGACCTGCCCCTGCTGTCCTGGCTGCAGGACGTCATGTGGCCTGCCGAGGGCCGGATGACCGGCGAGGACGTCCGGATCGCGATGACCGCGGGCGCGGTCGAGCTGCTGCAGACCGGGTGCACCACCAGCGTCGAGATGTACTTCTTCCCCGACGAGGTGCTCGCCGCCGTCGGGGACGTCGGCTCGCGGGTGGTGCTGACCCCCGGGATCATCGACGCGCCCGGCTGGGAGCGGCTCGGCACCTGGGAACAGATGCGAGACGACGTCTCGGCCCGAATCGACGCCCACGGCCTGCGGTTCGGTCCGCACGAGCGGTTCGAGCTGGGGTACGGGCCGCACTCGGCGTACACGCTGTCCCCCTCCGCGCTGGCGTCGGTCGCCGCGGCGGCGCAGGAGCGCGGCGCGCTGCTGCACATCCACGTGGCGGAGTCGCAGCAGGAGGACGTCTCGCAGCGGGCGCTCTACGGCTCGGTGCCCGCGCTGCTGGACTCGGTCGGCGCGTTGTCGGGCCGGGTCCTGGCCGCGCACTCGGTGCAGCTCTCGGCCTCCGACCTCGCGCTCTACGCGCAGCGGGGGGTCGCCGTGGCGCACTGCCCGGGCTCCAACGCGAAGCTCGCGGCGGGGATGGCGCCGGTCGCCTCGCTGCGTCGCGCGGGGGTCCGGGTCGGCCTGGGCACCGACGGTCCCGCCTCCGGGGACGATCTCGACCTGTGGCACCAGGCCCGGCTCGCCGCCCTGATGGCGCGGGTCCGCGAGGACGACGCCGCCGCCCTCACCGCCGCGGACGTCCTGCTGATGGCGACCCGGGACGGGGCCGCCGCGACCGGCCGGACCGACCTCGGGGTCCTGGCGTCGGGGCGGTGGGCGGACATGGTGCACGTCGACCTGGAGGACCGGGCCTTCGTCGACCCGTCGGACGACGCCCAGCTCGTCTCCAACCTGGTCTGGGCCGCGGGCGCACGCGCGGTGGAGGACGTGTGGGTGGCGGGGGAGCGGGTGATCGAGGACGGCGAGCCCGTGCTGGTCGACGCCGCCCGAGTCCGCGCCGACCTCCGCAGGATCGCCTCGACCCTCCATCCCTGATCCACGCATCCCTGGCCCACGCATCCCTGACCCACGCGTCGTCCGTGGTCGTCCGCGACCCCACCCCGCCCGCGAGTCCCACGTCACCGGCCGCGAGTCCCACGTCAGCGGCCGCGAGTCGGACAGCTCAGGCCGCGAGTCGGACAACCCGGGCCGTCGGTGCCGCACCTCTGGTCCGGTGCCCAGCCGCCGCGTTCCCGGTGCCGCCCTCGCCGGGCTGATCCCTGCCTGCCGCCGGGTCGGAGCTCCGGGCCCAGCCGGGCGGCGGGGCAGGCCCCGCCCGCGCGTCATAGGGTCGGTGGGATGTGGACGAACTGGTCGGGTGGCCGGCAATGCCGCCCGCAGCGCACCGACCGGCCGCTCGACGAGGCGGGGGTGGTCGCCGCCGTCCGGCGCGCCGTCGAGCGGGGGCTGGCCGTCCGCCCGGTCGGCACCGGCTACTCCGACAGCACCCTCCCGCTGACCGGGGACGTCCATCTCGACTGCTCGGCGCTGACCGGGGTGGTCGCGGTCGAGGAGGACTCGGTCCGGGTGCGCGCGGGCGCGCGACTCGCCGAGGTGCACGCCGCGCTCGCCGCCGAGGGCCGGGCGTTGGCGACGGTGCCGCACGGGCCGGCCGCGACCGTGGCCGGAGCGATCGCGACCGGGACCCACGGCGGTACGCACGACGCCGGCTCACTCTCCGCGCAGGTCGTCGGCGCCCGGTTCGTGGACGGAACCGGAGCGCTGCGCACCGCGGCGCCTGCGGAGCTGGACGGCTTCCGCTGTCACCTCGGGGCGCTCGGCGTGCTCACGGTCGTCGAGCTCCGCACCGTGCCTGCCGGCGTCGTCGAGGGCCATGAGGAGGAGGTCGACGCCGCCGACGCCGCCGCTCCCGGTGGGCCGCTCGACGCCCGCGCCTGGGCCTCGCTCGAGGTGCACCTGCCGAGCGGGGAGGCCCTGCTGCGCTGGGCCGGCCCGGCGGAGGACCGCAAGCCGGAGCCGACCGGGCCCGTCGAGACCCTCGGAAGGGTCGCCACCCGTATCGGCCACGCGGCGTCCGCACAGTGGTCGGCGCAGAGATCCCGACCCGCGCCGCGGTGGGAGGGGGTGCCGACGGGTGCGCCGTACGAGCTGCTCCCCGGCCCGCTCCCCAGCCGCGCGGGGTACACGGAGTGGGCGGTTCCACGTGAAACCCTCCCGGCGGCGCTGCGTGAGCTCGGCGCGGCGACGACGGCACGTGAGCTGGAGATCCGTCGTCCGGTGGAGATCCGGGTCGGCCCCCCCGAGACGGGGTGGTTGCACCCGGCCTATGGGCGCGAGACGGGGTGGATCACCGTGCGCAGCCCCCGCGGGGATGCGCAGGGTCCGCTCTTCCGGCTGGTCGGCTCGGTACTGGAGGGGATGGGTGGGCGGCCGCACTGGGCGGGCCGGCACGACTGGACCGCCGCGGACCTCGCGGTCGCCTATCCGCGGCTGCCGGAGTTCCGAGCCCTGCGGGACGCGTGCGACCCCGACCGCCGGTTCGCCGGGACGTACCTGGAGTCCCTGCTCGGGCCGTGAGGATTTCGAGCGGGCTTGATCCGCTCATCGGAAGCGGGGCGGTCGGAGCGACCGGCACTTGCGAGCGGTGGATCATCGAGCGCCTCGGCCTTGGCTCGCGAACCCGCGTTGGGACAACCCGACCGCGGCGTCGAACTCCCGGCCCCGGTGTCCGACTCGCGGCCGCCGGTGTCCGACTCGCCGCCGCCGGTGTCCGACTCGCGGGGCGGAAGAGGGCGGATCGGAGGAAGGGTGAGGGCCGGAGTCGGGGTCCGGTCACTCCCCCGGACCCCGACTCCGGCCCTCTGTCGGCGCCGATCCGCTCCCCAGCCGATCGACGCCATCCGCGGCCCGAAGCTGCCGCGGGTCAGTTCCTTTCTCCTCCCGGGACTCCCCAGCCCCGGGAACCCGTGGACCCGTCAGAACGACAGGTGGTGGTGCCCCGCTCCCGAGCTCACGGCCCGGCGGTGGTGGCGGCCGCCCTGGCGGGCCAGCTCACCCAGCGCCTGGGGGCCGGTGTCGGTCAGGGAGGTGTAGGCCGGGGCGGCCGGGGCGTAGGCAGGCACGTGCGCCCCGTAGAGCGGGGCGTGCCCCGCGCCGCCACCCGCGGGGGCGGCGGGCGCGGCGAAGGCCTGGACCGGGATCGGCGCGGTCAGCGGGTCCCGACGGAACTCGTCGAGCGCCTCGGCCGAGCGCCGGGCGGGGCGGGCCGTGGGCTGCTCCTGCTGGCGGCTGCGCCAGCCGCCGACGGTGAGGGCGTGGAAGATCGGCGTCTCCGCCGCGATCTCGGTGCGGCTGGCGTGCCGCCCCGGGAAGGGGCCCGTGTCCTGGACCCCCCGCACCCGCACCGTGGCCCGTCGCCTACCCGCTCCGTCGAGGGCTCGCTCCCAGTCGGTCACGCCCCGCACCTCCGTATCTCGTCGTCGTGTGCGGCGAGATGGTGCCATCGGCTCTGTCCCCACAGGGCCGTTCGGCCGCACACACCACCCACAACGGGGTCACCTGGCCGGGGAAACGGGTCGGGCGCCCTCGTTACGCGCTTTTCGGCCGGTTCCATTCGTTCGAGTGGTGTCGCCGCTCCGCCGTGATCATGTTGTCGCTCTGCGCAGCAGGCGGCGCCACCCGACCGCGTCCACGGCGGCCGTGGACAGCGGTCCGAGCCTGCGCGGCGCCCCGCGGACATGCATCGACGCCGACCCCTCACCCAATCGGGACAGGCCGCGCCCGCGGGCGCTCGGCACCGGCCGTCCGACCGACTGTGCGCGATCTTCGCGGAGCCCGCCGCGCCTGCCGTCCCCGCAGGTCACGGCCGAATCACGACACGATCGCCCGCCACCCTTTCGGGTTCGATCATGGTCGGGCCTGCGTGTTCGGCCGAGCCTCGCGCCGGCCCTCACTACTGTCCTCCGCAACGACCTCGGTACCGCCGAAATCACCGACCGTCGTCAGATTGTCACTCGTCTGCCGCTGTCGCCCCTCAGATGGCGGTCAACTACATAGGTGTAATTCAACGTCGAGTAACGGCACTGCTCCACTTGCACACGTCGGTCACCGAACGGAGCAGCGCGTGCGCCACGGGGCCGAGCGGCCGTCGAGGGGCTACCGTGCGCGGGTGAGCGAAGATCCCGGACCTCCCGATCCCGAGGTCCGCGCCGTGGTGCCGGAGCAGGGGGCTCATCACGCGCGCCCACCGGAGCGGCCCGAGCCCGAGCGCCGCGCCGCCGACGCGATCCCGACCCCGCTGCGCGTGACCTCCGAGGTGTGCGCCCGCGCGCTGGTCGTCGCGGCCGCGTTCGGGTTGCTGGTCTTCCTGATCATCCAGCTGCGGGTCGTGGTGGTGCCGGTGGCGATCGCCGTGCTCATCTCGGCGCTCATGGCCCCGGTCGTCAGCGCGCTCGTGCGCAGGCGCGTGCCGCGCGCGCTGGCCGTCGCGATCACGATCATCGGCGGCTTCGCGGTGATCGGCGGGCTGCTGTCCTTCGTCGTGAACACGTTCATCGGCGGTTTCCCGGACCTGCAGCACCAGCTCACCACGAGCCTCGAGGCGATCCAGCAGTTCCTCGCCCGGCCGCCGTTCAACCTGACCTCCGAGCAGCTGCAGAACCTGCCCACGCAGATCGGCCAGGCGATCACCAACAGCCAGGCCACCCTGACGTCCGGCGTCCTGACGACGGCGGCCACCGTCACCGAGGTCGGCGCGGGCATCGCGCTGACCCTCTTCACCCTGATCTTCATGCTCTACGACGGCGCGCGGGTCTGGGGATTCCTGCTCACGGCCGCGCCCCGACGTCGTCGGGAGAAGGTGGACGTGGCGGGCCGCCGGGCGTTCGCCACCCTCGTCGGCTACACCAGGGCCACGATCCTGGTCGCCTTCGTGGACGCGATCGGCATCGGCATCGGGCTCTGGGCCGTCGGCGTGCCGCTGGTGATCCCGTTGGCCGCCCTGGTGTTCCTCGGCGCCTTCATCCCGACGGTCGGGGCGGTCGTCTCGGGCGCCATCGCGGTGCTGATCGCGCTGGTCGCGAACGGGCTCATCCCCGCGTTGATCATCCTGGCCGTGGTGATCGGCGTGCAGCAGCTGGAGGGGCACGTGCTCCAGCCCCTGCTGCTCGGGCGCGCGGTCAAGCTGCACCCGCTGGCCGTGGTGCTGGGTGTGGCCGCAGGCGTGGTGATCGGCGGCATCGCGGGAGCGCTGCTGGCCGTGCCGCTGCTCGCGGTGATCAGTGCGGCCGTCCGCAGCCTCGTCCGGGACGACGAGCCGCCCGCCCACACGATCGACGCCGTGGATCCCCACGAGGCCAATCCCGAGCTCGCGCACAGGATCCGCGTGCCGTCCTGGTGGACCCGGGTCTATCGACGGCTGCGGCGTCGAGGTGCCGAACCCGACGGCTGACGGGAGGACCGCCGGTGTGCGACACCCGGATCGCTGGCGCGACGGGTACCTCGGCGGCAGGCTCGCCCCCAGGCTGAGCAGCCGGCCGACCAGGGGGCCGGGGCGGTCAGAGCGAGCTGAGGCCCTCGTCCAGCTGCGCGATCTCGGCGAGGCTCAGCTCGACCTCGGCCGCCCGGCAGTTCTCCTCGAGGTGGGTGAGGTCCCCGGTGCCCGGGATCGGCAGCATCACCGACGAGCGCTGCAGCAGCCACGCGAGCGCCACCTGCGGCGCGGTGATCCCGTGCGCCCAGGCGATCTCGGCGACGGCGCCGCCCGGCTCGGCCAGGGCACCGGCCGCACCGGCCGCGACGGGGCGCCACGGGAGGAAGCCGATGCCGTTCTCGGTGCAGTAGCGCAGCACGTCGTCGCTCGAGCGGTCCAGCAGGTTGTACCGGTTCTGCACGGTCGCGATCTCGACGATCCCGCGCGCCTGCTCGATGGTGTCCACCGACACCTCGGAGAGGCCGACCTGGTCCACCTTGCCCTCGGCCTGGAGCTCCGCGAGCAGGCCGAACTGGTCCGCGGCGGGCACGGTCGGGTCCACGCGGTGCAGCTGGAAGAGGTCGATGCGCTCGACGTCCAACCTGCGCAGGGACAGCTCGACCTGCTGGCGCAGGTACTCCGGGCGCCCGCACGGCGTCCAGCCGCTCCGGCTGG
>Ga0157379_10003018_pt1 | contig 14217 bp, 13 predicted proteins | sample S25metaG_FD_121802 | JGI IMG/M metagenome (GOLD analysis project Ga0157379, IMG submission 121802) | Switchgrass rhizosphere microbial communities from Kellogg Biological Station, Michigan, USA - S2-5 metaG | ecosystem: Host-associated > Plants > Roots > Rhizosphere > Soil | place: USA... | reverse complement strand
GCTGGACGGCCGTAGCTCTGCGCGACAGCGTGGTGACTTGGTTGCCCCAGAGCGCATCGCTCTACGCGGCCGTCGGCTTGCCCGTCAGTCCCCACAGCATGGACTTTACCGGCATCGCCTATCAGAAGCAGGTCGAGGACGGACAGATCGTGCTCGCCGTTTCTGGCAACATCGTCAATCGCAGTTCGCATGAGCTGACGGTCCCGCCGGTTCGCGTCGCGCTGTTCGACGGCGACAAGCACGAACTCTATCACTGGACCTTCGTCGCCGGCGTCACCACGCTGAAACCTGGCGAGTCCACGCGCTTTCGTACGCGTCTTTCCAGTCCGCCGCCCGGCACGCACGATCTCGAGGTCCGCTTCGCCCGCGAGGGCGAGTGAGCACGCCGGAGATTCTGTTTTCCGCCGACGAGATTGCCGCGCGCGTCCGCGCGCTGGCGCGCGAGATCGCCGCGCTGCAGAAGCCGCCCGATCTCATCGTCGGCATTCTGGTGGGCGCGTTCGTCTTCGTTGCCGATCTCGCGCGCGCCTTGTCGAGCGAAGGCTTGCCGCTCGAAATCGAATTTCTCTGGCTGCGCAGCTATGACGGGGCGCGCGACGGCGGAGCGGTGCACACGCGCGTGGCGCCGTCGCAGGCTGTCGCGGGGCGACATGTGTTGCTGGCCGATGGCGTGCTCGACCGCGGCGCAACGCTCGTCATGGCAAAGTCGCTGCTCAGCGAGGCGGGCGCCGCATCTGTGGTGACGGCAGTCGCCATCGACAAGCGGCGCGCCGACGCGCTTCTCGTCGCCGAGCATGCCGCATTTTCGCATGTCGAGGGCTTCGTGGTCGGCTATGGCATGGATGATGGCGAGACCGGCCGCGCGCTTCCTCATATCGCGCGAATACCTCCACCTGCCGCTTGAGTGCTGCGCTAGCGATTGCTCGGCAATGAACTGGATTTCCTCGCCCTTCGTCCGTCGACTAGGTGAGGAAATCCTCTAATTCCTCATCCTGAGCGTGTCGAAGGATGAGGGACCAATCCGATCTGGAGCAAGCGCTGCGCTAGAACTGCTTCAGTAGCCTGTCGATATAATCGAGTTCCTGTTGCGGCCGGCCGCGTTCGCCGGCACGGCGGCGCAGTTCCAACAAGATGTTGCGCGCGCGCTGCAGCTCCGATTGCGTCGGCATCTTGACATCGCCATTGACCGACGAACCGTTGGCGCCTTCCTTGCGGCCGAGCGGATCTTCGCCGCCGCGCTCGCCTTGATCCTGTCCCATCTGCCGCATGAGCTTGTTGGCAAGTTCGCTCGCCGCACTGCGAAGCGCATCGAGCGCGTTCTTCTGGTCGACGCTCGATCCCGGCAGATCGTTCGAACCGAGATCTTGCTGTGATTGCCCCATCGAGTTGCCGGCGCGGCCAAGATCGTTCGGCGCCGGAATCTTCTGTCCGCCCAGACCTTTGAGGATGCTGTCGAGCTGGTTCTTGATGTCGCCCTGTTCTTTCTGCAGCTCATTCGGCTTGACCGCCTCGCCCTGCTGACCGCGGAACGTCTTGTCGAGCAGGCCGCGCTGGCGGCCCATGAGCTGGCCGAGGCCCTGGATCGCGTCCTTGAGCGCCTTGTTCTGTGGATTGTCCGCGTTGCCACCGCCGCCACCATTGCTGAGGCGCAAATTCTCCAAAAGATTTTGCAACAGCGCCAAGAGCTGCTGTGCCTGCGCGCGGTTGCCGGCCTGCGAAAGCTGCTGGATGGCCTTGAGCAAGGTTTCGAGATCGTCCTGGTTGAGCACCTTGGTGCCGGGCGGCGGCGGTCCCTGGCTTTCCTGCGGATTGGCGGCGAGCGCCTGCATGTAACGCTGCATCGCCTCGTTGTAGCGCCGCAGCAACTCGTCGATCACCGATTGCGGCGCGCCCTGCGCCAGGGCCTGCGCAAGCTGTGCCTGCAACCGGCGCAACGCCTCGGCGGCCGACAATAGCCCGCCACGCTCGAGACTGAGTGCGATCTGCCACAGAAGATCCTCGACATGCTCGATTTCTTCGCCACGCTTGGCGTTGGCGACGGCCCAGCGCGCCGCGCGGATGGCGGTGTAGGTGCCCGACGAATTGGCATAGAAAATCTGCGGCGCAATGGTGAGTGCATCGAGCATGCGCACGACCCGGCTGCGCTCGTGGGCATCGGTGCTTGTCGCCAGAATCTGGCGCTGCTCGATCAGCGCGCGCGACAAGGGATTGGTGAAGACGCGCTCAGGCAATTGAGTACGCACGGGCTTGGTCGACGTTCGGTGGCCCGCGCCATCGCGTGCTTCGAGCACGATATCGACATTGAGCCCGGCGTAGGGGTGAGCCGTGAGGTCGAGATAGCTCGTCTGCGACACCGTGCGTTGTGACACGCCTGCCAACGGCAGCTCGACGATCAGCGGCGCGCCGTGGCGGTTGTGCGGGGTGATGATGGCGCGCACCGCCGTCACGCCGTAATCGTCGTTCGCCTTGAGCGAGAGTTTGAGCGCCGCATGTTCGGTCTTGCCCGGCGGACTGGCGAACGCGATTGTCGGCGGCTTGTCGGCGATGGCAGAGATCGTCCATTCGCCGATCGCGTGTCCGCCGCTGCGCACGCGCACTTGCGCACCCGTTCGAACGACCATCGTGGCCGAATATTCGCCGTTGGCGCCGGCGAACTCATTGCGCTCGTCGTTCGCTCCGTCCAGCGACAGGCCCGGCGCATGCCCGGCGCCATGCACGCGAAGGTTCAGAGTCGAACCTTCGGGCACCGCGATCGCCATTCCGCGAGTGAGATAGACGGGCGCGAGCCCAGTATAAGGCGGCGGGTCGATCCAGGCATCGACCGTGGCGGCCGCGCTGCCCGTCGTATCGCTGAAGCCTGCCCATAGCCTGCGGCTCCAATCCGTGCCGGCCACGAAGAGTCCGGCGACGACGAGAAACAGGATGGCAAAGCGCAAGGCGCGCGGGTCGCGGCGTGCAAGGGCGGGAGCCGGCAGTGCGATGCGAAACTTGCCGATGCGAGCCAGGCGCTGAGCGAGATGTAGCTGCCACAAGCTCTCCGCCCACACATCGCCCCTGCCGGCGGCCATCGTATCGTCTGCTTCGGAAATCGGGCGGTGTGCAAGGCCGCTGTCGCGCTCCAGCCGCCGCGCGCCATCGCTCCAGCGCGGCCACTTCAAATCGCGCAAGCCAAAATAGAGCGCGAGGCCGATGGTCGTGATGACGGCTGAGAGGATCAGCGCATGCAGCGCCCACGGCAGGACGGACAGCAGATCGAAGAGTGCGGCCGCCACGAAAAGGCCGGCGATGCCGCTCGCTGGCCAGAGCGCGGGCCATACCCGCTCCCACAAGAGTGCCGCACGCGACAGCGCGATGTAGCGGGCGGTCCTGTCAGTCCGCAAGCCAGTCAGGAATTCGCTCGGTGCCGAATAGCGCGTCATCATCCAATCTTGGCCGCACGACGCTCCACAAATCGCCCTTGACGAGAATTTCGGGCGCCGGCGGCCTCGCATTGTAGGCAGAAGACATCACCGCGCCATAGGCGCCGGCGGTAAGGATCGCCACCAGATCGCCCGCTTTCAGTTCCGGCAATTCGCGGCCGGCGGCGAAGATATCGGAAGTTTCACAGACCGGCCCCACGACGTCGTAACGCTTGCGCTCGGTTTCCGGCGCGGCTTCGACCACGCGCACGATATCGTGATGCGAATCGTATAGCGCGGGGCGGATCAGATCGTTCATGCCGGCATCGACGATGGCGAACGTCTTGGCTTCCCCCTGCTTGATATAGAGCACGCGCGTAACGAGGATGCCGGCATTGGCGGCGATCAGCCGCCCGGGTTCGAGGATAAGCTGACAACCAAGCGCCGCGGTCACGCGCGTCGCCATCCTGCCATAAGCGATCGGATCGGGCGGCGGCTCGTTGTTCTGGACATAGGGAACGCCAAGCCCGCCGCCGAGATCCAGCCGAGCAATCGTGTGCCCGTCGGCGCGCAACTGCGCGGTGAGTTCGACCAGTTTGCCGAAAGCGCGCTCGAACGGTTCGAGATCGACGATCTGGCTGCCGATATGCAGATCGATGCCGACAATGCGCAGCGCCGGCAACCGCGCTGCCAGCGCGTAAGCGCCGCGCACGCGCGACCAGGCAATTCCGAATTTCGTTTCGGCCGTGCCCGTGGTGATCTTGGCATGGGTCTTCGCATCGACATCGGGATTGACACGCAGGGTGATGGGCGCGGTCGTGTTCAGTTGGGACGCCACTTCGCTCAGGGCGTGAAGCTCTTCCTCGCTTTCGACATTGAACTGGTAGATGCCGGCTTCGAGCGCGAGTTTCATCTCCGCTTTGGCCTTGCCGACGCCGGAAAAGACGATGCGAGCCGCGGACACGCCGGCACGCAAGGCCTTCTTCAATTCGCCGCCGGAGACGACATCGGCGCCGGCGCCCAGTTTCGCCAGCGTCTTCAAGACGGCGATGTTTCCGTTCGCCTTGACCGAAAAGGCGATCAGCGAATCGTTGGGAAAGGCTTCGGCGAAAACGCGGTAGTGCCGCTCCAGCGTCGCCGTCGAGTAGCAATAGAAGGGCGTGCCGACCTTCTCGGCCAGCATGGCGAGATCGACAGCCTCGGCATGCAGCACGCCGTTGCGATAGGAGAAGTGATTCATCGTCCTTGCTGCTGCTGCGTCGGCGGCGGCTTGGAGGGATCCTTCTCGCCCTTCGGCGTCGGATTGCCGTCCGGCTTCACGAGATCGTTCTTCACACCGCACGAGGCGACGGCGAGCGCGAGCACCAGCGCGAGGACAAAGCGAAGCGTCATTTCAGCGTCGCCTTCCAGAAGTGGAGCTGCTCGCGCACGCGCTCCGGCGCCGTGCCGCCAAAGCTCGTTCGTGCCTTGATGGACGCTTCGAGCGACAGGACAGAATAGACGTCTTGGGTGATTCCCGCTTCGGTGGCTTGCATTTCGGCGAGCGGCAACTTGTCGAGCGCGAGACCTAGCGCCTCGGCGCGCCGCACGATGGCGCCGGCGCTATGATGGGCTTCGCGGAAAGGCTTCTTGAGCGTCCGCACGATCCAGTCGGCCAGATCGGTCGCGGTCGGATAGCCGGCTTCGGCTGCCTTGCGCATCGCACCGGGATCAACGGTGAGATCGCCGATCATCGCCGCAAGAGCGGCAAGCGAAACCTCGATCGTGTCGGCAGCGTCGAAGACGCACTCCTTGTCTTCCTGCAAGTCGCTACCATAGGCCAGAGCCAGACCCTTCACGACGGTGGCGAGCGCCACGAAATCGCCGAGCACGCGGCCGGTCTTGCCGCGCACCAGTTCGGCTGCGTCGGGATTTCTCTTTTGCGGCATGATCGAAGAGCCGGTGGTGAATTGATCCGACAGGCGCATGAAGCCGAAGGCGGGCGTCGACCATTGCACGATCTCGCCGGCGAGACGCGACAGATGCGTTGCTGAGATCGTGGCGGCGGCAAGATATTCCAATGCGAAATCGCGCGCCGAGACGGCGTCGAGCGAGTTGCGCATCGGCCGCTCGAACCCAAGCGCCTTCGCCGTCATCTCGCGGTCGATGGGAAAGGGCGTGCCGGCGAGTGCGGCGGCGCCGAGCGGCGATTCATTCAGTCGCCCTTGCGCGTCCGCAAAGCGTCCGCGGTCGCGCTGGAACATCTCGACATAGGCGAGGCAATGATGGCCGAACGTCACCGGCTGCGCCGGCTGCATGTGGGTGTAGCCCGGCATGATGGTCGCGGCATGGCGCTCCGCTTGTGCAAGGAGTGCGCGTTGCAGCGCTTCCAATCCCTGAGCGGCGCGCTCGCAGGCCGCGCGCAGCCAAAGGCGCAAATCGGTCACCACCTGATCGTTGCGCGAACGCGCCGTATGCAGCCGACCCGCAGCGTCGCCGATCAGCTCCTTCAGCCGTGATTCAATATTGAGGTGGATGTCTTCCAAGGCGCGGCTGAAGGTGAATTTGCCTTCGGCGATTTCCGCTTCGATTGTATCGAGCCCTTTGAGGATGGCTTCGCAGTCCTTCGGCGAAATGATCTTCTGCGCCGCGAGCATGCGCGCGTGCGCCTTCGAGCCGGCGATGTCTTCCACCGCCAGCCGTTTGTCGAAATCGATGGAGGGCGTTATGACCTCCATGATCGAGGCGGGACCGTCGGCAAAGCGGCCGCCCCACATTTTGTTCGCAACCATGAGACGCCCGTGACGCCAACTCGTAGGTTTTACATTGTAATCGGAGCCGCTGTCCTGAGTGTAGCGGCGCTTGGCGTTCTATATGTGATGCCGACCCGCACTGTCCAACAAGGCGCCGTGCCGCCGGCGTCTCTGGCCCCGTTTACCGCGAGCGAGAGCCCGGTTGCCGTACCGCAGGTCGCATTCAACGATGCCCGGGGCAATCGCATTTCGCTCGCCCAGTTCAAGGGCCGCTACGTCCTGCTCAATCTGTGGGCGACGTGGTGTGCGCCCTGCGTGCGGGAGCTGCCGGCCTTGGCCCGGCTGCACAGCGCGGTCGCGAACCGCCGGTTCCAGGTCGTCGCCGTCGATATCGGACGTGGCGGCGCGGCCGATGCGCGCAGCTTCCTCGCTGCCCACGATGCCGGCGCGCTCGACACCTATGTCGACTCCAATCTCGCATTGCTGCGCGCTTTCGGCGCCTACGGACTGCCGCTCACCGTGCTGATCGATCCCAAGGGCCGAGAAATCGGCCGCGCGCTCGGTCCGGCGAGCTGGGATACGCCGGAATCGCTCGACTATTTCCGCGCTCTGACGGCGCCACGCGCTGCGTCGTAATCGTCCCACATGGACGTGCAGTCGATCAGCGCGCGCTCGCGCATGGCTCGGTCGATCGCCATGACGGTAAGTCCGGCTTCCATGGAATCGTGTGCCGTCACCGGAAAGCGCGCGCGGCCCTCGAGCGAGGCGAGCAGATCGATCGCCATCGCCTGATCGGCGCCATTGTGGTTGTCGTCGGTGCGGTCGGCATAGTCGATGCGCTCGGGCTTCGCCTTGTCCATGGCACGGCGCACCATCAGCTTGTTGCGCACCAGATCGGCGATCAGCGTCCCTTCCGTGCCCGCGATGTACCAGCGCCGCTCGCCGAGGCTGACATGGCTGTTGGAGTGAAACGACAACCGCATGCCGCTCTCATATTCGACAATGGCGGTCTGGTGGTCGGCGACGTCCATGTCGGAATGGAAGGCATCGTTGGCGCCTGCCCAGCCCGCATCGCGCAGCGCATAGGCCGGTTGGCCGTCGCTATAGGCCCTTGGCACGTCGTGGCGGCTCGAATCGAAGATGCGTTTTCCGCCGAAGCTCGCAACCCGCGCGGCGCGCGCGCCGGCGAGACGACCGAAGATATCGAAATCGTGGCACACCTTGTCGAGGAAGTAGGAGCCGCCCCAGGCTTCCTTGCGCCGCCAGTTGCGCGCGAGATAGGCGCCGTGTTCCGGCGGCAGATGCTCGGTCGCGTCCATCGAGACGAGCTCGCCAATATTGCCGGAATCGACGCGGCGGATCGTCTCGCGCACGATCGGCATTGAGCGCATGACGAGACCGATATGCAGCGGCGGCACCGTCTTCGACGCCAGATGTCGCGCCAGCGCGAAGGTTTCTTCTTCCGTGCGGACGATCGGCTTCTCTGCGAAAATCGGAAAACCGGCTTCGAACGCGGCCAGCAGATGTTCGTAATGCAGGTGGTTGGGTGAGCCGATCATGACGAGATCGAACGGGCCATCCGCGAACAGCGCCTGACTGTTCGGATAGGCCCGCCCGGGTGGGATGTCGCGCTCGGCCAGGATCGGCAGACCGACCGGCTCCGGATCGACATAGCCAGCTACGGCGAGCTTCCAGCCGACCTCTTCCATGGCGCGTAGAACGTGCGCGCTGCGCTGGCCGAGACCGATGACGCCGATGCGATATGTCTTCATATTCCGCACGCTAGCGGCTCACCGCGCGGCGCGGAAGACCTTTTTCCCAGCGTCGTTTTTTCTTCGTCCGCGATTGCTCCGCTGTGCCGGATGAAATCTAATTCGTCCTGGCTGCATGGGAGTGGCGTCATGAGTGTGCACGAAATCGTCCCTCACGATATCTGGCTTGCCGCGCGCAAGGCGTTTCTCGCCAGAGAGAAGGAGTTCACGCGCCTGCGCGATGAACTCAGCGCCGAACGTCGCGCGCTGCCCTGGGAGAAGGTCGAGAAGCGCTATCACTTCACCGGACCGAACGGCGAAACCCATCTCTCGGACCTTTTCGCCGACAAGAGCCAGCTCGTCGTCTACCACTTCATGCTGGGGCCGGATTGGAAGGAAGGGTGCAAATCCTGCTCCTTCTGGGCCGACAATTTCGACGGCATCGCGGTGCATCTGAAGCATCGCGACGTCAGTTTCGTCGTCGTATCGCGCGCGCCGCTTTCCAAGCTGCTCGACTACAAGAAACGCATGGGCTGGTCCTTTCCCTGGGTTTCCTCGTTCGGCAGCGATTTCAACTTCGACTACCAGGTGTCGTTCACCAAGGAACAGCTCGACGCCGGCGAGGCCTATCACAATTACGAAGTCCGTCCGAACACCATGACGGAGCTCCCAGGCTTCAGCGTGTTCGCCAAGGATGCGGCGGGAAACATCTTCCACACCTATTCGACCTACGCGCGCGGCCTCGACATGCTGAACGGCGCCTATCACATCCTCGACATGACGCCCAAGGGCCGCGACGAAAAGGGCCTCAAGAGCACGATGGAGTGGGTGCGCCGCCACGACCAGTACGAGGACTAAGCGTGAGCGTCGTTCGGCGCGTCTACCGCGTCGGGACCGGGTGATCGCCGCGATAGTCGTAGAAGCCGCGGCCGGTTTTCTGGCCGAGCCAGCCGGCCTCCACATATTTCACCAAGAGCGGGCAGGGCCGGTACTTCGAATCCGCGAGGCCTTCGTAGAGTACCTGCATGATCGAAAGACAGGTATCGAGTCCGATGAAGTCGGCGAGTTGCAGCGGCCCCATCGGATGGTTGGCGCCAAGCCGCATGGCGGTGTCGATGGCCTCGACGTTACCCACGCCCTCATAGAGCGTGTAGACCGCTTCGTTGATCATCGGCTGCAGGATGCGATTGACGATGAAGGCGGGAAAATCCTCGGCATAAGCGGCCGTCTTGCCGACGCGTTTGACGACTTCGAGCGCCGACTGGAACGTCGTGTCGTCGGTGGCGATGCCGCGGATCACTTCCACCAGCTGCATCATCGGGACCGGATTCATGAAATGAATGCCGATGAAGCGCTCCGGCCGGTCGGTCGCGGTCGCCAGTCGCGTCACCGAGATCGACGAGGTGTTGGTGGCGATCAACGTGGAAGGCGCGAGCCGCGGGCAAAGTTCCTGGAAGATCTTTTTCTTGATGCCCTCGTCTTCGGTCGCCGCCTCGATGACGAGGTCGCGGTCCTTCATATCGTCGAGGGCCTGGGTGATGCGGATGCGCTTGAGGGCGGATGTTATCTGTTCGTCCTTGATCAAGCCGCGCGCCGCCTGGCGGTGCATGTTCTTGTCGATGCGCTCGAGCGCCTTGGCGAGTGTTTCCTTGTTGACGTCATCGAGCACCACATCGAACCCGGCGAGTGCCAGCACATGCGCGATGCCGTTGCCCATCTGGCCGGCGCCGATGACGCCAATGCGTTCAATACTCATGCGCGTCGATCCTTGAGGCTATTTGTAGCCCATCTTGCTCAGTTCTTCGTCCATCTCGGGCACCGCCTTGAAGAGGTCGGCCACCAGGCCATAGTCCGCGACCTGGAAGATCGGCGCTTCCTCATCCTTGTTGATGGCCGCGATGACCTTGGAATCCTTCATGCCGGCGAGATGCTGGATGGCGCCGGAAATTCCGACCGCGATGTAAAGTTCGGGCGCCACCACCTTGCCGGTCTGGCCGACCTGATAGTCGTTGGGGACGAAACCGGCATCGACGGCGGCGCGGCTGGCGCCGACCGCGGCGTGCAGCTTGTCGGCGATCTTGTCGAGCAGGTGGAAATTGTCGCCCGACTGCATGCCGCGTCCGCCGGATATGATGATCTTGGCGGAGGTGAGTTCGGGCCGTTCGGATTTCGACAATTCCTCGCCGACGAACTTGGCGAGCCCGGGGTCCGGCGCGGCTGAAATCTTCTCGATCGCCGCCGAACCGCCCTCGCCCGCCGCCTTGAAGGTCGTGGTGCGCACCGTGATGATTTTCTTGCCCGCGCCCGCCTGCACGGTGGCGATGGCATTGCCGGCATAGATCGGGCGCTGGAACGTGTCGGCGCTATCGACGGCGATGATTTCCGAGATCTGCGGCACGTCGAGCTTGGCGGCAACACGCGGCATGTAGTTCTTGCCGTTGGTCGTGGCCGGCGCGAGGATCGCGTCATACTTGTCGGCGAGCGACAAGATCAGCGTCTCCATCGTCTCGGCTACCATCTTGGCGTAGAGCGCGTCGTCGGCGACAAGCACTTTTTCAACGCCGGCGAGTTTTGCCGCCGCCGCCGCCACCGCATCGCAGCCATGACCCGCGACCAGCACATGTACCGGCGTGCTCACCTGTGCTGCGGCGGTCACCACCTTGGCGGTTGCTTCCTTCAACGACGCGTTGTCGTGTTCGGCGATTACGAGCGAGGCCATCGTCAGATCACTCCCGCTTCGTTCTTGAGCTTGTCGAGTAGCTCGGCCACGGTCTTCACCTTGATACCGGCCTGGCGCTTGGGCGGCTCGCTCACTTTGAGAACCTTCAGTTTCGGAGCGATGTCGACGCCATAATCCGCCGGTGATTTCTCGTCGATCGGCTTTTTCTTCGCCTTCATGATGTTGGGAAGCGAGGCATAGCGTGGCTCGTTGAGACGCAGATCCACCGACATGACGGCGGGAAGCTTGACTTCGACGGTCTGCAACCCGCCGTCGATTTCGCGTTCGATATTGGCACTCGTATCGCCGAGTTCGAGTTTGTGCGCGAACGTGCCTTGCGACCAGCCGAGCAAGGCGGCCAGCATCTGGCCCGTCTGGTTGGAGTCGTCGTCGATCGCCTGCTTGCCGGTGATGACGAGCGTCGGCTTCTCGGCGTCGCAGATGGCTTTCAGAATCTTGGCGACGGCAAGCGGTTCGACGTCGGCATCGGTCTTCACCAGGATGCCGCGGTCGGCGCCCATGGCAAGCGCGGTGCGGATGGTTTCGGACGCCTGTTGCGGGCCGATCGACACGGCGATCACTTCCGTGGCCTTGCCCTTTTCCTTGAGACGCACGGCCTCTTCGACGCTGATCTCGTCGAACGGGTTCATGGACATCTTCACGTTGGCAAGGTCGACGCCTGACTGGTCGGCCTTCACGCGGACTTTGACGTTGTAGTCGATCACCCGCTTGACGGGCACCAGTACCTTCATGTGCTTCGAATTTCCCTGAGCGGTGGCGGTTGTTTAGCTTGGGCGTGCGCTGCTTGCGCCGCGTTTTGTGTTGGCCGCCCCCTGTTGTGCGGCGCAAAAACTAGGTCCGGCCTTTGGCGCTGTCAACGAACCGTCATTTCGCTTTCGCCAAGGAAACAAGGCTCGCGAATCGTTCGGCTATTTGGGTGCAGTGCAGCATTTTTGGCCTTACTGCGACATTCCGCCGCAACAGTCCGGCGGCCCCCGTGCTTCGACAAGCTCAGCATGAGGACCATAGCCCAATTCCTCATCCTGAGCTTGTCGAAGGAGGGATGGCGGACTCGAGAATTCGCGGCGGCTACTTCAGCGTCGCCAGATACGAAACCACGTCGTCGACTTGCTTAGGATTGGCGATGCCCGCAAACGCCATCTTGGTGCCGGGCACCAGCCGCGCCGGGGCGCTGACCCAGGCCTTCAGCTTGTCGGGCGTCCAGGTGATGCCAGATTTCTTGAGCGCAGCGGAAAACGCGAAATTGGGCAACGAGGCGGCCTTGCGACCGGCGACGCCGAAGAGGTTGGGGCCAAGCCCGTTGGGACCGCCCTTCTGCACGGTGTGGCAGATGGCGCAGCGGCCGAACACGATTTTGCCGTTGGCGGCATCGCCGGCGTTCGCGGTCGTCGTGAACAACGCGACGGCGAGGGTGATGACGATTGAACGCATGCAGCTCTCCGATCAGACGGCGTGATTGAGCCGCAAAAGAGGAGTTTTGCAAGTGCCTCGCGGTTCAGCGCTTCAGGCCGCCCGACTTCGCGGTTTCGATCGCGGCGCGAAAACCGATCGGATCGGCGATATCGGGCAGATCGATATGATCGACACCGGTGCCCTCGATGCGCAGATGGCCATAGCCGAGCAGCCGGCCCCAGAAGGTTTGCGTCACGCTGACGCCTTCGATGTTGGGCAGCGCCACCTCGAAGGTCTTGAGCGTGAACCAGCCCGTCTTCTCGACGAAGCGATGCGTGGTGACGCCGATCTCCGTCGTCAACAGCCGGATCATCATCACCGCGAAGATCACGATGCCGACGATGAGCCAGCCGAGCAGGATGAGTGCCGCCCAGGCCTTGAGATGGTACCACCAGTGAAAGCGTGCGCGAGCGACGAGTGTTTCGCCCTGTCCGAGCGACTGTTCGATGTAGGACATGGACCCTCCATGACTAGCGCGGAGACTGTAACGCGCAATCTCCAAATGTCATGGCGGGTCGTGCCTCAACCTTCGTCGTGATCGGGCAACAAGACTTCCCGCAACCCCTTGTGATTGGGCCGCGAGACGACGCCGTCCTGCTCCATGCGCTCGATCAGGCTGGCGGCGCGGTTGTAGCCGATCTGCAAGCGGCGCTGGATGTAGCTCGTCGTCGCCTTGCGTTCGCGCGCCACGATGGCGAGCGCCTTGTCGTAGAGATCGTCACCGGAACTGCCGTTGCCCGAACCCATCAGCGCATAGGGATCGTCGAAATCCTCGTCCGGTTCCTCGGTGACGGCATCGAGATATTCCGGCGTGCCTTGCGTCTTCAGGAAGCGCACCACGTCCTCGACTTCGCGGTCGGTGACGAAGGGGCCGTGGATGCGCCGGATGCGCCCGCCCGCCATCATGTAGAGCATGTCGCCCTGGCCGAGCAGCTGTTCGGCGCCCTGTTCGCCCAGGATCGTGCGGCTGTCGATCTTGCTCGTGACCTGGAACGAGATTCGCGTCGGGAAGTTCGCCTTGATCGTGCCAGTGATGACGTCGACCGACGGGCGCTGCGTGGCGGCGATCAGGTGAATCCCGGCGGCGCGCGCCATCTGCGCCAGGCGTTGCACCGCGCCTTCGATTTCCTTGCCCGAGATCATCATCAGGTCGGCGACTTCGTCGACCACCACCACGATGAACGGCATGAAGTCGAGTTCGAGCAGTTCGTCCTCGTAGATCGGCTTTCCCGTCTCGCGATCGAAGCCGGTCTGCACGGTGCGCTTCAGCTGTTCGCCCTTTTCCTTGGCCCGGCGGATGCGGTCGTTGAAGGCCTCGACGCCGCGCACGCCGAGCTTCGACATCTTGCGATAGCGCTCCTCCATCTCGCGCACCGCCCATTTGAGCGCCACCACGGCCTTCCTCGGATCGGTGACGACGGGCGAGAGCAGATGGGGAATTCCGTCGTACACGGACAATTCCAGCATCTTGGGATCGATCATGATGAGGCGGCACTGGTCCGGCGGCATGCGATAGAGCAGCGACAGGATCATGGTGTTGAGCCCGACCGACTTGCCCGAACCCGTCGTGCCGGCGACGAGCAGGTGGGGCATCTTGGCAAGATCGGCCATCACCGGCTCGCCGCCGATGGTCTTGCCGAGCGCCAGCGTCAGCGGGGCGCGCGCCTTGTCATACTCGCCGCTCGACAGCATCTCGCGCAGGTAAACCGTCTCGCGCGTCTGGTTCGGCAGTTCGATGCCGATGACGTTGCGTCCCGGAATCACCGCGATGCGCGCCGCCACCGCGCTCATCGACCGCGCCACGTCGTCGGAAAGCGAGATCACGCGGCTCGACTTGACGCCGGCGGCCGGTTCGAACTCGTAGAGCGTGACGACAGGACCGGGACGCACGGCCATGATGCGGCCCTTGACGCCGAAATCGGCCAGCACGGCTTCGAGCATGCGGGCATTTTCTTCCAGCGCATCGTCGGACAATCCCGCCGTGTCGTGGATCTGCACCGGTTCGTTGAGCAGGCCGAGTGCGGGAAGCTGATACTCGCTGGAGACGAGATCGAGCGCCGGCTGCTTGCGCAGCTTGACGGGCGCCTGGTTCCTGCGCGCCTCCTCGCGCTTGACGCGGCTCTCGCGCCGCTCGGCCAACCGTG
>Ga0157379_10003017_pt1 | contig 14218 bp, 11 predicted proteins | sample S25metaG_FD_121802 | JGI IMG/M metagenome (GOLD analysis project Ga0157379, IMG submission 121802) | Switchgrass rhizosphere microbial communities from Kellogg Biological Station, Michigan, USA - S2-5 metaG | ecosystem: Host-associated > Plants > Roots > Rhizosphere > Soil | place: USA... | reverse complement strand
TTTCGCGTGCTTTGCTGTCGTTGTGTTGGAAGGATAATACACCGTCTCACTTTCGGTTAAATATGGTTATTTGGACGCACACTTGTTTGGACCTACTTATGTATGACTATCAGCTGTCACTTGGACCCGTTCCTCGAGTAATTAATTGATATTACCCACCCCCATGACATCTACATAAATGGCGGAAGTCGTAGTCCAGATCGAGATACCTAGCCCAACCAACTCTTGCCAGTGGATTACCACACCCAACAAGCAGGTGATTTGTCCATTACTTACTCGCATTACACAGCACCTTCTCAAAATATTTTTGAAACTCTACATGATTGTAAGGTTTTTTACCCGCACGGAAAGGATGACAAGGCAAGATTTTGGATGATGTATGAACGTGTAGCCAAACAGGAAGATGAAGGATTCTTGGAGACAACACAGATCTTGAGAGTCTTCTGATATTTGTAAGTTCAATAATGGGTTTACGATACTCTTCAACTGTTTCTTACATATAGTAATCCCAGGCTCAACTCAGGCTGGTCTTGTCTCAGCTGTCAGTTCAGCTTTCATCGTGAATATGGAGTCAAGTCTTTTACTGGTTCCATCTAGCCTGATACGACGAACGACCTCCTGCGCCAACCTATTGGAAACACCAAGTACAGGAGTGGTTCGGAACAAGACTCAAATCTTACCAGTGGGACAGTTACGACAGCTATTTGGATACAGGGATTAGCATACGCCAGTCGGGCGACACATTTCTCGCTGCGTTTGGAGCTATGGTGGGAAACCATGGCTATCCAACTATAAAGGATTCTGCTGGGGGTTCTGTTCAACTTTCATGGCGGCGGGCATTTTGGATCAGGAATATTCTTGTAGTTAGGAACTGGTAGGAAAATAAGAGTTTTTGAGCTGTATTATAACATACAGTATAATGGGGTCCGGAATATACGAGGTCCTTTCCAGGGAGATCCCTGAAGGTCCAAATGCCCCGGGTTCGGGGTCATTATAGTCCCAAATTAACTCGTATTCTCCGTTTGCGTCATTCTAAGAAGAATCATAAGTACAAGGGCACCAAATTTCGTTATAGCTCTTCTTCCAGCCGAATGGAAATAGCATCCAAGCTAATGATGAACGATATTCGCCCAGGTTCTATTAATATGCGCTTTGCGACTTGGATGATCACGATATTTGGGTATTTGGAGGACAAATCGATAGGTGAGAGTTAAAGAAATCCTACATAATAAGGAGGTCAGAGCCAAAGGAAACCACGCTGGTCACTTATATACTTACGCGAATTGAAAGATAGCATCATCTACACCCACTAGGTGAAGTTGATTTCATGTAAATAGGGTAGGACAGTCGTTATAATGGAGATACAGAACTGAAGGGGGACGAGAAAGCGCAATCTTAGTCGAAATTTAGGCTGACGGGCATTTATATCACCCCTGCGTCGAATCTAACCTACGCATGTAAAGTGTGTCAAAATTTATTTCTGTATGCCTTACACACCAAGAGATAAACTCACCTCTTCCGAGCTTGTAGCCTTTCCCTACTGTAGAACCAATACGGGATTGTTGCTAATACGTCAGCAATTAACTTCTTCAGAGTGATAAGGAGTGGATCGAGACGGACTCGCCATACTACAACACTGCATGGTACAGAATATTAACCCTGAAATGACGATTTCATATTTTCGATATTGTCCTAGAGCCTTTTTACAATCAGCATGATGAAACCTCGTGAAATAATTATAAGGGGGAATGGTAAGATATAGAGGAATTAAAAAAACGTGGCACGTCGTACCAAGGATCCAGAAATTTGATCTAGTTACCAGAGAACTTTCCAGTAAAGTGGCTATACAAGGGGCTGCGAGGGACTGAAAGGAGGTCATTATAGTTCATCCGTGGGCAATGAAAGGGCTAAAGAATCACACTTCAGATTAAAGCCTTCAGCACACGCATTCCTCATTATAAAAGGGTAAACATGAAATCCACCTCAAATCCTGACGAAGTTGTAGATTGCAAAGCGACAAGCAGAATAGTCGCTAACGTGCCATAGCGAGCGAAGAGATTTAGAATAGTCCCCAGTTTGTGAGGGGCTTTCCATACGCATTTGTATTCGGAGGAACGTTGTAAGAGGATATCGTAGATGATTGCTAGAGGGAGATGATGAGTTGTTTAAGGATGAAGAAAGGGAGTTCCGGAGGGTATATGCCATAAACAGCCGGAGATGGCTTTATGATAATCAGTAAGTGAAGAGCTCCACACCCAATTCGAATAAAAATCAACACACCTCTCCAACGCCCTTCTCAACCCCTCCTCAAAGCCTAAATCCGGAACTCTCACCTGCGACTCATAAACGCGACTCAACCCAAACCTCACCGCCCAAAACGGGTCCATGGAATAACGCGTCTGGATATAATATCAGATCCCTCCATGTTCGAAATAGGCTGCTTGGGGGTCCAGGGACGAATAAGCTATCTCGGAAATCGATCGTATGAGACCAATAGTGCGGTAGGAGAGGGACGTGGGATGTACTGTCGTTCAATTGGAATTTTTGTTGGTTGAAGTAGGTGCTTGAGTATTCGCTAGGGACGGCGTAGGTTATGCTGGTGGATTTATGATAGAGGCTTATATATACATACCTGCAGAAGTCTATGACTTCTGCTGATAACGTTTCCCATGATGACCGTGCTTGAGGCGATGTTTCTTCTGCAGGCACTTATTTCAAAGTTTAAAGGTGTAGATCATATGCAGTGATAAGAAGGTTCGGTCAAAGGGAGATGCAATGTCCGGGCTAATACATACATAGATCGGGTGTACATCCGCATCGTCTTAGCGGCGCAATAAGTGTGATCCAATTCCACGCCCACCTAATCACCACTGATTCATTCAAGGTAATTCAACTCAATTAGTTTGCTTCGAGGAGCCGTGAGGCAAAGCCCGAGAGCGCTGCTGCTCAGTGATCATCCAGTAGGACGAGACGGGTAACCTAATGGACATAGTAAGTATCCACAAAACAAACAATTTCCCTCTAATCAAAGCATGGTTGTAGAAAATGCTTTATTCAATGTACATTCTCCCAGACGCCGGACATAACCACCATGTCTAGGAAGCGGGAGCGAGGAAAGGGAGGGAAGATAGGGTATCCGCGTTCCACATCTAGTGACGAGTGTGTTATTGTTACTATTTGTGATGTTATGCCGTTGCCGCATCTGCCTCTTCTTGTCTCTTCTTTGCGATTTCTTTAGAACGGCGGAGGAAGCTGGGCGAGGAAAGCAGAACGTCAGTAACGGCAGGCGGATAGGGAACGGGAGGTAATGGGACGTACTCTTGGTATTGGCATCTGAGGTTGTGTAGATAATGGAGTGACAGGGATAAGGTATTGGAAACCTGCTAGCAAACTTGAGGGACAGGCTGCTTACCGCTCGTACTCATGTCTAGCAGAAGGTAGACAGGCACGTCAGTATCCTACGAACGGAATAAAAGGCAGTAGTAGAGATACGTACCTCTCGTGGCCACATTCCCAAGGCAAGTAAAAGTTCTTTCGTCGGCATTTGTTAAGAGGGATTAAGAGACTGATGTTCGGTATGTAGTCACGATGTGTACAACAAGTCATGGGATGTCCGCGTTATGTTCGTTTTGATGCCAGAAACAGCATCGTAGATCAATGTGAAGAATTATGGAAATTAAGAATGTAACGAATTCCAATCAGCTCAACATCCTCCATTTCGAGCCTCACAACTCACGCAGAACAATTATCCCGCCATCCCAGCGGCACCCTATTTTGCTTGAGCTCCTCTTGAGAAGCAGTAGTCGAAGATTGGGCCATCTAGATTCCAGACAACAGGACAACGAGGAGGGAGGAGGAAGAAGACGCGAGAGAATGAGCACAACGAAAGGAATTGACGCGGTGAAGTGTGACGGAGGCGGGATGAGCTAGCTGACTAAGCGGTTTAGTTTGAGCAAATGAGTAGAATTCTTCAGAATGTCTCTACAGCAATGTTCCCAAATCTCCATATTCAGGTATCCAACGTTCGTTGTCTCTTATATCAACCTCTAAGATACAAACAAAACGGAAAAGTTTCGTTTCATTCAACGCACAGAAATTACTGTAGAAAAGAAAGGGAACAAGGAGGAGAGGAAAGAAAGCACGACTAAAACACGCAAATCCACACAGAAGCGACAACAGGCTAAGACTAGGGAGGACGGGGAATTCATTAGCTTTGGAGGTATGGAGGCGCTTTTGTTGAGGGTAGTGTGGGTGTTTAGAAGCACTCTGAAAACGGGAGTGAGTTGGGCACAACTTATGAGGAGGGATGGAATACGTACTGCGGTGAACGATGCCGGGACCTGATTCGTCGTATTCTTGCTTGGAGCACCAGAGGTTCTGGAAAGTGCTGAGGGAGGCTGAGAAAGAAAGATGGATATGAGAATAAGTGCAAGAGGTCAGTGTGGAGGCAACGCACCAAGAATAGATCCACCGATCCAGACAGAGTACTTCCTTTCTGGGGGAGCGACAATCTTGACCTAGAATCACAAAGCCCCGTCAATATACCGTGTTTGTGAGGGTACTAGTTACACCAACCTTCATGGAGCTCGGGCTCAAGCTGGTGAGCTCCTTCTGCATGCGGTCGGCAATACCGGCGTACATGGTGGTACCACCAGACAAGACAACGTTACCGTACAAATCACGACGGATATCGAGATCGCACTTGAAGATGGAGTTGTATGTTGTCTCGTGGATACCGGCGGCTTCGAGACCGAGGAAGGAGGGCTGGAAGAGGGCCTCAGGGCAGCGGAAACTGAGCGAAGCGGGCGTCAGAATCTAATTAAGGAACTAAACACATATAAGGAACTAACCGTTCATTGCCGATGGTGATGACCTGACCATCAGGCAACTCGTAGCTCTTCTCAAGCTGAGAGCTCTGAGCAGCAGTCTGCATCTCCTGCTCAAAGTCAAGAGCAACATAGCAGAGCTTCTCCTTGATATCACGGACGATTTCACGCTCAGCCGAGGTGGTGAAGGGGTAACCACGCTCCATGAGGATCTTGACGAGGTAATCAGTCAAGTCACGACCAGCAAGGTCCAACCTAAGAATGGCGTGGGGGAGCGCGAAACCTTCGTAGATGGGGACGGTGTGGGTAACACCATCACCGGAATCAAGGACGATACCAGTAGTACGACCGGAGGCGTAGAGGGAGAGGACGGCCTGGATAGCAACGTAGAAGGCGGGGGCGTTGAAGGTTTCGAACATGATTTGGGTCATCTTCTCGCGATTGGCTTTGGGGTTGAGGGGCGCCTCGGTGAGGAGGACTGGGTGTTCCTCGGGGGCGACACGCAATTCGTTGTAGAAAGTGTGATGCCAGATCTTCTCCATGTCATCCCAGTTAGTGACAATACCGTGCTCAATGGGGTACTTGAGAGTGAGGATACCACGCTTCGATTGGGCCTCATCACTGGCGACGATGAGGAGAGAGTCAAGTAACCACAAAGAAACGCAACCTACCCAACATAAGAGTCTTTCTGACCCATACCGACCATCACACCGGTGTGACGCGGGCGACCGACGATGGACCTGATGGTTGGTCAGCAACGCCCGCAAAAAAGACGATTTCTCGCTACATACGGGAAGACAGCACGAGGAGCATCATCGCCTAGCAAGAAAGAGTGAGTACTCGATACTTTGCGCAGATGCGCTGGCGATCATTTACCTGCAACTGTTGGACAATGAAAGTGAGATCAATGCCCATCGCTCAGAGAGAGAAACGACTTACAGCCGGCCTTGCACATGCCTGAACCATTGTCGATAACCTGGATGACGATGATTCAGTCGTGGATGGGGTTAAAGACAGCGCTGACACGTACGAGAGCTGCGACTTCGTCCTCCATTTTGATCTTGGACTAGCGTTGATAGGAAGTTCGTGAAAAAGAAAAAGCGTGGGCGTGAAGCGCTATAAAGGCAGGGGGATGCAGTCAGCAAGCAGCGTGGAGAACGTGTGCGACGACGACGACGACGACGGACCTGGAATCAGTGAGAGATGCGGGAACAAGATGGAATGGCGGCGCTGCAAATATCGGGGCAAAGGGTGCGACCCGAAACAGGACAGTCGGAGTTTGAATTATTTGGGCTTCAGACAAATTGCGCAGAGCTCTGCGCAATTCTAGGGAATATATATGCTGAGCAAGTCAAGTCAGTGCTGAGCGATGCGATGCATACACAGCTTGGACGGTGGACGACGACGGCGAGAAAGCACTGCGCCGCAGCACGAGGACTCGAATATTCTGAATATTATTCTGAGCTTTTCAGTCCTTGCTCGGAGCTTATCACGTCCCCAGTCCTTCATTGCATCTCTATATGCGGTCTTACCACAAGGAGATCAAACCGAAGCAGTGTCCCCCCAAAATAAGAATATTATTCTCTCTCAACTGATGACACATCGTGCCATTGATTATTATCGACGAATCAAACAGCATGGATGGCCACAGACAGTGAAACTGATGGCAGTGGGAGGGCACACTATTCCGCCGTCACACTGTCACGCGTAGTCGCGACGAAGAATTCCTGCTTTGATGGCAGAATCCAATCTTCGCTAGGTAAGTATGTCGATGTAATTCCATCCCTAGATTTATGCATAACTTTCAGAGAGAAATTACTCCCATGGCCCCCTATCACTCCGGCTTGCTTTCTGGAACACCAAACAATTTCACCACCTCACAACCATGTCGTCCATTATACTTAGCACGCCTTGTTTCTGCGTCCAACGATTCGCCAGCATCATTTGCCATTCGCGACTAATTAAATACAAATGCACCCTATCATATCCGATCACGTTCCTGAGAGAAAGTTTAATCAACTATAGTTCTCCCGGTAACCCCCTTCTCCTTTGCCCACTGCGCCCATTCAATCCTTCCCTTCTTGCTTCGTTCCCTCTTCCCCATGAGAGCAACTAAATTTCAGAACGCCATCAAGTTTGTGGTGCAGGTCTTGAAAGGACCAAAAGTTCTCAATCGAGTCGCCAAGAGTAGGGCATCCACGGTGTTAAGTCGGAGCGCTGCCACCAGTGGCGGCGAGAGTGCGTTTAATGACTCATCAACTTCGTCAGAAGAGTCATTCGTGATTGTCAATAACGAGAAGAAAAAGAAAAAGTCGTTCGAGCCACAAAACGTGAGCAAATATCGCTGTGCTCGATTTTATTTATTTATTTACATTTAGGAGCGTTCGGATTCGTCAGGATCAGAAGCGACCTGGTTCATTCAACACCTCGTAAACCTACCCTCCCCATCCGAACGAGAAATCCATTCCATATTCGACGGCACGCCCTTCTCCGGGTTAGACGAAGACCTCCAGCGTCCAGGTTCCTCTTTCGAATTTCACGGCCCATTAGTAAACCTTACAGCATCTCACTATTTTGGAAAGGGTAATTACTCCCTAATTTTAAAATATTATCATTCTCATCCCATTCTCAAGCAATCCACGACCCTCCCCCCGCAAACTCTCGTTCCTCCAAGTCATACCGCCCCAAAGTCCAATTACCTCACCCCGAGAAATACTCTCCTCCTAAAGCCAAAGATGGCAAAATGCGGTAAATCCCTCCAATCTTTTCAACATTTCTTTTACCAATACTGTTCTTCAGCTTTGAATACACAACAGCGCATAACGACGCCCAACTATTACGAATAGAAGAAACAACGGAGAATTCCGAGGACACTCACAAGTCATCTCATAGAATTTCAACAACAAAGGGAAAATATTCGCGCAGAACATAAATAATATTGCATAGACAAGGATTCAAAGAAGGGTATTGTTCTAGACTTTAGGGAGAGGGACTTAGTCTGCTCTTTGTAATGTTGTATTTCCTGGCGTTTGTACACGCTGGTGTATCTTTTATGGTTTGGCATAGATTATGAATGTAGTGAAATAGTTTTTAGAATTTGTATAATCAATGGGTTTATCATAGGATATATTGGCGAAAAATTATTTCGTAGAATAATGAACATAAATTCTCCTTGAACTCAAATACGAGTAAATCGTCAAAATCCATCACCACCGTCCCACCCTTCGTGTCGGAATCATAAATGCAATGAAATTTTCTTGGAAAAGGGCTCTGAAATCGGCCAAAAAGGATATGTGTACATTGTCAATGTCATTTGAAATGAGGTGAATCGAATAAAGATGCATTGGAACTGAGATCTGAGATACAATGATGGGTTGATGGATATGTGGATTACGCGCAGTATCTGTTCGTGGAGGAAGTGAGGTGAGATTGAGGTAAGGTATAAGGTGAGGCAAACCGACCTGCGCTCGCCAAAGTCGCCAAGGCCGGGGATGATATATGCCTTCTCATTAAGACCTTCGTCGATCCATCCAGTGATCTGTTACAGGATTCGATATTAGCACTTGCAGCGTTGTCCTATATCATAATACCACTCACGATCTTCAGAGACGGGAATCGCGTACAGAACGTCTTCAATCCCTCTGGCGATGATATCTAGTAGTACAATCAGAAACTACATCATGTACGATGGCATCATGGACAAACTCACCAAATTCACAAAGATGATCCGTTCCTCAGGTACACCTTCCGCAAGTAACACCTCAACAGCCTTCATCGCAGACCCACCCGTAGCTTAAGACAACAACAGTATGAGAAACCCGTCATGGAATGTAATGTATGCGAAAGAACGTACCCAACATCGGGTCCAGCAATAAGACATAGCGCGAGGCGATATCTTGAGGGAACTGTGAAGATATGATATGTTGAGTCATGTGATACGTGCCAGAGAGTGTGAGCCTACCTTGGAATAGAAAAGCTTCGGTTGAGCCGTCTCCTCATCCTACCAAACCCAATCAGCACTCAAACCACACAAAGCAAACCTCACCCACCCTCTGAATCAAAATCTTCCCAATCCTCACACTCCGGCATACCTCTCTCAACCCCGCTTCCATAGCCTACACACATCAAACAAAGTAAACAAACGAAGAAAGAAGTCAGCTTCGATCAAGAAGTCGCGAAGAAACAGATAAGCAAATAAACGTACCTCCCCCGCACGAAGAATAGACACGCCGCAAATCCGGCCTTCGAACCCGACGCCTTCGTATTTCGCACCCTGTGCGTTGAAAAGAAGAATAGGTCAGATGACAGGGTATAATACGTGGCGCAAAACGCGCAAGATGTGAGAATTCGCCTCAGCCATACCGCGTGCGTTCGTACACACTGAGCTGAGATAAGAAAAGAAAGTCCTACACACCGTAGGAGTCTCCACCGTCCTTGGCACAACAGGCAAATGATTCAGTCCCTCCTCCACAAGCAACCTAATGATCCTATCCGTATAAAAAATGAAATCACCCCGGGACGTATCCTTGTCGCGAATGATCGTGTACAATGCTTCGAGTTGCGTTGTTTGAGGGAGGGTGACGACGCTGGGAGGGATATTGGCGGGGTAGGGTTTGCGGGAGGATTGAGCGGAGGTTGTGGAGGCCATTAATGTGAATAGGCGTGGTGTGGGTGAAGAAGGAGAACTCCTAAAGAGCCAGGATGGGAGAGTGTCTGTATTTTCGAACTCAGCTATTGATCGAGAATCAAACCGAATTCTTTATCTGTGTGATAAGAGGTGCCACACATCTTCAGAAAATAAAGGGAATGTAATTCCAAACGCCGAAAACAAAGACGTCCCTCAAATTGCTCCAGATTTACTATTTTCCTCAAATCCTTCTGAATCCGGTAATTTCCTTTTTCGTCCATATTTAAGCGCTCGCCACTAAACTCTGCGGCAGAATGATTTTAACGGGGAACACCCCGGAAATTTCAATTTTACATCCTTCTGCCACCGGTATAAATGGAAAAAAAATTCTCTTTTTCAAACCCCCTTAAGCTTTCTCTTTCGCCTTTTACCAACATGCACCCCAAAATTCTCATCGCTCTTGCGCTTTCTGCATTTGCTCTTGCGAATCCGCTCCCTGAGCCACACTGGCAACATAAGGAACAGAACAAGAACAAGCACATTGAAGGGAACAAGAATCCCGAGGAGAACAAGCAGGTAGATGCTTGGTCCGCTGCTCGTGGAAGAATGTGAGTGACAACGTGTTTACTCCGAGTGTATGCATCTCTTATGCATTATCAGTGCTACCTTCTTCTACCAGAAGGGAAACCCCGGAGCTTGCGGAACTGTCCATGCTGACTGGGACCATGTCGTAGCCCTCTGTAAACATTCACTCTTATTCCAACGTTTAACCCTTATTTACATTCGTTTATTTAGACACCTCCGACTTCGAGGGAGGAAAGCATTGTTGGAAGAGGATCGAAATCACAGACACTCGCACTGGTAACACAGCGGAGGGTGTAGTTGCTGACATGTGTCCCACTTGCAAGGGACCCGGGAGTATCGACTTGTCGACTGGGCTTTTTGACGTGTTCGCCCGTCCTCTTGATGGTATTTTCCCTGGTATGCTTTATCCTCTATTTCCTTAGTACGGGTGCTTATTTCCTATCTTTCAGTCACCTGGCGTTACATCTGATATACTTTCCTACATTAAATTGGGACAGAATTATGTTTTTCTGTAAATTTTCTTCGAGCTTTTGAATAATACGGGAATTTTGAAAAAAAAAAAAAAAAAGAGGCTGTTATCCCTGGAATTTGGCTCACTATGAAGCCACAAGTCATTCCTGTGCAATGACCAATCGACTACTTAAGGTGATCACGGCTGATACCATCCTATCCCCATCTGGAGTAACCTGCGCTCCCTTCCTTGCAGAAGTCCTCAAACCTGATTCCAGGGAAGGGCAGGGCAGGGCCAGGGTACCGTATACATTCTTATTTTTCATCCCCCACTGGTTAATAAGTAGTTTGTTCCACAAATTCGTTCGCTCTGGGAGAGATGAGATCGCTTCAGAAAGGATCAGAAGGAACCAGATCAAGATGGACTATTTATAGCATCATTTGCCGTATTCGGTTACACTACTTTGCGGAACACTATAAAGACAATGGATCCTTTTTGTGGGCCTCTAGTGCTGGCCCACTGCTCCCACGTTTCCACTACTTTTAATCTCAAGCCTAATCCCTCCTTCTCAATAATCCACTTAGTCTAACCCACCTCATTCACACTCTCCTTCACCTCAACAAAAATGCCATTCTCGACGTCTTTCGCTCTTTTGACTACGATGTTGGCTATCGTCTCTGCGGCTCCTATCCCGGATCTTGGTATCACCGAAGCCCAGCTTCTGCAGATTGCACCTGCTTCAGCCTCCTGCGATGGAGCGACTCCCGAATGCAGAACCGCCGCGCAAGCCGCACCTCTCCTCAACTTGGCCCATGCAAACTACGAGATCGCCACGAAGGGTGAAATCGCTGCGTTAGTCAGTCTGCAAGTTTTCGAAAGCGGTCAGTTCAGGTTCAACACAAACCAGTGCGTATTTTCTATCTTGACAGGATACCCGCAATCCGAACTCATGCGCATCCTTTCTCAGAGCTGGTAACCCTGGACAAGGCAGTGCGTTGATTATCTTTTCCCTCTTTGCGATCCGACAGACTGACCGACCCCCGACAGCCCGTAACCTTATGAACATCCCATTCAACTTGGCCTACGCCAAAGACACACCTTCAAAGAAAGACGCAGCACTTGCCCTCATCCCCGAAGGAACCGACCTTAACTCCGTCTCCGCGGATGTCAAGAACCAAGTTCGCGCACTCGTATTAGATGACGACCTTGACTTTGCCTCGGCAGCATGGTTCCTCACTCGCAGCCAAGAGCTCACCCAAACCGGTTGTGATCAGGACATCAGGGATGGGTTGAAGGCAGCCACCGAAGCGGGATGGGAAGATTTCATTACCAAGTGTGTTGGGACCACTGTTACGGATGAGAGGCGAGCGGTTTATAATGCTGCATTGGCCGCGTTGAACTGAGGGAATTGGTTTTATAACGTGACATGACATGATTGATCGGCCTAGCCTTGGTGTATTTTTATTGGGGTTCTCCTTTTCATGAGGGTTTTACGTTAGTTAAAAGTAGTGGTGCATTTTGATAATGCTAATTTAATATTCTTGCCAAGTTGAGGTGGCTTTTCGGATTGATTGCACTGAAACTGATAATTCATGCAACAAAATCCACACCAATGACAGAGAGGTATCTGTAATATATGTGGGTACTATCGTCAGAACATGGTTTATTGGGAACGATGCGTGCTCCCCAAACATCGCCAATTGTTCTTGTAATATCACAAGCACACATACTATATACCATCCTATTCTTCCCTTTACAAAACTACTCTTGGTCTAAAAGTCTCTCCATCATAAACGTCGATGATAGTCGACAATACCAAAAGCCCTCTGCTTCTGTTAGCAGCCTTTTGACTCTATTCCTGTTATTCAATAATATCTTTTCACGAAACGTATCGTGCGCAGTTTGCACTCCCAGCAGTATATGCTCGGTGTCAGATATTATCCGTTTTAATATCCTTTTCGGCGCGGATAGGTCGTAAATACCCTCTCCCTCGGAAAGCTCTAACATAGAGTATGTGCACGAAAGGTAGTTAGTTATTATCTAGGAATGGAGGGTTCTCGTCCACGCCTTTTCGGATTCCTCTAGAGCGTTGTCCGAGTCCATGAGCCGCATCTAAACTATAGGAAAGATATCGGAGAGGGACTCAGTAAAGGAAGCATAAGTACTTGCATAGGTAAAATATGAACCGTCGAGAAGTCTGAAGAAGGACCGTTCTTACGATAATTGTTATAGTGGATCCACAAGAATGAATTCAGGAAATTCTATCCCTTGTAGTCAACGAACTCGAGATTTATGGCCACATCGAGAACTGCTGAAAACTGGCACGGCTCGATAGGTAATGAGGACATTAACCTATGTCTGGGCCTAAAAGCCGCTCCAATAGCACTATGGCGAAGATTTGGACGCTCTACTATCATGCAAGCCATTATGGACGTGATGAATACGCACTTTAGGAACCTGACGTTGTCCCAAACGATTGTACCAATGATCATAATGAGGTCCCGGTTTTTGAGGTCCCGTGACATGTAGGCCATGAACGGACCAAGGTTCACCTGGTGTTCTGCGGGGATAAAGCTTTCTGACCACATTCTCTCTCCCCCCGCACGCGAGCTTCACAGCACACTAGAACGAAGACCTAACCAGACCTGGGGAATAGCCTGGGAAATTTTCCCAGTACGAACACGCCTGAATGCACTTTAAGACTGGATCCTGCTTAAGTAGCGGCTCAAACCGGATCTCGAAGGCTCGAAGACGTCTCGCTGAGGTTGATCAGGAATAAGGGAAGTCCTGAAATTGCTGGGATGTTTCGGGCTCAGAGTAGATGTGGCTTCGATGATGTGGCGAAGAAGGTCGCTGTGGACCAAATGAGCCAAATAAACTAGAAAGAAATGTTAGAAGGATTATTAAAAATTATATTTATAGGGTCTTGCCTACCTCTTGTCTATGATTACAAAATAGCTTTCACCAACGTAATTGTCCAATATAAGCCTCGAAGAGAGTAGACCATTAGTAACAATTGACGAAGACTGGTGAAATAAGCGTGCCTTGATGATATCGAAGCAAGTAAATGCAATAGTAATGGTCTTCCTTCAAGAGGGAGCTAATATTATAAGGTAGGAGATGTTATATCCAACTGTAGATCACAAGATTGCAAAGAGTTGTGAATCAACCTTTGGGATAAATGATACTGACATGTAAAGAGGCCTTCAAAAAAAATTATGTCAGTTCGTTCACTGTCCCCCCAATTTCCGCAGGGTGAGGGTTAAGTCAAGCCCTGAAATGCAATAGATCTCAAATGATAGCAACCTCAATATCAGGTATCCATCCTACCAAACGAACTATTTTCGTAGCTGAAAGTAGGGCGTTCGGGTCTGTTGAGGTTTCTAAGAGCCATTGGAGAGCATAAGCTTCGAGCGTATTTGTACGCCAATTCGATTTATTAGGACGTCGCTGAACCTTATTGCCTGAGGTGCTGATGCCTGATTTTTCGAGCGTCCGATTTTGGGGGAACGATTAAGTATTTCTTGTCTGATCCATCTAAAGCGATCAAGAGCATATAGACGAAGGGTCATATAATGTGCTTTCCATGGCTGGAAATAAACCAAGAATAAGGAGAGCTGGAAGTTCACAAATGGAGGAGGCATAGCTCCGAGAGACCCCCCCCCCCCGTCAATTTCCCCAACACCCGTAGCGAAGGAAACACCAATTTATCCGCCCTTTAATATGGCA